>ERZ1740065.316-NODE-316-length-24971-cov-10.695176_pt1 | contig 24971 bp, 17 predicted proteins | sample MGYA00581738_ERZ1740065 | MGnify/ENA primary metagenome ERZ1740065 (study PRJEB43018, sample SAMN04849749) | marine metagenome | isolation source: floating plastic debris | place: Pacific Ocean | collected 2008-09-01 | study: EMG produced TPA metagenomics...
CCAACGCCTACCCCTGCTCTCCGCACAATTACTCAATCTTTATCCCCTAATCACTTCCCATAAACTCACTTCATCAACACTTCATACTGCGGGTTCTAAAAGTTACGGGTAACACTGACATGCAGCGGCGTCATTTCTATCGTCTAGCTCGCTTCAGTGCTACATCAGAGTAAAATTCTCAGCTTCGTACCTGCTGTGCCTCGAATCGGGACTTCAGTACCGTGTGTGTAGTACATGAAAATCCTGGGATGCTGACACTGTAAGGAGTGCTGATCCTCCCCACTGGCAGAAAGTGATCACACGATCAAAGTTGCGTGAATCCTGACGCTGGTATTCTTCAGAAGCAGCCAAAAACCTTACCCAGTCGCTCATCCTTCGAGCATTAGTTTTGGATAAGTCTTCCGATCGCTAATTTCACCAAATCCCCTCACGGACGGAACTGGTCCTCAAGCTCTCATTTGCACCGGCATGACTAAATACGTCATCTGTAGCCCACCGAGCGGAATGATAATCGACGGACTCGTTGCGGTATTGCACTGGAGCTGCACTTCATTCGTGCTTAACGCTTTTAGACCATCGAGCAAATAGCGGACGTTAAAGGCAATATCTAAAGCTTCGCCCGTAATCTGAGCTGCTACCACTTCTCGGCCACTCCCGACTTCCTGAGCATCGACCGAGACGGCGATCGCCTGACTCTCTGGATCGAGTGAAAGTTTGACAATATTATTTTTCTGGTCGGCAAGTACAGCAATGCGCTCTAGGGCATCCATCAGGAGTTTGCGATCGAGGGTTACTTGTCGCTCAAACTGCTTGGGGACAAGTTGACGATAGTTGGGATACTGGCCTTCTAACAAAATCGTGGTCAACCGCTGGTCACCTAATTCAAAGATGGCCTGAGTGCGATCAAACTTCAGCGCGATTGGTTCAGATGAATTGTACGTTTGCAGCATCCGTTCTAAATCACGGAGGGCTTTAGAGGGAATAGTCACATCCATCTGAATATCAACCTTGGCAGTCCCCGATGATGATTCATCGCTCGTTTTGACAACTGCTAGCCGATGACCATCGGTCGCGGCAAACTCTAAAATCTCTGGCTCGGCCGTCAAATGGACCCCCGTTAGCACCTGCTTCGTTTCATCAGCGCTGCTAGCAAACAAAGCACCTCTGAGACCTTCCAGTAAAATCTCCACCGACAGCTCAGCAGCTTGCCCATCTTCGACCATCGGCAGATTAGGATAGTCGGCAGCACTGAGTCCTCGCACTTGGTACTCTCCCGAGGAACTAGTGATTGTCACCGTCGCATCTTCACCTACTTCTTGAAGCGTGATGTCTTCTTGCGGGAGGCGCGCCACAATACTTTCTAGCAATTTAGCGGGCAACGTCAATTCACCCGGTTCTTCGACCGTGGCCTTAAAAGCCGTTTGAATACTCATAGTTTCATCGAAACCCGTTAGCGTCACCTGCTGGTTTTCTTCGTCAATTTTGACCAACACGTTGCTGAGAATCGGTTTAGTGGGCCGGGCTGGAACGACACGGCCCACTAAGGCCAGGTGTGTATTTAGCTCACTTTGGGGACAAACGAATTTCATAGGAAAGGGGGGAAAAGTATCAAATTGGTTGCCAGTGATATCTGGACGAGCTGCAAGTTACATCTTCAGCATGGACGAGTGCCCATCGTATCACCCTGACTTTTTCCTAGTTCATGACAACGGTCTTTCTGAAATCTGAGATCAAATTTTTCTTATAGGAGTATTAGTAGAGCTTGCGGAAATTGTGGATAAGCTGGGGATCGCTTGAACAATCAGGCTTTGCCTGTCCTTACTCTTGTGGAAAAAGAGTTGAGAAAGTTCTGGCTTCTCCACAACCCTTGTGGGAGATAGATCTTTTCCACAAAATGGCCTAAATGCTGCAAAGTTCACCGAGTAGTTTTCCACACGAGCATGCATTTTTTCCACAGATAACCCGAACAAGATTTTACAATTCTTTATGATGCTCGAAGCCCTTGGAGATTAAAGGTTCGCCGCGATGATCAAAAAATCTCTAGCACTCGGAATGTGCTAGAGATTTCAAAGAACAGAGCGATCGCTCTGTCGTCGGAACGTTGACTTGTGATTTTGCTCAACTCTCGGCGGTGGTTTTTTGAGTCGCACCTATATGCCCATAACTATATAGATCACTTCTACGTAGCTAGCGACGGTGGATGAATGTTGAGAGCAGAATTAAGTAGAGCGCTATTCGGCGATGTTGATGCGATCGCTAACATCTCTCACGACCTGGTTGACGCTAGGGTCTTTTTTGATCTGTTTGGCGATTTTGTCGCAGCTGTACATCACTGTAGTGTGATCTTTACCGCCGAACACGGCCCCAATTTTAGGCAAGCTCAGGTCGGTATGCTGACGCATGAGATACATGCCGATTTGTCTAGCCAGGCTGATTTCGCGTTTACGGGAGTTGCTTTTAAGATCGGTCTCGGGAACGCCAAAGACTTCTGAAACTACCTTGAGCACTGTGTGCGGGGAAACTTCGACCTTTTCGCTAGAGGTGGCACTGAGGACGGGCATCAGATTATCTACCGTCATGGGTAGCCCGGAGATCGAGGTGTAGGCGATCGCGCGAATCAGGGCTCCTTCTAATTCTCGAATGTTGGAGGTGTAGGTCGAGGCGATGTATTCAATGACTGGTCGCGGCAGCCGGACATTTTCGTATTCTGCCTTCTTTTGCAGAATGGCCATCCGAGTTTCAAAGTCGGGCGCTTGAATATCGGCAATTAGGCCCATGGAAAATCGCGACACTAAGCGTTCCTGCAGGCGTGGGATTTGATTGGGCGGGCGATCGGAGGCCAAGACAATTTGCTTGCCCGATTCGTGTAGCGTGTTAAAGGTGTGGAAAAACTCTTCCTGCGTGTATTCCTTGCCCTCAATGAACTGAATATCATCTACTAACAGCACATCGGCCTGGCGATAGTGATCGCGAAAGTTTTGCATGCTGTCTTTGCGAATGGCGGCAATCAGGTCGTTGGTGAATTGCTCGGTTGAAACGTAAGAGACACGAGCTGCTGACGCGATCTCTAGCCGATAATGCCCGATTGATTGCATCAGATGAGTTTTGCCCAGGCCGACACCGCCACATAAAAAGAGCGGATTGAATTCTCGTCCCGGTGATTCGGCGACGGCTAAAGCGGCTGCATGGGCCATCCGATTGTTAGCCCCGACGACAAATCGCGAGAAGATTGCTTTGGGATTCAGGCCCGCTGCACGACCATGGGTGTCGGCATCGGTTTTGGCTTCCGTGACCGGCAGGGGGGCGGGCCAAGTGATATCTGCAGCTGCTGTACTGTTTTCCGTTGTAGCAGGGTGAATGTCTGCGGCGTCCACCACAAATTTGACATCAACTGCCCGCCCTAAAATCTCGGTGACAACGGTGACGATGGTGCCGAGGTAGTGCTTTTGCAGCCAGTTGCGGGCAAAGGGGTTCGGGGTCGAGATGATTAACGTCTGATCGGAGAGCGCTTGAGCGCGAGCCGGTTTGATCCAAGTTTCGAAGGTGGGCCTGCTGAGCTGTTCTTGGAGTTCTTCCAGAACTTGTTGCCACATGCCATCTAGGGCTTGTTCCACACCACACCTCCACCGTTTGCCACCGACCGAATACTAAGCTGTATGTCAAGCAACGCTTCGAGAAATGCTCGATCGCCGAACTTGACACTGCAAAAATTATCTTGACAGCTCGTCAAAAAATTACTGAGTGCTGAGAAGTGGCAAGGGCCATACCCAGCGCTCGTCATGATGAATATAGATTTCCATACAGTGACCGCCCTGTTGACTACTCCGATGAAGAAGCTGCCCCAAAGAGCGACCAACTTGGACTTACTAGCGTACCCGATCTTTTGGCCTTAGTTTCTGCCGATCGAGCTAAATAACAAAAATATTCGACTCTAAAGAGAGCGTAAAACTTATCGCCTTGAATCTTGAAAACACTATATATAGATGACGTCAACAGTAGACAGTCGCCTTGAGCAGGTGTGGATAGCTACGTAGACTCAGGTGCTGCGGACGACGTTACTCAATCTGGGGCTGGGGAGATCAGTGTTCGACTCTTTGGTGCCAGTTGGATCAGGAGATCTCGCTGTTTGGTTCGCTGTGGGCACGCTGTGCAGTGACTCCCCAGCATCCGTATGAGTTAAGTCTGATAGGCACTCTAGACCATTGCAGCATTGGCTACTCCTCTCAACTCCGTTCAAGGAGTGTGAGCTATGTCCTAACGGAGTCGTTGGCACGGCTGCTCGGTTAGGACAAGCCTACTGGGTAATGTTTACCTTATATGCGGATCGGTTCAATAGCGGTGGCCAAGGTCGATTGTTTGCTCGGATTGGTCGGGAGAAATTGAGCGACTGATAGTGATTGAGCAAATACTATCTCTGAGGGACGATGTGACATCTCCTGTAAGTGGTTTTGAACGTTATACGACTGTTGGCGAGAACGTGGAGTCACGATATCCCAACTGGCTACTATCGGCGATCGCTCCTGAAAGCTGGTTGGTGAGTTCTGGTTTTGCAGTGTTTTGTCCGGATGCTCTGTTCAACTGCTCAGTCATGCCAGCTGATCTGTTGGTGTCTCTGGGGCGACTAGAAGGTCTTGGTCAATCGAAAAATGTTGCTCCGAAAGTTAGGTGATGCCCACTGCACAGCTTTTTCCAGCAGGTTGGGAGAGAGTCGATTGCCTAAAACAGCCAAATGAGTTTGCCAACCGACCAAAATTTCGGCACGGTTAGACCGCAATCCTTTGACCAGAGATTTGGCGACTTGTTCGGGGGTGATCGGCTGAACAAACCGAAACCAATGAAAATCGCGCACCATGTCAGTGTCGGTCAAAGAAGGGAGCAGGGTCGACACCTGAATATTGTGGGGCGCTAATTCACCGCGCAGGGCTTGGCTAAACCCTAAGATGGCGAACTTGGTTGCTGAATACGTTGCCATTGTGGGAGCAGCGACCTTGCCCATTAAGCTTGAAACATTGACGATGTGGCCGCGATGATAGGCGGCCATCCGGCGTGCCACCAGGCGGGTCATGGTATAGAGACCGACCAAGTTAGTCGAAAGTTCTGACTGAACATGGGGTAGGCGTGATTGTAAAAACGGCACCTGATGGGAGATGCCAGCACAGTTGATCAATAGATCGATAGGGCCATGATTGCGCCAGGCGTGGGCCACGGCAACATTGACTTCAATTGGCTGAGTTAAATCGAGGGGTAGGACGATCTCCTGAGTTCCTAAGGCTTCAACCGTGGCGGCGACTTCGTGTAGCAGGGCAGCATTACGCGCTACCAGGATGACGCGCTCGCACTGTTGATGAGCAAATTCGAGGGCGATTGCGCGACCAATGCCTCGCGATGCACCGGTGATGAGTGCAGTTTTTCCTTGCAGATTCATAGAAACCTCCACAGGTTTAAGTTGGTCGGCATTGAAGTACTGCGTGAACCTGTCACAGTGCGGCAGGTTCTTCTAGCGGATATCGATCTGTCTGTTCTGCGCAGCCGATTCCATAGAGACGCTGAAATATGGCATGCGTTTGGATGAAAGCGTACGCATCGATTCAAAATCGAACAGATCAAAAGCGAACAGATTAAGTGAGCAAAATTGTGATGTGGAACGTTACTGTGAGTAATCTCGTTGAGGAACGACGTCGCCTAGTTAACGAAAAATCTGTAGATTCGCGTAATCGGGCTTTGTTTAAAGCACTGTGTACTTTTCTTAAACTGCTCTGAATAGATGATTCATTAGGATGGTGCGTTATCGTATGAGTCTTCCTCGGTGCAAATTCCTAAACGTTTGACAAAAAGGGACTGTGGCTTGAATGGCGAATTCATCCAATTGGTTCCGACGTTAGCACCGGGATCAAAGAGCGACAACATAACTTAAAGAAAAAGGTGAATTGTTACGAATCTTCGAATAATTCTCAGATAAATAATCTACGCAATTGATCCATAGACGTTTGTTAAACGATTCGATTGACTCGGTTTGACCCGTTTCGCGGGTCAAAATCGGCCGCGAACTGATCCTGAAAATAGCGGTCCCCTGCGTCAAAAGTCTGAGAGTCGAGAGCTGCATGACTGACAGGAGGGGTGAGCGAATAATGGTGACCAACTCCAGCTTTGCTGCTCAAAGGTGCGCGATCGCCTCGGCCGCTGGGGCTAAGTATCGAAACGCACGGGTGCTGGCAATGTCAGTTTGATGTGCTCCCCGCGATAATGATGTCTGGCTTGTGGAGCTTTTTCTCACAGTGCTGCAGCTGACTGCATGACGTCAGTTGCCGGTGAGCATGGCTGTGCTGATGACTGGGCATGTTGGAGATTCATGCTGAACGCGGCATATATATAGAGGCGATGGTTGTAAAAAGTATCGCCTCTATATATATGCCGCAGGTATTGCGCGTTTTATATCTATATATATTCGGCATATGTATAGACGGCATATATATAGAGGCTAGAGTCGCACCCCGGTCACACCATACAGAGGTTAGGACTATCGGACTATCCTTGATGGGAAGACTGCGTCGCTGTTGACTGCGCTTTTCAGAGAGAATTCAGGCTTGCCCGGTACTATGAAATAGAACGTTTGCGCGGGAAATATCTAGTGTCGCTATCTAAAGGATTTGAAGTTGAAATCTATACGGGGACGCCAGCTGGCGAGATCATCGGTTTCTCCGATCGTATTGTGGCCAACTTAGATGGCTTTGTGAGAGAACCCGACGCTCGCAACGTTGAATACACAACTGCACCGCTTAACCGCTACGAGCAGCTACTGTGCGAGTTGGTCAGGCCCCGGCAGTCACTGCGGCGCTATCTCAAGACATTGGGTGACTATACGCTGATTCCTGGCAGTACCCTCTCGTCAGGAGACACGACTCAATTTCAGCGCTCTGATCCGCACAATCCTTACCACACTTATATTGAGCAGACTTACCATACGGATGTCGTCACAGCGAGCATCCATATCAACATTGGCATTGCTGATCCTGAAATGCTGATGCGGGCCTGCCGACTGGTGCGTTTAGAAGCGCCCCTCTATCTAGCTTTGACGGCTTCTTCTCCCTTTTTAGACCATGCGGTGACGGGCTATCATTCCACCCGTTGGCAATTGTTTCCGCAAACGCCGCAGTCCGTACCGCTGTTTACGAGCCATCAGCATCATATTGATTGGATGGAAGCGCAGCTCGCGGCTGGCACGATGCATAACGTCCGCCACCTGTGGAGCTCGGTTCGTCCCAATGGCGATCGCCGTCCCTACTGCCTGAATCGATTAGAGCTGAGAATTTGCGATTTGGTGATCAATCCGTTGCATTTACTGGCGGTGACGGCTCTGCTAGAAGCGCGGCTGCTCCAAATGATGGCTGATCCGTCTTTAGATCCGCTGATTGCGAGTCAACTGGCCGCCAGCACTCGCGCTGAAGAGTTAGTCAAAATTACGGAGGCCAACGAGCGAGCTGTGGCTCGGGCAAGTTTGGATGCAGTGGTCAATCACTGGGTCGATGGTCGTCCCTTAACGGCTAAACGGTGGATTCAAGATTTGTACGAAACTCTCTGGCCGATTGCCCATCAGCATGGGTTTAGTTGCTTTTTGACGCCTGTCAGCAAAATCTTGGAGGGAGGTAACGAAGCGCAAAAATGGTTGGCTTTGCATGATCAAGGTCACAGCGTGGCAGAAATTTTAGCGATCGCCATTCAAGAAGCCGTCGCATTAGATCAGGTGCTGGCAGAAGAACTTTGCTTGCCCTGTATGGCTTAACTACATACCTGCTTGGCGATGTCAACCGCGATATCGAGGGAAAATCGCTCGAAAAAGTGAATCATTAATAAATTGTATAGTTGATTCCACCGTCTTGGGCGAGTTGGCTCGTTGCTGCCGTGTACTATTCCTGGCTATTTATGCCTCAAGTTGTTCTTGTTCATCCTGAAATCCCGCCTAACACCGGTAATATCGCTCGTACTTGCGCTGCGACCCAAACCCCGCTGCACTTGGTCAAGCCTCTGGGATTTGAGTTGAGCGATCGCTACCTCAAGCGCGCCGGGCTCGATTATTGGCCCTATGTCGATTTGCACGTGCATGATTCCTGGCAAGCGTTCGAGACGGTTGCTCGTGGTCAGTTGGGCAAGCTCATTGGTTTTAGTACTGCAGGCGTGACTAGCTATACAGCAATTCCCTATCAATCAGATGATTGGCTCCTGTTTGGTAAAGAGACGGCGGGGCTGACACCAGATATGCTGGCCGCCTGCGATGACACCGTCCAAATTCCCATGGCAGAGCCCGGTGTGCGGAGTCTGAACCTATCTGCCAGCGTGGCGATCGGGTTGTTTGAGGCGCTGCGGCAAATCCGCTCTTAACCTGCAGGCAATTTTCCTAGCCCGTGACTTCAGGGATAAGCCTCAGGCTCTTAATTGAGAAAGTATCGTCTTCATCACTAAAGGGTTATCCATATTATGTTCGCTAGGTCAGTAATCAGATCGATTTCACTGCTTTAGTTTGATCAGGGTACTAATAACAAGCAGTTCAGAAACTTCGTTCGCTAAGCTACAAATTACCAAACTGAGAAATAAGAATTTTCTATCACTCATAGCGAGGGTGCAAGCGCTTTTCATCCCAAGGAAAAAATCCACAGAAGGTGCTAGAAAACCTGATCTTAATCACCCTGAATTTTCTCTGTAGTGTTTGCTATGAGGGCGTTTCGAACAATGCTCAAAACATCTCTATCAGCTTTTCTGATGGGTTGATAGGGAAGTCTGTTATAACTGATTGGGCATGACCTGTGAGAATTAAGCACATTGACAAACCGAGGTCTAGGCAATGACTTCAAGGCATCAGGCTGACTCATTTAATCCTTCGCTGCGGTCAAATTAATCAGGAGTTTCTTGATCTTTTTATCGACTCATGTAAACTTGCTTAAATTGAATGGGCAGTGTATTGTTAGCTCTCGAAGCTACTTTGCTTACCACGAGGATTGTGGATATTGCCTTAGTTTCAAAGTTTTTAACTCTTAGCTTTTTCGCTGAGGAGCCCACTTAGGGAAGCTTTTGAAGCTGTTGAGCTCTGGTTATGAGGAGGATTATCCTTTGAGCCCCGTTTTTACCCAGGACTTTGTCCCTGACACGCAGAGTTGGTCAAGCGCATTTGCACCCGTGCAAAGCGCAACAGGATCCATTGAGACTAGCCGAAAAGTTCGCGCCTCGTTTACCGCGTTGGGCTTGGCCCTTTCTCTCGGTGCTACCGGTGCATTAGCTCCCGGTGCTGAGGCTGCTGATTCTTGGCAGCTAGCAGCATTGCCCTCGGTTTCGGGAAATGCTGAGCCGCTACCTTCGTTTGGGTCTTCCAGGCCCGAAGGGGCTGCAGCTAGCTACCATACCGTTCTTGATGGTGAAACCATTTGGGATATTGCCCAACAGCATGGTGTCGACATTGATGACATCAAAGCGGTGAACGGTATTGGCGAAGATCAGGTAATTCAGGCTGGGCAGGTTTTGAAAGTCCCTGTTGCAGTTCCTCAACCCATGCAAGCGGCGGTTGTCTTAGAAACTCCTCAGGCATCGGAAGAGTCAGTCTCTGATCGCGTTGTTTTAGAACGCCAGGATGTTGAACTGACTAGTGCCTCTGACCTCAATGGTGTAAAAGCTGCTGAAGCGACTGCTACGGGTTCATACGACCTCACCGCTTTCTTGACTCCTCAGCAAGCTGAGTTTGCTCCTCAAGCGGAAATCGCTGCATCTCGAGACGCTCAGGATACAGTGCCATCAGCAGTTGTTCGTGAGTCCACGGCTACTATGGCAGTAGTGCCAGATACGGCAACTCCAGATGCTGTGTTGGATTCATTTTCAGTTTCTCAGCCAATCGATGGCAAAGCTGAGGTTTTAGCTAAGGTTCCTGAGGTTGAAGCGGCATCGGTTGATTTGTATACCTTCAGCGATGAAGCGCAGGTTCATCAGGTTGATACTGGTGAAACAATCTGGTCGATCGCTCTCGACTATGGGGTTGATCCCAAAGTTCTCCAGCGAGCTAACCAACTGTCTGACCCTGATGTGATTGTCGCTGGTGAATCACTCACGATTCCCGATGAACGAGCTTTGGTCATGCAGTCAGGTGCTGAATGGCTCAATGAGCGTTTAATCGAAGCGGATGAGCTTTCTCTAGCAGCGGTCACTCCTGCGATTCAGCAAGATGTACAGGCCGGTGATAAAAGCAACGAATCTGTTGAATTTGAATCTGCTGGTGTATTAGCTGATGAACCTGAGCCGTCAGTTACGGAGACAGCGATCTCTGATCCCTTTGTTGAAGGTTTGCTATCTGAAGTAGCTGGGGCGAGCCGTGCTAGCTTCGATGACACTTCTGTAACGGCTGCTCAGTATTCCACTGAAATTGCTGAAGTATTTGATGCTGAAACCGAATTAATTGAGGAATCGATCAGCATTGATGAATCAACTCAGGAGGTGGCTGTTAATCCTCAGTTCTCATCTGAGGCCGATGCTAATCTGGCTGAGCCCAGCGAAGAATCTTTCCTCGCTGAAGAAGATCTTCTAGCAGCAGCTCCTCTAGGCTCTGAAGTGTATGCCCCGGTAATGGAGAATCCTGTCGGTCAAGTGGTGACTCCAGACATGCCCATCTTGCCTAGCGAAGATGAGTATTTGCCAGAGGCACCTAACCACTTTGAGGGCTACATGTGGCCTGCTCAAGGAGTGTTGACTTCTGGCTACGGCTGGCGTTGGGGAAGGATGCACCAAGGTGTTGACATTGCTGGTCCAGTCGGCACACCTATTTACGCAGCCGCACCTGGCGTGGTTGTCAGCTCTGGTTGGAATTCCGGTGGTTACGGCAACTTGGTGGATGTGCGTCATCCTGACGGTAGCCTGACTCGGTATGCTCACAATAGCCGTCTGATGGTTAGTGCTGGTCAGCAGGTACGTCAAGGTCAGCAAATTGCAGAGATGGGCAGTACCGGTTTTAGTACTGGACCTCACTTGCACTTTGAAATTCATGTGTCGAGTCAAGGTGCTGTGAATCCGATGGCGCTTTTGCCGAGCCGCTAGGCACAAATTAATAAAGCATAGAAAAGGGACGAGATTCTCAAAGATCTCCTCCCTTTTTTATTGGCAAACTTGCATAGTGTTCTGACCGTAGAGGGGTAAGGTACGATGCAGGCCAAAAATGTTTCTGCCTGAGGATGTGATTTAAGCCCAGAGCCCTTCCCGCAGTAATGGGGTCACTTTGTGTTAGATTACTCAAGTTGCGTTTAGCGCTTTTGGCTCAGTAGCTCAGTGGTAGAGCAGGGGACTCATAAGCCCTTGGTCGCGTGTTCAAATCACGCCTGAGCCATTAAACATTTGTCTTTCTTGGATTCCAGCCATTCCCTCCTGTAGTTGTGATGGGTCGTTTTGTGGATGGCTTGGACTCTTTTCCCGAGGGGATGGGTAACAGGTTAAGAGAAAAGCCGAGTTGTCAAGCGGCCTCAAAAAGGAGGAGAGTAAAGTCTCTAGCTTTTCTTCCATCAGTCTATGAGTGCCGCTCGTTATTCTCGCAACCCTGACCATATCCGTCGTCGCCATGTGCCCGCCCCCGACAATGAAGCCATCAGCCAGCATCTGCAGGAGCTATTGAGTCCGCTGGTCTATCAGCAACAGGCTTACTACCGGAGCTTGGGCATGCGGGAGCGGATTCTGACGCTGCCCTTGATGGTCGCGGCGGTAGTGACCTTGCTGTGGTCTCAGGTGCCCTCGGTGAGGGAGTTGACCCGCATGTTGAATCGCCAAGACTGGCTGTGGGCGAAAGCGGTTAAGGTGCGTCAGCAATCGCTCAGTGAACGCTTCTTGAGCTTTCCCGCCGAGTTGTTTGAACGGGTTTTGGAGGCCCTAGTGCCTCAACTTCAGCATCGCTTTCAAGAGCGCACCCGGCCCCTGCCCTCCAGTCTTGAGCATGGTTTGCAGCACTTTCAGCAGATTCTGGCGGTCGATGGCTCGGTGTTAGAAGCCTTGTTTCGTAAACTCGACAGTCTGCAAGCGCTGCCCACTGGCACCTTAGCGGGCAAAATCTGTACGGTGATTGAGCTCACCACGCGCTTGCCGGTGAAGGTTTGGTTTGAAGAGAACCCCAAGGCTCATGACTGTTGTTTCTTGACAGACCTCTTGGAGTGGCTGAGCCCTCGAACGTTGCTGGTGTTAGACCGTGGCTTCTATGACTTCCAATGGTGGGCACAGTTGAGGCAGCGACAGGTCGATTTTATCTGTGCCGGCAAGTCAAATCTGGCCTACACCCTCATCCAGAACTTCAGCGTCACAGACAACTTGCGCGACCGGCTCATCCAAGTGGGGGTAGAGAAAGCGGGAACCAGCCCGCTTACCTTGCGGCTGGTTGAAGTCCGCAAGGGCAAAGGATGGTATCGCTAGCTAACCTCTGTCCTCGAGCCTGAAGGCTTCCCCCCCTATGTGGTAATCGACCTTTACTGTCGGCGATGGCGCATCGAAGAGGCCTTTCTCGTGGCCAAACGGTTGCTCGGGCTGTCCTACCTTTGGACGGGCTCACTCAATGGCATCAAGTTGCAGATTTGGGCGACTTGGGTAATGTATGCCGTGCTCGTCGATTTATCGGACGCGGTCGCGCAAGTCGTGCAAATGCCGCTTGAGCGGATCTCACTGGAAATGGTTTGGCGCGGACTTTACCACTTCAATCACGCCTATCAAAAAGGTCAAGCCCAAGACCCGATTGCCTATCTAGCAGCCCCCGAAAACCGGGATTTAGGCGTTATCAAAGCTCTCCGAAAACCGCCACAGCAACTTGATTTTACCCCTTTCTTTAACCTCACTTGACCAGCTGACACTGTGCTTAACCTGTCACACATCCCCGAGGGTCAGAACAATCGTTGTAGTATTCGCCAGTTCAGTTAGGACAAGACTGTTGAAATCCTTTGCTGATGTGTGAGGTTCCAGAGCACTTCTAGGTGTCCTCAGCAAAGGGGCCAGCGCCATATTAAGCATCAGCCAACCTTTTGGGATTCTATGCCGATTCTCAAGGTTGGTTGGTGCGGTATGGATATGTAGAAGTACCTTGTTAAGCTTTGCCTTTGGCTTCAAGTTCCTCTAGACGGCTTTTGAGATCTTGGTTGGACTTTTTGAGGTCTTCTAAATCTTGTTGAAGCTGATTGATCGCCTGATCTTGTTTGAGCGCTTTCTGTACTTTTTTGAGGGTTTCTTCTGCCCGACGCCGAACTCGACCGTCGTCAATGTGGTCAGCGATGCCCTGTAGGACGGCGATCGCGCCCACATCTTCCATCATGCCGAGCGCTGCAATTACCGTCATTTGTGTAGTGAACTGTGGTTCCCGTGAGATCGCTTCTAAGCGCTCGAGAATCCGCCCAACATTGGCTTTGGTTTGTCCGGTCGAGACTTGGCCTAGGGCGCGTACGGCCCCTAAACGCAGCATTGAAGGTACTGTGGGCTCGGTGTATTGCAAGATCAGTTCCAGAGCCGCTTCTAAAGTTTTGAACTGACTAACGCCGCCGAGCGCACCAGAGCGAACAACTTCGTTCCAACCGGCCCGTTCGGTGAGAACGGTTTGGAGGATCGCCAGCGTTTCTGTTGTGGTCGGGATGCTCGCTAAACGAGACGCTCCCACTTCTCCGAATGCTCGCATGGCTGCTGCCTCGACGTAGTAGCTGGGGTCGCCGGTCGCTACGACTTGAGAGAGAGCTTGATAGCTTTCCGGTGTTTTGACCTTAGCCAGAGCTGTCACTACTGCCCGCCGTACTTTGGGATGCTGATCGGTTAGACCGGTCAGCAAAGCCTGTACTGCCTGATCTAGCTTGAGGTCGGCGAGATGCTTGGCGGTTTCCGCCCGCACACCCCAAAATGAATCTTCCTTAAACGCGGTGGATAAAGCCGTCACGGCTTCTAATCCGCCCTTTTGAGCGATCGCCTCAGCGGCGAATACGCGTGCAATGGGGTCAGCGTCATACTTGAGCTGAGCCTTGAGTTCAGGCAGGGGATAATCGAGCTTAACCGTTTTGGTGTAGTGGTTGCCGACGTCAAAGCTGACAAAGTCAGGCTTTTGGGCCAGTGGAAAATAGAGTACTTGCTCTTGTTCATGAATCCGCACGGTGATGGACTGCAAGCTGGCGCGATCGCCGTCAACGCGGCCAAAACCGATGGGAATGCGAAGATCAAAGAGGCCGCTCTGGCTGCTTTTGTCGCCTGCCTTTGCCTGGGTCTGAGTTACCGTTATTTTGGCGAGACTGCTGTCGGCATCCCACCGGTAGGCAATTTGAAAATCGGGATGCCCGCCCCGGTAGACGTATTGATCGAATAAGAACCGGAGATTGCGACCTGTGGTTTCCTCGATGGTGCGAATCAGGTCAAGGGTTTCGACCGTTTTGTGAGCAAACTTGTTGACGAAACCGTGGATGGCTTGCCAAAAGAGGTCATCGCCCAACTCGGTGCGAAGCATATGGTAGACGCAGGCCCCTTTTTCGTAGATGTGGCGATCGTAGAGCTCGATCGGTTCCCGATAGACGTGGGTAATCATGGGGCGGCGGTAGCGGCTTTTATCTTCTGAGAGGTAGCTGCGCATCTCTCCCAAGCGGTAGTAAGCGGCTTCTTCTGCGCCATACTGGTCGTGGGTCCACAACACTTCCGAATAGGTGGCCATACCCTCTTTCACCCAGGCATGGGACCAGTGATTGATGACCAAGAGATCGCCAAACCACTGGTGAGCTAGCTCATGGGCGACGAGCATTTCTGAGTTGGTGTTGTCTAGGGCAGCGCGTTCATCGATGAGGCAGCGATCGGTCAACAAGGTGCAGGAGGTATTCTCCATGCCGCCAAAGGTGAAGTCTTTAATGCAGACTTGCGCATATTTAGGGAAGGCATAGCGATAGCCAAAGCGATCGCTAAAAAACTGCAGCATCGCTGGGGTTTTGCCCATGGTGCGTTGGGCGTCGTCTCGGCGACCCTTTTGAGCGTAGTAAGTGACCGGAATGCCGTCCCATTCATCCCGAATTTCATCAAAATCTCCGACCGCCAGTGTCATTAGATAGGAGGGGTGGACTTCCTTTTGCACCCAGTGGAAAATCTTTGAGTCGCCCTCTTCTCTAGTTTCGACCAACTCGCCGTTAGAAATGGCCTGATAGGATTGGGGCACGCGGACGCGGATTTCGCTTGTGGCGAGCTGTCCCGGATAGTCAAAACAGGGAAACCAGTAGCGTGAGTCTTCGTCTTCGCCCTGAGTCCAGACTTGGGTGGGTTTGCCCGGCTCGTGGGTGGTTGGAGCCACAAAGTACAGGCCCCGCTGGGGATTTTCGCTCCGGTAGGCGATCGCGATTTCAATCGGTTGACTAATGCGGGTGGGCTGACTGAGGGATACCTGCAACTGTTCGCCATCATGATCAAACGTTTGAGCTAAATTACCAACCATGACGGACTCAATGTGCAGGCTCACTGCGTCTAGCACCAGTCGCTCAATGCCATGGCGAATGGGGTTGAGGCGAATGGTACAAGTGCCCGTATAGCGCTGCTGATCAATCTCCAGATCTAAATCCAGGGCAATGTGCTCAACTTGGCCGGGGCGATCGGGGGTGTAGTGGGGTCGCGCTCCCGGTAGCTCAAAGGATTGGTGTTTCGGAGATTCGGTGTCAAAGCCAGCAATGTTTAGCATGTTGCAAGTCCTGAGAGCAATTCAGCAGTTCTAAAAGAGTGAGGTGCCGTAGCGATGGCAAAACGGGCCTTAACCCTGCCTATCAGGTTAGCGCTTACCTCTGCTGATTTAATGCGAAACAGTCGCCAATGTAAAAGTTGTTGGCTTGATCCGTTATGACTAGAAATTTTGCCGTGAATCCAACAGCGACAGCTGCAACGTGATGGAGTGTCGAATACTGCCGCAATTTTGGTAAGAAGACAACTCAGCGATCTCTATGATGACCACGGACGGGTTTGGTTGAACGCACTCCGTAGCCTGACGGAAGTCTGATGGCTTGGGTTCGCTTTAGGGTAGATTCAAGCTGGATTCTGCACAGATGCCGGGTTGAACATTGCCGCTAAGGCATTCTCTGGATCGGTAATCGGTTCCCTGCTATCGCCTACTTCGAGTTTCCGAACCCGACGGTCAAGTGGGCCTTCCCAAACATCAGTGCCAGCTTTGTTTAAATGATGTGGTCGATTAGACATGGCTTCCAAAAAGATTACTAAACTTGCGGATACCGTTCGTCTCGCCGTGCGGACTTACGACAACGGCAAGCAAGAAACGGCGCGGAATCTACTGGGCTTAGTCGCTTCCAAAATTCAAGATGCTGAAGAACGTCGACAACTCAACGGCCTGGTCGAATCAACGATTCGTCAATCAGGTGCTTGGGTTTATTACAAATCCATTGTTTTTGGGGCAAGCACCGCAATCACTCACCCTTCCGAGAGTGCTCGATAGGTCAGCTGGAATGGGCCTTGGTGACAACGGCCTGATCGGTTTGGCTGACCTTTCACGTTGTCTGAGCAGGGGTGAGCCAATCCGCGATCGCGCCAATATGGGGGATTTCGCCATCGGGTGTAATGTCAGCTTTAGCAACCAAGTGAGGGCGATATTTGCCCGTTTTGACGATGACAGCTTTCATGCCGATGTCCTGTGCCCCTTTAACATCTGCTTCAATGTCGTCACCGATCATCACGACTGAGGCTGCAGGTAATTCGAGTGCATCCAATACCCGGTGATAAAAGGCGGAATTGGGTTTACCCACGACGACAGCAGAGTGATCAGTGGCGTATTCGAGACCGGCGACAAATGCGCCGATGTCTAACTGCAGCCCCGCTTCCCACTGCCAATATTTACCCCGATGCAGCGCCACTAACTGCGCTCCCTTCATCATCAACCGAAAGGCCCGATTCATCAGCCGGTAATTCCAGTCGTCACCAATATCACCGACCACAATCACGTCGGCATCGGTGTCAGACCAGGTGAATTCACTAAAGTCCTGCTTGGCGTCTTCGGTGACTAAAGGATAGATTTTGGGGCTACCTAACTGACGGAGATGCAAAACCGCTGCATAGGCGGCAGTGACAATTTCTGAGGGGTCGATCGCAAGTCCCATCGCCTGTAGGCTGGCACTCATAGATTGAGTTGATTGAGTCGTATTGTTGGTCACGTAGCGATAAGGTAGCCCACTGTTACGCAGGGCGGCGATCGCGGCTTGTGCGCCCGGCAAGGTGCGATTAGCGACGTAGAATACCCCATTGAGATCGAGTAAGAATCCTTTCGTATCTTGGAAAGTTTCCGGTAGCATGGGATTCCCCTTATTTTGTTATGCTCTGGCCGCTGCGTTCTCTGAAGCGTAGCGAGATTGCCCGTCAGAAAGTGGCTCAGCATTTACCGTTCTGCCATCTTATCCACCTCCGCTGAAATCCGGTGAACGGCATCAGGCATGGCAGCTTTTGGCGTTATGGCAGCAGGGTGTATATCTTTGACGACTCAATCAGCAAAGGAGTATTGGTACGCGGGTCAACTCCGGACTGGAGACACCTTGACTCTGCCGCGGCAGGATCTAGGCCTGTTGTATGGGGCAACGCTCTTTACGACCTTGCGAGTCTATAACTGCAATCTGGATCATGCCTGGACTGCTTGGTCAGCTCATCAAGCACGTCTGACACGATCACTCCAGGCTTTTCACTGGGTAGAGCCAGATTGGGAGCAAGTTCGTCAGGGAGCTGAGACCCTAGCACCACATTTTCCAGTGCTGCGGGTGACGGTTTTTCCTGACGGCCGAGAGCTGATTTTGGGGCGATCGCTGCCGCCGGATTTGGTGGTGAAACAAACCCAGGGTGTGACGGTGTGGGTTGCCGATGGACAGGAGTACGGTCGCCCCCTGGCTGCTCACAAAACAGGCAATTATTTGAATTGCTGGTTAGCGTTGCAGGCGGCTCAACGAATGGCTGCTCAAGAGGCGGTCTTAGTGAATGATCAAGGCCATTGGCTAGAAACCACTACCGGTAATCTCTGGGGTTGGGTCGATGACCAGTGGTGGACGCCACCGCTGACAGCGGGGATCCTGCCTGGCGTGATGCGATCGCGTCTCGTGGAAGGGCTACAGCGGCAACAGCAAACCGTGTTTACCGCAGCCTGGACGCCCCAACGAGTGAGCCAATTCTCATTTTTGGCTTATTCCAACAGCGTGGTTGCAGTGGTGCCGATTCGGACGGTCCTGCAGGGGACTTCGTCTGTGAACTACAATCCAGATTATGGAAAAGTAAAGCAGTTGGCGCTAGCTTGGCAGTCTATTGTCAGCTGAGTTTCTGAAGATGGGTTAACATTAATTAATACTTGTTTTTTCCATAAGCTTTATCCGTTCTATAGAGAACTGACGATTCAGACTTTGATAACCAAAAGTCGCTTGATAGAAACAGCAATCTTTCTGAAGTGTTTGGAGGCATGACTCCGTGAATAAGCGGTGGAGAAACGCAGGGCTATACGCACTACTCGTCGTAGTTGTCATCGCCCTGGCAACAGCAATTTTCGATAACTCAGGTCAAGAATCCCAGTCCTGGCGCTATAGCCGTTTTCTCGATGCCGTCGAGAGTAACCGCATTGAGCGCGTTAGCATCAGTGCTGATCGCTCCCAGGCTCGGTTTACCGATCCTGAAGGTAATGGTCAGGTGACGGTTAATCTGCCCAACGATCCTGACTTGATCAATACTCTGGAAACCAACAACGTTGATATTGTTGTCTTCCCTCAAACTGATGACAGTGCTTTGGTGCGGTTGTTCAGTACGTTACTGATTCCGGTATTACTGCTCGTCGTTTTGTTCTTTGTCTTGCGGCGGGCTCAGAGTGGCCCTGGCAACCAAGCGATGAATTTTGGCAAGTCTAAGGCGCGAGTCCAGATGGAGCCTCAGACTCAGGTTACCTTTGGTGACGTTGCCGGGATTGAACAAGCCAAGCTGGAATTAACCGAAGTCGTTGACTTTTTGAAGAATGCTGATCGCTTCACAGCAGTCGGTGCCAAGATTCCCAAGGGCGTGCTGCTGGTTGGGCCTCCGGGAACGGGTAAAACGCTTCTAGCGCGTGCGGTAGCGGGTGAAGCGGGTGTCCCCTTTTTCAGCATCTCCGGTTCTGAGTTTGTTGAAATGTTTGTGGGTGTGGGTGCTTCCCGCGTTCGCGATCTGTTCGAGCAAGCCAAAACCAATGCGCCCTGCATCGTCTTTATCGATGAGATTGATGCAGTGGGTCGTCAGCGCGGTGCTGGCCTCGGCGGTGGTAACGATGAGCGTGAGCAAACGCTTAACCAGTTGCTGACCGAAATGGATGGTTTTGAAGGCAATACCGGCATCATCATTATCGCGGCGACTAACCGTCCTGATGTGCTGGATTCGGCCCTACTACGCCCCGGTCGTTTTGACCGCCAAGTAGTGGTTGATCGTCCTGACTTTGCGGGTCGGTCTGAGATTTTGCAAGTGCATGCTCGCGGCAAAACCTTTGCCAAAGATGTTGACCTCGACAAAATTGCTCGACGGACACCTGGTTTCACGGGTGCTGACCTATCCAACTTGTTAAACGAAGCTGCTATTTTGGCAGCTCGCCGTAATCTCACTGAGATTTCGATGGATGAGGTCAACGACGCGATTGATCGCGTTCTCGCTGGCCCTGAGAAGAAAGATCGGGTGATGACGGATAAGCGTAAGGAATTGGTTGCCTACCACGAGGCTGGTCATGCCTTAGTGGGTGCTTTGATTCCTGAATATGATCCGGTGCAAAAAATCAGCATCATTCCTCGTGGTCGTGCTGGTGGTTTGACCTGGTTTACGCCCAGCGAAGAGCGTTTGGAATCGGGCTTGCAGTCTCGTTCTTACATGCAGAACGAAATGGCAGTTGCGCTTGGCGGACGCATTGCGGAAGAGTTAGTTTACGGCAACGAAGAGGTGACGACCGGTGCCTCTAGCGACCTGCAGCGCGTGGCACAGGTTGCCCGACAAATGGTGACGCGCTTTGGCATGAGCGAAAAGCTTGGCCCCGTCGCCTTAGGTCGTCAGCAAGGCAATATGTTCTTGGGTCGTGACATTACGGCTGAGCGAGATTTCTCTGAAGAAACTGCCGCCATCATTGACTCGGAAGTTCGTCAGCTGGTCGATCAAGCCTACGATCGTGCTAAGCAGGTTTTGGTAGAAAATCGCGCTGTTCTCGACCAGTTAGCGGCCATGCTGATTGATAAAGAGACCGTCGATTCTCAAGAGCTCCAGGATCTCCTGGTGACCAACTCGGTGAAAATGCTGCCCCTGCTCTAAAGGCAGCGATGCGTCTTTCACTTTAGCGTTGAAAATTACGTGATGAATGAGGCTCCTTAGGAGCCTCATTTTTTTGCTTAGGGGTTCTTGATTTCGATTGTCCGTAGGAACTACTCCAGCGCGATCTAGATCGGTATTGCTCACTTTTTCGTGAAATCATCCCCATGAGGGTGAGACTAACCTCATAGAATGGTTAACTGTCGCTTGTAAGAAACCTACTCTATGACTGTTCGCGTTCGCATCGCGCCGAGTCCCACCGGCAACCTACATATCGGCACCGCCCGGACGGCGGTGTTTAACTGGCTATTTGCGCGCCATCACGGGGGCCAGTTCATTCTGCGGGTAGAAGATACCGATACGGAGCGATCGCGCCCTGAATTCACCGACAACATTACTGAAGGGCTGGAGTGGTTGGGCCTCACCTGGGATGAAGGGCCGTTCTTTCAGTCGCTGCGACTCGATCTATATCGTCAGGCGATTCAAACCCTCCTAGATCAAGGCTTGGCCTATCGCGCCTACGATACGTCAGAAGAATTGGAGGCGATGCGCACGGCCCAAAAGGCTAAAAAGCAGGCTCCCCGTTATGACAATCGGCATCGTCACCTGACGGAAGACCAGCAGCGCGCTTTTGAAGCCGAGGGACGTCAGGCGGTGATTCGGTTCAAAATTGATGACGATCGCGTCGTGCAATGGAAGGACTTAGTGCGGGGTGCTCTGACCTGGCAGGGCAGTGATCTGGGAGGCGACATGGTCATTGCTCGTGCTTCTTCAGTAGACAGCATTGGTCAGCCCCTCTATAACCTGGCCGTCGTGGTCGATGATCAGGATATGAACATCACCCACGTGATTCGGGGGGAAGACCACATCGCTAACACGGCCAAGCAAATCTTGCTGTACGAAGCGTTGGGTGGCAAAGTGCCCGAGTTTGCTCATACGCCGCTCATTTTGAATCCCTCGGGGCAAAAGCTCTCCAAACGAGATGGTGTGACCTCCATCTCTGATTTTCAAAAAATGGGTTTCACGGCTCCAGCCCTGGCAAATTACATGACGCTGTTGGGATGGTCACCGCCTGACAGTGAAGAAATGTTCACCTTGGAAGCTGCGGCTCCACAGTTTAGTTTTGATCGCGTCAATAAGGCAGGGGCTAAATTTGATTGGGATAAGCTCGACTGGCTTAACAGTCAATATCTGCACGATCTTCCTGCGGTAGAGTTGGTGAATATGCTCATCCCTTATTGGCAAGCAGCTAACTATGTTTTTGATCTGAAAGCAGATCGGGATTGGTTAACTGCGCTGGCAGGATTGTTGGGGCCGAGTCTGACGCGCTTGTCGGATGCAGTTGAGCAGGGTCGCTTTTTCTTTGCGGAAATCATGGATTACTCTGAAGCCGCGACGCAGCAGTTGCATCAAGACGGGGTGGCTGAGTTACTTATCGCAACGCTGGAGCGGCTTCAGGCGGGCGCTTCTCTAGAGTCTTTGGACGCGGTTAAGGCTTTAGTGACCGACGTTGTGAAGGCCCAGGGCATCAAGAAAGGATTGATGATGAAGTCGATGCGGGCGGCGCTGATGGGCGATATGAAAGGCCCGGATTTGACCGAGTCTTGGCTGATTTTGCATCAGCGGCAATTTGATATACCGCGACTCAAAAAAGCTGTAGCGCTGGCTCAAAGCTGAGGCGGCTGACCTACAATCCGGTTGGAAGGGTTAAGGGAGCAAGTGTTCTATGCATCGAGTACGGAGTTCCCGTCGCCTAATTGTCGGACTTTTACTCGGCAGTTTGAGTCCGTTGGCGATCGATAGTCTGCGCTGGCTGCCCGTCTCCGCTCAGACAGATGCCGTGACGCTCGCGGCTGGGTTCACACCTAATCCTACGGTTTTAGTGGGTACCGGTGGCGGCGATCGCCCGGCAGCTGAGGTCGTGAATACTCGTAATAGTCCCACAGGCCCTTGCTTAGGGTTTATCTCGACCCAGCCCCACGAAGAAGTCACTCTGAATAGCCGATTTTCTAATCTGGAAATGCGGGTGGAGGCCGATCTCGATACGACCCTGATTGTGGTGGGGCCTGATGGGGTTTGGTGCAACGATGACAGTGGTAGCCAGAATCCAGCTATTGCCGGTGAGTGGCTGGCGGGCAGCTATCGCATTTGGGTGGGTAACTATCAAGCGGGAGAGGTGCCCCGTTACGAGTTGTCGATTACGGATAATCCTTGAACCCTCGGTTCAAAGGTCAATATCCTTCAGTTAAGGAAGTCGCTGATGCACTCACAAACCCTGTCTCAGCGCTGATGCGGAAAAGGCCAGCGTCGGTATCAGAGCGATTTCGTCCATGATGGGGCGGAAAACAGTCGACTTGCGATACGCGGAGAATCTGATTGCCTTTTGCAGCTGCATGTCTGGAATGTCCATGATCATCCGAATCTCGGCATCCCACAGCAGCGGCTCACGGTCATGGTGTCTTGCTATGGTTTTTAGTGGATGATTTGGCTGAGCGCGAGCCCATTTTCAAGATGTTGGCTCTGGGATGTGGATGGCTACATTGTCGTGATTGATCAGTCGTCCGGAAGAAGTCATGTCACCAACCCGATGATGAATTTAAGTCCGATGCATTTGCTGGTTATCTGATGACTATGCAATTCTTGGTCTGAAGAATGCACTGCGATCTCTGCCTGGTCGCTTGAGGTGTAGGGTTTGACGGGGCTGCTCAGATTGGTGGAAAGTGCTCAACAACTGATCTTTCCGTGACAAATTTGCTCAGTCCTCTTAAATTACGTTAAATTTAATTAACGACTACTCATATTTCAGCGCTAAAGCCGCTAATTGCTGATGGCTGCTTTGAGCGCCACTAATTTGAGTGGTGCTTAAGAAAAAACTTTATCTTGCTGAACGCTGTGCGTTTGAGAGATTTGAGATTTTTGACGTTAACGATGCTCTAGAGGCCACCTGGTTATGAAACTTTCTTGGAGAGTTGTCCTATTGTGGGCACTACCCATTCTGGTTGTAGGGTTCTTCTTCTGGCAAGGCACGGTTTCGACCACTGCAGTAAATGCCGGTCAGAATGCTGCCAGCACCAGAATGACTTACGGTCGATTCCTCGACTACCTGGATGCCGGTCGAGTGATGGCTGTTGACCTGTATGACAACGGTCAAACAGCTATTGTTGAGGCGATGGATACTCAGCTAGACAACCGTGTACAGCGCTGGCGCGTTGACTTACCGGGTAATACGCCTGAGCTGATCACTCGGATCAAGGATGCCAATGTCAGTCTTGATTCTCACCCGCCCCGCACTACGGGCGCGTTGTGGGGAATTTTGGGCAACTTGCTTTTCCCCTTCCTGCTGATCGGGGGGCTGTTCTTCCTCTTCCGTCGTTCTAACAACGTGCCGGGTGGGCCGGGTCAGGCGATGAACTTCGGTAAGTCGAAGGCGCGTTTCATGATGGAAGCAAAGACGGGTGTCGTTTTTGATGACGTCGCAGGTATTGAAGAAGCGAAGGAAGAATTGCAAGAGGTCGTTACCTTTTTGAAAAAGCCCGAGCGGTTTACGGCTGTTGGGGCTCGCATTCCTAAGGGCGTTTTGCTAGTGGGTCCGCCAGGAACCGGTAAAACGTTGCTTGCCAAAGCGATCGCCGGTGAAGCAGGGGTACCTTTCTTCAGCATCTCCGGTTCTGAGTTCGTGGAAATGTTTGTGGGTGTGGGTGCTTCTCGCGTACGCGACCTCTTTAAGAAAGCTAAAGAGAGTGCTCCCTGCATCATCTTTATTGATGAGATTGATGCGGTGGGTCGTCAGCGAGGGGCTGGTATTGGCGGCGGCAACGATGAGCGTGAGCAGACACTCAACCAGCTGCTGACTGAGATGGATGGTTTTGAAGGTAATACCGGCATCATTGTGATTGCTGCTACGAACCGTGCTGATGTTCTAGACTCTGCTTTACTACGTCCGGGCCGCTTTGACCGTCAAATTTCGGTTGATCCGCCCGATGTGAAAGGCCGTTTAGAAATTCTCGATGTCCATGCACGTAATAAGAAGCTAGGTGAAGACATCTCCTTAGATGCGATCGCCCGCCGGACGCCTGGGTTTACTGGTGCGGATTTGGCTAACCTGCTCAACGAAGCGGCGATTCTCACGGCTCGTCGCCGTAAGGAAGGGATCACCATGACCGAGATTGACGATGCGGTTGATCGCGTCGTTGCTGGCATGGAGGGGACACCACTTGTTGATAGCAAGAGCAAGCGTCTGATTGCGTATCACGAAGTGGGTCACGCGATTGTGGGTACTTTGGTCAAGGCTCATGATCCAGTGCAAAAAGTGACCTTGATTCCACGCGGTCAAGCTCAGGGTTTGACTTGGTTTACCCCGAGTGAAGATCAGATGTTGATTTCCCGTGCCCAAATCTTGGCTCGCATCAAAGGTGCTTTAGGTGGACGGGCAGCTGAGGACATTATCTTTGGCGATGCTGAAGTGACGACCGGCGCTGGTAACGACCTACAGCAGGTCACAGGCATGGCGCGTCAAATGGTGACTCGCTTTGGCATGTCAGACCTGGGACCGTTGTCTCTGGAAGGATCGCAAGGAGAGGTCTTTTTGGGGCGTGATTGGATGAATCGTTCTGAATACTCCGAGAACATTGCATCTCGGATTGACCTCCAGGTTCGTAAGATTGTGGACAACTGCTATGACGAAACTAAGC
>ERZ1740065.317-NODE-317-length-24949-cov-4.897526_pt1 | contig 24949 bp, 22 predicted proteins | sample MGYA00581738_ERZ1740065 | MGnify/ENA primary metagenome ERZ1740065 (study PRJEB43018, sample SAMN04849749) | marine metagenome | isolation source: floating plastic debris | place: Pacific Ocean | collected 2008-09-01 | study: EMG produced TPA metagenomics assembly...
GGACGTATCGTGGTTGGAGGGAGTCTAAATTTTGATCGCCGGGGAGATTGGCTCTTTTCGATGTTATTGGACGATGGGGGGTTGGATACGGAATTTGGGGACGGTGGTTTTTTGCGAATAGATTTAGGGGGAAATACTTACGACCGCTTGGAGGATATCGAGGTACAGGTCGATGGCAGTCTTTTGCTGTTGGGGCTGGATTGGGATGGTCAATTGGCCTATCTGATTCGCACCCGGAGCAATGGGGAGATGGATGAGACTTTTGGGGATCGAGGGGTCGTCACCTCCGATGCAGTGGGTTGGTACTTTAGGATGCGAATGGCTTTGCAAGCGGACGGCAAGATCGTAGTGGGGGGGTCATACTTTACTTTGTTGCGCTACGAATCGGGGCTAAACCCGTTTCAATCCCTCACCACTCGGGATCGTCCGCTTATTTATTGCCCGGGAGAGGAATTGCGGGGTGAGCTCTATGTCAGTCCAGGCTTTGATCCAGCGGGAGTTAAGCTGGAGGTCATCGACTCCCCGCTGGGAGTCGAAATTGCCTGGGACGACGAACGGCCCCAACCTAGAAGTTGGGTAGGCTACACGGTGAGCAACTTGCCGATTGGCGTAGTGAGCCAGGTTGTGGTACAAGCCAGCGATGACTTGGGCAATCAGGCCCGAGATACCCTGACCTTTTGGGACCAAACCATCCCCAGCGAGTTGCAGTTTCCACCGGCGGGCGCTACGAATCTTCCCACCGATTCGATCCGCTTTGCTTGGAGTGACCCCACCCCCAGCAGCTACATTCTGGAGCTGTCTACGGATTCGGCAGACTTTGCGGCGAACCGGATATACGGCCAAGGGGGCATCATCGACCCCTTTCTGGTGCTTCCCCAGCGCTTGGATACTTTTCGGGTCTACTACTGGCGACTGGTTACGGATAATGAGTGCGGGCAATTGGTCAATGGAATACAGTCTTTTCGAACCGGCCTGCCCCTCAACTACACCATTCGGGCTTCGGAGGATACCCTGCGCAGCTGTATCGGAGGCATTTACCGGCTGGCCCTCAGCCTGGGGACGGGACTGGGCAATCGCCCGCTGGATTTGAGGGTGATCAATTTGCCCGAGGGGGGAAGGGTAGACTTTGCCCAAAACTCAGCGGAGCGTGGGGAGGTGGTCCAGGTGGAATTGCGAGGGCGAATTTCCCGGCTTGAGTTCCCACTGATCTTTGAAGCCCAAGCTTCCTCCGGCCGTCCCGTCCGCGATACGGTATGGATCATACAGGCCCAAAACACTCGGAGCTTTGACCTCTTCGAACCACAGAACGGTGCCAATCTGGTCGATCTGGAACCACGGTTGGATTGGGACCAAGACCTGGCGGTGCGCTACCTGGTAGAAATCGCCCGTACCGCTGACGATTTTGAGGAGGACCTGGTCTTCCGCGATACCTCCAGCGTTGGGGAGGAAGGGTACCTGCTGCCCGCCGGTGTCTTGGAGCTCCAACGGACCTATTACTGGCGGGTGCGTACCCTGGGGGGCTGTGAATTCTCCAATACCTTTGCCTTTAATACGGGGGTGACCGGTACTAAGGCCGTGGAGGCGCCCAAGGTCACCCTCTATCCCAATCCCAGTGCGGGGGAGGTCTACCTGCGTTTGCCGGCCAGCACTGAGCCCTGGACTTTGCGACTGTTGGACCTAAGTGGGGTGGAGCGCCGCCGTTGGCGCATTCCCGCCGGTGACCGCCATTTTAGTTTTGATCCCGAGCTGCCACCTGGGCTTTACTTCGTGGAGTGGCGACAGGCTGGGGCCTGGGGGCGGCAGAAATTACACTACGGGCTGACCCCATAAACACCCCGCTTCGCGGCGGTCGGTGCAAAGCGCATTCCCAGAAGTGGGGAGGCGCTTTTTTGTTTTTTCATTTTCGTAATTATACGAAATATCGTAATTTATTTTCGTAATTTTTCTCAGCGTCCTTTTTGGAGTAATTTTTTAATTGCTGATTATCAATTGGTTATGAATTTTTCGATCGCCTTTTGGCCCTTTGGCACAGCCGTTGGACTATATGGAACAAATAACTGCGAAAATGACTGTATCCACCCAACTCACCCCCCTTCAACAGCTGCTCCAGCGGAGCGCCGATAGCCCCCTTCCCATCGTTGCCTTCCTGACGCGGGGACAGAGTGGCTCCGATTTCTTGATGCGTCGAGTGCTCGAACGTTTGGAAGATAGCCTGACCGATTCCTTCCAGTTTATCGAGCTGGCCGAGCGTGCGGCCGAGGGACTCCAAAAGGAGTTGAAAACGACAAAAAATCCGGTGGTACTGTTGTTGGACCGCTCCGAAATCCAACTGCTTTTTTCGGGCATGATGCCCTACGAATCGCTGCGGGAGGTCCTGGAGTCCTACCTGGCCAAAAGTTGTCAACCTCTTTGAATACCAAATACATCATCACCAATTACTATCCACAGAAATTTAAATAAAATGAAAAAGCCTATCCTTTTTATCGCCCTCGTTCTGCTTAGTTTTAGTTCCTTGTGGGGACAAAAACCCATCAACACCGCCTTTTTTGAAGCTGCCGATCGTTTCTTTCAGCAAAATGTCCAAAACGGTCTGGTCCGCTACGCTGGGCTCAGTGACAACCCTGATCTGAAGTACCTGCTCAAGCGCGTCACGCAGGCCGACCTGAGTGGGGCGGACCCCCTCACCACTCAAGCCTTTTACATCAATGCCTACAACCTGCACGTCATCAACGCGGCGGCCCAGCGCTATCCGCTCCAGTCGGTACAGGAGGTGACGGGCTTTTTTGACCGCCGCAAGGTAGCGGTGGCCGGTGAGGAATTGACACTCAACCAGTTGGAAAAAAACAAGTTGCTCAAGGCATTTGGCGATCCCCGTTACCACTTCGTATTGGTGTGTGGTGCCGTGGGCTGCCCTCCGATCATCGACCGGGCCTACCGCCCCGAGACCCTGGAGCAGCAGTTGGAACAACAGGCCCGTCTGGCGCTCAACGATCCCAATTTCATCCGCGTTGGGGACGATAAAACCGAGATTTCGCAGATTTTTCAGTGGTACCCCGGTGATTTTGGTGGCAGTACGACCAAGATCGTCGAATACATCAACCGCTACCGCGAGACGCCCATCGGCAGCAAAATTGGCTATTACGATTACGACTGGAAGCTCAATGATCTCGGCGATGGCAGCAGCTCGGAGTTGATTGATCCGACCAAGAGCAACAATGCCTCCCGCTACGTCGTATCGGCGGCTATTCCGAAGGGGGGGATTGAGGCCAAGCTGTTCAATAACCTGTATACCCAACGGACGGGTGATTCCGAGACCCTGACCGACCGTTCCACCTTTCTCACGGGCCTGTTTAGCTTTGTGTACGGGGTGAACAATCGTTTCAACGTCGGTTTTGATGCGCGTTACCGCCAGGTGCGCAACGGCTTGGCAACGGATTCGCCCCTGGCCGTCTTCAATCCCGAAAACTCCGCGGTGGCCCGTACCGGCCTGACCGCCATCGGCCCCAAGGTGCGGATCGCCCCTTTCCCCGCCTTGAAAAACTTTTCGGTCCAAAGTTCCTTTGTCTTCTCTACCGGCGACGATCTGGCGGGCACCCCCGACCGTCCCTACATCGACTGGAACGGAGCGACCTGGTGGACGCAGTTTTTCAACGATTTTTCGGTGGGCAATAACTTTTCCATCTTTACCGAGGTCGACTTCTTGTGGGAAGACATTGGCAATGGCGACAATGGCAACATCAACCGCGTGTCGACTCCCGCCACGCTGATCTTTAGCTACTTCCCCAATCCCAAGACCACCTTCTATGCGCTGGGCGGCTACTCGCCCTTCTGGCAGACCGAATTCGACTACTTCGCCCAGGGTGGCTTGGGAGCCAAATACCAATTTACGCCCAACTTCGAGCTGGAATTGCTCTACACGGCCTTCACCAATAAGGGTTTGCGGAGCAGCAACGGCCGAGCCGCCACCTACAATCTGGGCGTGCGTTACAGCCTCTTTTAAGGCTCCCCTTCTGGGCCCCTTCCGCCCAGACTTAGTCCAGCATTTTTTCACCTTAAAACAGCCAAGCCATGACTGCCTTCCAGCCCATAAACCACGCTCCAAGCGTTACTTTGTCGGAAAATTGTCCCAATTGTTGGGGCAGACAATCGTATTGCGGCGTAACTTACGATACCTTACCTTTGGGGCACATCCCCAATCCCTCAATCCGCCGCGAACCATTTATCCGGCGCTTTGTTATTCGCTACATTGATGGGGCCCGGCGACGACTGGGTTTTGGGTCCCGCTAACCGCCAAACCGTTTGGATTTGAGACGTAGTCTGCTGACCATTTTCGCCTCCCTTTTTATTGTCGTACTGACGGCGCAGACCGCTACGTACCAGCTGGGCAGGATGGAGATTCAAGGGCTACGGCGGACCCAATCGAGCTACCTGGAGTCCTTTTTGGTGAGTCGGGTAGGGGATCCGGTGACGAGCGACAGTTTGATCCTGGAGGATGTACAGCGCTTAAAAAATGTGGCCGCCATCGCTCAGGCCGATTACGAATTGGATACCCTGGCGGACAATGAATTGGGGCTGCGGCTGATTGTGGAGGAAAAACGGACCTTCTTACCCGTCGTCAACTTTGGCGGTATCCGCGATAATTTTTGGGTACAGGTGGGGGTGACGGATAACAACTGGCGGGGGCGGGGGCAACAGCTCGAAATTTTTTACCATAACAACGATCGCTTCCACAACGGCCAATTGTTTTACCGCGTGCCCTTCGTGAATTCCACATCCTGGGGCTACTCCTTTAGCCTGCGCAAGTACTCGGCCATCGAACCGCTTTTCTTCGAAGAGGGAGCCGTCAACTACGACTATAACAATTATGCGGTCGGCGGTACCGGCATCTACCAGATCGACCTGCCGCGGCAAGCGGAGGCCGGGCTCACCCTCTTCCGAGAGGGTTACGAGCAGAGCTCGGTGCAGGACTTGTTGAATCCGACCGGCCCGAGTGCCCTCACCCAGGATAAGGTACTGGGAATGGCCCGCTACGTGGACCGGCGGCTGGAGTACGATGAGTTCTACCTGCGTCGTTCCGAGTGGTGGGTTTGGTACCAGACGGTACACACCTTTAGCGACGCCACCTGGTTTCACAGTTTGATCGCCCAGTGGCGACAGTTTTGGCAACCCCGATCCCGCGTCAACTTAGCCCTCCGCTTACGGCTGGGCATTTCCACCAACAACGACAGTCCTTTCGCGCCCTTTGTGGTCGACAGCAACGTCAACCTCCGTGGCGTTGGCAATCGCATCGACCGGGGGACGGCCCAGGCCGTACTCAACTTCGAATACCGTCAGACGGTGTACAACGAGGGGCAATGGGCGGGACAGCTCGTGGCCTTTACCGACCTCGGTACCTGGCGCAATCCCGGCGGCACCTTTGCCGATCTCTGGAACTCCGACAACCTCCGCGAATTTGTCGGCGGTGGCTTCCGCATCATCTACAAGAAAATCTACCGCGCCACCCTCCGCGTCGACTACGGCATTGATATTTTCAATCCCGAGCAGCGTGGTTTTGTGTTGGGAGTGGGGCAGTATTTTTAGGAGGGGAGCTAATGAAAAATGGACCACCTCCATTCAATCGGAAGGCAGTCCATTTCGGGTGTTGATCAGGGGATCAGGGAGCTTTAACGAATCTCCGGGTTTACTTGCCCGCCGCGTCCGTCTGGTGCTCCGCCATCATCTTTTCGTGTTCGCTTTTGATCATGGCGTGTTCTTTTTCCATGGTCGCGTGCTCGGCTACCATGGTCTCGTGGTCCTTTTTCATCGTTTCGTGGTCCGCCTTCATGGTCGCCATGTCGACTTCTCCCGTGGCGTGCTTTTCCACTAGGGTCTTGTGCTTGGTCATGATTTCCTCGTGCTTCTTCATCAGGGTGGCGTGCTGCTCCAGCATGGTGGTATGCTGCGCTTCTACTGCGGTATGGAGCGAATCCGTCGCCGGGTCGCTGTGCTTGGCGTGCTCGGCCACCATCTGGGCGTGTAGCGTTTCCATGGCGGTGTGCTCATCGGCCAATTTCTTGTGCTCGGTCTCCATTTTTTCGTGTTCGGCCATCAACGCTTTATGCTCCGCCGATTCGGCGGGATTGGACTGACACCCAAAAAAGAGGGGTAGGGCCAATAGGATCAGGGATAGGAATCTTACAGTGGTACTCATTTCGTATTTGCTTTTGATTAAAATAAAATAAGGCTGCAAAGATACGCCATATCTGCCAACACCCGTAATCCGAGCATCGAAAAAGGGGAAGGAACCTATTTCCGGCGTTTTTTCCAATCCAGAATATTCAGCGACTCCTCACAAAAGGCGTAATCGCCCGCTACGTTGGAGGCGACGATGATGGTGCGCTCACCCCCGTACTCCGCCACCAGCCCGCGGTACCAATCCATACCCTGCGCATCCAGGTTGGTGGTGGGCTCGTCCAGCAGCAGCAGGTCCGTATCCGAACAAATGGCCAGGGCCAGCTTGAGGCGCTGTTTCATCCCCGAGGAAAAAAAGCGAATCTCCTTTTGGCGAGCCTCCTGAAAACCGAGCAATTCGACGAGGGCCTCGGCATTGAGGTTCCGCAACAAGGGCTTGAAGCCCTGGTGAAAACGGATGGCCTCCAGCAATTGAAATTCTTCGATCAGGTCGATGTAGGGCGCCGCGTAGCTGATCTGGCGGTAGAGTTCGTCACGGTCGAAAGTTTGTTGGGAATTTTGAAAGCTGATGTCCCCCTTGGAGGGGCTGAGGTGGCCCGACAGTATTTTCATCAAGGTAGACTTGCCACTGCCGTTGGGGCCGAGGATGGCGTAGCGACCTCCCGAGTGAAACTCATAACTCAGTTGGCGAAAGATCCATTCGAGGCGGTAGCGTTTGCCGACGGCCTTAAGAACGATGTCCATTCGAGGAGCGGTGCCCGTTGAGTTGGCGGAAGCCCTTGATGATGCCGCGATTGGCCCGGCGCACGAAGCGTAGAATGGCCTCGCGTTCGGGGGTCTCCATAATTTTATCCTCGATCTGGTGGAGGGCCTGGGTGGTATTGTAGCCTTTGACGTAGAGGATGCGGTAGATGTCCTGGATATTGTTGATTTGCTCTTCGGAGAAACCCCGCCGGCGGAGGCCAATCGAGTTGACGCCGGCGTAGGACAGGGGTTCGCGCGCGGCGGTGACGTAGGGGGGGACATCTTTGCGGACCAGTGATCCGCCCCCCACCATGGCGTGTTCGCCGATGCGGACGAACTGGTGTACGGCGGTCAGGCCGCCGAGGACGGTGCGGGAGCCCACTTCGATGTGTCCGGCCAGGTTGACACCGTTGGCCAGCACGCAGTTTTTATGCAGGATACAATCATGAGCGACGTGGCAGTAGGCCATGATCAGGCAATTGTCTTCGATTACGGTTCGGAAGTTGGCCTTGGTCCCCCGATTGATGGTGCAGTACTCACGGATGGTGACGTTGTTGCCGATTTCGAGGGTCGAGGGTTCCCCCTCAAATTTGAGATCCTGTGGAATCGAGCCGACGATGGCACCGGGCATGATTCGACAATTTTCGCCCATACGCGTCCCGTTGAGTACGCATACATTGCTACTGATTTGGCAGCCGTCACCGATCACGACATCGGCCTCAATGGTTACAAAGGAGCTGATCTTGACGTTTTTGCCAATCTTAGCATTTGGGTGGATGTCTTGAAATTTACTCATGATCTACGGATCTTCTGATAATTTGCGCCGTTAATTCCCCTTCGGAAACGATCTTGTTACCCACGTAAGCGGTTCCCTGCATGTGTACGATCCCTCGGCGAATGGGGCTGAGGAGTTCCATCTTTAGTATTAAGGTGTCTCCGGGAATGACTTTATGCTTAAATTTAGCGGCATCGATTTTAATAAAATAGGTATCCCAATTTTCGGGATCCGGTACGGTGGATAGGGCCAGGATACCTCCCGTTTGGGCCAAGGCCTCTATCTGTAAGACGCCGGGAAAGACGGCGTTCCCCGGGAAATGCCCCTGAAAAATCCCCTCGTTGAAGGTGATGTTTTTGATGCCCACCACATGAACGTTGGAAAGTTCGATAACCTTGTCCACGAGGAGCATGGGATAGCGGTGGGGAATCAAATTTTTGATGCCTTCCAAATCCACCACGGGGTCTTGGTCGGGATCGTATTTGGGCTTGCCGCGCAGTTTGCGCTGTTCTTTGAGTCGTTTCTTTAAGATCTTGGCAAATTCCACGTTGGAGGTATGCCCCGGCTTGGTCGCCACGATTTTTCCCCGGATGGGCTTGCCGATCAGGGCCAGGTCGCCGATGACGTCGAGTAATTTGTGGCGGGCCGGCTCGTTTTCAAATTTTAAATCCACCGTGTTCAGAATGCCCGCCCGTTCTACCTGAATGTCGGGCTTGCCCAATCGCTTGGACAACATTTCCAGCTCCTCCTCACTCACCATCCGATCCACGATGACGATGGCATTGTCCAAGTCGCCCCCCTTGATCAGGTTTTGGTTGAGCAACTGTTCCAGTTCGTGTAAAAATACGAAGGTCCGGCAGGGGGCAATTTCCGACTTGTAGTCCGCGACGTCGTCCAACGAAGCGTATTGGTGGCCCAAAATGGGCGAATTAAAGTCGATCATCGTGGTCAACTGGTAATCCTCCGCCGGGATGGCCAGCAGTTCGGTTCCCGTCAACTCGTCGCGGTAGGAAATGGGCTCGGTCACCTCGAAATACTCGCGTTCCGCCGCCTGCTCCTCCCGACCGGCTTTTTCCAAAACCTCCACAAAGCCGATGGCACTGCCATCTAGGATGGGCATTTCCGGCCCGTCGATCTCCATCAGAACATTGTCGATCTGCAAACCCGTCAGGGCCGACAAAACGTGTTCGATCGTACTCACTTGGACTTCTCCACGCTTGATGGTGGTACCCCGATTGGTCGACACCACCCGCGCCACATCCGCCGGGATGATGGGAGCCGTGTCCAGGTCCACGCGTTGGAACTTATAACCGTGGTTGACCGGGGCCGGTTTGAAGCAAAGTGTCACCGCCCGCCCCGTGTGCAGGCCGATGCCCTCTACCGCTACCGATTGTTGGATAGTATGTTGTTTCATGACCACTAGGGTATAGTAGACTCAAAATTTCTGCGAAGATAGTGATTTTCCAATGGTTTAAACCCTTAAAGCACCCCGCTGGGCGTTAACTTTTTGCCAAATCGCGCAGCTTTTTTTCCAATTGTCGAATCTTTTGGTAAAGGTCGGGCAAACGTTTGAAGACCGCGTAGGATTTGAGGTACTGGCCGTAAGCGATGGCGGGGGAGCCGTAGAAGGCCTGATCGGGCTGTTTGATGGCACCCGCCACCCCACTCTGGGCCTGAATCATCGTACCGTCGGCCACCTCAATGTGCCCCACAAAACCCGCCTGGCCCCCGATGCGGCAGTTCTTTCCCAATTTCGTACTGCCCGCAATGCCCGCTTGGGCCGCAATGACCGTATTCTCCCCAATCTCGACGTTGTGAGCGATCTGGATCAGGTTATCGAGCTTGACCCCCTGGCGAATCCGGGTGGCCCCCATCGTGGCCCGGTCAATGACCGTATTCGCCCCAATTTCGACCGCATCTTCGAGAATGACGGCCCCGAGTTGGGCAATCTTTTGGTAGGAACCATCCTGCTGGGGAGCAAAGCCAAAGCCATCGCTGCCGATGACCGCGTTGGCTAGGAGGGTACAGTGCTGTCCCACTTCACAATCGTGGTGTATCTTGACGCCTGGATAGAGGACCGAGTGGGCCCCTACTTTGGCTTGGGCGCCGACGTAGACCTGCGCGTGGAGTTGACAATGATCGCCGATTACCGCTCCGGCTTCCACTACCACGAAGGGACCGATCGCTACGTCAGCTCCGATCCGGGCCTCGGGATGAATCGAGCTTTGGGGCGAGATACCCGTCAGTCGTGGCTTTTGCTGTTCGCCAAACTTATTGAGCAAAAAGGCAATGCTGGCGTAGACGTCCGCCACCCGGATCAGGGTCGGCTGGACGGGGCCACTGGGCTCAAAGTCCTTGGAGACCAATAATATGGTGGCATCGGTGGTGTAGGCATGTGCTTCGTATTTGGGATTGGCCAGAAAGGTAATCGTTCCGGCCCCTCCTTCCTCGATTTTACTCGGACGGTCGACCTGGGCGGAGGGGTCTCCTTCGACGGAGCCATCCAGCATCTGAGCGAGTTCGGCAGCGGTTATTTGCATGGCGCAAAGGTAGCGATTTTTTGGCTTAGGCAAAAAGGCTATCTTTGTTCGAATTTTAAAACCAGATACCCCGTGGCAGTAAAACACATTCGGATCGGAACCCGTGGCAGTCGCCTCGCCCTCTGGCAGGCGGAGTTCTTGCGCGAGCAGTTGACCCAGCTCGGCCTCGACGTGGAATTGAAGATCATCAAGACCCAGGGCGACCGGGTTCAGGACCTGGGCTTCGACAAGTTGGAGGGCAAGGGCTTTTTTACCAAAGAAATCGAGGAGGCCCTACTCCGGGGCGATGTCGATCTGGCCGTCCACTCGATGATGGACCTGCCCACCACCGCTCCCGAGGGGCTGTGCGTAACGGCGGTCTCCTACCGCGAGAATCCGGCCGATTGGCTGCTCATCCGCAAGTCCGTACTCACGGAAAAGGCCTTGCTCCGTTTGCCCGAGGGGGCTCGGGTCGGGACGTCCTCGGCGCGTCGGAAGGCCCAAATTCGCCACTTGCGACCGGACGTAGTACTGGGCGACATCCGGGGCAATGTTCCGACCCGGGTTCAAAAGCTACGCGATGGTCAGTTTGACGCCATCCTCTTGGCGGCCGCGGGTCTGCAACGCCTCGACTTGGATTTATCCGACCTAGCGGTCATTCGCCTCAACGTCAAGGAATTCGTACCCGCTCCGGCTCAGGGGGTACTGGCCTACCAGGTCAATACTGCGGATACTGCAACGCGGCGCCTACTCCGGGCCATTCACCACCCGGAGGTATCGGCAGTCACCAATATAGAACGACGGGTCTTGCAGCTGTTGGACGGCGGTTGTCAGTTGCCTTTGGGGGCGTATTGCGAAAGGGATGCGGCGGGACATTACCACCTCTGGGCAGCCCTAGCCGAAAGTTGGGATGCTCCCCTTCATCGCGTTCGACATTCCTCGAGTACGACATACGAACTGGCCGAAAAAGTTGTGGCGGAACTGCGCGAAAAATTGCGGCAGAATGCGTAATTTAGGCACCCACACCCATTAAAATCACCCTATGTTTTTATTCTTTGACGTCGAGGCCAATGGCAAGCCCCGCAAGTGGAGTGCCCCGGCCTCCGATACGTTCAACTGGCCCCGGATGGTGCAGATTGCCTGGCAGTTTTACGACAACCGTGCGGTCTTGTTGGAGGCGGAAGATTACCTCATCAAACCAGAGGGCTTCGAAATTTCCTCCGAGTCCGAGCACTACCACAAGATCAGTACCGAGCGGGCCCGTGAAGAAGGGGCGGAGTTGACGATGGTGCTCAAGCGCTTTTCCGAAATCATCCGCAAGGCGGAATACATCGTGGCGCACAACCTCAAGTTGGATGGGAATGTGGTGGGGGCGGAATTTGAGCGCAAGGGCATCAATCATACCCTTTTCCACACCGAGCGCTTTTCGCTCATGGAGGAGGCGACCTACTTTTGCAAGCTCCCCGGCCCCGGTGGGCGTTACAAGTGGCCGACCCTCACGGAGGTCTACATGAAGGTGTTTCAAGCCCGCTACGCCGACGCCAACAACGCCAAGATCGATGTACAGGCCTGTGCCAATTGCTTTTTTTAGTTGGTGGAAATGGAAGAAATTGATCTGTTCTAAACGCGTGTGATGGCCAAGGTTTTTATCTCCCGAGCGCTCTCCGTCGAAAGTACCTTTCTCGCCAGGGTGGGCGGAGCGGGACACGATGTCATCGGCGAGTCCTTACTCCAAATTGATCCCGTACCCTTTGCGACGGTCCCGGAAACGGACTGGGTCTTTTTTTACAGTAAAAACGCCGTGATCCACTACTTCGCGGGAGTGGGGGAGCCCCCTCCATCTTGCAAATACGGCGCCTACGGGACGGGGACGGCGGCGTATCTCCAACGGGAATACGGTATCCAAGCCAATTTTATTGGTTCGGCCAAGCCCAAAGCTACGGCGGAGGCATTGGCCACGGTGGCGGCGGGTCAACGCATCCTCTTTCCGCGGGCGCGGCATTCGCGGCATTCCCTCTACAAGTATTTGCGCTACAAGACGACGGTGCAGGAGCTGATCGTATACGACAACCGCGTACGTGAATCGTTTGAATTGCCCTTCTGTGAAGTACTCGTTTTTACCAGTCCACTCAATGCCCAAGCCTATTACGGGCACTACGTCTCGCGCTCGCGGCAAACCATCGTCTCGATCGGACGTACTACGGCCCAGGAGCTCCGACGACTGGGTATCCGGGGCGTACACATCGCCCGACAACCCGCCGAGGCTGCGCTGGCCGAGTTGGTCCTTTCGCTACTCTAGTGATGGTGATGGTGAGCAGCTACGGATTCCGCGCTGCGTTTGCGGGGCTGCGCATTGGCCGGTGGCATGGTTCCAAAAACCCGATCCCAGAAGCGATTGGAGACGCCAAAGGCTTTGTCGGGATATTGGTAGTGGTGTAGGGCGTGGTGAATCCACAGGGGGCGCAGCAGGGCTGGGGCCTGATTGGCGGTGATGGTGTGGGTCGAATAATGAACGATGGCGTAGCCCAAGTAACCCAGCTCAAAACCGGGTAGGAAAAACCAGGCTTTGTCGCCCATGGTGAGGTAGAAAAGCCCCCAAAAGGCGGTCAGGAGGATAGCCGCGGGCAGGGGAGGCATAAACAGCCGGCGGTGATCCCGGGGGACGCTGTGGTGGTAGCCATGCACGGCGTAGTGAAATTTCATGACGGCGGGAGAGTCGTGGATGAAGTGAAAAACGTAGCGGTGCAGCAGGTATTCGGCAAAGGTCCAGAACACGAAACCACCGGCGAACAGGAGGATGGGGGAGAGGTAACCATTTTCAATCGCCGTCGTTTGTGTTCCACGGTAAATCAGCAAGGAGATTACGATGAGGTGAAAAGGGATCATGATTTTGGGACCACTGATGGAGAGCATCTCCATCACGGGATTTTCAAACATTTTCTTTTCAGTGGACGTAGACATAACGTATAGCTTTGTTTGATTAAATAATACCATTGTACGCAGGAGCCTCAGCGGAACCTGGTGGTGGACGTAAATTGGGTAAATAGTCTAAAAAGCTCTTACTAGAAATGTCAGTTTACCTGGTAAGGGGTAAATGTCAGAAATTTGGTTTCCTTGGAAAAAAAATATAGATGAACGTCTCCATTCTTTCACTCGTAGGATAGATTTGAGGGACAAATCAAAGGTAGCGATTTTGCGAAGAATTCCATTTTTTACACTAAAATTAGCATTTTCTTAACGTGAATACTTCCCTTTCCCGTTACGGTGGACACGTTGGTCTGGTCAGTGAACCGTGGGCCAGTCCGTTGCGACACCTAAAACGTCTTATTTTTTACAATCTTTGTACCTTACTTACTACCGTTCTTCTCGTATGCCTCGAAAAAAAACGACTTCCCGACCCCCCAAAACGACTCGCAAACGGCCCTCCACCCCAAGTGGCCCTACTCGCTGGTGGGTACTTCCCGTCCTGCTACTAACGGCTCTGGCCTTCTTCCCCGCCCTCGATAATGGCTTCGTTAATTGGGACGACGATGTGAACTTACTCGAAAACCCCCACCTGGCCGCTTTCGATTGGTTTCACCTCCAGGCGATCTTTGGTAGTACCGTCATGGGGGGCTACAATCCGCTTTCCATCTTTACCTTCGCACTGGAAAAGCATTTTTTTGGTTTGGATCCTTTCGTCTTTCACCTGAACAACCTCTTGCTGCACTTGCTTGGTGTTTTCCTGGTTTTTCAACTGATGCGACAGCTCGGACTGAGCCCCCTGGCTGCGGCCTTCGGAGCCCTCTTGTTTGGGCTCCATCCCATGCGCGTCGAATCGGTGGCCTGGGTGACCGAGCGCAAGGATGTTCTTTTTGGGGTATTTTATTTTGGGGCCCTACTTACCTATCTCCGCTCCTTGCGCCAAGCTTCCCGCCGGGCCTACTGGCAGGGCTGGACCCTGCTGCTATTTGTCTTTGCCCTATTCTCCAAAATTCAGGCGGTAGCCCTACCGCTGTCCCTGCTGGTGCTGGACTACTGGGAAAAATGTCCCCTCGACTGGCGATTGCTTTGGGAAAAGCTCCCCTATTTTGTGGGCTCCCTCTTGGTGGGGCTATTGGGCATTTACCTCCTTTCCCAAGCCGACACCCTGGCCGACAATACCCAGTACGGCCTAGGAGAGCGCTTGTTGGTGGGAGCTTATTCCTACCTGATCTACCTGCTGAAGTTTGTTTACCCCTACGAAATGTCGCCGCTTTATCCCTATCCCGCCAGCTTGGACTGGCCGTTTTACGCAGCACCACTCGGGGTACTGGCCCTGCTTTACGGTTTTTACCTGGCCTACCAACGCTCCTCGCGCGCTACGGTCTTCGCCTTGGCCTTTTTTACCAGCAACGTCTTCTTCGTCCTCCAAATCCTGGCCGCCGGACAAGGCTACAAAGCGGATCGATTTACTTACGTCCCCTATTTTGGTCTCTTCTTTGGCCTGGCTTACGCCTTCGACTATGCCCAGACCCGCTGGAAGGACTACCAAATTGTGTTGCGGGGGGGAATGATCCTCTACCTCCTCGGCCTGGGCCTGTTGACCTGGCAGCAGTGCGGCGTGTGGAAAAACGGGGAGACGCTCTGGACCCACGTGCTGCGCTATTACCAAAATACGGCTTTGCCGTTTGGCAATCTGGGCCATTATTATCGGGGGGAAAAGGAATACGATTTGGCGCTCCAAAATTACGATCGGGCCGTGGCCCTCAATACACGAGAGGGGAAGACCTTTAGCAGTCGTGGCAAGACCTACTTCGATATGGGGCGCTCCGCGGCCGCTATCGAAGACTACACCCGGGCCATCGCCTTGGACGCCAGCGAAGCTGAGTTTTTTATCAATCGCGGAGCCGCCTACGGTAGCCTGGGGCAGTTCAATCCGGCCCTGGCCGATTTCAACGAAGGCCTGCGCCTCGATCCGGATTTTAAAAACGCTTATCTCAACCGTTTCCTCTTGTACACCCAAACCAATCAACCCCAAAAGGCCCTCGCCGATATCGAAAGTTACCTCCGACTCGACCCCACGCTGGCCGATATGTGGTACGAAAAGGCCATGGCCCTGCGTCGACTCAACCGCGCTGAGGCGGCGCTGGCTCCCTTTAACCGCGCCATCCAAATCGACCCCAACCGCGGATTGTACTGGCACGAGCTGGCCAAGGCCCAATTTGCCCTGGGACAGCGGGCGGCGGCCCGGCAATCGGCGCAACGGGCCCAGCAGTTGGGGGTGCGGGTGGAAAGGGAGTTGTTGTGACTTTAATTTGGACAATCACGCTCCTGGTCTGTAGTTGGGTTGCAGAGGAGAGTCACCTGCCGACTATTTTAGGCGCTGTCTTACCAATACGATTGGCACCATTCGAAGCGAGCGATCAAAAGCACCAATCCAATTGAAGCCGTACCGGGGGGCCTGCGCCGGTTAGTGGCGGGGCACAGTGAACGGTCAAATAAAAGTGGGGGGCAGGTGTAGAATTTGGGGCTTGGGTGGGACCCACCCTTAAGGCGTCGACGCAACGATGCCCCTTTGCGGTCACCGTACCGAGGCACAGCTCCGCTACCCAGACCCAGGTTCCTGATCCTGGTCGTGGAAAAAACAATGGCCCGCTCCAGTACCTAGAATCAGGAAAAGGCCTTACATGGACGCTTTTGTACCGTAAATTCCATAAGTATTATGGAAAATAATATTCTTAAAGGTGTTTAAGTAGTTGATAATGAATGCCTTGTATGAGAGATTTTTTTAGTTTTTACGCATTATTTTTTCTGACATGTATCTGCTGTTTTCGTTTGCTCTCCCGTTTTAGAGGTCCCCCACTCCCGTTTTGCTTTTCCGCCTCCGGCCAGGCTCGCCCCACGATTTAGCCAGGGGCATTTCTCCCGCTCTCCCGCCTTTTCTCAAATTCCTGCCCAAATGCTCAATTTTCCCCCAAAACAACCATAAATTTGTGCTTCCGTGCTGCGTGCCGGGTTTTTGGTCAACATTAGCACTATGATCGATCGCTTAATCATTAAGAATTACGCCATTATCGAGGAGCAAGAAATTGTTTTCTCCGATGGCCTCACCATCATCACCGGCGAAACTGGCGCGGGAAAATCCATCCTACTCGGTGCCCTGGGCCTCATCATGGGGCGTCGTACGGATACCAAGATGCTTTACGAAGGCGACCGAAAGTGTATCGTCGAGGGCCACTTCCACATTGGCAAATACCGGCTGCGTCCCTTTTTCGAGGAGTACGACATCGACTACGACGAGGAGCTGGTCGTGCGGCGGGAAATTACCCCCTCCGGAAAATCGCGGGCCTTCGTCAACGATACCCCGGTCCGGCTCAATATTCTCCAACAACTCAGCGGCTCGCTCATCGACCTGCACCAGCAGTTCGATACCCTTGATATCCACAACGTTTCTTTTCAACTGCGGATGATCGACGCCCTGGCCAACAACCAATGGCGACTCCAATAATACCATACGGGCTTTCGGGATTACCAGGCCAATCGCCGCAGGCTAGAAGCGCTCCGGGCGCAAAACGATCGCGCCGCCCGGGAGATGGACTTTCTCCAGTTTCAACTGCAAGAGTTCAACGAGGCCGAATTGATTCCCGGTGAGCAGACCGAGCTGGAGGAGCGCCTGCGCCGACTGACCAATGCCGAGGACGTCAAACGCATCATGGGGGGGACCTTTGACCAACTCAGTGATTCGGAGCACGCGATCATCGGACAATTGGAGGCCCTGGGGCTGTCCATCAACAGCATCGCGGCTTTTCATCCCGACCTGGGAGCGCTCACCGAACGCTACCAAGGGCTGCTGATTGAGCTGCGGGACATCGCCCAAGAGTTCGAAAAAATTGCGGAGGAAACCGAATACGACGGCGAGCGCATCGTGGAGGTCCAACAACGCCTGGATTTGATCTACAAGCTGCAAACCAAGCACAACGTGAATACCCTTCGCGAACTGATCGAGGTGCAGGAAAGTTTGCAGGGGCAGTTGGATGCCTACGGCGACCTATCGTCCGAGATGGAGCAATTGGAGCAAACGATCGGCCAGCAGGAGGTCGACCTGCGCGCCACCGCGGAGGTGTTGTCCAAACGGCGCCAGGGCGTGATCGGTGGTTTTGAAAATAAAGTGCACCGCATGCTGCGCCAGCTGTCGATGGAACACGCCCGTTTGCGGGTGGCCCTCAGCCCCACGGAAGCCCTCAACGCCACGGGGTTGGATGAAGTCAATTTCCTCTTCGCCCCCAACAAAGGCAGCGATTTCCTACCCATTCGCCGGGTCGCGTCGGGAGGAGAATTGTCGCGACTCACCCTGTGTACCAAATCCCTCGTGGCCGACGCCATTCCCCTGCCCACGCTGATCTTCGATGAGATCGATACCGGCATTTCGGGCGATGTGGCCCTCAAAATGGGCAAAATCCTCAAGGACCTGGCCAAGCGGCACCAGGTGGTTTCGATTACCCATACCCCCCAAATCGCCGTCCAGGCCAATGCCCACTATTTTGTGTACAAAAAAGTGAAATCCAACCGTACCGTTACCAACGTCAAACTGCTTTCCGATGCCGAGCGGGTCGAAGAGGTCGCCATTATGCTGAGCGGCAGTCCGCCCTCCACCTCGGCCATCGAAAATGCCAAGGAATTGCTGGCCAGTTGAGCCGCATTTGAAACATTAAAACAAAACCTATGTCCAACAACTTACTATCGGGAAAGAAGGGCGTGATCTTCGGAGCCCTCGACGAACAATCCATCGCCTGGAAAGTAGCGGAGCGCTGCGTGGAAGAAGGCGCGACCATCACCCTGACCAATGCACCCGTAGCCCTTCGGATGGGAAAAATCAAGGACCTGGGAGAAAAACTGGGTGCCGAAGTGATTGCGGCGGATGCGACGAGTACGGAGGATTTGGAAAAACTCTTCACCCAGTCGCAGGAGGTGTTGGGGGGAAAATTTGACTTCGTCCTGCACTCGATCGGCATGTCACTCAACGTTCGCAAAAAGCGCGAATACACCGATATCAAGTACGATTGGATGCTCAAGACCTTTGACATCTCGGCGGTCTCCTTCCACAAGATGATGCAAACCCTGTGGAAAATGGACGCGATGAACGATTGGGGCTCCATCCTGGCCCTCACCTACATCGCCGCCCAGCGCACCTTCCCCGATTACAGCGAAATGGCCGAGTCCAAGGCCCTACTCGAATCCTTCGCCCGCAGCTTTGGCTACCACTTCGGCGTTCGCAACCAGGTGCGGGTCAATACGATCTCCCAGTCGCCGACCATGACCACGGCGGGTAGCGGCGTCAAGGGCTTCGACGAGTTCTTTGGCTACGCCGACAAGATGTCGCCCCTGGGCAATGCCTCGGCCGGGGCCTGTGCCGATTACTGCCTGACCCTCTTCTCCGACCTCACCCGATCGGTGACCATGCAAAACCTCTACCACGACGGTGGTTTCTCCAATATGGGGATGAATCCTTCGGTATTGAACGCTTAGCGGTAGGTTTTGATGCGGAGGGCACGATTTTGGTTTCTCGTGCGTTAGTACTAACCGATATTTGGCCATAAAACCACTACCGGTATGCAATCGATTAAACATCTTAGCCTGATCCTCTGCTGCTTGTTCTGCATCACCTCCTGCTTCGAAGTGACCGAAGAGGTTAGCCTCCGTGCCGATGGTTCGGGGAGCGTGACCCTGACGATCAACATGTCCGAAAGCCAGCAGAACCTCAAAAACTACCTGAAAGTAGGGGAGGTGGACGGACGAAAAATCCCTTCCCAGGCCGAGATCGAGGCCAAATTTGTTGAGGTACAGACGCGATTGCGCGCCATGGCCGGTCTGTCAAAAGTGGTGCTGAAGCGGGATTTCGATCGTTTTATCTTTATCATCAGCGCGGACTTTAGCAACGTCAAAGTCCTCAATCGAGCCATCGTGGAAGTGACCAAGCTGCTCAACGAGGCGCCCTATTCCAATTTTCAGCCCCCGAATTTTACCTACACCGACGGCAAACTCAGCCGCCGGGTGGCCTACCCCCACCAACCCGAGCTGTACCGCCAGGCCAGCCTTTCCGAACGCTACCTGATGGACACCGCCCGGATGATCAGCATCTTTCGCCTGCCCCGGCCCATCAAACGGGTGAGCAACGACAAGGCGCGCGTGTCGCCCAGCAAAACCTCGATCCTCTTACAAGCCAGCCTGGCCGAATTGGTCAAAGGCGAGGTTGTACTCGATAATGCCATCAGCTTTTGAAGCCCTGGCCCTCATTCACCATTTTAATCCAAAGTTATGATCCGAAAATCGACTCTAAAGCTCCTGACGGCCCTCGTGCTACTATCGACGTGTGGCCTGACGGCCCAGGACCTGCTCCAGTACATTCCCTCCGAGGCAGCCGTGGTCCTCAGCATCGACCCCAGCACCGTCAAAACCAAGGTGGACGTGGCGGCCCTCAAGCAGTTGGAAGTGACCCAAATGATGGCCCGCGAATGGGCCCGCGACTTTTACCCCGAAAATGAAGAAGCCTTTGTCGCCGCCTTCAACGATCCCCAGCGCTACGGCATGGACCTCGATCGGGCGAGCTACTTTTTTTACTTCAACAAAGGCTCGGACGCCTACTATGGCTACCTCTTTGCCCTCTCCGATGCCGATGCCTTTTCCAAGTTTTACAAGTCTACCCTCTTCAATGCGGAGAAAGGACTCCGCCTCATCGAAGATGGCGACGTCATCATGGCCACTACCGGCTCGGCCGGGATTGCATGGAACGAAGAAATGGCGATGATCACCTCGGTACAGTTGGAACGCGATTACGACTGGGACTGGGAAGAGGATTATGGCGAATACGAAGAAGAGGAATACATCGAAGAGGAGTACGGGGAGGAAGAAATTGTGGAAGAGGAGTTTGAGGACGTCATGCTAGAGGAACCGGTCCCCGAAGTGGAGATAGAAATTGCGGAGGTAGAAGAGGTGGAGGAAGAGCTGGTGGAGGAAACGGAATTGGTACCCGTGGAGGAGGACCGAATTGATGGTTTTGACGACGTTTCCGACCGTGGCGATTCGACGATCGTGGTCGAGGAGGAAATGGAAGTGGAAGAAGAATGGGACTGGGAGGAAGACGACTACGGCGAGAGCGACGAGGAATACGCCGCCCGCACCAAGGCGGCCGTCGAGCAGTTTACCCAAGGGCTCTTTTCGATTCCGACGGACTCGACCATCCTCAGCAATCAGAAGTTTGTCAACCATCCTCGCGAGGGCAACGACATGCACCTGTGGATGGATTACGCCTGGTTGGGCAATATGCAGGGCATGGAATCCCTGCTCGATCCCAGCACCCGCGGTTTTCTCAAGGCCTACCAAAAGATGCTCACCGATGCTTCGCTCTGGATCGACCTCAATTTTAATCCCGGTTCGATCGACTTTGACTACCACGTCCAGTTGGATGAGGCCTGGATGCGCTACGTACGCAGTACACACGATTCCAAGCTCAACCGTAAATTCCACAAATACATCAAGGGAGAAAACCTGCTCGGCTACCTGTCCATCAACGTCAATATGGAAAATACGCTGCGCGGTGCCAAGGACCTGATGCTGCCCCTTATGGAAGCCGCCCCGGAGGTGGGTCCTATGGCGGGCGAGCTGATCGACATCGTGGATATTGTTGTGGACGAGCAAGCGATTTACGAATTCTTCAAGGGCGACATGTGTATGGCGGTAACGGGCCTGCGCGAATTTGAGCGCATGGTGACGACCTACGATTACGACGAGGAGTTTAACCTGATCGAAAAGGAGGAATTGCGCAAACAAACGCTCCCGGAATTTGTCATGATGATGGGCTACGGACGGGAAGACGATTTGAAAAAGTTTTTCCGCCTGGGCGAAAAAGCGGGGGGCTTGCGTCGGGTCGACAACTATTACCAGGTGACGACCGATATGATGGGGATGAACCTCTACCTGGCCTACCACAAGGGCATCTTGTTTTTTACCAACGATGACATCCTGATCAAAAATAACCTGAGTTCCGGGTGGCCTGCCAAGGAGCGCATTGCCAAGAAGCACCGCCAACTGATGGAGGACAACGTCCAGGTCGTCTTTTGGGACATTCCCAAATCTCTCAACTCGGCTTCGGCGCTGGGGATGCCCTTTGGCGATACGGGAGAGGAAGTGGTCAACGTGGGCAAACAAAGCCTCGAAAGCATGCTCGCGATTACGCCCAAAGCCACCGGAAATTCCTATTTTAGCAAAATGAGTTTTCGCTTCGCGAACCAGCAAATGAATAGCCTGGACCAGCTGTTCCAGTTTATGGAAGAGATTTTTAAAATGGAGAGCCAGGGCGACCGTTCGTAAAGCAAATTTGCATCACCAAAACCAGCGCAAATGCTAAAGATCGGCGTATTGGGAGCCGGGCACCTGGGGAAAATTCACCTCAAGTGCCTGCAAATGAGCGAGGCCTACGAAGTGGTAGGTTTTTATGACCCAGATGAGGCCCAGGCCCGCGCGGCCTCCGAACAATTTGGCCTCCGGGCCTGGGACAGCGCCACCGCCTTGATCGAGGCCGTGGATGTGGTCGATATTGTCACCCCTACCGTGACGCATTTTAAATTGGCGCAATTGGCCATCGACAAGGGCAAGCACCTGTTTATCGAAAAACCCATTACCCATACCCCCGAAGAGGCCCGCGATTTGCTACACGCCAGTCGGGCCAAGGGCGTCCGCGTCCAGGTGGGGCACGTCGAACGTTTCAACCCCGCCTTTTTGGCCCTCGACCAGGTGCCGCTGCGGCCCATGTTTATCGAAGCCCACCGCCTGGCCACCTTCAACCCCCGCGGTACCGACGTCTCGGTCATCCTGGACCTGATGATCCACGACCTGGACATCGTCCTGAGTTTGGTGCCCTCGCCGGTCCGCCACATCAGCGCCAGCGGGGTGGCCGTACTGAGCGATACCCCGGACATCAGCAACGCCCGGATCGAATTCGAAAACGGCTGCGTGGCCAACCTGACGGCCAGCCGCATGTCGCTCAAGCAGATGCGCAAGGTGCGCCTCTTCCAACGCGACGCCTACATCAGCCTCGACTTTTTGGAGAAAAATGCCCAAATCGTACGGATGTACGACAAGGCCAGCAATCCGCCCCAGGCCGAGCAGATGATGGAACTGCCCACCCCCCAGGGGGACAAACTGATCCACATCGAGATGCCCACCATCGAACCCACCAATGCCATCAAGATGGAATTGGAAAGCCTGGCCACCAGCATCCGCGAGCAGCGGCCGCCCAAGGTGGGCATCGAGGATGGCTACCGGGCGCTGGAAGTCGCCTACCGCATTTTGGAAGAAATTGAAAACCGGAGCCGGACCTATGCAACCCAAGCTTAGGTACGCCGCTCTTTTGATCGGAATCTGCACTTGGCTGATCAGCGGGACGAACCTCTCTGCCCAATCTTCGTCACCGCCCTGGCAATGGACCACCGAAATGGGGAGTAGCCTGTCTTTTACGGGCCTCAACATTCACCTTTCCGGGGTACTGCGCCGGGGAAAACACGCCCTGGTCCTGGGCCCCAAATGGGTACTGTCCGATAGTTTTTTGATTCAAAATGGCCCCTGGGGCTGGGAGCTGGCTTACCGCTGGTACCTCCTGGAGTCCCAACGCCTGCGTTCTTTCGCTCGGGCGGGTTATCAGGGCGCCTTTCTGGGGCGTACCGTCACTCGCCGCCAAATCCGAGTCCACGAAGTCCACGCGGGCTACGGCTTGGAGTTCCAACTGGGCCCGCGCCTGGCACTGGGCAATACGCTGGGGCTGGGCTGGGCCATCGAGCGCAGTCGCGACCGGGGGCGGGAAGAAGTCTTTGGGCTGGATGGGTTTAGCGTACTGGGAAAAGTGTATTTGGGGTGGCGCTGGTAGCCGCCCGGGCAAAAGCAATGGCTATGTTGAGACCATGTATTTTCCTTCTCCTGTTTTGGTGTAGCGGCTGCTTCTTTGGCGAGGTGGAGCGGGGAAGCACCCTAACCGGTGCCGATCCTTGGGTGATGGGACACGGCGGTAGCGGCTTTGCGACCATCGACAACCACTGGCCGGACAATTCGGAGTTGAGTATTGAGCGGGCCATCGACGTATTGGGGGCGGATGGGGTAGAGGTGGATGTACAGCTGACGGCGGATAGTGTTTTGGTGCTTTACCACGACGTACGCCTGGAATCGCAGACGGATTGTCGGGCTTGTTTGTACGAACATCTATGGGCGGATTTGCGCGATTGTCGCTACCGGGGAAACTTTGCGGTCAACGTCGCGCAGTCGGAGGGGATTTGGACCCTGGAGGCGCTGGTGGCTAATTTTGCGAGTCGGGCCGTGCCGCCGCGGATTTTTATCGACATGACTTTGCCGGCGGCTTGTAGCGTGGATGTGGATACTGGCGAATTTTTTAGCATTTTTGCGCGGCGTTTGGTGCAGCGGATTCGGGATTACGATGCGGCGGACTGGATTTGGATCCAGTTGGGGCGTTTGGATCGCTTGGAGTGGTTACAGGCTTTGGCGCCGGAGCTGCAACTGGCCTGGCTGGGGCCGCTCAGTGCGGATCGTTTGGCCGTGGCGGCGACAAAAGGCTTGTGGGGCGTGGCCGAGGCCAATGACCGGGTGGAGAAAATGGAGGTGGAGGAAGCACATCGGCTGGGATTGGGCGTTATAGTATACGAAGTAAAAATCCGGGAGGGGATGCTGCGGGCGGTGGCCAAGGGCGCCGACGCGATCGAAACGGAAAACATTCCACTGCTCCATTCCATCCTGGACTAAAAGATAAGCATCATGAAGGTACTTGACTACTGCTGGGGAATATTGCTGCTGGGCCTGCTGCTCGGCACGTCCGCTTGTGACATCATCAATTCGGAGGAACCCATTCCCGCGTTTATCCACATCGTAGACTTTGCCCTGAATACGACCGTGGGTGAGGGCACCGATTCGCGTAAAATTACCGAGGTTTTCGTTTTTGTGGGGGGGGATTTGCTCGGCGCCTACAGCCTTCCGGCTGACTTTCCCGTACTCAAAACGGGGCAGCAGCAGATTCAGTTGTTTCCCGGGGTACAGGACAATGGCATCGCCGCCACCCCGGAGATTTATCCTTTTTACACCACCTATACGACCGACGTGGAATTGGTGGCCCTGGAAACCGATACGATTCGGCCGGTGGTGGAGTACATCGACGGCATCAAATTCGCCATCCAGGAGACCTTCGAGAACAACCTCCAGGTCTTTCGGGAGGACTTGGACAATGACCCCCAGACCCAACTCATCTTTACGCGCGATCCCGACGAGGTTTTTGAGGGGCAGCAATCCGCCAAGGTGGTGGTGAGCGAGGAAAATCCCCTTTTCCAGGTGGGGTCCATCCGTTTTGACGCCCTCCCCGAGATCAACCGCAGAGACTACAGCGAGTTCAATTTTCGCACCGAGGCCCCCGTCGAGGTAGGCATTTTGTACACCGACGATTTTGCGCGTACCCAGGCCGACTACCGCAACGTACTCGCGGTCAGTACGGAATGGAAAAAGATTTACCTCAACGTCACCGAGCAGTTTACCGTGCTGGGTGGCCTGCCCGACATTCGCGATTTCCAGATCGGGATTCGGGCGGCCATGGCGGTAGAAAATGGGGCTTTCCAGAGTGGCTCCCGCGAGATTTTGATCGACAACATCAAACTGATTCATTTTTGATCGCGATTTAGTGGGCCTTTTTCTTCTCAATTAGTTACCGATATTCTTAGCTTTGGAGCAGTTA
>ERZ1740065.319-NODE-319-length-24926-cov-12.738571_pt1 | contig 24926 bp, 21 predicted proteins | sample MGYA00581738_ERZ1740065 | MGnify/ENA primary metagenome ERZ1740065 (study PRJEB43018, sample SAMN04849749) | marine metagenome | isolation source: floating plastic debris | place: Pacific Ocean | collected 2008-09-01 | study: EMG produced TPA metagenomics...
CCCCCCCTCCCCCCCCCACCCCCCCTCAATCCCCCCTCCCCCCCCCCCCTCCTCCCCCCCGCGCCGGCGCCCTCCCCCCCCCCCACACACCTACTACCGCCCATGGCTAATCGTGTTGACCTAGATGGCATGCGTAGTAATCCGTCTACTACCTGCTACAGGCTCGCCCAGTAGGTCCTTGTTTGCCAGACAATATGAAACCTGAGACAAGTCGGGCATCAGTCTGTGACTAGGCAAGACTGCACTTTGCATCTCTGCAATCTTCTGCAATGAATTCACTGCCATTCATGATTCATGCACATTGCTGTCTGCTGGCCGACACTACTACCACACTACTACCTGAGAACCATGGCTGATTCAACACGTTGACCGAGTGTGAGAAAGTGCAGAATTTTTTGCTTTCTCGCCAGCTCGGCAGTTCACTCGGGTTAAAAATGTTCGCAGTCTTGAAAAACATGTACGTAAGGTCAGCCGTATGCATTCAACTGGATATTGTCTCTATTAGCCAGCACCGAGTGTCAAAGTTGCATTTTTTACTGTCTGGTTCGGATTTGCAACACATGATTGGCCAGCCGGTGATCACGTGATGAGATGCAATCACTTACGACTCGACCACATGCCGAGTAGTTGCTTGTGGGTATTAGGCGAAATGTGTAACGCAGTGTGGCTCATCAGTTCAACCGGTTTGCCTGCCGACCGTTACATTAATCCTTCATTGTAATGGTAGAGGGAGTCTCGAACAAGCTACGAACAGCTCTCATGTGCTTTCTCTACAAATGGCTACGAGCAAAAGGTAATAAGTTGAACTTGGACAGGAACTCACACTTGGCCTGCGAGAGCAAGCAGTTTACAGTGAGCAGCAGCAGCAGCGTATCAATAACCGGACAGCTGGGAACTTGTCTATCAGCAGAGCGGGTCGTACCGTCTACACAAGGAGACTTACTCAACCAGCGGCAGCAGTTGTCAGCGAAAGGCTGCATTGACCAGACGCTGACCAGCCTACACGTAAAGCAGCAGCATCTTTTGGGGCGACGATGTGTGACTGGCGCAGCCGCAAGACATATGGATAATGGCAAGAAACTGAGTAAAGCCAAGCCCCACGCCGGTACTCATCGGCAACCCGCGACCTCCCGCTCAGAGCGAACATCGTCTAAAACGAAAAGCAAAAGAGCAAAACCAGACGCGGAAACTAAAAGCCGAAAGGTATACAGGAATTCACTATATTTGTGTGAGAATAAGGGTAGGGGAGAGCTTAGTGCTTGCTGCGGTTCTGATTGCTAGCAGACAGGTATCCTTGCGTTTTTTGATTCTGCGTATGCGCACATGGCAGCGCTGCCAGTAGTTACGCTTGGTCTCCTCATTTCACCCTCCCCTCTCCCTCCCCCTAGTTATCCTCCCCCTCTCTCGCACATCCCACTGCGGTCTGCATCGCTGCTGTGTGTAATTAAATATTTGCTCTGTTGAGTGATCGTCTAGACACAGGATGTCATTGTCTGCTCCTCTTTCAAAGAGTGGAGTGTCAGCCATTCGTCTCTCCAGTCGTACTTAGAGGAAATCGACGATCACAGCTGGTGCGAGCGAGAGAAATTGAAAGTACCATACAATTCGAAGTACATAGCATACGTACATGCAATGTATGATGACAATGTCTGCCAGTCGCACAGCTACGTGACCTTGAGGGATTGAGTCGTATGCTTGAGGGAGGGGAGGGGGTAATATGAGCCTATGAGCTGGCACTACTAGTGTTCAATAGTGCTGCATATCCACTCCGAAGTGCAAGTATGCGCATGCTGTAATTATGCTAACTGGATCAGTAGGCCGTGCTGTTACTGCAGCCAGCCTCTAACCAGTACAATTTCCTCTGTCTGCTGCTCTAGTTTGCTGCCTAGCTCCTGGCCACTCGGTGAGCCAGTACTCCACTGGTCAAACTGTTGATCACGAAGCAGTACAAATTTTGCATTTTTTGCCCACTAGTGGAAGCTGACTGCATTTTTTGCTGCCATTGTTGACTCTGCGATTGGGCAATATGTCTGCGTGTGGCTGTCTGTGTTGCTGTTCTCTTGGGTCAGCAAGTCTGCGTCTGCTTTCTGTCTCCCCCCCTCCATTGCTAGTGTCATTCTCACTCAATGGACGCCATACTTGAGGTATCTTGGCTCGTTTTGCACTGGCGCTCTCGTACTGATTTATGCTCCGTTAGATTTGTCAGAGTCCAGGCAGGCTTTTCAGTTCACTGAACAAATCTTGTAAATGTCTGTCCTTCTCATCCTCAGCCAATTTGGGAAGACAGTCCAGCAGGTTAGAGCCAGTAGCGAGCCAGTAGCGAGCTAGTAGACTTAGCAGACAAAGCAGACTCAAGTCTCTCCGCAGCAGCAGCAGACTCGGTCTCTCCGCAGCAGCAGACTCAGCTATAAACTGATAGTGGAGTGTCTGGAGCAGACTATGGGTGTCGACAAAGAATTCTGTCGTGATTGGGAACAGTAGGGGAAACCTACGGTTACCGATTGAGGTGGTTTCCAATTAATCGTTTGTTTGACAATGTCAACTTGAACATCTCAAAATATGAAATGAAGTCCGGTCCGTGTTGCATTGTTTTGATCAGTTTGCTGTCGTGAACGTGCGGTATATGTCGAAACAATGGCGTCAGCATCAACTCTACAGTTGACTGAGCCGGTCCGACATGGTTCAATATATCGGACGACAAGGTTTTGGGCTGGGATAGAATCGTTTTGCTCCATGTCGGCAATGTCTGAAGCTGCTTGAGATGTCACTGATAACTAAGTAAGTGACTTCGTTCAACACGTCCATTCGGTTGTTGTGTGAGTAAAGAAAAGCTTTTTGTCACTGCTGCCTGCACGCGCGGCAGCTCGATACAAATAATGAACTTTTTGCCTGTTTTTTTGCTCACAAGTTACAGATTGATGCCTCGGCTAGTTTGCGATCGCGGCATGAGAAGGATCATGTCCTGTGTTGGCTGCCTGCTCTGGTCGTCGCTATGATACTGCTGCCCAGTCCAGTGTCTGTCTGTTTGCTTGTTGTTAGATCGAACACGCCGAGTAGAATGGAATTGTGTCGTCTATAGCCTTTGGCAGATTTACTGAAAGCGATGACACAAAAGCATGGTATTTACCCAGTCTGTCGGCTAGTCTTGATTTACCAACGCCGCCTCGCTGCCTCGTATTCATCCAACCCTATCCCCTGTCGATGCTGTCCGTGATAAGCTCGGCCCAGACTCCTCTCCTCAGATTACTGCTTATTATTTTGACTAGAGAATAGAGTGAATAACCCATCTGTCATTCACTCCCTGTAGGCCGTTCACTCATGACATGCAGCCTTTGTTGTGAAAGCAGAAGTCTAACTTTGTACTCCTTGTAGAATGCTCAGCCCTGTGCCTCTGCTGGCGCGTGCTGCACAGCTGACAGCAGACGCCATGAAGCGACTGAAGATGAGGCGACAGCACTATCGGTGGTGCCTCCGCTGTACAACTTTCAGTTCACTAGTCACGTGAAAAATTCAGCAGACGGTGAGCGAGGATACCAATATTCATGTCGAGAAGTCGACAATGCCAATATGTGGGATAGACACGTCAGCTGGATGGACAATGCTGTACCTCCCAATGAATATCCCTTCAACCACATAGACCAGCAGCGACTCACCAATCCCGAGTTAGAGCTGCTGCAGCGCAGAGACTCTGCGCCTCCGCCATACTTATTGTCGCAGCGCGACAGGCTCGTCCGGCCGCCATCTTATGACACACTTGTCTCCACCGCATTTCCGTCGGATGCTAAAGGCTCCGACAGTAAACATGGCGCGGAGCGAACTGCACCTGGCAGCAGATAGACGGATGGACGTCTCATAATTTATTGTGCATTTTTTATATCAAATTTATGGAAAACAAGACTAGTTCAGCCAAGCTGCAGCTAGCAGGTCTAAGTTAGTAAGTCTTTTGAAGACATTGTGCCGTACTATTTTTTACGACCAGTCCATTTTCTATTTTAATGATGAGTGCTCTCTGCCTTGGGGAACGTGATAGCGGGCACTGTTTGAATGTCACATTTTCAAATACCATCAGCCTCACACGATAATATCTGCTGGCTGGTTTCTGTCTCCATGTAGTCAAATTAACTGCTGATATCACAGTGATGCTGACAATATACGTAATAGTTTTTGGTGAACAACCTTAGCCAGTTGACTGACACAAATACTGACATAGATAGCTTATTGGTACCATTGGTACCATCAATACTACTACATGTAACTGAGTAAACTTGGAGCAAAAATGGTGGCAATACTTCCCTCGATTGTCCGATGCTTGACCGAGAGGAGACCTGCATGTCTACTCAATGGATTGCTATGCCATTCTCTTCTAGCACAAGTACTGGGTCGTGTCTGTATATTAGAAATAGCAGCTGGGAAGTTAGTGAGTGATGGAAGTCATGCAGAGTCATCAAGAGTTTAGCCGACTTGCAAAGATTAACTTTTGGGAAACAGATTATGACTATAATCTTATGAGTTAAAACCCTAACGGAAGGATTGATGGTAAGAATTGGTCAATGTCAGAGCGGTCACAACCTTTGCCCATCTTGAGACGGATGTACGCTCATCGCTGCAATGCCTAGAACTATGCACAGATATTGTTCATGGACCTGTACTGTACATAACCCAAAAATGTTTTGGACCACTGCTGGTGACACCAAGAAGTGATAATCAGCTGAGACGAGGGAGTCTGTCTCCTCTTGCCTATCGACCATTTGTGTATTATGTGAGTCGAGAGATTGGTGCAAGATTACACTGTGTGTAACTGATGACTCAACATAGACCAGATACCCCTCCTAGTCACCAATTTGTGAACAAACCGGCCCTCCCAGACAGAGCAGAAGCATGTGCTCCCAGCACAGCCGGGAGCACTCATCCCTCCCCCTTGGGGCCACTCCATTCCAAAACACTACGTACTAGATCCAACAATTGTAACCAGGAGCCGTCAAGTCAAAGTCATACCCTATGTAACAAGGGTGTTGTAGGTATTGTGCTGGTGTGCGAGTCTGTTTTATGCTCATATGTTTATTGATCATGCTACTCTGGACTCAACTGAGTGAGTAGTCATAGATAGTTTGTTGTTGTGTTCAGATCGTCCATAAAAGATCTTACCCTCTATGATTGGTAAAGGTATAGACAGCCTATTCGTCGCATACTACAGTTGGACGCGTGTAGTACGGCGGTTGGTCGTATATACGTATCGTATGTATAGTACGCTCCTTCGTCCAACGCGCCAACAAATGATGCTATATCCAAGTATTAGTCCGGGGTGTCGTAGTTTATTCCGAAGCGAATCAGTTAACTGCGTTTTTCAGCCGCCAACGCAAACTAGATGCAGTTTGCCGCTCAGCGGCGATGAGCGAGAACCAGTGCTTTATATGTAGAAACGGGACACGGATCCGCGCTCGAGCGGTTTTTGACGCAATATCGTGTCGAGATTTTACTCTCGTTACCGCTCAGTGGCAAATCGAACTAGGTTTACGTTTTTCGACCTTCAGATCGTCACGTGAAAGGTCAAATATACGCTGATGCATTTACTACTGGGATAGGTGGATACACGAATGTGTAGCTGTGAGCTGAAACTCTTCTGTCATCATCAGTATGTTATTGACTATTTTCTCTCCTTTCAAACATAAATTAACATACCATATAGCTGTGTGTCTAACTAGTACCGGATATTTTGTGGATGAGGAATTGCTATCAGATCGACTTAATGACCACTGTTTTCATTTCAGAACTGTTCTGGGTCGATGTACTGTTTGCCGCTGTCTCGCTGAGTCTAACAGTATTTTGTAGCAACTAGATAAATGGCAGAGTTTTGGTTGGTATCTGTGCCTCCAGATAAGAATGGCCGATCAGCATATGATTCGATCAATCAAGAGACTGCAAGCATCTCAGTCAACTTTCGCTTTACACTGCCAGAGTTGAAGGTATTTGAGTCATTGAGTCACGTACGTTCGCTCCTTCACTTTGCATCGATTCCATCATTATTTTGCATCATAGGTGGGGACTTTGGATGTTCTAGTTGGCTTGTCTGATGACTTGGGAAAACTAGACAGCTACTGTGAAACGTAAGTTCAAGCGTGTGCTAAATATTGTTCACAATAGCGTGATGTGGAACCATGAATATTTTATCTTGAAGCATTGCAAGGAAGGTGGCACACTATCTAGGTGATGTGTTGGAAGACGACAGAGACAAGCTAGCTGATAATTTACTAGCCAATGGCCGTGAGTACAGCCTTTTTCATCTCGTTGGCTCCTGTTTCTTGGATTTATCCTTCCTTGTATTATTGATTTGATGGCCAATGACGTGCTACCATATCTGGCTTCTTTTGCAGTGGACTTGCAAGCATACCTGACTAGATTTCAGTGGGACTTGGCTAAGTTTCCCGTCAAGCAATCATTGAAAGCTATTGCCGACCAGATCAGCAAACAGATGAGCCAGATTGAGACTGACCTAAAAAACAAGGCGTCCAATTACAACTCAATTAAGGGTAACTTGCAATCACTGGAGAAAAAAGCTACGTAAGTTATTGAGATTGAATACATCCGGGCCAGCGACTCTCCCGATGTTCAGCAATAGTAAACATGTATAATTCGTATTGCAGAGGCAGCCTGCTGACACGTAATCTTGGAGATATTGTCAGGAAAGAAGACTTTGTTCTAGATTCTGAGTACCTTCAGACTCTTCTTGTGGTTGTGCCTCGGTATGTTTCATCATGCAGGAGAAATTTCTAATGTACGTCCGGCCTAAGTATTTACACGTAGGTATTGTGTTTTAGAATCTACGTAGACGAGTGGAAAAAGAAATATGAAACTCTGACAGCCATGGTGGCCCCACGATCATCCAAGTTTGTCTATTGTGAACTTATCTCTGTGGTGTGATGTTCTGCGACGTCGATAATTCACTCTCCTTTGTGTTTTAGACAACTGCTCGAAGATGGAGACATGTGCTTGTTCACAGTCACATTGTTTAAGAGAGTCATAGACGAGTTCAAACACAAATGTCGTGAACACAAGTTAGTCATGTATCTATATATCTATGTATCTTTATATCTATGTATCTATATATCTATTTCCATCCCTCTCCCCTCTCATACCTCTCCCTTCATCTCTTCTCCACTTCTCTCTCCATCCATTCTCATCCCTCGCTCCATCCCTCTCTCTCCATCCATTCTCATCCCTCTCTCCATGCCTCTCTCTCCACCCTTAACCCATCACTAAGAGAAATCCATATTGACTATGCAATAACGGAAATGGTACAATGGATGCTACAGCAATGGTTTTGTAGGTTTACTGTTAGGGACTTTGTGTATAATGAAGATGACCTCAAGGCTGGCAAGGAAGAGATCGTGAAGCTGGCTACGGACAAGAAAAAACAATTTGTATGTATAATTGCATAATTACATACTAAACTGGACTAATGATATTCACACTGAAAATTGCTGATATATCTAAAAGAATTTACCACAAAAATTTTCCCCCCAAGTCTTTGGCCCTGACTAAATACCATTGAGCCAGGTTTGATAGTGAGAGCCTAACTGTAGCGAAAATAACGACAGAACTTCATCACTATCATTAGACTCCGCTATAGAAGCTATACCCATCATAACTTATATGGGAGTTGCTTTCCCATTTGTGGATCGTTATCATTTGATTTCTTGATGAGTTTGAAGGCAATGTTAACATTTTAGCCAGTTCCAGTTCTAGAATCAAGTTCTACAGCACAGACATTGACTCAGAGGCTTGGATAGCGCTCTACTCACTGACATCTGCGTCTGTATTCTATTCTATATTTCAGGGCCCGTTAGTGCGATGGCTGAAAGTGAACTTTAGCGAATCATTTACAGCTTGGACCCATGTCAAAGCTCTCCGAGTGTTCGTCGAGTCGGTCCTGAGGTACGTGCAGTAAACACTAGGTCCATTCACTCTCTCTCATTATTGTGGTTGATATGGCGACTGGTTTCCTTTAGGTACGGCTTGCCTGTCAACTTTCAGGCTGTCCTCATGCAGCCGCATAAAAAGAATTCCAAAAAACTGATAGAAATTCTGAGTGGAAAGTACATGCACTTGGATAACACGTCCTCGATGGGGCCTGCAGAGGTATTCACATCTATGTCATGCTATGAATTATCATAGTAACACTCTCATGCCACGGTATCATTGTATTACAGATGGACATACCTGGGTTTCAGCACCTCCAAGCAGACTACTACCCATTCGTCTTCTATAAATTTGATGCCTCCATGTGTTAACTGAGGTGTCTGAACTTTATGTCATTGATGATAGAATCACATAGATTTTTACAATATGTTATTCAAATTATTTTAAACATTGCTTAGATGGAAATATAGTACTCAATCATTATCACATATAAGTTTACCAATAATTTACAGCATAGTGGCTCATCTTGGACGGTAAATGGAACTGGGTTATGGAAAAAATGTATGTAATTGAATATTAGGCGTGGCTGGCTAATCCAGTTCGTCGAATTCATCAGTAATCGCTGCAGTGTTTGTAACTGGCTGCCTGCCAGCTGTGGTCATCTGTTCTACGAGCCTAGCATCGACAGCCGCATCCCCTGCTACGGGATTAGGTAAGAATTCAGGTGTCCGTGGATTAGGTGAGAATTCAGGTATCTGTGGAACAAAACGGATAGTTACAGGTGTATGAACTCATACATAGTCACACTTCCTCCTCTTACCTCTTCTATCAGTTTAATACCGCTGTATCTATTATCTTCGATGTCATCTATATCCTCCAGTGCTGGCATGTCCTGTGAATGTTGAGACATGGAGTGCTGCTGTCATACAGAGGTATCAATATGGAACATAACCACTAGTCAGCTACTTACTTGGTAAGGATCAGACGATTCGTTGAGATCAAGTTCCTGAATCTCGTCATCGGGTATCTCAGTGATGAGAACCTTTTCTGAAGTTGTCTTCTCTTGCTTTGACTTGATTGCACTATCTGATACAAAGGTTTATGAAGCACATTAAAGTTACACCTAAATGATCGAGTTTCTACTTCAAAATTAGCATTTAAAAGAGCAGGTTTGCATGAGAATGAAATGTGACACAGTACAGTAGTGACAGACTATAGGAAATCCACACCAACCGCTGACTATCTCTTCTATGAGAGATCTAATTGGTGGCTTGGCAGACTTGCTATTTCCAAACAAACTCTCAACAGGTGCCTGCTGCTTCGGCCGTAGAAATGGAATCTGGACGTCCTCGGGTGTCACTTCACTCATCGGTTTGGATTTCTCCTACGCATAGAAATGAACACTGCAAATAACTTCTTGCTTCAATTTAGTTGCAAAATTTCAGTATTTGTTTAAGAACTGCAGAAATGGGTGACTGCGTCTCAAGATATGTAACGACAGACTTTTAAAACTTTAAAAAAACAGTGGATTCAATAGACCATAAAGCCAATAACAAGTATACTCTGCGTCTCCACATGAATAGCAGCAGCTGCTGATGCTATCTTGGATAGCAGTACGGTGACACACCTATGAAGTACCCTGTAACTTATTATCACTAACTCTAGAACAAGAATGGCAATCTGTGAAATGCTGCCACCCGTCCTTGATTGAAGCGCTATAACAATTTGACAGATAATTACCTGTATCGTGGTGCCTTCAGCATCGTACTCTTGGGCAGCCAAGTCCTTTCCTTCGTCATTCTGGATGACCTCTCCTGTCTCGACGACTGTGGCTTTACCACTGAGCCAATCTACAGAGCTCGGGTCGACATGTGGAGCTGTGCTGGGGTCTCCACCTGCAGCCACATACTCAGACAGTAGTTTCTCATTGTGTCTCTTCGCTTCTGCTCTGTTGCGTATCTCTAGGAGAGCTGAATCATGAAAAACCAGTCCATACAGCAAACACCTCTGGATACGACAAAAATCCCTGACTCAGTGGGCAAAGTAGCAATCAACTACCATTGACACTGTCTTGAATCTGTTTCCTCTCCTTAGAAATCCACAGCTCCCGTTCAGCTTTTTCAGCAGCTGGTCCCCCTACAGCCCAGGCTTCAGCGCACGCTCTATCTTTGGGAAACACTGGCCGGTCATCCAGATATTGCAGCTCTTTCTACATATTTAAACAGCACAATTCAATCAACCGTGAGGGTTGATAGCAAGAGAAAAATGTTTCCCTGTATATTTTTGACACCTACACATCTGACTGTTAGCGTTTTCCTGTAGTTTTTGATCTTCTTGATGACAGGGTTGCCCATAAGATTCAGGACTCTCTACAGAAAGAAGACAGTAGAGACAAAGGAGAGTTCAAGACTACTTACAGAGTGATATGATGCCCTACCAGATGAGCCATATTTGCAAATACGTCGACAACTCTCTCGTCATCTAGTTTGTTGTATGACAAGTCAACATTTGAGACGGCGGGGCAGTCCACTAGGTGATCAATATCTGCAGCTGTCCTCAACTTATTGTGTGAGATCTGAAGTGAGTGGAGAACCGGAAGGCAGCCTGCGTCAAGGAAAGAACTAGTGAATGGTAGGTTAGGTGCCTAGTTATAAAACAAATATGTACGGCTGATACTGACTGAGATTTTCAATTCTTTTTATCAAATTGTTGCTGACATTCAGTGTATCCAGCTGCTCCAGTGGTTCCAAATGATCTATTCGATCAATGAGATTTTGCTGCAGGTAAAGGCAACGCAAGAGTTTCTGGTTCTCCAAGTTCTGTATCCGTCTTATTCCATTACATTCCAGCCAGAGGCACTTGAGACCAGTGTAGTCTTCGAGTGACTCAATCTCGTAAATTCCTGTTTTCAGACATAGACTTACAGATCAATCCATTGTTGATGACATTGATCTTCATTCAGTCAACTACCTTTGTAGTGGAGGTATAAGACATCATTCAAGGCAGGAGTTGTGTAGAGTTTCAGCTTTTTGCAATGATCTTTGAGGTAAGCTTTGGTTAACCTGGTGTTTGAAATATAAATTTCGAATCAACAACCATCATCGAAGAGCATATAATCATGCAAAGCATCGAGTAAGCAAACTTGAGTAAGACCTGATTTACCTGAAGTAATCCTTTTTTGGTGCTTCCAATGCAGCGGATGTCGACTTAACTTCAGCAGATGTGTCGTCATTGCTTTTTTCTGTATCAACTGGATAAATAGGTAAATCATGAAAGCAATGGGCTCAAAACTGCGGTAAAAATTGGAAACTAGCACGAAATAAAACTGATGGAATACAGTTTTATATGCTTTTGAATGAACCAGAACATCCCGTCATTTCCCATACAGGAACTGGTACATCAACTACTAGAACGTCATATGACACTAACAGAATCTAAGTACGACAAGACGACGAAATCAGATTCAGAAAGTTTGAGCTTGGCATCTTCTCTCTACATGTACAGGGAGAACTATTATAGTAACGACTAGCAGTATAATAATGACTTTTTGTCTGGAACATACCTTGTTGATGTTCCTCTTTATGGAGTGTCTCTTCTTTGTCTGTTATATCTTCAATGTACGGCATTCTAACTCACAATATTGTTCGAGATAGGGGATTTTTGATCAATTAACCGGACGGTGAATGTTCAATGATTCTGTAAGATCATTTTTAAGAACGTTCTAAAAATGCATGCAAGCGTCTCTATAGAAATGCGCTCACATTTTACCTCCTACACCAAAGGAAAAATAAAAGCCGAGAACTAGAGCCGTAGAATTTCCGCATGCGGGTTTACGTATCGAAATGATTTAACTCGAATCAAGTAGCAGTAACAACGGCAGCAGAACACGAAGAAGTACTGCATGTTGGCGACAACAGCACCTTATTTGTACAATGCTCACTATCGACCTATAAAAAATCAATTGGTTTCTTCTATACAGTGGCCGACTACCACCAGTAGAAGAGTAGCGAGAGTCGTCACGATTTAATCAGCCGGTCTCGATTAACACAAAATGGAACGAGATGGTTCGCTATAGAAGGGTACCGTTGAATAAATCCTAATAAATTGGTATTTCTATTTCTCTACGGAATATTTGATCAGATTTAGGAGCATAGTATTTAATTGTATTATGAACTTTCGATAAGAGGATTGAAGCATAAAATATCTCATCTATCTATGGCTATACCAAAGACGGCAAGGCTTCCTGGTTCGGAGTTGTCTTCTTCCCCATCTGGCCCGGCCACTTTAGGAGTAGGGCGAGTTTTTTCAAGTACGGTATATTATTTCGCGAATGCACAGGCGGGAAAACCCGAAGAATCAGCAGGGGAAAACTACCGTAGCTCTTCTTATTTGCGTCTGAATTTAATCAATCTCGCAAGTTACTGGGTATATCTTGCTGATTTTCACTCATCATGCTTAAAATTACCTATTAAACTATAACAAGCCAATATATAATTCATAAGTTGTTCTGCGAGCGTGTTAAAGCTCATTCAATTAGACCGGGCCAGATGGGGAAAAAGACAACTCCCTACATGTCGGCGATCGGGCCTTGACGTCTTAGAAAAGAAAGGTCTTTGGCTATACCAATACCCGTACCCAGATGAAGTGCCGCCTAGATAGTTTCATAGCCAATGCAGCGGTTGATAGATCGATAATCCGATTGACTGTCAGTCACACGTACACACCACTGCTGCTACTACTTACCCTACTGTTACTGCTGGATTATTTTAATAGTGGTTTGTCAGAAGTAGATGCCGAATATTTTGCGAATAATCGTTTCTACAGTATATTAGTCAGCTGGCTGCAATCTACCAAAGATGATGAATGAACGTAGTGCTCGGAAGTTGTCGTAAGTTCTATGAGCAGCTTTCTATGTCTAGCTATTAATTTGACTGGATATTGCTCGATGACATTGTGTTTTTACATCGTAGACTTGAATAAGTAGTCACAATTATATAGCTCAGACATGTTGTGGGTTGCATGCTTGAATGCTTATTTGGGTAAGCTGACTAGTGACTGCTACTACTTAGTCCTTCCTTTAGTGATAGTTGAAGAGTTGGACGCATAGCACGTCCCCAAGTATTTTCTTGTTTCCCCAAACGTATTATATTCATTCCAAACATATTCCTAAGCTTAGGACCAAGTGATTTCCAGATCGTAAATGCAGGTCAAGCTAGATCTTTACATTGATGAACGCGTGAGTGGGAATATAACATAATAGCTGACCTCTATCTGACCTCTATCTGTGTTACTACTGACTAGCTTTTACACCTAAAGTTTTCTGGAATTCATTCTTGTCCTACGTCACTCATTCTGACCTGTCCCAGGCAAATGTTCACATATTTTTACAGCACATCTGGAACAGGGTTGTACGAGCTGCTTGGACTACCCAAATCAGCCACGAAAGATGAGGTTAAAAGGGCATATAGAAAGGTATGAGTGCACCAAGAAACATTCAGAGAGGATTTCTGGAAGGGCTGATTCTGATTACACATTTCTTGCCCCGGTCTTCATCGATACACAGACATGTAAAGCGTGTCAGGAAATTATTGATTTCTGTCACCTCCACTGCAACTTATCATCACTGCTATGTTATTGCTGTAGCAATCGGCTCATTCACCCCCACTTGTTAGGTTTGAAGAGTTGATCATCGTCTTAGCAACCAGTTTGCTGATGACCCATACTAATGAAATCGTTCTCGTGTTTTAGGAGGCATTAAAATGTCATCCAGACAAAAATCAAGGGGATCTGGAGCAGACTGAACGATTTAAGAAAATAAATCACGCGAACGCGGTTCTGAGCGACGATACGAAAAGGCGAATATATGACTCATACGGCTCTCTAGGACTGTATGTAGCTGAGCAGTTTGGTGAAGAGAATGTGAGCACTTATTTCATGGTTACTAGTGGCTGGTGCAAGGTAAACAATATTCTCAGCCTCACATGTTGCTACTGGACGCTTGAGACTGATCACCGTCTAGAATCCTTGTCTCGAATTTTAGGCTCTGTTCATATTCTGTGGCGTCATAACAGGCTGCTACTGCTGTTGTTGCCTTTGCTGCTGTTTTAATTTCTGCTGCGGAAAATGCAAGCCAAAGCATGAGGAAGACTTTGAGGGTTTTGAAGACCTGCAGGTACGCTTTGCCCGGGGAAGTGCTCATAACCATATGGTTAGCTGAATACATACGAATATGTATGATATCTCTTTGTAGAAAGATGAAGAGGAGTCCAATGAAGCTACTGAGGATCCTGACTCTCCAGTAACCACTCAACCCGAGTCATCTAACGGTCCTACTGGCTCACCAATCACTCAACCAGCATCCAATGACACTTCAAGAGATGAGAAGACGCCCATATATGGACAGGAGGAGAAGCCGCAGATGTATGCTGGCTATGGTTACTGACCGATCTGAGACATTCCTCTCGCACAGAAAGATATGCATGTTTTCATTTTTAGGCCGTTCTTTAGCAGGCATTAATACTTTCACATGCCTAGTAACAATTATTATCATGTCACCTAGTCCTACCATCTCTCTAAGCTGTAGACAAGAGCTGAATCCAAAACACAACGTAGGGCAATCTAACATTTTTTTGCAATACTAATGATAATCATTGTGATTCACAAAGTGTATGTGCAATTTATTTTCTAAATTAAATTTATAAACTATAAATACTCTCTATTCTGTTTTCTGTACAACATTGAGGGGAGAGTAGCTATGTCCATATAATACAAATTAGAGATGCTATGAGGCTATGAGCATGCAGCCTCCACACCATTGACAGCATGATCAGGCTTCTTGCTCTCATCGTCAGGCATATCAATCGTTAATGAATTATCATCCTCCTCATCCTCTGTCTCCCTGTCAGCCTGCCTGCTGCGCTGTGCAGACAAACTGGCTTGTATTCTACTAAGCGTAGCCCTGGCAGGATTATGTTTGCCAATGTCTCCCATTGACCCATAAACCGCAGAGTAGTCACCTTGACCTAGATTACTAGCAGTACGAGGTTCTGTATCCATGGAAGACAACCTGTTTAGCGGTTTGGTATGGTCTGGTTTCTGGTTAGACATGGCGTTCTGCATGCGATGCAGTTCGGCAGTAATATCAGGAAGAGACGGCGGCGCTGTCAGTTGGTCTTGCTTCGCGTCTTCCATCTTTTTGCGTATGCGAGGATCTTTAAGCATATCTGGATTGTCACTGGTGCCAGATGGTAAATAGGTTGCCTTAATGGTAATCGTTACAGGCTTGAGCAAGTATTCCATAGGTTTCGAGGGCCTGCCGTTGATCACAGGAGCTGGCCGGTTTATTGAATGGTCTCTAACATTATTAGTGCCGAGTAAAGGAGCACCGGCTCGCCGCGGGTCGCTCAGGGTTGCTGCTATCGGCGAGTCGCCCTGTTCGGATTCAAGAATCCGAGGATCCGGCAGCAGAGGAGTTTTAGTGGTACCAGCAGATCTCGGGTCTGAAAGCCGAGGGTCATTTACCGCTGACCTATTTTTTGCAGTCTGACCTCTAGGATCCACTGCTCTAACTCTTGGGTCGGCAGTGGATACTCTTGGATCGACAGCGGACGCCCTCGGATCAACAGCCGCAGAAACTCTCGGATCGACAGCCACAGACATTCTCGGATCGGCAGCCGCAGAAGCTCTCGGATCGGCAGCCGCAGACACTCTCGGATCGGCAGCCGCAGACACTCTTGGATTGGCAGCAATAGATGTCCTTGGATCAGCAGCGGGAGCTCTAGGATCAGCTGTTCTGTTTGTACTGTTTTAGAGGAAAGCAAAACACAAATATAAATAAACTACAACTATGCTGACTATACAACTACGTGGAGGTCAGGTAATGGACAGTAAAGCAGCTGGGAGAGACTGTAGGTGTAGAGGATAAATATTCAGATGTAAGATCACCTAGATGGTGCACCAGAGCTTCGAAGGACGCTCAGTATCTTGCTGAGATTGGCGGCCGCCTGCTGAGTCGTCTGCACACTGATAGACTCTGAAGACGCCGAGCTCGTAGGCGGCTGCTGATTGACCGATGGCGGAGTGAAGGGTGTCGCAGGAGTAGGCAGAGGCAGCAGAGGCGTTTTCTTGATAGGCTCTACTTTCACCGAATCTCCAGAGGCAAAGGAGGAATCTGAAACATCAGTAGTCACGATGAGTTACATGGGAAGTGAGGCCATATGAGGAGATATGTAGACGACTGGTACCAGTGTCAGCTTTGGATATAGGAAGGTCTGGACCCCATCTCTTCTTTCGAGAATGCCCAGACAGCTCCTTGCCTGCCAACTCTGTAGAGTTGTATATCTTTCCTGCGGGCTTGTTTGGTGTGGAGAGAGTGTCTGAGTAGAAGCTACTTGGCCTAGTAGCAGTGACAGTCGCCATGACAATCACAATAACAACTGCTGTCAAGCCATGAGGAGATAGCACTGACCTTTTAGAAGGAGAGTTGAACGACTCATCAACATCATCGTCACTTAGAGGGGCAGTGATCTCATCATACAGGCCGGCATCCAGCTTCTCCTGTAGATCGGCCGTAGGCTTCAGCTGTAGGTCAAATATGGATGGGATTGCCTTCTTAGAGGCGTCCTCTTTCCTCTCAGGACTGCGTGCATTGAATGCATCGTCAAACCGAGAAGTCACGCTCTCTTTTGGTGGAGATCCTGCGCATAGAGAACACGGTCAATGAATAACAGTGGTGTTTTTGCCTAGTAAAGATCCTGCTAGTGACAACCAGTTGTACCGAGCAGACTTGGCTTCTCCGGCTTAAACGTTCCTGTCTCTTCCAGCAATATGGCTTTCTCCAGGAGCGGTCGGGTAGAGTCGGTAAGAGGATCGTGAGAGAATTTACACTTGTCGGCGTTGAAGCACTTCTGGCCAGTGTGGTAATATTTACACGGCACCTCACTGTGCAAGTATATACACATGTCTCCTTTCGCGCAATATCCTTGTAGAAAGAACTTGCAGGCCTCCATCTTCTTGGCTGGTATGAAGTTGTGACTGTACTGACATCTATCGCCCTGCAACAAAATGTTCACAAGCCATAACAGCATGGCGTCTCGTCAGCAGAGGACTTGATTAGGTGCTTCTGTTAGTCAACGTACTTTTTGACATTTGCCTTCAGCGTAGAATTTACACTTTTGCTTCAGTTCGTCATCCCTACCACCGCCGCGCCTCGATGAGCCTCGTGGAGGGGGCCGATCCCTCCAACGCCGCTGCTGCTTCTTCATTAGTTTCTGCAGCTTCACACTCGCAGGCCCTGGCATCCTGCTTTGAGATTTTCTAAACCTGGCCTACAGAAAGTGACATGGAGTGATATAAGTGCCAAATAAATTATGTTCACAGGATTATAAACCCTATCTGTGGTCTATCAATCATATTGGCTCATTCATACACCATTCTACTATAGAAAACTGGTCTGCTGACAGCCGTACCTCCTTCTCAGACATGGAGACGTTGGGGTCTGGCAGGTCAGAGTCGACCATGTTGTACAACGTCTCTGAGAACTCGTCTTCGCTCGATTCATCAGGTGGCGGCGAGTCGTAGGGCCCAGGCGGTGGTGATTGGTTGTAGTGGTTGTAGTGCGCTGCCCGGCTGTCACCATAGCCTCCTCCACGCTTCTGACGCTGCGATTGCACACGTACACTGTCGTAGTAATCATTATACGGCTGATCGTATGGATCGTAGCCTCTCTCGTAGCCATCGTCGTGGTAATGCTTTCGCTTCTAAATGATAATCAGTGCCTGAGTTCTATTGTCATACAGTATTGCGACTTACGTTCAATAGAAACCTCCACTATCTATTACCTTCCTCTCTTCCTTCTCTCTCAGTTTCTCCCGCTTTCGCTTCTCACGTTTCTTTTCTTTCTTCTTTCGTTTCTCCTCTTTCCTCTTGCGTTTCTTCTCGGATTTATCCTCCTCCGATGAACTTGATGAGTCAGAGCTGTCGTTGTCCTTAACTTTCTCCTCAGTTTTCTGCAGTTTCTAATGAAACACACTGACTCAGATAGTACCCAGCGTGTAACCACTAACTCAAGGCGATTAATAGGGCATTGAGCCTAGGAAAACTAACTGCACTGCTTTCATCGGAAGAGTCGGAGCTTTTTCGTTTGCTCCTCTGTTTGTGATCGGAGTTAGTTGATTCTGCCGATGCTTGAGCTATGTTACAATGATCAGATGAACTGCTCGGAACAGCAGAAGCGCTCCCTCCTACAAACAATAGAGCGACAATGTTTTGCTGCGTGAGTGTCCACTCTTACAATGGTAATGGTGAGATAGCGGCCATCGCTCATTGTTTACTAACTCACTGCCTGGCCAACTAACTAGCCGACTAGTAGTAGTGGCATTCGTTATCAACGGCATTTATCAGGCGAGGGGGCGTCTCCAACTGCATTAGGTTCTATGGTTAGCTCACAGCGTGAATGCTGGAGACCAAGCAGTCTTATTGCCGTGACTGTTTGATATCAACACGCTTGCATAGCCTCTCGCTCAGTTTCTAATGGGGACCAATTATGGATATGAATAAACCCAAGGAGGGAGAGAAGCGGGACATCAGGGAGAAAAGGGGGAGGGGCATTAGTCCACACCGGGCTGTTGGCTTTGATTTTGATGGGGTGCTGTTGGACATATGAGGGGACAGGCATCATCAATGACCTCATGAATATGTAGCGTGTGGTACTAGTAGTAGCAGCACACATGTCCTCGGATACACCATCAACAGATCAATCTGCAGATGTGGTGAGATACAGGGATATCGTACTACTCTCGAGACATTGTGGGCCATGGTCGAGAATCATGCATTTAGGGAGAAGAAAAGAGCTGAGGCTCTTTCATAAGGAACTACCATCGTTTGGCTGAGGGTCATTTGTATCTTCATCACTCAGTTCACCATCTTCCAAGTCAATGGCATCACACTCAGCAGTTTGTTCATTCGGCCCATCACCATCATCTCCCTGTGTCACTTCACTCGATGCAGCAACGTCTTCTGCCATGTCTAGTATCTGGGCAAAACACCAACTTTACTGAAAGAAGCTGATTCAACAGAGCTGTGAGAATAGAGCTGCTAAGGCCATTGAATTCATCAGTTCCATAGACATAAGATGCGCCTGGTGGCTAGCAGCTCACAATTCTCTCATATTCTCAAAGAAGGTCTATCAACTAATACGTCTACTGGTATGATCGTGGGGATCGTACCTGGAGCACATTGCTAGGTCAACCTACCCACATTACCTAAACAAGCGAACGCCACGTACTGGTTCTATTGATCGAACACAAAGCATGTAGCGTGACGTAGACCACTAAGTGGTTGTGGCACTGAAGCTACGAGGGAGGACGCGCAATACTTGAAACAGCAGGGGTAGTAAATCTAACCTCAACCGTTTTTTTCGCACAAATATAAATTTTCTCAAGGATAGATTTATAAAACGAAATTTCAAAAAATATTCTGGGATCAAATCTGAGATTTTGGAGTTGAGCATAGGATATTTCTAGTAATTTAGGGATAAGTCCACATATACTACCCCTCCAGCACAAATTTATGGATCATTCCACATGTATCCGTTGGAGGGGGAGGAAGGTACGGCACGAGAACCGTACTCAATGAAACTTCTCGGTGAATGTTGAATATGAAAAGCAGAAACACCTATTTGTACGAACCACAGCCGAAATTCCCATTCGTATAAGCCGCATCTACTTACGGAACAAGGGGAGCCACAGCGCACCATAGATTTTGTTCACGCAGAAGATAAGTGGTCCACTACATACACAAGTCATACCTAATGATATTGAGACTCGTACATCACGGGAGGGAGACTACCTGAGTGCCGTCCTCGTATCGTAACTCGTGTTCACTAGTACATTAGATCGGTGCTATGCCGCATGGTAGTGACCCGGGATTCAAATAGAATCGACTCGATTTAAGGGTAAAGCAGGCTGGATCCGTGCACTTAGTGCACCACATCTAGGATAATTTCGTCTTTGAAACGTCCGTGTCTTAACTGTTCAGCAGCATGGCATCATCTAATCTACTCTAAAGTGAACTGGTCCTCAATACTAAACCAGGTACATCAAAATCAGATCTATGACCCGAGGATGATGTTGATCTGATTGCTTACAATAGTAATATTAGGCCTTGCAGTGAAGGTTTTTGGCTGCAGCAAATATGCTAAACTTCCTGCCAATGAGGCCTTCAAGTCGGTTGGAGAGCTAAATTGACAGCAGTGGTGGAGCGAGGAACGAGTTTCAATAGCGTTGTACTTCGATCATACAAGGCAGACCCACGAATGACGAAATTGCGCGAATCACAACAGTCACGTGAGCTACGGTTGCTCGTGAATCATGGACTAGAATTAAATTAGAATTTGATCGCTTTTGAAGCCGTAAAGTATCCCAAAAACTAATCTTAGCTATATATACAGCAGTAAGATATCACAAAAAATCCTACTGGGGAATTTTAGCCCAGTAAAACGGTAATCAGCTCGGCTCTTCCATCCAACGATCAAAGATATTGCTTCGGAGAAGGGGCGTGGTTTCGTCAAACCAACAAGCACACCCTGACGTAATTTTATGGCTTGAGATTGGTGTTGGCATTACGATCGTTCGAAAATCTAGAGATGTGTTGGTCTTATTTTTTTCCATCATAACTAACGAGAAAAACTCTATTTAGCTATCTTACGTAAGTCTTTTGAACTTGAATGGGATGTTCTCGGAAGTGGCAATAACGAAGCGTAACAACCGGGACAATACTACTTCTACCGTTTCCGTTGTCAATGACACGAAAATACACTCATTGGTTTCAGACATTGAGTAAACGACCATCACCCTAACTGAACCGAGAGACAAAGAGAAATGTCCAGTTTTCATTTTTACAACGGTACTCAGAAGTTCGCAGGTGTCGGTAGTAGAGATAAATATGTCAACGGTGAATGGCAATGAAATGACAGGTTCCACGTTCACGATTGCTCGTTACTGAAAATGGCCCGGGTATCACAGTGGAGGAGAACTATTAACGACTTGGTGTCGTGGAGACAAGATCAAGGTCTTGCTGCAACTATATACATTGTGCGAGAAATAGGACCTACCGGGTTTTTACTAAAGGAAGAAAATGAAAGGAAGCCATCTAAGGTTTGACTGATTCCTCCTGCTGATCTGTTGCAACTATGAACAAAACTCTGCATGATAGTGAGTGTAGATAATGATCTTTATTTCACAGGTTTTCATTGGTGACCCACACAGTTGTACCTGCTCAGAATTTCGTAAAGATCATGATCTCTGCAAACATATCTGTTGGCTCCTTCTGAAAAAGTTTAAGGTTTTAAGAGAAGATCCCATTAGCTGGCAGCTAGGGCTCGTTGAACGAGAGATAAATTCACTACTGAAAAGTGAGGAAACTCGTAGAATACAAAGGTATGACTGGTTACCAACATACTGTTATGATGTGATAGTGATCATATTGGCACTAGACCAACATGACTTTGCTCAAACATATGAAGGTGTTGTTATTTGCGGGAAAATTTATAGAAACAGACCCGAGACTGCTCGTGCATTACCAACTAATAGTGCTGCCCAGACAAGTGATGGCCGTCCGGCATTGGAGCAAAGAGAAATATCTGCAGATGACACCTGTCCCATTTGCATGGAGGAGCTACTTGCTAAGAAAGAGCCTGTGACATATTGCAAGTAAGGAAACCGACCCTGATATATTTATCAGGGGGCCAATCAATCAATCAAACAGACATATATTTGTATTTGATATTTCAGGTACAGCTGTGCCAACAGCATACATATTAAATGCATGAAGATTTGGGCGGAGCATCAAACAAAGGGTGGTGAGCAGACAATAAAGTGTCCATTTTGTCGGGAGGATTTTGGGCCAGCAGACTACCTGAGAGAGGAATATCGGAACACAGCGGCATCTGGCCTACACGCCAATCGGTCCAGCGGTCACCCAGGCACTCTTTGTAGGTCATGTAGTCAAAGCCCAATAAGAGGCAAATGTTACAGGTAATTACAGGTAATGTTACAGGTAATGTTTCATCTATTGATTTCCACTCACACCACGAGCACTCGATACACAAGAACACCGTTTTGTAGGTGCACGACTTGCAATGAATACCAGCTATGTCAAAAATGTTTCAACACCTCCATCCATCTGGACCATTCATTTGAGTTCCGATCTGTGAGTAGCGAAATTCACTCTGCACGTGTGCGACACAGACAGACATCATAGACCTTCTCCGAACACAATTTAGGCTCCAGCCAAGAGGTGGAGGCCAGCCCAAAGGATTATGACCAATGGTGCAGCTCTACCATCAGCGCTAGCGGATAGCCTCATGTCCAGAGACATTGGAGACGGAGACTATGATCTTCTATTACAACTTGACAGGTTTGATTACTTACTTCTGCATTGTATCACTACAGCATGTAGGATAATGATATCCGATGAATTCGATGAATAATCATGCTGATACTGAGAATAATGATTAGGGCCATAGATATAGCGATACCATCACTATTATCACTATTATCACTATTATCACTATTATCGATATCGTTATTATAATAAATAGGAATCATTTTGGAAGAAACATAAATCATCTCGATAATATGTATGTAGCCTCTACATTGGTTATAGTGGTGAGTATTGTATAGTAGCTGCTATGATTTCAGCAACAACTCTGCTGAGTTGAGTCAGATACCGGAGTCTGCGATACAGAAGTTACCGTTAGAAAGAGTAAGGAATGGGAGTCGGCTGCTCTTGCCTGGAGAGCAGTGCTGCATCTGTCTAAGGGCGTATCAGCTGAGTGAGTTTGTGCGTCGTCTCCCCTGCCAGCATAAGGTGATTACAGCATTATCTCTTACACACTCAGTGAGCAACATTGCGTCACTGCTGGGTTTGGACTTATTCATGCTGATCATATCAATGTAATAGTAATATACTAGAAAAATAATTCTTACCCTGGTGAGCATACCTGTTCTCTGTAGTTCCACAAGGACTGCATTGACAACTGGCTGCTGCACCAGCATTCCAGCTGCCCACTGGATGGCAGACCGGTTTGGAATCCACACGACACTGATCAGGCTGATCAGCGAAGCCAGGGAGCTCGAGGAGACCGGCGTCAAAGGAGGGGACGCGTAGCCGAATGCGATAACCAACAAAGACTGCAGAGAAACCAACCGCCTTCACTCACACTCGAAATCCCAGGAATAGGTAGTGGTGGCGGTGCGATACAGTCTGTCTCTCGCATACAGTCAGTACATGATACATACATATAATCAACAGGCATATTGAGGAACGAAGTGAGGTCAGCACCAGCAGTAGCAGCACCAGCTGACCCAAGCGTCATCTTGAGCACAAGGTCATTGTTAAATAACAACAGGGCCACCTCTGCAACGATGGCATCAGGCAGACCAGCATCCAATCCACAAGACCCGTCTGAAGAAGCGGCGAGTGCAGGACTAAACCTTTCGCAGTTAATCCTGTCTAGCCAGCAGACATCTCATCTAAGCGGCACAAGATCGAGCAGCAACAGTCGATCGCAGATAGGCAACAATCTTTCACAACTTCCCGAGAGTGTGAGGAGGAATGCAGAGGCTGTCACCCTCTCTGACTCTGGTAGATGACCTACTATACAGTATATTATGCTTCTTTACTCATTCACTCCAGACTGCCACTTATCCCTACAGAATCCGAGAACCAGAGACGAAGGCGTAGAAATCTATCTCTGGCATCTAGGAGCAGGTTGGTAGGTGGAAGTGCGAGTGACATATCATCGTCACCCTCTATCAGCACCACTCAGGTATGTGTCAATCAACAATCTGCCGACAGGACCAGCTCTGCCTCATAGTCTCATGATCTCCACACTTTGACAGCCGGCTGAGTCTGGACAACTGTTCTTGGGAAGTGCCGACGGTGGTACAGTCGTGACTTCAACTGGACGAGTTAGCTCTTTGATCAAGCGCAGGACACCAGTAAAAGACGTAAGTCAACCCTACTAGCACAATCCTTGGCGTACGTACGTGTAAACTGAGACATCGTAAATATGTGTGTAGGCTTCCATGAGCGGGAATCCCAACTCGCTGTATGTGGGACGCTTTGGTACTCCAGACGGCAGACAAACGAGCAAACTGAATCTCAATAAGAAATCTATACAAAAGAAAACTCGCGACACGACATTACCGCATGTACCGAACCTGTCTGGACTAGAGCTAAACGGCACACGGTGGTGACCAATATCAGTTGTAGGAATTGTATATATTGTATATATATAACATACGATTAAAATAATAAAAGAGAGAACAATAAATAAAATTGTATCAACAATTGCTGAATAGCTAGCACCTGCTAGCACCTAGCATGGAGATGTCAAAATACAGCTAGTTAATGTGTCATAACTGACTAGGGATGGAGTTGACAGCTGTGCCGGGGTGGCTGCACTTAGCTGACAAGTTGAGGTAATTCTTTCCGTGGAGAAAGCAGACTAACACAGCCGTCATGTTATCGCAGCCGAGACCGCCCATCCTGCAGTCCGGGGCCAGGCACGTATACAGCAGCTCTTCACAAATCTACAATATGGCAGCGTATCAACAGGCCATGCTGCCGCAGTCAGCGCACAACGCTCTCACAGAAAGTCGCACGGTCAGTGTACCTGCTGGGGCGCCATTCCTTGGGCTATACGAGCTCTCACAAATCTGACAACTTCGTGATTAGTCATAACGTCCCAGATCCCATCACAGGCGATGATCAGAAACTCTAGATCCTCCTTTACCTCATGAGATATCACATCCGGGTACGCTGCAACAATGTGCCTATCAGATAGCCGAGAATCAAGTCTTATACATTATGCTACTGAGCATTGTAGAACCGGATTTGATAGCGACGGTCTAATGGCCACAAAAATAGCAACAAAAAATGATTGCTATCATTGGAATTCGCTATAGAAATTACGCCCATTATACCTTATATAGGAGTTGTCTTCC
>ERZ1740065.320-NODE-320-length-24907-cov-15.627032_pt1 | contig 24907 bp, 27 predicted proteins | sample MGYA00581738_ERZ1740065 | MGnify/ENA primary metagenome ERZ1740065 (study PRJEB43018, sample SAMN04849749) | marine metagenome | isolation source: floating plastic debris | place: Pacific Ocean | collected 2008-09-01 | study: EMG produced TPA metagenomics...
TATTCTTCCTCCTCCCCCCTCACCTCCCCTTCTCTCTTTTGCCGTCTTTAGTTCGTCTTGTCTTCCGTTATCTCGCCGGCCCGCCGTCTCTCTCCCCCTCCCCTCCCCCCCCCACCCCCCTCCTCTCTCCCCCTCGCTCCCCCACCCATCTCCTCTCTCCTCCCTCTTAACCTCTCTCCCTGCTGCTCCTTCTCTCCCCTATGCCTCTCTCCCCTCTTTCTCTCCTTGCTCCCCCTCTTTGCCTCTTTCCCCTCTCTTCATTTCTCCCCCTTCTCTCTCTCTTCCCTTTCTCCCTCTCCTTCACCTACACCCTCTATCACTGCCCATCACTGTTCCATTGTTGTCAGTCGCTTTGAAACCTGCATACCTCTTGTAATATTACACTGATGTTATCATTGATATTTGAACTGCAAGCGTTGTGTTTCCTTCAATGGCAGTTCATACTACGTTTGACAGGACAGCCATCTCTCACTCTCACTGGAAGTTACCCGCCTGCTGTTTCAGATTATATTGATTGCTTTATTTCAAATTTGAAGGGTTTACTGCCCATTACGATGCCCTGGAACTGGTTGGCTCATTGTAGCAGATTTTTGCTCTGCATAGCTCTATTGTAACAACCGCCTTCTCCCTTATTGGTTGAGTATGATTTATTCGTACTGACCGATGCCTGCTTGCTGCCGCTGCTGTACTATCGTCGATTAGATAATAGAGTCTGGCACTCTAACCCGCTGTACGTGTGTTTGTATAATTGCTAAACTTGAAAAATCTGCAGCAAGTCTGCCTTGAGATGCTGTGTGAGTACTAGCGAGAGAGCGGGTTATGCGCTGTCTATTTGCTCACAAGTCTCGCGTTACTACCGGTTATCAATGCTGCCCAAGGAGGATTTGTCGAAATTAATACGTGATTCGTATTTGATTAACAACATCCTGTGTGCTGGGTAAGTGGCTGCGTTTGGCCTCAGGTCTCGTATCATTGTGATATTGTGTACCGGACCGTCGACACCACCAGGGGTCAGCTTGTGTCGCTCGCGTGTTGGAGGTAAATGTGTCGTTACATTTTGACTTTTGAATTAAACTTAATCAATAACGTCTGGCGTACTCGTCACTGAAGCCTCAATTAAAGTTTCATGCTTCTTTACATTCGATGCAGCAGCTTCATATCCCTTCGGATGATGATGTCATCGTTATGAACGCTTCACCCGCTTTCAAATGTTGCTGCCTGTTCTGTTCCAGTGATTTTACACTCCTCGAGTTGGCCCATTAACAAGTTCGTGCTGTCACTAAAGCTCTCGAGAAAGCAGAGGAGCGCGCATACCGGTTGGTGGCTGCAGACGTACAGCTGTAATGCCAGCACCAGAGATGGGCTCTCTAACGGGTGAGTACTGCACTACAAGCGTTGTGTCATGTCACAGGACATATCACAGAGTCTCTTGCTCTTGCACTACATATAGTCCACTCGCTCTCACTACTGTTGCCTGCTGTCCGTGCTATGACCTTGACATTGACTGCGGATGCTCTCTCTGATTTACGGCAGGCGGGAGTAACGAATTCGGTATAACTAACGTCTCGTCCACTGGTAATGTGTCAATCACAGTTGTCCCCCCTCGTCAGGCCTCTCGCTCTCAGTCTATACACTCATCGCAAGAGACATTGAGTTCTGTTCATAACGCGAGAGTCGACACGCAGGCCGTAGACAATCAGACACCAAGGTCTCAGCGTAAGATTAGCTCGGCCAACTACCTGCCTCCAGGTGTCAAAGGTATCATAGCGTGTGCACCGAGTGTTATACCCCCTCCCCAGTCTAACGCTGCTTGCTAGTGGCAGCATGCGTGTGCTAGTGTGTGCTCAGTGCTTGCTCAACTCTTCTCTGAACTGGTGATGTTATGTGAGGTTGTGAGGCTACCAGGTAGTCTAGACCGACGTATGGATACCACTCTTGGATGCGCAGGGTCGGATTAGACGCCAATTTGTATTTTCCACATAACTATTCCCTTCAACAAATCATTATCCTATTAGTGTGCCTCATATCAAGTATTCCATCACACAGTATTTACTATATTAGATCAAGGCCAATTATTGTTTTCTCTCTGTAGTTTGTTCGCTCGTCGTGGGGGCGGTGTACGGTTGATACAGGAATTGTTATTTTGTAGGCCCTCACTACAATCAGGGGTGGATAACCCTGAGTAATAAAGTAAATAAAACCCATTTACTTGTAGTAGAAATATGATGAGATAAGAGATCATGTGACTGACTCAGCGGTTTTCCAGGGCTGAACTAATGTTTGCGTTTGCAGTGTTTATACTAATTAGTTTTACTACATTACCTGCTGCAACAGTCGACCTGAGTTCGTGTAACTGGGCAGTCAATGCTGCCACTGTCCATATTGCCGCCGTTGTCGATGCTGTCGCTGCCATGTCAAGTCTCTATGACTGATTGCTGAGTTGAGCTGATGAGAGGATATTTGCATCACCTAACTCTATACAATGCGTGGAGCACATTCTAGCGGTAGCTGTGTTCTCTTGGTGATGAAATTTACTGCTAACGTGTGACAGTTAATCTTCCCATTTATTGTTTCTTTCTTGCATCAGCAAGACATGTTGTTAAAGTTACACTGTTTTCTGTACTTCATGTTGATATATGTACAGCAGAAATAACATTTCCTATTCATCTTCTATTGAAGATCATGAGAAGAACGAGTTGGACGAGATACTGAGAGAGTTGTTAGGAGAATCTCACTTGTCTGAAAAAATCTCAGTGCCACGTAGCGCTCGAACAGAGCAGTACGCACCACCCAAGGTCTGTATATTGGACTTTCTCTCCCTTCCTCTCTCCCTCCCTCTCTCTCTCTCTCTCTCTTTCTCTCTCCCTCCCTCTCTCTCTACACGACCAGCAATCATTATCAAACATTCGTGCCTAACCAAACGGTGCTGATTGTAAGCTAGTTTGATGACGAAACACTTGTTGCGATATGTTATCTCAAGGCCAAGTTTTCCTGCTCTCATGTCATGTCAACTCGATTTACGTTGTTTTATTGCCATTCTCTATCGCCTGTCGCTAACAACATTGAACTATCCGATGATTACGCAGGTAGTTATTGAAGCCGACTAGACAAGATATCGGTTTACTTACGCTTTCAACAGTCAGCTTAGGGACCCGCTGTTAGGACCTGAACATGTGTTGCTATCAATGATTGACTGACGAACTACTACATGAGGAATCGTCTGCTCGCTAGTAACACTACCTCTAAGTAATGACAATTGATTGGGTGTAGTTGCAGCTGTGCTCTGCTGTGTAGGAATTGTCTCCCCTTTGATATATCTCAACTTCTCCGATTTGTAGAGTCCTCGCAGTGCGCCATCAACTTCGGGTCAAAGGTCATCTGATAACACATGGCTGGCTCAGCAGCAGCAGAAACTTATTGAAAGACAAAGGTCAAGGTAAATTGGTGCATACCGAAATTAATGCGCAGAAAGATGCGTAACTTGGCGTTAGATGCTTAGTATTCAAGAGTTTTCTGTTATAATCGATGAATTGTCCACTTCATTACTGCAACATATACCATACTCTGCTATTATTGTTATGAGTGAGGAAAGTGATGCTTTCTGTGATATCATTGGTCAAAACTAACTCACACCCCAAACCACATCCAAAATCAGCACCCAGCCTATTTCTGTTGAGTCATACATATTTACATACGAAAATTCTGCTAGCCACATGCAACTTTTGCCCATAAGTGAAGACAGATGGCTTCAAGAGTAGACAACTCCTGTTTAATAGGGATAATGATGACATCACACAGCTTCATAGACAGCAGAAGCAGCTGGTCAGTGAGTTGAAGCACATTCAGACAAGACGTCAAGTGAGCAGAGATGATGGTGGCATTGACACAGGCGACCTGTATAAAACTGAGAGGGACATACAATTGAGCAGCTCACCTCATGAGCAGTCCGCGTATACAGGTGCGTCCGCGAACACACTGCTACCATTTGATGGAGTGGATAAAGAATTTCGATCATATTATATGAGTGGTAATTGAGGGAGGGGCGTGGAAATCTGCTAGGATGTCACCAGGGATTATCAACCAATTAGTCTAAAATCCCTGATGTCACTAAAACCATTCCATTCTCAGTGTATATAAAACCTGACGAGTATAAGAAGAAGCGTGATGACTCACCCAAACGCGTTCACACAAAATCAGTCACAAACGTCTCCCACACACACCACACTCACTACAACTTCCAGGACAAAGGTGACGAGGGTAAGACAACTCCCAGTATGACCTTGTCAGACTGGTGCCTGTCGGCATAGCTACTATATGTCTCTGGTGTCATTATTATAGCCGATGGTGGTATGAGACAAACACTTGAGGGTAAGGGTGGTGTGATTCTCTCGCTGAATTGTTGTTCGCCAGCCTTCCCTGTCTTTGTATTTACTTGTGAAGTCAAGTCTACACACAGGCGCCAACAGCTTTGTGTTGGCAGAAAATTCTAGTAAACTAAATTCGCTATAAACTAGTAAACTATTTCTGGTTTTTAGTAGAAATGCATATTTGTAATCGCGTTGCGTTCATGCCCATGTTTTCTTACTGACAAGCTTGTTGGTGACACTGTGTGCTGGCTCATATTTACTCTTCCCTATTTCATCCACTCTCTCCTGATTCTCTCTACCAGTTGTGTATGGGTTACTGCATGATGTAGTACTGTAGTACACAGGTTTGTTTGTTTCCACTATGGCTCTATGAGTCTTATTGTTTTTGTTTCAATGAACTTATAGATATCCTGCATAGTGTACTGTAGTTTAACTCTTTAGAGCAAAAACAAAGAATAGCCCAGCTTGAGGATGAGCTGAGGCATGTAAAGATGGGAATGGAGCAGGTATGTGCTGTCTCTGTTCTTACTAACGATGACCTGAGGCCATGTATAAATGATGCTAATGCTGTTTCTAGCCTCCTTTGCGGCCGACCAAGCTTGAAATCGAGGAGGATGAGGATGAAGATGAGATCCTGTTTAAGCCCATAGGAATCGCCAGTCTGGAGAGCGGAACAGGTGAGTAATACAAACACCTTGTCTGCTGTCTGCTTTTTTGCATGTCTGCTTTTTGTCAAGTTGTTCTTTTGATTACGTAATATCAGGCCTCGCTGTCTACCTTACTGCTCTATACCTGTCAGCCAATCAGAATGAGTGTTCTGAGTGACCCTTATCTGATTACCTACCAGACTTTACTTGTGTGTAGCTGGTGTGAACTACAGGCCTTCTCATTGGTCAACTAACCCACCAATAAACAGCGTGAATCCCTCTGCTAACAGACCTCACCATGCCACTCACCCCACTGCTACTGACAAGCCACCTTCTGCAGCCAATGGTAATATCTGAGCTGAAATAAGAGAGCAACATGAAAAACATGTTATGATACAACTGTGATATGAATTGGCCTAACGCTCAGGCTCATGCAGCTGTCTATTCTTCAGGTCACACTACGGTCCAGGCCCATACCTTGCAATCTCAGAGCAGTTACGGGGGCACTGCTACCACCCCCGCATCATGTAAGTACTCGATACATACCTCACTTCATATACAACACAAACATGCAAAAAATAAGCAGAGGCTTCTGAAGTAGTCATGGTTACGATCAATGTTCAGTATTCTGATTAGGTCACATGTAGGTCTTCCATTGTCTTGTATTTCAGTATCAAATTATTTTATTTTATGCCTTTTCATAGTCACTGGCCCATTGTCCCCAACATTTTTTCAAGTTGGGACGTCTCCCCGCACCCCAACTACACCATACCAGTTGGTTTCTCCAACACAACCTGCGTCAACAGGTAACTGAAGCTGTGGGAATGGTGTGGCTCTACAGCTCTTATATCTCTGAATGTTTCCTGCTGTGAAAATGATTCCAATTTCCTGACTTAAAAATTTACTTCCTTTCTCTCTTTTGCTTTGACACTGTCTACTAGTTTTTTCCGTTTCAAATCTCTTCAACTCAACTGCCAGCAATGATTTTCCTGCTGGTACGTTTGAACTCCTTTCATCTTACTTGTCTAGCGCGTCCACTGAGATTGGACTTGCCAATAGTCCAAGTATCTGATGATGCTGTTGTTTTTCTCAGACTACAGCCAAACCAACAGCCAATCTCATCACCAGAGGATCATTGAGGAGCAGAGAATTCAGCAGCAGATCTACCAGCAGTCGATGATGAACCAGTAAGGCTGTTTGTTAACTTTGGCGGCAGAAAATTTTGTTATATTCCCTCTTAGTGTCCGCATCCCAATCAGCTTGTGCATAACGCTTTCTCAACATCGGCTTTGCATGCTGTCAAACCGGCAACTGCTGACTCTACGTAACGTCGCACCCCCTGTTACCAGGCCACAGCAACCTGCCGCTGTCACCCAGACACGACGCACTGATAGCCATGTCGAGCAATCATCCACCAGCCTGCCTCTCACTCAAGCACTGCATGTCAACACTAGAACTGCTTCTGTGCCTGACCCAGCCACTAACGGAGCGTTCTCAGTCACATCTGCTCAGTCCGCTGCCTCTAATCAGGGGTCAGTTTCTCTCCCTTTCTAGATTAACAACGCAGCTTCTGCCAGTAAAAAACCCGATGTCACATGGTCGTCCATTTCCTCATGACATAATTTGCTCTTTGTTTCCCAATCCACATGTCATTATTCAGCAGTTATTTTCTAATTTATATTCTATTTGGTGTCTCCCAGGCATTTTCAGTTTATCAGTGAAACTGGTGACAATCAAGGAGCCGACCAGTTGACTGCCAAGTTTGTGAAAGACACGTCTAAGTACTGGTACAAACCCCACATCAGCCGCGAGGAAGGTGACCATCCATTTCTTACAATCCACCCACGAATACCCAAGATTTAGTTATGATAGAATTACCATGAGTGATACAGCCATTGGTTCCATCCGTTTCTCCGTCCTCTGGCCTAGTCTGATATTAATAACTACTTGCAGTGATATCGCGCCTCAAGAGCGCTGCCCCCGGTACGTTTATTGTCCGCGACAGCAACAGTTTCCCTGGTGCCTTTGGCCTCGCTGTCAAGGTCGCCCACCTGCCGCCAGGTATTCAGGTAAAACCGAGCGCCGATCCCGCGACCGAGTATGTCAGATTTTACCTGATCGAACCGACGACGAAAGGCGTGAAACTTAAAGGCTGCAGTAATGAACCAGTGTTCGGTGAGAAAACATATAAATTGATAATGAGGTCGATATGACGGACTGATTTCTGACACAAGACTTTCTCTACTCACAGCCAGCCTGGCATCGCTCATCTACCAGCACACCATCACCCCACTGGCGCTGCCCTGCAAACTACTACTACCTGATCCAGGTAAGTCAGCACAGCATCTTGACATCAACCTTGACATTCACCATGACATCAACATGACGATTGACTAATGCTATTGGGTGTATGACGGTTTCAGATCAGTACCACTTTGAGGCTGGCAGTCCAGGCTCAGTAGCTGGAGTCGATGATGTTGATGGCTACACACCAGAGGGCGCTGCCAGATCTGAGGGGATGGGCAATGCCTCTGATTTGCTAAAGAGAGGTGCCGGTCAGTAGTCTAGTGATTGCGTAGCTCTATCTACGAAGATCATCCCTGCCGTTGTGGTGTGATATCCGACCTGAACCACACCAGTTGCAATATTAGTAAATAATCCCCTTTGGCCTGATTGGCTCTGCCACCGCTGGCAGGGGATGTCGTGTGGCGCAGGTTTATTTTTTTACAGAAGATTTAATGATTTGAAGGATTGTGTTATTTATTTTTCAGCCTGTAACGTTGTGTATCTGAATTGCGTTGACACGGAGTCACTCACTGGTCCTCAGGCTATATCCAGGGCGTTACACAAAACCTTCACCAACAGTAACTTGGACACGACGATTGCGTCATTTAAAGTGGCCAGCGATGGAATCACTGTCACTGACACCCAGAGGAAGTGAGTAGCCCTGTGGCACGCGCATGATTTACTGCTCCGCCCGTTTGATGTATCGCATTGTCAACGGTCAAAGGGTCACTCATTCAACGCTTCAACATTGTCTTTCATATTTATAATTGACATGCAAAAAGATGAAATTTTTTAGACTTTTCTTCCGCTACCACTTTCCCAAAGACAGCGTGTCATATTGCGGTATGGACCCGGCAGATCGTAGGTTCACTCAGTCCATAGAGGGCAAGAATCACGTCAGCGAGGCTAAGTAGGACCATCACATTGTTCATCTGCGTCTGTATAACATTCGATCTCTCCTCCATACCATCATGTATCTGACGTCCGCTGTAGAATCTTTGGATTTGTGGCCAAGAAGAAGGGAGGCAACCAGTGTCTACTATTCGCTGAGTACGACCAGGAACAGCCAGCCACTGCCGTGGTGAACTTTGTCGCGAAAGTTCTGCTAAACAACAGATGACACCTTATAGCCCATCACTACGATAGAGTCAAGTTGTCTCCCCTGATTTATTAGGATGTGGCCACAGAGGTTACAGCTTCTAGATTTTGACATTGAGATTAAACCATTTCAGTTATTTATGATAGAAGGTGACCTTTGACCCTGTGTTAGACTGCTGTACTATGCCGGATGGAACGGTAAGGTGAATACAAAGCTAGGATTCATATTATATTGAAGTGTCTGCCATCTTTATTGGAAAACTTGACATCATTTTATAAAAGCCCTGAATACATTTCACACGGTATTGTTACAGATGTACATTTTACATAATTATGCCTATGGGGGAAGATATGAAGCACCTTGTAACACATGTCTGACACAACGGATATAGCATAAAAAATATGTACAGTAAATGGGTCAAAATGACAGGTAGACAGGTGGCATTGATGGAGTCTGTTTTGATGCGATGGTGTAAAAACAATGAAAGCTAAATGAGATAATGTCTCGCTGGAGTAGAAGGAACCATAGAAGGTAACGGGCGTGACGTATCAGCATGCTTCTCGCCTGACTGAGCACAAAAACTTGAGCAATGCGTCTATAAATTAGAGAATGCACTGTCTCACCACGGATGGCTGGCTGTAGCTAGTCTCAGTTATCCCTATAGCGGTACTGTGACAGATGTTGACCTGAGTCATGGCCAGTGTCTTGTTCAGCTGGCCGCATCTGCTGAGAACGCCTGATTGGTGAAACCGGCCGACTGCATCTCCATGCTATCTGGTTCCATCTCACGGTGAACCTCAGCGACTGCGTACTGCCGAGTGTTAGCCATCGGGGAGTCTGTCTGGTCGCCCAGTTTCTCTCCCTCCTCTAGCGGAGCGATGGGGTGTTTCTTATTGCTGGAGGGTGAGAGTGAGGCTGAATTGTCAGAGGGCATGTTTACATCGATGCCGGATTCGGTGCTGTCCGTGTGTGAGCTGCTTGCTCGGCTGCCGCTCTTAGTAGTGCTGCCGCTGGAGATGTCACTTCCAGGAGAGCTCATCTCTTGCTGCTCCTGATTGGTTGATATGGTCCGCGACCGGCCCCTCAGTTTCTCACTCTTCTCTCTGAGCACCTGAAAAATACCCAACGTGCTCAGAGACAAACACGGAGCAGGGATTAAGCAGTGTGACCAGACCACAATTAACTGACCTTTAGATGACCTTCAATGTCAGCTAGGCAAGAATCTACCCAGTCAATCATCTCGATAGGAACGATACCCTTGATGACAAGAACAAGGTTGCTGACAGCGTAGTAGAGAGCTGTACACCTGAAATAGGAAGGAATATGATTCAGCAGATGGTGGAGCAGACGGATGAGATGGCAGAGGGAATCCATCATCCTGTAATTGGTACCGTAGAATGTCACGAGCCAATCGTGTCACGCCCAGACAGGACAAGTGCAGATAGACAACGAGAGGCTTGCCCGAAATCATGGGTCAGATTCGGTTCACTTCTCAGTAGAAAAAAATCAAGAATTTTTACTGTAACACCAGTATTACTCTCACCTGGCCTCAACCAGCCTGGGGTCCATGGCGCCATCTAGCAGCTGCACGACGTCATCGATGCGGGGCATCACTTTCCTCGCCATCTCCTCCACCTGAGCATTCTGGGCTTCAGAGCGACATTCCTTCACGGTTATCGGCACCAGCTTGGATGTGAGATCATGGCAGCTCCTCAGCAGAGGTATGCAATGATTCATAGCTCCTCTGCACAAAACAAAAATCATTTCAAACAGAAGCTGACAAATTCATGACTATTGACATTACAAAGATTCTTACGCTGCGTCTTCGACCCACACTTCGTCGTCGAGTACATGCTGCAGTGTGATTGGATCGTCTGCTTCCTCATTTATCAGCTGCCTGTCGGGACTGTAGAATCACGTAACAGAGTCAATTGGAGAAAATAATGCACTGCCTGTTTTAATTAGCAGTTGACTTTTTAGCTGTTTGCGAACTGATCAGAAATAACAAGCAGAAAGGCAGCGGCGATGGCAGTGATACAACAGCTAGCGATAAGAGAAAGTATGAAAACCCGTTCCCACATTCAAACACAGACGTACCTCACTCGGCCAGACTCGGCTTGGTCACTAGTAAATGGACAAATATCAAAATACTGAGAGTTGTATATAAACACAGAATGCTTGCAGTAGGATATATAAATAATCAGCTCAGAGTAGGGCAGCTATTCGGTGCATTTTGGTGGAAACTAATCGGCTTTTGCAGACTACAGATCTCAGTGGATGATGGGGACGTGATGTGATCGATGCGATTTGAGTCATGCGCTGGTTGGCTAGTAGCGGGAGAGCGGGCAGTGGATAGAACTACTGTGATCACTCAACCAAATCAAACCATCACTGTTTCTCGACAGAATCATCATTGAGAAACACATGATTCATCGCTGGTCATAGATACAACAGAACCGGTTGACCAACTCACCAATCCTTAGAGAGATAGAGATGGCCATAAGTTCAGTACGTATTATCACTGAATAAGTGAGTGGCTAGCGGCTGCGATGTCTGCTCAACTATTGACACTGCTGCTATGTCAGATGATGAATATGGTAATGACTATGACTATAGATTCAGTACGATGCAGATGCACTAACAGCAGCTAAAAAACTGTTACCTATGCCAGGAATGTAATACGATGGATGAGGTGCGCTCATCACTGATCATGAAGAATAGAAAAGTGAGTACTAGGACCACGGATTAGAAAAAAACCTAGATAAATCTCTTCAAATATTATAACTAAGTAAAAGTGGCATTTCCTGCTGTTCCTAATACAAGTAAACAAACATATCTAGTATTCGGCGACTAAGGTCTTACTTGTTTTGTGAATGTCCCACAGAAAGATGATCTTTGTCTTTCCGTCGGCATCGCTTGTAGCAGGCAAAGGCAATACCCAGGGAGCTGAATATCACGACCACTATCAGAACGCCAATGGCTACTCCAACGACCACCTCCATTTCATCCAGTAGAGAGATAGATCACTTACACGTGACTTCAGCATGAGTGTGTACCGATCACCACCATCGAACTAGGCAGTCTGGAAAAAAAACAACAAGCACTAAGGATAGATATGAATATGAACTGATTAAATTTAGTCCGAAAAGTTTATCTTGAACTCTAAAAGTTAGGTACCAACAGTAACTGTTAAGTGCTGCAGTGTCACGCACGCAGTAGACGGACATAATCATCTATGATAAGAACATGTTGATTTCCATTACACAACGCCGACATGACTATCTGTAGCGCTGAAAATCGCACATGAGTAACACATATAATGCAAGTATGTGCGAGCTAGCCGAGCAAGACAACCTCATGATCTACTAATAGTGTCTAGCCTTGTGGCATCGCGATAATCGGATGCTATGTATGTCAATGGTCCTTCACACCATGTCCTTCCAACTCATGTAATTGTACGCATATGTTTAGTGAACTAAAGTAAGTTTAATATGATACATACCATGGTTACTAGTGCCTCGCTAGTCAACAAAAGTCACTCTCAAGTTCAGTAGATCAAACAGGTTGTTGTACATACGGGCGGAGGGTAGGGTAATTTTTGACAGGTGCCAAGAGTAGTCCGAAGGATGCAAGGGTACGAGCGTTTTGAAATACGTACATCGCACTATACGCATACGGTACTTAGGTTGCGTAAAACGCGCGACTACCTTAATTTTTAACGTCGTCAGAAAAGCACATGTAACGAAGTTTTACGTCATATGTGTGAAACATTTGCGATCGATCCAGCTCGAAATATACTGACCTCTATAACGTTTGAGCGGAAGAACATCATCGATTCTATATGCGGTCGGAAAGGAGCGCGCGGGCGAAAGGAGACGCGCGAGTAGTCGAAGCCTCTCTCTGTTTGCTGGTTTGCTGAAAGCGCAACCTATCAAAAACCGTTGCGGGAAATTTCCTGTGTCAGTTGTTCATACTAACTGCCTGGAACTTTATTACAGTTAACACAGGACACAGAAGCTCACTCTAGATTTGAATATAACTACGTAAGTGTCAGTATTTCTAGGTATTCGTTCTTGGTTGACTACGTCATTGGAATCAGCTCAGATCAAACACATCGTTTCAATAAACGTTGTCAATGTTTGGTTAGTTCATACTAACATTGTGATTTTTGACAAGTTTACTTGGTTATTAATAGTAGCATTGTATCACCCAAAGGATGGCCACTTCTGGAGAATCTTCAATGGCAGACAATTCGTACATTGGATCTTCTTTCGCTCAAATGAGTGAGGGCCAAGTAGCCGAAGGTGCCATGTCTGCTGCACAAGCTGATCATGATGCAGAACTGAGGGAGCAGGTGACTGTTACTTGAGTAGGAAATATCTTAGGCTGCTAATAAGTGCTTCATCTTATTGCAGACCCGATAATTTCGTTATTGAGATAGGCATACCCCTATGTCACTAAAATTTGAGCTGCCATATTGCCCGACACAATGCTGACCATGCCCTATATCTACAGATGATACTGTCATGATACAATGTCCAGTTATGAATACATCATTTGGTAATATAAATTCTATGTCGAGACACTGGACCTAACGGTTTCATTGGTGGTCGTTTTTAGCTTCAGTTTCGCATGTTTGAAAGAATAGCTTGCGCAATTTTCTTTGCTAAAAGAATTTGTATTTTTTTTTATTTGAAGGATCGCTTTCTACCGATAGCCAATGTCGCTCGTATCATGAAGAAGGCCATTCCGAGCAACGGAAAGATATCTAAAGAGGCAAAGGAATGCTGCCAAGAATGCGTGTCTGAATTCATCAGCTTTATAACCAGCGAGTATCCTTGACAGTAACATAGACATCTAGAGTCAACCAGTCCTTGTTCTCATAGTAACCGGGCTTTAGAGGTCAGCCTAAACCAATTCCTCATCCCTGCAGTAGTGGCCATGTGGTAGGCTATTACTGTTCATTCATCCATGCTTGCCTTCCATTGCCTCTCTATCATCTTCTCTGTACACCATACACACAATTCAATGATGGTATGGAGCACATGATGATATCCCACCAGTCTCCCAGCCACCGGTCTGTCAGCCACCAGTCTCCCAGCCACCGGTCTGTCAGCCACCGGTCTGTCAGCCACCAGTCTCCCAGCCACCGGTCTCCCAGCCACCGGTCTCCCAGCCACCGGTCTGTCAGCCACCGGTCTGTCAGTCTGCCACTCTATCATCTAGTACTTGACTTGGAAGTTCACCCATTACATCTAAACTCGAGTACTCTATATAATCTCGCCTATGTAACTATGTAGTATGATTTTCCTCATCACGAGTTTCTCAGAGCCAGCGATCGTTGCTCTCAGGAGAAGAGGAAGACGATAAATGGTGAGGACATCCTGTACGCCATGTCTACCCTTGGCTTTGATAACTACGTGGAACCTCTGAAACTGTACCTACAGAAGTACAGAGAGGTCAGTGTGTGGTACCACACTATCAGCCCTCCAAGCTGAACCAGTATGAGACATGTAGCTCACTTATCTGTGTCTGTCGATTGCAGAGTACTAAAGATCGCACTGGAATGACTGGAGAGGAGCCCATGTTCTGTAAGCTTTACTCTCATCTCCCAACCCATTTCCATTCCTCACTAGGATACCACTGGATCTAAGAATGTTACAAATAGTGACGGAGCAGCGGCAAAATCCATTCTTCAAAAACTGTTTGTTAACTATTTTCTGACGGACGCTAGGCTCCGATAGTGACAGCCACATATCTAGTCTAGATAATACTCTCTTGTCTATGTCAAATTGGCCGTAAAGCCCGCTGGTAACACTTACTAGTGGAGTTAAGAGATATTTTTGCCGATTATGATTGCCATACAATTCAGTTATAGGTTTGCTTTCAATAAGCTACTTAGATGGAGAGAGCATTGGCGTATTGATATTCAACTCAAGCAAGTTAGTGAGTCTATGGATCTCAAGTGAGAGAAATTTTGATGACACTGCTTGATGGCGTATCATGAAAAGAAAACCTAGAAATTTACTCAGAGTATTGGAAATGAATGAAATAGTCTGTTTGGGAAATAGCAACTGAATAGAACACGTTGATGCAGTCAGGAATTAGTCGCAGTAAGATTTTTTTCTGTTGCCGCTCTGCCGCATCTAGAGTCTGCAAAGAAATTCTAGCCAGACTTTCAGGATTGTGACCCACCTGAAAACTGAAACTCATACTGGGTTATTTCCACAAACCTGTGAACTAGAAATATATTACAGCGGATGGAAACACGATAATTGCGACACTGAGCGACAATCCGCAAGGTCAGGGGGTCAGCTTGTACGGCAACTATCAGACCCAGTACATCACCGCTGCTCCTCTGGATACGGACTAGACTCACCATTTCTCCATAGTAGTGTTCCATAATGTGATAATATACTATTACCATAGACTTCATATACATGTAGTAGTGAACTAGGCCTGCCTTTTTCATTGTCTTTTTCAATGAATTTTCTCATCTTAGCATGTGTTTGTAAGTAGCTATTATTGTCTGATTCCATATGACAACATTAAATGTAGTATTCAAAGCTTTAGTGGTTTTGTTGTTGTGTACTCTCACTCTCAGTATGTTCGTCCTAAGCACGTTGATACCAGGAGGCGCTCTCCTTGGTCAGGTTTCATCTTGGTGCTGGTTTTATCCAGATTTGATATACAAATCACCAAAGCACATGTCTCAATCACAGCAACTACTTAGCTTAGCTGTTATTACAATGAAACTCGCATGTGACTAAAGAAACCGTGCAGAATCCTTCTGTGGGAAGGAAAGGGCCATTTCTGCACGTATTTGCAGAGAACTGGGTGGGAGAGGACAACTTCTTGATTCTGATGAAACGAGCCTTCATCGTTTGCCCTTTTTTCGTTCGTTTTGGTACGTATTGCCATAGAGTTATCTCCCGATGGGGAGATAACTCTATGCCAGACATACCGTTACGAAAGGAAGTAGACTGCGGTGGATGGCGCGCTTCATAGACCTCGATAGAAAATATGTAACGCACCGCTATAAAGATGAACCGCTAACCTCGTCATATGTACAGGACCGCCATCTTGGATTTCCGGTTCATGTGGAGGTACTGAACTTTCAATGAATTGCTCTATCTATATTTCTTATTTGGTGAATAGCTGTATCTTGCTGCATCACACCCCACAAATAGCTTGCTTTTCAACTAATTTATCTGGAGTTGTTTTGTTAGAAAAGTTATTGAACTGTGTCGGTTTGTACCAGTGTACTGAGGAATACTACGATCGTGTCGCAGATCTATTTTCATTATATATCTTTACCTAGAAATAGGAAACATATTGCGACAGATAGTCGATTTTTCGTCTTGTGTGGTCGTTATGAGTGCTGCATAGAAATGGATTCCAAGTGATACGTACTCATGATCGTTTTCCTTCGTTACAGGTCTTGATCTACCTTGTGTAAGATGTCACGGTTTTTTGCTGGCAGTGATTCTGAGTCTGAATCCTCGTCTTCTGATGATGAGATTCAAAACCAGAGAATAGCTCCTGGTCCCAGGTTTGTATGCGTCCAATCAGGTGTACACGAGATAGTGTATCTCACATCAAGACGCCGAAGTTTCTGTTGATGATGATGATCTATCTGTTCCCAACAGGGCTGTTATCTGGAGTGACAGTGATGACGACGATGCTAAACGCGTTGTGAAAACGGAGAAGGAGAAGCGGTTCGATGAAATGACCGATATAATTAAGACCAGTAAAAACTACAGGAAGATAAAGGATTTACCGAACACACTCTCTGGTAGGAATCTACGCATGTTACTGGATCGAAATAGTCCGAAATTGAAACCATTTGTATCATATTTTATTTCCACGCACAGCATTTGAGAACTTAACGAAAGCGTTCGAGAAGGCAAAAAGGGTTATAGAAAAAGAAGGAGTTCCAAAGTTTTTTGTCAAGCACTTAGTTGAACTGGAGGACTGGACTGGGGAAGTAAGTTTCTCTGATCTGATATTTGAACGCATCGTTCCTACTATGGTATGGAATAATTGTGGTCAGTGGGCCCCAGCACTGCCACGCTAGCGTTCTGCGATCAACAGGTCTTCCAAAGTGATTGACCAATCACAAGCCTCATATGCGTGATGTCACTGCCCTTAGGGGTCACCCGTCCACCACTAGATAATCACTGATAGCATTCGTTCCTAACTCAGGCACTATGAAGTGTTATATATGTTGCATGATATAGTTGGGATCTGTATATGCAGCCCTAATAGCCTGTGAGAAATTACAGGTCTAGAGGCTGCATTACATTGTAGTTTATATGAAAATTGGCCCTCTAAGAGAGGACAACTCCCAATTCAAAACAGGGGCCAACCGTAGCTGGTAACTGGTCTATTCTCATTGTTAATTCTCATCACTTCAGTTATGGGAAGACAAAGAAGGTAAGAAAGCCATGAGCAAAAATAATGCCAAAGGATTGACAACACTGAGGCAGAGGCTGAAAAAGTACAACAAGGATTTTGAGGAGCAGATCAAGGTATGAATACTGAAAGTCTGTTGCTATATCTCACATGGCTCAGTGCTGCGATTGGTGTGTCTTTGGTGCAGCTGTGCCGAGAGAATCCTGATGACTACTTGGCTGAGGATCAGGAGGAGGAAGTCGTGGTTGATCCGAAGTCACCTGACATTGTGAGCGTAAAGAAGGAGAAGGCACCTAAAATAGTAAAGGATCAGGTATGCGCACTGATAGCTGTGTGCCGCCACAGTGTCGGCCCTGCCTGTATTGACAGTCGCGATTATTTCAGGAGGATTCCGACTCCGACCTTGACTGGGGCTCATCCAGCGATGACAGCAGTTCCTCAGATGACGAGGACTACGACAATCCTGCGCTCCGCTTCCTCAAGAAGGCGTAAGTATCAGTTGGAATGTCACCTCTCCCTGTCTGTCCGTGTCTGTCCGTGTGTCTGATCTGTACGGCTGTTTGAACAGGCCCACTGAGGAGAAGCAGAAGAAGCCTAAACCCGCCCCCAAGCCCAAAGCTGCCAAGCCCGTGAAGACAGAGGTTGATGAGGGAGAATGGACGGAGGTGTCCGTTGGAGCACGTCCACAGGTAACCCTCCTATCACCCTGCCGTGTGGGAGAGTTGACTCTGTGTGTGGGTCTGTAAATACCTCCCTTGCTGGTATGTTTGGTATAGGAGAAGCCAAAGATGTTCGGCAAGGACGAGGACATCACCCATGAGGCGGTGATGAAGAAGCTGTCTGAGATTATTGCTGTGAGAGGGAAGAAGGGCACCAAGAGGAGCGAGCAGGTATGTCTCGCAGTCACGTCTCACAGCCATGTCTCGCAGCCACGTCTCGCCGCCATGTACCGAGACAGTAGGGACAAACCTATCGGTGATGGGGGCGCCATGATTGTTAAACTGCTACTCGTTCTGAGAAGTTTTACATGTCACCACTTACACTGCTTGAGCTGACGATAAATATTCGATGACTGTGAAATGACACACTGCCATCTCATTGGTTGGTGATTGTGACGTGACACACTGCCATTTCATCGGTCGATGACTGTGACATGACTCACTGCCATCTCATTGGTTGGTGATTGTGACGTGACACACTGCCATTTCATCCGTCGATGACTGTGACGTGACTTACCGCCATCTCATTGGTTGGTGACTGTGACATGACACGCTGCCATGTCATTGGTCTGTGACTGTGACATGACACGCTGCCATCTCATTGGTCTGTGATGTGACTGTGGCTGTCGGCAGGTGTCGCTGCTGGAGGAGCTGCGTGATATTGCCGACAATTCTAACCTCGGACCCGGCCTCCACGTAAAGATCAGGTTCAACATCATCTCCTCTCTGTTTGACTACAACCCGGCCATCTCACCGTGCATGAAAACTGACGCCTGGGAGCAGTAAGTCCCTCTGTCTGACCACTTGCACACACGTCATTTGTCAGCAGATGTTGTGACCTTAACATGTGACACTCTTGCGACAGGTGCTTGACGGCGATCAAGGAGTTGCTGCAGCTGCTGAATGACAACGACATGATCAAGCTGTCTCTGAACATACCTGAGGACCAGGAGAACGTAAAGGAGGAGCCGTATCGGCTGCGTGGCTGCGTCTACTCTACCATCGAGCGTATGGATACGGAGTACATGAAACTATTGCAGTCGTGCGACGCTCACTCGCCTGACTATGTGGAGAGGTGAGTCCAATAGTATAGATGATGTCATCGAGTCATGACGCCACCCGGTGACCTTGAACTCGCCACCTTTACTCCAGACTGAAGGACGAGAGGAGGGTGTGCGATATACTGGACCAGTTGGCCAAGTACTGCCTGGACCACGGTACTTCGGAGGAGACGTGTCGCGTCCACCTGCTCAGAATCAAGCATCTGTACTACAAGGCAGGCATACATACACTGTCAATTTCAATTCATCGCTGCGGCAGCGCTGCTTCGCTTATGCCTTGCGGACAGACCGCCGCTGACGGTGCAGCTTTTGGTGTATTGCAGTTTGACAAAGCAGCGGACGAGGACGCCTCTGATACAAGCATTGATGTGATGAACAGCCTGTGCAGATACATCTACGTCAATGACAAAACCGACCGTATCCGCACCCAGGCTATACTGTTCCATATATACCACCTGGCGCTCCACAACAAGTGGTTTGAGGCGCGTGACCTCATGCTCATGTCCCACCTGCAGGACTCTGTCATCCACGCAGACGTTCCCACCCAGGTGAGTTTTCCCTGTCTCACATTGTTTTAAATCTCTCTCTTTATGTATGGAGTTGATGGTTTTGGCACCTATTCTTTCCAGATCTGCTACAACCGGTGCATGGTGCAGCTCGGACTGTGCGCCTTCCGCAAGGGCTACACCCTCGACGCCCACCACTGCCTCGTTGATATTCAGAGCAGCGGCAAGGCCAAGGAGCTGCTGGCTCAGGGTCTGCTGCCTCAGTGGCAGCATGAGCGTACCGCCGACCAGGAGAAGGTGGAGAAGAGTCGCCACATGCCGTACCACATGCACATCAACCTCGAGCTGCTGGAATGCGTCTACCTGGTCTCGGCTATGCTCAAAGAGATACCTTACCTCGCGGGTTGGTGTCTTCATGTGTCTCTCCTTTTACTTACTTCACTGTTATTCTCCCTCTCCCTCTGTTATACGTTTATCCCGTCATACCCTCCTCTCTCTGAGCTGGCCGTGAGTCAGCCAGCTGTTCAGATGAAGCATCAATGTTCTGTCGGTTTTATCAGCCCACGAGCTGGATGCACGCCGCCGCATGATCAGCAGAAACCTGTACCATGTACTGAAGAGCAGCGAGAGGCAGCCTCTGGTTGGACCCCCGGAGAGCATGAGAGAGCACATGGTGCAGGCGTGTAAGGCAATGAAGAGAGGCGAGTGGAGGGCTTGCAGGAACTACCTCATCAACGACAAGATGAACCTCAAGGTCTGCCTCTCCACCTCCTCTCTCTACCTTCTCTCTCCATCCCCTCTCTCCACCCCCTCTCCACCCCTCTATTGACTTCCTCTCTCTACTGTCAGATGATTGTAACATTCGAGTGACTTACATTCCGTCGTTACCTGTCTACAGGTTTGGGACCTTTTCAACAACTCTGAGGGTGTCAAGCAGATGATCACCTCCAAGGTGCAGGAGGAAACGTTACGTACGTACCTGTTCACGTACAGCAGTGTGTACATGTCTCTCAGCATGGACGTGCTCAGCGAAATGTTTGAACTGCCGAAACCGACAGTGCACAGCGTCATCAGCAAAATGATCATCAATGAGGAGCTCATGGTGAGTACTTAATAGTCTGTCGACTGCCCGTCTGTCTGTCTGTCCGAGTGTGGTGGTGACCGGAGTACACATTTTCATTGCAGGCCAGCCTGGATGAGCCGACCCAGTCCATTGTCATGCACAGGACAGAGCCCAGCCGTCTCCAGTCCATCTCCCTGCAGCTCAGTGAGAAAGTTAACTCTCTCGTCGAGAACAACGAGCGCCTGATGGAGTTGAAACAAGGAACGTATGGATACCAGAATAAGGGTATGTGTCATCTCCTAGTGTCTGTACATACGCCTTCTTCTCCGTCTGATCGTTGTCGCTCAATGTGATTGATACTGGTCGCAGGTGGATTTGATAAGGACTCGCAGAGAGGTGACCGACAGAACTTCAGGAGAGGTCACAACCAGTCCAACTGGGGCAAGAATAGGCAAGGTGGATATCGACAAAAAAACTACTAGCTCGCATCTGCCAGCTCGGGATCCTCTGTCACCATGAGGGTCATAAAAAAGGATACAGTATGATGAAAGGTTCGCAGGGGCTGGCATTGTTTCCCAGTGGAAGTGATGTCAGCCCTGAACTGAGCAGATACAGCTGGCAGGTGCGGATGAGCGACACCACGACCCATTGCTTCAAGTCAAGTATCTTACGCTGGTTATGAAATAAAGCAAGTTCGGCAATTTATACACCGTTCTTATTATATTTTTCCCTACTGAAAAAATGTATATTTTTGCTTAGTATATTAGAAACAACGTGTGAAGTAGTCAGTCATGCTGGATTGTAATAGTGGACGTGGGTGGTAGCAGATGGAGCACTGTACAATACACCATACTGTAATATCGCCTATGACCCTCTTAGCTGTGGGTCTGCAGATGACATCACTACTGTTGTTTTAAGGCCTACCCTGCGTTGCAGCATTAGCTCATAAAACCTGAAAATATTCAGCTCTCTCATGTGGGCCTTGACGTCGCAGAATAGTCACCGTTCCTGACCCGCAACTGGACCAGAGACAGTACCTGGGTTGATGAACGCCGAGTGGGTGCTTACTCACCCAAGACAAGACAACTCCGGTATAATAATCGGCTTTAGGTCAAGGTCACTCCACTGAGAGGCTCTGCGTAGTACATGACTCAGAGCCGTGGGAACAAGAACATAACGTAGTATTCCTCTCCTATCTCTCAGTGTACGACCGCTGGGCAAATGACTGAGTAGCAAACTGTACCCCGCTATATTATTCTCTTCGTCTGCTGTATTGCGATAAGAGGAAGATAACACACAATAACCTAATTCGGAATCGTATAACTGTCTTCACATTTTATCTACACCTATTCTGTGTAGGCCTACTACTCGCCATCGTCATACACATTTTCGTCCGCTAATTTGCTTCAAGGAGCGACGTGATGAGCAAGAATCGGAACAAACCCAATATATCAGAATATGGGGAAGGTACGTTAACGCGTTTGGCTGGTTGTAATTCGCGTTCTCAAAATGAAACGAAGCCCTAATGTTGACGTGGGCGTTTTTACTAATTTACACTACTTTATTACATGCATTGTGACTTCTCAGATGTATTTTTTTTCTGGTAGGCACCTCATCAGAATCAAGGAAGTCATCGTTAATATCACCATCAAAGAATGTGGAGAGGCGTAAAATAACATCTTCAATGCATGGTAGCAAACCTCAGGAGTTTATGCTGAGTATCGTGGACTTCATTCTCAGAAAAGTGTTAACCGTGCGGCCATTGGTGAAGATTGGATTCTATCTTCTGATTGTGACATCAGCCAGTGTGATAGGTGACATTGCCAGACCAAAGCCAAGCTATTTTAGTGATAAAAAGAATGTATTCAATCAATATTTTGTCAAGTTGGGTTGGGGTTGGTCGCTAGCTAATGTAAGCGCCTTCCTTCTTCTGGCCAATCTGATTGAACATAGGGGCAAACTTGAAGCTTTGGCAAGACCTATCTGTAGAGAATTACTGTTGACTACATATTGGTACATATGTACTCATAGCTTTGAGTGGTTGGAAAACTTCACTGGGTCCTGCTCCAACTCCAAATTGTCTTCTAAGCGGCCATGCCTAAGAGATGGCCATGACTGGCTTGGATTCGATATCTCTGGACACACATTCCTTCTTGTGCACTGTCTGCTGTTTATAAACGAAGAATCAGGAATAGTTCATCGTATAGCAAAGAAGCTGGATGAACAGGAGAGAGAACATCACCTCAGCCGGGATTATCCAATACAGCCATCAAGGTGCAAGCGTTTACTGAGGATTGTTAGCTTTGTTTTATTATTCTTTACTTTTCTATGGGAATTTATGCTCCTTTGTACTGCGCTGTATTTCCATACCACTGCCCAGAAACTCCTGGGTATGGCCTTTGCTATTGGAGGCTGGTTTTTAGTTTATCGTCTGCTAAAAATCTGATCTCTAGTTCTTTGTCAGTAATAACAGGCTGTTTATGGCGTGTCACTATTTATTATCCTCGATACACTAGAGGATGAGCAGTTGAATAAAATGATAAGGAAAATAACTGGTTTGTTGAAAGCAAAATACAGATCGTTTGAAAATAAAATCTTTACTATAACACTTATGCAGAAAGTTATAAAGTTAATTATAGATGTTTTGCTACTGCAATGTTAGGGACTATGTATCTACCCAGCATATCTGTGCTGGTGTCTCTATGTAATGTAGTAACAAAGCGATGTGTAGTTTACTGCGTCATACAAGCACATATTGAACATGGGTCATCACTACAAGTCGTCTCACAGCCAGTAGAACAACACTGGTGAAACAAATCGCAGTGAAAACGCAATGTCCCTAATACGGCTTGACTCATGCTTAGCCAATCAGATTTGACTGCCAGCAGTGTGCAATCTCCAGGGGTCTAACCGCTCCCAGATCTGGCGCTACCGCAGGCTGATTTTTGTTGTCAGTTGATGCATAAACTTGAGCCAGTCTCAAAAGTTCAAGATCAGAAAAATCGGTAAAAAGAACATTGCATAGTATTCTAATACGTACAGCACAATCTTCAACGGACGGGAAAAGCGAACGCTTCCATATGCATCAAGACAGAGTATGGCCTGCAGCTGACTGGGCTGCGTTCTTGACTAAATTACATAAAACAGTGTTGCTGTCATGGCATCTTGGGAATGGCACATAAGAGTCGGCGTTCATACTGACGATGGAAACGAGCAACCGGCACTACCACCTTCCACTCTGTGTTATAGTGCTAATGCGCTTCGGAAACGGCCCATCAGCTGCGGCTGTCAGTCTGAACGGGTTATTAGATCCGGGTACAGGCGAGAAATGCTTGGGCTTCGATTTCTGTAGTTCTAAAAGAGCCAGAATAGCAGTGAATGGGAAGCAGGACTTCTACAGGGACTGGAGCGAAAGCAAGAACTCATGTCTCATGGCCATATCAGCGGGGAGTTAGTAGTCGCATCTGTTAGAGGCATAGCTGCTGGCACTGGAACTATTGTGTAATAATGGGGATGCCAAATGCCAATCAGTTGCACAGCAGTGGATCATGAAATCCTAGAGGCTTTAGCTTGCCACGTTACTACAGCCATATTCATCCTGTTAAAACTATGTAGAATAGCAACTGGCATTTACCAATCGCCTGTTTTCTAACCGAAGAGCGCTAATGCAAACAGCGGGAGATAAGATAAATAATAATAGCAGTCTACCTGCAATGGCTAGCAACATCTTCCTGCGTGCGCCGAACGTATTGATACCCAATTCCTTCAGATCCTGGTCATCGAGAGTGGCGAACGTAGCCAAATCGATCTGAGAGAACAAAATCGTAAGAGTTATGGGCGAATGAGAGTGCAGCGTCATACTGTGGGTGACAGCGCACCTCCTGCTGCTGGAAAAGTTCCGTGTATTTCTCCAGACCCAGCTTACGAAACAGATCGGCAACCTCTGAATTCTCGCTGGGACCAGATTTAGACTCGGTGGACGACCACCCAGTGGAACTGAGGAGCTGAGGGGATGATGATGGCGGCTCCACCTGCTTGTCTCTCCTTCCTAAGCTGGTACTCAGGCTAAGCTCATTAACTGAAACATTGCAAAGGGGACGTGTGAATTATCCAGCAGCTAATATATGAGACCACAGGCTGACTGAGGCCCAAGGGAAGACCCGCATAAACCCGCTCCCCATGTCAGAGTGAGGATCCATGTACTGTACATCGATGGTTCCTTGCGTCTAACAAAGTGGATGATACCACAAACTTGTGTTTCTTGATAAACAAACACCAAATTTCAGAATCAAGTGTGGGATAGCAAGATGCACTATGAGATCAACGGTAGGCAAACAAGCAGTGGAAAAACACATCATCTACATGGGAGTTTTCAGCCCTCCCTTCTTGTCCAGCTATACACTATGGTGTGACGTGACTGACTCACATTTGTCTAAAATGTTGCCCGGTTGGTCGGTGGAAGGTGTGCTTCCATTCTGCAGTGTAGAGGTCTTCCAGGGGTCACCGTCTTCCTCACTCTCCTGCTGCTCGTACGTGGTAGCCATGTTGGGCCCGTCATACCTGAACAGAGAGAAAGGCAGACGTCATAGAGTAAGCCCTGCCCACAGCAGCTTGGGACGTCAGAGTAAGCCCCGCCCACAGCAGCCCGGGGATGACAGAGAGTAAGAAACGACGAAAGCGGCGAGGGTGGGACGAGAAAGTAACAAGCCAGAAGAGGGGGGGGTTGAGAGGAAAGGAAAAGAGG
>ERZ1740065.321-NODE-321-length-24883-cov-6.391735_pt1 | contig 24883 bp, 23 predicted proteins | sample MGYA00581738_ERZ1740065 | MGnify/ENA primary metagenome ERZ1740065 (study PRJEB43018, sample SAMN04849749) | marine metagenome | isolation source: floating plastic debris | place: Pacific Ocean | collected 2008-09-01 | study: EMG produced TPA metagenomics assembly...
GCGTCAGGTGACGGTCCAGCCGGCCCAGCGACAAGGAAGCCGCCGGGTTCGGCACCAGCCGGTCCGTGCGGATACCATCGTGGCAAACATACATGCGGTCGTGGAAACTGTGGGGAAAACGGTCGCGTTGCCATAGTGTCGGACACTGGCCCAGATCGACCGTCTCGATATTGGCAAGGGGCACCGCGTTACGGGCCTGCATCAGGAACGGCGCGTGATCGGAGACGGTCTCTTCGGGATCGAACCCCACCAGCCCGCCATGCAGATTATAGTAGTACTCGAAATAGCCGATGATCGGCACATCCGGCCAGACCTGTTTGAGAAACGTGAGTTCCCCCCACCCGGCATGCCCCACAATGATATCGGGTTTGAAACCTTCCTCCTGCGCCAGCCTGCGCGCGGCCATTGCGGCCCCGAAGCCGGCTCCGGTGGCCTCCTCCCAGACCTTTGAGAGTCCATAGGCTTCTTTACCCGGCACATGGTGCGGTTTGTAGATGACCGTACGCAGGCCATCGAAGCGGGGCGGATTGCGGCGCTGGGTCAGAAAGGCGATGTCGTGATCACCTGTCGCCAGCAGCCATTGCACGATCTCGCGATACTGGCCCGGCATGTTCTGATGCACAAAAAGAAGCTTCACACCGACCTATACCATCCACCCATGCCTGTGCCGAAGCTTAGCGTCCGACTTGCCCCCATGGCAAACCGGCTCAGCGGCCTTTCCAGACCGGATCGCGCTTTTCGGCAAAGGCGCGCGCGCCTTCGAGCTGGTCCTCTGAGGAATAGAGGGTATCAACCGTCGCCAGCTGCCGCTGGGTGATCCGGTTCATCGCATCCTGAAACTTCGCATCCTCGGCGTCGCGCACGACCTCCTTGATGGCGGCATAGACAAGCGGCGGACCCGATGCGATCAGCTCTGCCAGAGCCCATGCACGCGACATCAGCTCTGCGGCGGGCACGACTTCATTGACCAGACCCCAGCGATGGGCCTCCGCCGCGTCAAACCAACGCCCGGTCAACAGAAGTTCCATCGCGATGTGATAGGGAATGCGCTTTGGCAGTTTGATCGAAGCCGCGTCCGCCACCGTGCCTGACCGGATTTCGGGCAGGGCAAAGGTCGCATGGTCCGCCGCCAGGATCATGTCCGCGCTCAGGGCAAGCTCCAGCCCGCCGCCACAGGCAATCCCGTTCACCGCGGCGATCACCGGCTTGTTGAGCCCGCGCAGCTCCTGCAACCCGCCAAAGCCGCCGACGCCGTAATCCCCATCAACCGCGTCACCCCCGGCGGCTGCCTTCAGATCCCAACCGGGGCAAAAGAACTTTTCCCCACCGCCCGTGACAATCGCGACACGCAGGTCAGGATCGTCGCGAAAACCCGCAAACACCTCTCCCATGAGCCGCGAGGTTTTCAGATCGATTGCATTGGCCTTCGGACGGTCCAGCATGACCTCCAGAATGGCTCCCTTGCGCGCGGTTTTGATCGGGTCCATGGCTCTCTCCTCAACTCGTTTGCGCCCTGCTCATCAGGATCAGCGCATCCGCGGCGACAGCCCCGCCCGGCGTGCAGATCAGCGGATTGATCTCAGCTTCCGCGATCTGCCCCGAATGCGCAATGACACAGCTTTGCAGGCCCATGACTGCATCGATGACGGCGGGCAGGTCCGCCGCCGGTTTGCCGCGAAACCCGGTCAGCAGCGGGAAAATTCTCAGCTGCGACAGCGCATCCCGCACATCGGCTTCGGTCACCGGCAGCAACAGCGAAACGCGGTCCTGCCACAGCTCGGTCAAAACGCCACCGGCACCGATGGTCAGCAGATACCCATGCGCAGCGTCCAGCGTCACGCCGAGCAGCAATTCCGCAACGCTGCCCTGAACCATTTCCTCGATCAGGTAGCGCTCTGCACGAACGGCGTCTGCAGCCGCGGGCAACTCGTCCCGCGTCAACCCCAGCCGGACCGCCCCGGCATCCGACTTATGGGCAAACCCAAGCCCCTTGAGCACAAGCGGCGGATGCAACGCGCGGGCCTTGTCCAGATCGCCAATCCCGTCACAGACGACATGCGCCGGGATCGGGACTCCATGATCCCGCAGCAGGTGTTTCGCATCCGCCTCGCTCATCATCTCCAGGTTGCCGGGCGATGCCGCGACGAGCGGTGGGGTGTCCGGCGGTGTCCGCATGTGCGCTGCCACCTCTGCGGCCACCATCGCCTCGCGCAGCCCGCAGAGCGGTGCCACCCCGGCCGCCATCAGCTCTGCCGCGATGTCGGCGGGCATCAGTTCCGGCAGTGTCGAAACCACGGCAACGGGGCAGTTTCCGGCCTTCCGGGTTGCAATGGCGGCCCGGGTCGCGGCCTGCCAATCGCGCGCGTCGGTATGTGGGTAGTCGATGATGATCAGTGCCAATCCGATATGATCTGCGGCCATCGGCGTCCACGCCGCCGCCATCTTCTCCGCATCCCCCCAGATGTAGGTGTGGTAGTCCAGCGGATTGGACAGCGCCACCATCGGCCCCAACGCAGCCTGCAGTGCCGTCGTTTGAGCCGCTTGCAGCGGTGGAAAGGTCAGCTTCAGGCCCGCAACCGCATCTGCTGCGAGGCTGGCCTCGCCGCCCGAACAGCTGATGCTCGACAGCGTGGGATTCCTGAGCGGACCGGTGCAATGCAGCAGCTTCAAGGTCTCCAGAAAACTGGGCAGATCGTGCAGCCGCGCGATGCCTAGCCGTGTCAGCAGCGCCGAGGCCCCGGCATCGTCCCCCGCGAGCGAGGCGGTATGTGACAATGTGGTCTGCCGCGCCTGCTCCGACACCCCCACTTTCATCGCGATCAGCGGCACGCCTTTTTCCCGCGCCTTCTGCGCCAGCGCATGCCAGTCTGACACCGGGCCGAAGCCTTCGATGTGCAGGCCAATGGCGGTGATGCGCGGGTCGTCCAGCAAGGCCAGTGCGATCTCCGCCTGCCGGGTTTGCGCCATGTTCCCGCAGGTCCCGACAAAGGCGATCGGCACCTCCCGTCGCTGCATCGTCAGATTGATCGCGATGTTCGAACTCTGCGTCAGGATCGCCACGCCACGGTCCACGGGCTTGCAGCCGTGCTGGTCCGGCCAGAGGAGCGCCCCGTCAAGCGCGTTGATGAAGCCATAGCAATTCGGCCCCAGGATCGGCATGTCTCCGGCGGCGGCAACCAGCGATGCCTGCAAATCGCCCGCGCCGGCGTCCTCGCCCACAGCCTCGGAGAAACCGGAAGCAAAGCAGACCGCGCCACCGGCCCCCATCCGCGCCAGTGCAGCAACCGTCTCGACCGTCAAATGCCGGTTCACCCCGATAAAGGCAGCGTCAGGTACGCCGGGCAGATCAGCGACCGAGGGCACCGCCGATACCCCGGCGACAGACGCAGGATCGGGATGCACCCGCCAGATGTCCCCGGCAAACCCCATACCCCGCAGCTGCCCCACCACTTGCCGGCACCAGGCACCACCGCCGACAACCGCCACCGATCGGGGCTGCAGCAACCGCGACAGATCACCGGCCATGGGAAAGGCTCCGCCATCTTCTGGCCGTGAAAATCCGTGCCCAAGACATGAAACGCTCAGGCCCCCAGTGCGCGCAGCAGGTCGCGGCTGATGATATGACGCTGGATCTCGCTGGTCCCGTCCCAGATCCGCTCCACCCGCGCATCACGCCAGAACCGTTCCAGCGGATAATCGTCCATCAGCCCCATCCCGCCATGCACCTGAATGGCCGCATCGGTGCCCCGCGCCAGCATCTCCGAGGCATAGAGCTTCGCACTCGCGATCTCGCGGTTCGCGGGCAGCCCCCGGTCCAGCCGGTCCGCGCTTGCAAGCGTCAGCAAATCCGCGGCATCGATCTCGGTGATCATATCGGCCAGCTGAAAGCTGACACCCTGGAATTTGCCGATCTTCTGGCCGAATTGCTCACGCTCCGCCGCATAGGTCAGCGCATAGTCGAACACCCGCCGCGCGCGCCCCACGGACATCGTCGCAACAGTGATCCGCGTGGCGTATAGCCAGGTGTTCATTACCTCGAACCCGCCATCGACCACGCCCAGCACCTGCGCATCAGGCAACCGGCAATCATCGAACTCGAGGATCATGTTCTTGTAGCCACGATGGCTGACGGATTTGTAGCCATCGCGAATGGTGAACCCCGGTGTCCCGCGATCCACCAGAAAGGCGGTGATCCGCTTTTTCGGGCCCTTGGGTGTCTGATCTTCGCCGGTGGCGATGAAGACGATGATGAAATCCGCGTGCTCCGCGCCCGAGATGAAGTGCTTCGTCCCGTTCACCACCCAATCCCCGCCGTCCCGAACGGCGGCACATTTCATGCCCCGCACGTCCGACCCCGCACCGGGTTCGGTCATCGCCAGCGCATCCATCTTCTCCCCGCGCACCGCGGGCATCAGATAACGCTCGACCTGCGCGCCTTCGCAGGCCATCAGGATGTTCTGCGGCCGCCCGAAGAAATGCGTCAGCGCCATGGAGCCGCGCCCGAGCTCGCGTTCCACAAGGGCGAACTCAAGGTGGTTCAGCCCCGCGCCTCCCACGTCTTCGGGGAAGTTGCAGGCGTAAAAACCCAGCTCGATGGTCTTGCGCTTGATCTCCTGCGCAATCTCGGCGGGCACCTCGCCGGTGCGCTCCACCAGCTCTTCATGGGGGTAAATCTCGTTTTCGACAAAGCTCCGGACGGTATCCGCAATCATCTGGTGTTCGTCTGTCAGGCCGTAGGTCGTCATGGGTCAGGTCTTTCGCGCAAGGTGGCAGGAAGGGAACGGGCGCGATCCCTTTCCCAGACGCCGAGTGCTGGTCCAGCGCGACAGATCATCTATGACAAACAACTGCATCAGGCCCTGTACATCTGCGTCTTGCGCACGCGGGTTTCGTCCGTGCCCCGGGCGGACCCGTCGTGATAGCTGCCGAACCGGCAGTCCCGCGGCATTTCCACCGTGCCGCAATTGCACTCGAAATAGCGGTGGTGCAGGTGGCGAAAGAACACCCCAATCTGCGCTGCGGTCCAAAGGGTGATGCCGCTGACGACATGCCAGAACATGTTGTCATGCACCTGATTGCCAAAGATGAAGGTGCCATTGTTCCGCGCCTGATCGCGGGGGTCGTATTTCGTTTGATCACCCCGCCCTTTGCTCGTGATCAGCCAGTAATGCAGCGTGCCTGCGCAGATCACCTGCAGCACGAGGTAGGTGAGCCAACCCCAGCCGCGCACCTGTATCTCCACCAGCTCCGGCAGGATCGTGACATAGGCGATCAGGGCGATGGCCAGGCAGAGGGTCGTCGTCGAGCGTTCCAGCCAGAAAGCCGCATACCACCGGAAGACGGCGCGCGGACGCAGCGGCCCTTGAAACAGCGGGTTCTGCGCCAGCGGCACCGCGGGGCGATGACTCCAGCGCCCGGCCGCCCGCGTTTTGGCCGGGTTTGCTGCGCCCCAGGCCGCTGCGTCACTGGGCATAGTTCGACCCTTCCTCGTCGAGGATGGCCTTCAGCTCCGCAAGATGCCGTGCGTCCTGTTCCGGGTAGGCCTCCAGCTCCTGCGCGGTCTTTTCCGCGACATCATCCGACAGCACGCGCAGGGGCCGCCCGGTCTGGAGCGCCAGAATATAGGTCATGCAGGCCCGCTCGAAGTAGTAGAGTCGGTTGAAGGTGTCGGCGACCGTATCCCCGATGACCATGATCCCGTGGTTGCCCATCACCATGACCTTCTTCTTTGGATCATCGAAGAGCTGCGCGCAGCGCTCGCCTTCTTCCTCAAAGGCCAGCCCGCCGTAGTTCTCATCCACCACGATCCGGTTGAAGAAGGTGCAGGCATTCTGGTCCACCGGCGGCAGGCGGCTGTCGGCCAGCGCCGCGAGCGCGGTGGCATAGGGCGAATGCACATGCATGGCACAGCGCGCATGCGGGCAGTGCCGGTGCAACCCGCCGTGCAGACCCCAGGCGGTCGGGTCCGGTGCATCCGGCCCATCAAGCGTGTCCGGATCATTGGCATCGACCACGATCAGGTCCGATGCCTTGATCCGCGAGAAATGCATCTGGTTGGGGTTCATCAGGAACCGCGTGCCATCCTCGTTGATCGCCAGGCTGAAATGATTGGCCACCGCTTCATGCATGTTCAGCCGCACCGTCCAGCGGAAGGCCGCCGCCAGGTCCACCCGCTCCTGCCAGTTGTCCATGTTCGGGCGCAATTCAGTCACAGTCATCGGGAACCCCTCCGCTCAGATGCAGGCCCATCACAACACCGGCACGGCTTGCTTGACCAACAAAAAAAACGCAACCTTTGCATAAGTGAAACTAATGGAAGGATTATGATGGCCGATCTTCCGCCCCTGAACTGGCTGCGCGCCTTCGAGGCTTCGGCCCGAAACCTAAGTTTCACCGGGGCCGCGCGGGATTTGAACATGACGCAGAGCGCTGTGAGCCAGCAGATCAAATCGCTCGAAAGTTTTCTGGGACGGCCGCTGTTTCACCGTCGGCCGCGCGCGTTGGAGCTGACCCAGACCGGCATCAGCTATCTGCCGGTGGTGCGGGACGCCTTCCGCACGCTGGCCCGCGGCACCCGCGCCCTGACCCGGCACGAAGGCGACGTGCTGCAGGTGCAGTCCAACCTGACCTTTGCAATTCACTGGCTGGCCCCGAGGTTGATCGGCTTTCGCCGCAGCCATCCCGACGTGTGGATCAATATCACCACGGAGCTTTGGGAGCCGCGCGAGCTGGCCGAGGGCGCGGATGTGGAGATCCGCTTTTCGCTGCGCCCGTCGGACCGGGTGCATGCCGAGCTGCTGCACAGCGATCACTACTATCCGGTCTGCGCCCCGGGCTATCCGGTAACGCTCGATACGCTGGCCAGGCAACCGCTTTACGATTGCTGCAACATGATGGGGACATGGGCGGTCTGGGCGGAGGAGCAGGCGCTCGACTGGCCGGATCCGCCGGTCACCTATGCCACCACCTATTCGGTGCCGCTGTCCGTTGCGATGACGGGCGGCGGCCTTGCCCTCGCGCATGATGCGATTGCACAGGGATTGATCGGGGCCGGGCATCTGGTCGCCCCCTTTGCGCACCGGGCGCGGATGCAGGAAGCCTATTACCTGATCCAGTCGCCGCGGGCGCAGGAGATGAGTGCCGCGCAGGCCTTTTGCAGCTGGCTGCGCGCGGAGATCGCGGCGCAGGGGGTGGCCTGAAAGCCCACCCTACCTGCTGGTGTCACGCGGGGCGGCTCGGCACCCAGGCGTAGCCGTCGTCGCAGAGGATGTAAGCTTCGCGCAGACCGTGCGGCTTGTCCCTTGGCGCCTGCAGGATCATCGCGTCGCGCGCCTGCGCCCGGGACACGGCGGCGTCGGGGTCACTGTCATAGAGGCGGATCTCGATCCCCGCGCCGCGGGGCGGGTTGTCGGGCAGCAGGCCCAGCAGCGGATTTTCCGCATAGGTTCCGTCACTGTGCAACTGGAACACCGCACTGCCCGCGGTGATAATGGCGAAATCCGCACTGACCCGATGCGCGTTGAAGCAAAAGACATCCTGGAGAAACGCGCATGTCGCGGGGACATCGCGCACCAGCAGGTTCAATCCGATGCCACGCAGGCTTTTGCCGAAATCCCCGGCCGTCACCGTTTCGTAATCCATATCTGCGCCTCCCCGCTTGAACCTTCCCGACTGCCATGGCACCTAGGGACATGACGCATGCTTCTTTCCCCTCATGGCCCGATTCCGCAGCCCGGTTGATCGCCGTGGCCACCGGCAAGGCGCCAGCAGATACCGTGATACAGGGCGGCCAGTGGGTCAACGTGCATACCCGTGAAATCCTCGGTGACCACGACATTGCCATCATCGACGGACGCATCGCCTGCGTTGTACCGGATGCGTCACCCTGCATCGGAGCGGATACACAGGTGATCGCGGCGCAGGGGCGTTACATGGTCCCCGGTCTCTGCGACGGGCACATGCATATCGAAAGCGGCATGCTGACCCCGGCGGAATTTGCCCGCGCGGTGATCCCGCATGGCACCACCAGCATGTTCACCGACCCGCATGAGATCGCCAATGTGCTGGGCCTCGATGGCGTGCGCATGATGCATGATGAGGCGCTGATGCAGCCGGTCAATATCTTCACCCAGATGCCATCCTGCGCGCCCTCTGCGCCGGGCATGGAAACCACCGGCTTCGAAATCACCGCGCAGGATGTGGCGGAGGCGATGCACTGGCCGGGGATCATCGGACTTGGGGAAATGATGAATTTCCCCGGCGTGTCCAATGCCGACCCCAAGATGCTGGCCGAAATCGCGGCCACCCAGAACGCCGGTAAAACCGTCGGCGGGCATTATGCCTCGCCTGACCTTGGCCCGGCCTTTGCCGGCTACGTGGCGGGCGGCCCGGCGGATGACCATGAAGGCACCTGTGAGGCCGACGCCATTGCCCGGATGCGGCAGGGCATGCGGTCGATGATCCGGCTGGGCTCCGCCTGGTATGACGTGGAAAGCCAGATCACCGCGATCACCGAAAAGGGCCTTGATCCGCGTAACATGATCCTTTGTACCGATGACTGCCACTCGGGCACGCTGGTCAATGACGGCCATATGAACCGCGTCGTGCGCCATGCGATCGACTGTGGCTGTGATCCGGTTGTGGCGCTGCAAATGGCGACGATCAACACCGCCACCCATTTCGGGCTGGAACGCGAGATCGGTTCGCTGACACCCGGCAGGCGGGCCGATGTGATCCTGACCTCCGACCTTACCACACTTCCCATCGAAACCGTGATCGCGCGCGGCCGGATCGTGGCGGAAAACGGGGCTTGCCTGGTGGATTGCCCGCATTACGACTGGCCCGCTTCCGCGCGTCAGACCGTGCATCTGGGCAAGACATTGACAGCAGAGGATTTCGCCATCCCCGCGCCGGACGGGGCCAACGCCGTTCGCGCCAACGTGATCGGGGTGGTGGAAAATCAGGCACCCACCAAGGCGCTGCAATTCGAATTGCCCGTGACCGAAGGCCGCGTGCAGGCCACGGGTGAGGTCTGCCAGATCGCGCTGGTGGAACGCCACCGCGCCACCGGCTCCGTCACCAACGCCTTTGTCTCGGGCTTCGGCTACGAGGAACCGATGGCCATGGCCTCCACCGTCGCGCATGACAGCCACCATATGATCGTCGTGGGCACCGATGCCACGCAGATGGCACGGGCGGCAAATCGGCTGGGCGAGGTCGGCGGCGGCATCGTGATCTTCAAGGACGGTGCCGAACTGGCACTGGTGGAGCTGCCCATCGCCGGGCTGATGTCCGACCAGCCCGCGGCGGACGTCGCCGCCTCGGCCGACCGGATGATGGACGCGATGCGCGCCTGCGGCTGCACCCTCAACAACGCCTATATGCAGCACTCGCTGCTCGCCCTTGTGGTCATCCCGGAACTGCGCATCTCCGATCTTGGTCTGGTGGATGTCCGCAGCTTTGAATTCCTCCCAGTAATTGAGCCTCTTTCATGACCGATATCCTGACACCCGATGCCCCAGAGGCCGAAGAATTCCTAGATGCCAAGGCCGCCGTGGCGCGCCTGGAGGAGCTCTACACGCAGGCCACCGATTTCCTCTGCACGCATTTCGTCAAGGCAATGGCCGAGGGCGCGCCGGCGGGGCGGATTCGCGCGTTTTACCCTCAGGTCCTTTTCAAGACCTCAACCTTTGCGCAGGTGGACACACGGCTCAGCTTTGGCCATGTCTCCGCCCCCGGCAGTTTCCGCGCGACCATCACCCGACCGGACCTGTTCCGCAGCTACCTGACCCAGCAGATCGGCCTGTTGATCGAAAACCATAATCAACCGGTGATCATCGGCACATCCGAAACGCCCATGCCTGTGCATTTTGCGGTGGCGCATGATGCCAGCATGACCGTGCCGCAAGAAGGTGCTGCTGATTTCACCCTGCGCGATGTTTTTGACGTGCCGGACCTGACGACAACGAATGATGACATCGTCAACGGCACCTATGTGCCCGCCGATGGTATCGGGCCGCTGGCCCCCTTCACCGCGCAGCGTGTGGACTATTCGCTGGCCCGACTGTCCCACTACACGGCAACGGATGCGGCGCACTTCCAGAACCACGTGCTGTTCACGAACTACCAATTCTATGTCGCCGAGTTTGAGTCTTATGCTCGTGCGCAACTGGATGACCCCAGGTCGGGATACACCGCCTTTGTCTCCACCGACAACGCAACCATCACCAAAGGCGATCAGACGTTGGCCAGCCCGATAAAGACGCCGCAGATGCCAACCTATCACCTGAAACGCAGCGATGGGTCTGGCATCACGCTGGTGAACATCGGCGTCGGACCCTCCAACGCCAAGACCGCCACCGACCACATCGCCGTGCTGCGGCCGCATGCCTGGCTAATGGTCGGCCACTGCGCGGGGTTGCGAAACTCCCAGGCGCTGGGGGATTTCGTTCTGGCGCATGCCTACCTGCGTGAGGACCACGTGCTGGATGACGACTTGCCGGTCTGGGTGCCGATCCCGGCGCTCGCGGAAATCCAGATCGCGCTGGAACAGGCCGTGGCGCAGGTCACCAACCTCGAAGGCTACGAGCTCAAACGCATCATGCGCACCGGCACTGTGGCCACGCATGACGACCGCAACTGGGAGCTGCGCGACCAGTCCGGCCCGGTGCAGCGGCTCAGCCAGTCCCGCGCCGTGGCGCTGGATATGGAAAGTGCCACCATCGCCGCCAACGGGTACCGCTTCCGCGTGCCCTACGGCACCCTGCTCTGCGTCTCCGACAAGCCGCTGCATGGCGAATTGAAGCTGCCGGGCATGGCCTCGGACTTCTACAAGACCCAGGTGGCACGCCATTTGATGATCGGAATCCGGGCGATGGAACAGCTGCGCACCATGCCTCTGGAGCGCATTCACAGTCGGAAATTGCGCTCATTCGAGGAAACTGCCTTCCTCTGAGGTCGAAAAACCCAATAAAACAGGTTAATTTTGCATGTTTTTCCTTGCAATGCTCTACTAATCGTTGTGTTCATACACAACATCCGGGTAGATTTCGGACATGAGGCCCAACTGTTCGGGCAGCGAAGGAGAATAAGAACATGGCAAAACCAATGACAAAGACCCAACTGGTCGCGGCACTGGCCGACGAAATGGGGTCCGACAAGAAATCCGCAGGAGCAGCGCTCGAAGCGGTCTGCAACCTGATCACACGCGAAGTATCCGGTGGCGGTGCCGTCACATTGCCGGGCGTTGGCAAGATCTACTGCCGCGAACGCCCCGAGCGCATGGTGCGTAACCCCGCGACCGGTGAGCAATTCAAGAAAGACGCAGACAAGGTGGTCAAGATGACCATCGCCAAAGCGCTCAAGGACAGCGTCAACGGCTAACCGCCGCTGATGCGAGACTTTCAGGGGTCGCCATTGGCGGCCCTTTTTTAGTGCCCGTCTCTCCTGTCCGGCCCGATCACCTCCTTTGATCTCGGACAAGGTGTGCCCCGCCCTCTTGCCCTACCATCACCTCAGGGTCCGCTCCGATGAGCAGAGCCCGCATGGCCCCATGCTGCGTCGGCGTGTGACCGGGGGCCATGAGCCCCCGCATCGGACCGGTCCGCGCGCAGGGGCTGACCCTGCTGTCGCAGCACCCCCCTTGCCCCGCACATGGTGGCGGGTCACCGGTGGCATCACGGATCGGTGTCGATTGAAGGAGGAAGCCGCTATGAACGTTCTTATCGTCTTCGGCACGGTCGAAGGCCAAACCCGCAAGATCGCCGAATTTGCCCAGAACCTGGCAGAAGAGGCCGGGCATACCGTCACGCTTTTCGACGCCGCCGACAAAACCGCGCCCCTGTCCTTCGACGGGATCGACAAGGTGGTGCTCGCCGCGTCGGTGCACGAAAGGCGCCATCCCGCCACCTTCGAGGTGGTGCTATCAGCCAACCGCGCGGATCTGGCAGCACGCGATACCCTGATGCTGTCGGTCAGCCTCAGTGCCGCCTTCGAAGACGGCATGGAGGAAGCGCGCGAATATGTCACCGAAATGGAGATGCGCACGCGCTTCAAACCCGACCAGCATGCGCTGGTCGCCGGGGCGGTGCGCACCAGCAGCTATGACTATTTCGCGACGCAGGTCTTGCGGCACGTGGTCCTGCGCGACCGCGCGTACGATCCCGCTGCCGGTGAACATGAGTTCACCGACTGGGAGGCGCTCAAAGACGTCCTCACCGCGTTCCTGTCACGCGACCCTGCATCCCGCAAAGCGCGCGGCAAGGCTTCTTCCGGCTAGAGCTCATCGACCGAGGAGATCACCTGCCCGACAAGCCCGTAGTCCAGCGCCTCCTGCGTGGTCAGCCAGAAGTCGCGGCCCGTGTCCTCGGCGATCTTCTCAGGGGTCTGGCCCGTGGCTTCGGCAAAGAGCGTGTGGAACCGCTCTCGCATGATCCGGATCTGCTCGGCCTGGATCATCATGTCGGTCGCCTGTCCGCCAATGCCGCCGCGCGGCTCATGCAGCAGGAACCGCGTGTTGGGCAGACAATAGCGATTCTCGGCCGCCGCACCGACAAAGATCAGCGCCCCGGCGCTGGCCACCCAGCCCGACCCGATGGTGCGCACAGTGGGACGGATGAACTTGATCACGTCATGCACCATGTCGCCGCTTTCCACATGGCCGCCGGGCGAGGAGATGTAGAGATTGATCGGGTCATCGCTCTCTTCCGCCAGCGCAAGCAGGTGAGTCACCGTGCGATGCGCCAGCTTGTCAGTGATTTCGCCGGTGATGATCACGTTGCGGCTCTTGAAAAACAGCGCCTCGATGCGCCCGTCACCGGTCTTCTCCGGCGCCTTGCTGGTATCGTCGAGCATCTCTTCAGACATGGAATCCCTCCGCGAAATAAACCTATGCGGGAAGTCTAGCTGCCGCGGCGGGATTGTCCATCGCACCCGGACAGATTGACGGATCGGCCCCCGCCCATGTCTTGCCCTCCCGGGCAATTTGCGAAATGGTCGCGCCACAGGCAGACCCGTCAGAAAGGCGCCCATGGACATCCGTGCAATTCTCGCAGGGCTCGCCTTTGCCCTGATGTGGTCCTCGGCCTTCACCTCGGCGCGGATCATCGTGGCCGATGCCTCGCCGCTCGCCGCGCTGACCCTGCGCTACCTGCTCTCGGGGCTTCTGGGGGTCGCGATTGCGCGTGCGCTGGGGCAGTCCTGGCATCTTACGCCTGCGCAATGGCGCGCCACCATCCTGTTCGGCATCCTGCAGAACGCGGTGTATCTTGGTCTGAACTTCGTGGCGATGCAGACGATCGAGGCCTCGGTCGCGGCGATCATTGCCTCCACCATGCCGCTTCTGGTGGCACTGGCCGGCTGGATCTTTCTGAGGGAGGGCCTGCGCCCGCTCAGCCTTGCGGGGCTTGTCGCGGGCATCGTCGGTGTCGGGCTGATCATGGGCGCGCGCATCACCGGCGGCATCGATCTCTACGGGCTGATGCTCTGCGGCATCGGGGTCATCGCGCTGACCATCGCCACGCTGTCTGTGCGCGGGGCGACATCGGGCGGGAACTTCCTGATGATCGTCGGGCTGCAGATGCTCGTGGGCTGCCTGACGCTTGCGCTGGCCACCGCCCTCTTTGAAACACCCCGCTTCACCCCGACGTGGCCGCTGGCCGCCGCCTTTGCCTATACCACGCTGGTGCCCGGCCTTGCCGCCACCTTTGTATGGTTCTGGCTCGTCAACCGCATCGGGGCCACGCGCGCCGCCACGTTCCATTTTCTCAACCCGTTCCTCGGTGTGGCCATCGCCGCCCTCTTGCTGGGCGAGGCGCTGGGGCCGCGCGACATCATCGGCGTCGCCATCATCGCGCTCGGCATCCTCGCGGTGCAGCTTTCGCGACATCCAAAGACGTAAACCGGCTATTCCGCAGGTCTCCCTTGCGTCTAGGATGCAGGTCAACCCGCTGCCAGCCCGGATCCGCGCCAGATGACATCGCAGGACACGACAATACCATACGTATTCGTATTGATCCCTGGATATTCCCAGCTGGGCTTTGCCTGCGCGCTCGAAGCCTTGAGCCTCGCCAACCGCCACCCGGCGGGCGGGCCCTATTATCGCTGGCGCGTGCTGAGCGAGACCGGCGCACCGGTGCCCGCCTATAACGGCGTGATCACGGCCGTGGATGGCGCGCTGACGGAACTGCACCGCCATGAAACCATCGTGATCTGTGCCGGCGAGGACGTCGGGCGCAATACCAGCAAACCCCTGGTCAACTGGCTGCGCCGCGAAGTGCGAAAGGGCATGGATTTCGGCGCCCTGTCGTCCGGCACCTACGTGCTGGCGCTAGCGGGTCTTGTTGCCGGCAAACGCGTGACCACCCATTGGGAATACCGCGCAGCCCTCACCGAGGTGCTGCCCGACGTGATCATGGAGGATGCGATCTTCTCCATCGATGGGCGGGTCTTCACCACCGCGGGCGGGGCCGCCTCGATGGACATGATGCTGGAGCGGATCCGGGCCGATCACGGCACCGAGCTTGCGACCTGGGTGGCCGATCAGATGGTCTATACCGATCCGCGCCTGCCCGGCCACGCCCAGCGCGCGACCCTGCAAAGCCGCACGCAGGTGCGCAACAGCAAGCTCGCCATGGCCATGCAGATCATGGAAAACAACATCGAAGACCCGCTCACACCTGACGAAATCTCCGGTATCGTCGGCTTGTCCACGCGTCAGCTGGAACGTCTCTTTGCCAAATACATCGGTATTTCACCCAAGCGTTATTACCTGCGGCTCAGGCTGTCCAAGGCGCGCGACCTGCTGCGGCAGACGGATTTCTCGGTGACGGATGTCTGCGTGACCTGCGGATTCAAATCGCTGTCGCATTTTTCCAAGAGCTATCGCGCCACTTATGGCATCAGCCCCGGCCTCGAGGACGGCAGCGCAAGTCTGGTCTGGCGCGGCGGCATCTGACCCGACCGCCTAGCGCAGCAGCGTTTCAATCGCCTGCGTGATCTTGCGCGACTGCGGCTTGATGCTGCTGCCCCAGGTGCCGACCACGTCTCCCTCCGGCCCGATCAGAACCTTGTTGAAGTTCCAGCGCGGGGTAAAACCGGTCTCCGCCGCGACCTGTTGGTAGAACGGGTGCGCATCCGCCCCTTTGACATGGGTGATGTCCGCCATCGGCAGGTCCAGCGCGAAATTCAACTCGCAGAATTCCTTGATCTCTTCCGCGCTGCCAAGCTCCTGCCGGAAATCATCCGACGGCACCGCCAGCACGACCAGCCCCCGGTCGCGATACTGATCATACAGCGCCTGCAACCCGTCGTATTGCCCGGTAAAGCCGCATTGCGAGGCGGTGTTGACCACCAGCACCGGCTGACCCGCCCAGTCCCCGGTGTTCAGCGTCCCGCCATCGATGGAGGCAAAGACGTGACCGGACACGCCAGCCACCGCCATCGTGGCCGCCCAGAGGGTGAAGATAAAACCGCAAAGAACTCTCATCTATCGCTTCCCGTTGATCTGCGTCAGAACATAGGGCCGCTTTGGCGAAAGTCAGGGGTTCGTGAACGGGCGCCTTTTCCTCTTTAACTTCGGCCTTTTTGATCCATTTAATGGGGAAAGGACCAAAGGAGCATGACATGCCCAGTTACGAAAAATCCGAGGAGGCGATCGCGCGCCTGTCTCTCGAAGAATTCCGCGTCACCCAGCAGAACGGCACCGAGCGTCCGGGCACCGGCAAGCTTCTGAACAACAAGGAGCCGGGCATCTACGTCGATATCGTCTCGGGCGAGCCGCTTTTCGCCTCTGCCGACAAATACGAATCGGGATGTGGCTGGCCCAGCTTCACCAAACCCATCGAGCCAGCCCATGTCACCGAGCTGAGAGACACCACCATGGGCATGATCCGCACCGAGGTGCGCTCGACCCATGGCGACAGCCACCTCGGCCACGTCTTCCCCGACGGCCCGCAAGACCGCGGCGGGCTGCGGTATTGCATCAACTCCGCGTCCTTGCGCTTCGTGCACCGCGACGACATGGAGGCCGAAGGCTACGGCGATTACATCGATCAAGTGGAGGATGTGGCATGAGCCATCAACGCGCAGTACTCGCCGGCGGCTGTTTCTGGGGCATGCAGGATCTGATCCGCTAGCGATCCGGCGTGATCTCATCAGTTGTCGTCTTCACCTGCGGAGACGTGCAACTTTAGACCTACCGCTATCACGGAACCCAAGCCGTAGGGATCGAGATCATCTTTGACCCCACACAAGTGAGCTTTCGCCAGCTGCTGGAGCTGTTCTTTCAGATCCACGATCCGACCACGCCGAACCGGCAGGGCAACGATGTGGGCCTGAGCTATCGCTCTGCCATCTACTACGTCGATGAGGACCAGCACCGAATCGCGCGCGAAACCATCGCCGATGTCGATGCCTCCGGCCTCTGGCCCGGCAAGGTGGTGACCGAAGTGGAACCGGTGGGCGCGTTCTGGGAAGCGGAACCGGAGCACCAGGATTATCTGGAGCGTATTCCCAACGGCTATACTTGCCATTTCCCCCGCGCCGACTGGGTGTTGCCCAAGCGGACCGAAGCGGCGGAGTGACAGGGCCCGGCTGATCCCGCACTGCCGCGCATAAAGACGATCTTAAGAAACCCTGTTTTAGACAACACGGACTGAAACAGGAGAATCCGATGCGTCTTTTTTCCGGGAGCAAATCCACCCAGTCCTCTGCGACACCGGACGCCGCCCCCCTGATGTCGGCGCTCGACCAGTCGCATCTGATTGCCTGGTTCGACGCGCAAGGGGTGGTGCAGGACGCAAACGCCGGATTCTGCGCGGCGATGGGCTATGACAAGGACGAGGTGATCAGCCTGACGCAGGCTGCATTCGCAGGCGCGCCGGAGGCCAAAATCGATTTTTCCGAAGCACCAGCCGCTGGCATCCTTGCGCAGGGGGTCCTCTGCCACAAGACGAAATCGGGACAGCTTGTCTGGCTCGACGCGACCTATACACCGGTCGAGGACGCGGCAGGTGCCAGCAGAACGCTGCTGATCGCACAGGACGTCACGGCTCGTCACACAGATACGCAGCTCAAACTGGCGCAGTTGGCGGCCGTCGAAGGCGACCAGGGCAAGGCCGTGTTCGACCTGGACGGCAATTTCCTCGACGTGAATGAAAATCTGCTGACCCTCTTGGGATACTCCCGCGAGGAATTGCTGAGCAGCACGCATCATTCGCTTGCGGGCCGGAAGTACATCAAGACCGACGAATACAAGGACTTCTGGACGCAGGCCTGCAATGGCGCATTTTTCATCGGCCGGTATCGCCGGTACTCAAAAACCGACGAGGGCATGTGGCTCCAGTGCAGCTATTCACCGCTCTATGACGACAGCGGCATGCAGACGGGCATCGTGATGCTTGCCTATAATGTCACTGACCGGAGCCGTTCGAATGAACAGGTGGACGCGATTAGCCGGGTTCAGGCCTGCATCGAATTTACTACCGATGGCCATGTCATCGAGGCAAACGAGCTTTTTCTGAATACGGTCGGCTATACGATGGATGAGATAAGGGGCAAACATCACCGGATGTTCCTGACCGACGAAGAGGTGCAAAGCGCCGAGTATGCGGATCACTGGGAGAAGTTGGCCAGAGGCGAAATCATCACTGGCGAGATCTGCCGCAAGCACAAGGACGGGTCCGACGTCTGGCTGGTCGCCTCTTACAATCCGGTCATCGGTTCCGACGGCAAACCCTACAAGATCGTGAAATACGCGCAGGACGTCACTGAACGAAGATTTGCCGTCGACGTGCTGCAGAATGCGATGAGCCGTCTGGCGCAGGGCGATCTGAGCCAGCAGATCGAAGAAGAGTTTTCGAACGAGTACGAAGCGTTGCGCGAAGACTTCAACCAGGCGCAGTCCCGGCTGCGCGACATGGTCCAGAGCGTGCTGCACAGCAGTGACGAGATCGGATCCGGCACACAGGAGATTTCCAGCGCGTCAAAGGATCTGAGCAGCCGGACGGAGAGTCAGGCCGCAGCCCTCGAAGAAACCGCATCGGCGATCACCGAAATGGCAGCTTCGCTCAAATCCACGGCGGAAATCGCCGGCGACACCCGCAACGTGGTCGAAAAGACCAAGGCACGCGCGTCCGCCGGCACCGTGGTGATGAACGACGCGCGCGGCGCAATGGACGCCATTTCCAACAGCTCCTCGGAAATTTCCAGCATCACCTCCGTCATTGACGACATCGCGTTCCAGACCAACCTGCTGGCGCTGAACGCCGGGGTCGAAGCCGCACGCGCCGGTGAGGCGGGCCGCGGGTTCGCCGTGGTGGCCTCAGAGGTACGGGCGCTGGCGCAGCGCTCCTCCGAAGCTGCAACACAGATCGCCAAGCTGATCTCGACCTCCTCAGATCAGGTGGAACAAGGCGTCGAGCTGGTGTCGAAGACCGGCGAATCGCTCTCTGAAATCGAAGGTTTCGTCTCCGACGTGGCGAAGATGGTCAACGACATCGCCTCCGCCGCGTCCGAGCAATCCGCAGGTCTGGACGAAATCACGCAGTCCATCAGCGATCTCGACGATGTAACGCAGAAAAATGCGGCCATGTTCGAGGAAACGAACGCCGCCACGCAGCTGCTGGCAAACGAGGTGGCGGCGCTTGGCAAGATCACCACCTCTTTCCGGATCAGTGCCGAGACGTCTGAGACGGTGGCGCCACAGGACGGACACCGCCTGGCGTCCTGACCGGTCAGGTGGCGGTCACACGGGGGCGGCCGCTGGCTTCCACGGTCAGCACCGCCTCGATGAACACCTCGCGCGCTTCGATACCCGCCCGCCGGATGTCCTTGCTGACCGTGATGCGCATGTCCACGGCCCCCGCCGCTTCCGCCGCAGCGCGGGCCTCGGCGCGCAGCGTTTTTTCCAGCAAATTCAGCGCTTCTTCCTGATCGGTCACATCGACCGGCCCGCGCGCCAGATGCTCGCGGATCTGCCCTTCCCCTGGCGCGGTGATGGAACCGCTGCGCCGCATCGTCACCTGCCCCACCACCGCGCCGATGGCGTTTGCCACACCGCCGTGCTCCGGCAGAATCATCTCTGTCCCAAGCGCCGACTGCACGGCCGGATAATAGCTCGCCGCCGACGCCCCGAGCCCAACCACCGGCAGATTGAGCCCCGTACTCACCCGCACCAGCCCACGATGATCCTGCAGCCCCGCCTGCATCAACGCGTGCCGCGCCAGGACTTCCGGCGTGTCGCCGAACGTCCGCTCCTCTTCCGCAAATGCGGCCTCCAGCAAGGCCAGAACGGTCTGATGGGTCAGGCGGTCCACAATCTTCTGCGCCAGCGATGCGGCCTCTGTGGCCAGAACTTCGCCGGACCCAAGACGTTTGCGCCCCATCAGGGTCAATGCCTTCTCGGCCGCCGCCCCGTCCCAGACCGACAGCTTACCAAGCACATGGCTTGCATCCGAGGGCGTCACTCCCGCAAGCTGCACCAAGCCGCGCTCGACAAGCCGGGTCAGCGCGCCCTGATCGATCCGCGCGCGCAGCACGTCAGCCAAAGGACGGACGTCTTCGCCAATCCGCTCCAGCAACGCCGCATCCCGCACGCCCAGACCCCCGGGCCGCATCCCCGACACAGCCCGCACGAACCGTCCGTCATATTCCCCCGGCACCGCGCTGCGCAGCTGCGCATCCAAAACGGGATGCACGGCATCCGGCGCCTCCTCCGCCAAAAGGGAGACGGGCAGAACCCGCCGCGGACCAAGAACCACACCCCCCTGCAAGCCCTCGCCGACGACCTGCACCTCGCTGTCCCCGCCCAGGCCGGTGGTCCGCATTGCCACCGCCTCGACCATCGTGCGGTAGGGACCAACGCGGGCCCCCGCCGGGTCAATCGCCGGTTTGCCCGCACGCAAAAGCGCGATGTCCGTGGTCGTCCCACCAATGTCGCTGACCAAGGCCTGCTGCGCGCCCGTCAACCAGCGCGCCCCGACAATCGAAGCGGCGGGACCGCTGAGAATGGTCTCGATCGGGCGCGCCCGGGCCTGATCCGCTGAAATCAGCGCACCATCCCCTCGCACCACCATCATCGGGGCGGTTATCTCCAGATCACGCAAGACCTGTTCCGCCCGTCCGATCAACCCGTCGATCATGCCGATCAGCCGAGCGTTCAGCACCGCCGTGACCGCCCGCTTCGGCCCGTTCAACCGGGCCGACAACTGGTGCGAGGCGGAGACAGGACGCCCGGTCACCTCGGCAATCAGGGCCGCCGCGCGCGCCTCATGCGCCGGGTTGCGTGTGGCGAACTGCGACGCCACCGTAAAACCGCTAACACCCGCCTTATGCTCCTGCAGGAACGCGACAATCGCAGCTTCATCAAGCGGATGCGCCTCCATCCCGGCGTGATCGTGACCCCCCGCGCAGATCAGACAGGGGTCGCCCTTCAGGGCGGCCGCCAGCCCGTGAGTTTCCATGTCCCGCGCCCGAAACCCGATGTAGATCAAGCCGACACGCCCGCCCTGGCCCTCGACCAGCGCGTTCGTGGCGAGGGTTGTCGACAGCGACGCCAATGAAATCTCCGCCGGCGCGACAGCCGATTCCGCAAGGACCGAACGGACCGCCTCGCCCACTCCGATCGCAAGATCCTGACGTGTTGTCAGCGCCTTGGCAGTGGCGACGACCTCCGCCTCGTCCCGGATCAGGACCGCATCCGTATAGGTGCCACCGGTATCTACGCCCAACAAAAACGCCACGCGGCACTCTCCTTCTTGCTCACGGGAACTCTCCGATATCGGGCGATCTGACAGTCTTTTTGCGTCATTGCGCGCTCAATTGCGCCACCGCCCAGGACGCGGCCTCGGCGACGACCGGATCCGGATCACCGGTCAAGTCCGCCGCCACCGGTTTCAGCTCCGGCAGGCCGGAATTGCCAATGGCGTAGAGCACGTTGCGCACAAAGCGATTGCGCCCGATCCGCTTGACCGCCGAGGCAGTGAACAGACTGCGGAAACCGGCATCATCCAGCCGGGCGAGCTCGGCCAGATGCGGCGCCGTCAGCTCGGGGCGGGCGGTCAGGCGCATGTCCCGGGCGGCCACAGCGAATTTGTTCCACGGGCAGACCGCAAGACAGTCATCGCATCCGTAAATATGATTTCCCATACGCTTACGTATGTCCTCGGGAATGGCCCCTGCGTACTCGATGGTCAGGTAGGAGATGCAGCGCCGCGCGTCGAGCTGATAGGGCGCGGGGAAGGCATCGGTCGGGCAAACGTCCAGACAGGCGCGGCAGGATCCGCAATGATCGATTTCAGCGACATCGGGGGGCAGCTCCAGCGTGGTGAAAATCGCGCCCAGAAAGGCCCAGCTGCCCCAGTCGCGGCTCACCAGATTGGTATGCTTGCCCTGCCAGCCAAGACCGGATGCCGCGCCCAGCGCCTTTTCCGGCACCGGTGCCGTATCCACGAAAACCTTGACCTCGGCGGGCACATCCACCTCGGCCAACAGCCACCGGGCCAAGCGTTTCAGGCGTTTCTTGACCACATCATGGTAGTCGCGCCCCTGCGCGTAGACCGAGATCGCGCCGCGGTCCGGGTGCTGCAGCACCGCCAGCGGATCATGCTCCGGCGTATAGCTTTCCGCCAGCATGATCACCGAGCGGGCCTCGGGCCAGAGTGCCGCGGGATTGCCGCGCCAGTGAATCCGCTCGGCCATCCACGCCATCTGCCCGTGATAGTCGGCCGCGACAAAGGCCGCCAGCCGCTCGGCCACCTCCGGCACGGCATCCGGGCGACAGATACGCGCGCTGATAAAGCCCTCGGCGAGCGCCTGAGAGACCAGTTTCGTCTTGAGCGGGGCGTCATTTTTCACCCGTGCAAACTACGCGCTGATGCGCGTGGACACCAGCCGCGCGCTGGCCGCCGGTTCAGAAATCAAGATCGTTGTAGTGGCGCGGTGGTGGAAAGCCCGGCACCTGGTCGGCCAGGATCGACCGGAACGCCGGGCGCGACTTGATCTTGGCGTACCAATCCTTGACCACCTCGGACCGGTTCCAGTCCACATCCGAGATGTAATCAAGCGCACTCAGGTGCGCCGCCGCCGCGAAATCGGCCAGCGTCATCACATCCCCGGCCAGCCAGCGGCGGTGATCGAGCAGCCAGGTCATGTAGTCGAGGTGATACTTGATCGCCTTGGCGCCGGCCTTGACGTTCGAACTGTCGGGATACCCTTGCCCCATCACCTTCTTGTTCACCCGCTCGTAGAGCAGTTTGGAGGTGACTTCATGGTGAAACTTGTCATCGAACCAGCTCACCAGACGGCGCACTTCCTGCCGCGCCACCGCATCCTTGGGCATCAGCGCAGGATCGGGGCGCGTTTCCTCGATGTATTCGCAAATCGCGGTGCTTTCGGCCATCATCACGCCGTCGAGCCGCAGCACCGGGACCTTGCCCGCCGGGTTGCGCCGCATGAAGTCCGGGTCCTGTTCCCAGTATTTCTCCTCGACCAGTTCGACCTCCACCTTCTTCTCTGCGAGGCTCAGGCGGACTTTGCGGCAGAACGGGGAGAGGGGGACATGAAACAGGCGCGCCATCTGGACTTCCGGGTGTTTGAGTGACCCTTCCTCAATGCCTGCAACATCCGCCGGTTTCAACTCTCGAAACAGGCTGACCGGCCATCTTTGCCGATTGTCGCTGCTCCAGAAAGGATCGCGCTGGCCCGTTTGCGCACAAAGGCGGAGGGTTTGCTGGCAGAGCGTCCCTTCGGATCCGGCAGGATTGCCGCCAGGCGCGCGGCCTGCACATTGGAAAGCCCGTCAGGGGTGACGCCAAAGTAATGCCGGGCCGCGGCCTTGACGCCAAAGACGCCTTCGTCGAATTCGGCGACATTCAGATAGACCTCGACGATGCGCTCCTTGGACCAGACCGCTTCCAGCACCGGGGTCAGCAGCGCCTCCAGCGCCTTCCGCGTGTAATTCCGGCCGTGCCAGAGGTAGACGTTTTTCACCGTCTGCTGGCTGAGTGTCGAAGCGCCGCGGGTGCCCCCGTCTTCGATGGCCTCCCGGATCGCGGTCAGATCGAAGCCCCAGTGGGTGCAGAAATTCGCGTCTTCCGCCGCAACCACGGCCCGCGCCATCACCGGGGTCACATCGGCAAGGGCGACCCACTCCTGCGCCACGCCGCCCAACCGGCGCGATTCCGAGAACATGTAAGGCGTGGTGGGCGGGTTGATCACCGCCCCCAACCCGATCAGCCCCAGCACGATCAGGGCAAGCACGGCAGCGCCGCGGACCAGAAACCGCAAAACCCGCCGCAGCGGGTTCTGACGGGGCGGTGCCTTGCGCGACCGCTTGCTCTTTTTCGCGACACGTTTTGCCATGGGCCAGCTATAGGGCTGCGCGGCGGGCTTGTGAACCGCCGCGCAGCAGCATTATTCGGCCGGCACCGCCTGATCCTCGTTGCCCAGGGGGGCGGGCAGATGCACCAGCATCTCTTTCGGGCAGACCTGCAGGAAGTGCGCCTTCTCGCTCTCCCAATGCTGCAGGATATCGGCTGCGCGGCGGCTGCCCGTCTCGCTCAGATGCATTTCCAGCAGTTCTTCCAGCTCGCCCATCCAGTGATCGACGGTGACCGGGCAGGTCACCAGCGTCTCCATGTTCATCAGGGCCGGGGCGCGGCCCTCCGGATCATAGAGATACGCCATGCCGCCCGTCATGCCGGCACCAAAGTTCGCGCCGATACTGCCCAGGATCACCGCAACGCCGCCGGTCATGTATTCGCACCCGTTGGAGCCGCAGCCTTCGATCACCACCTTCGCGCCCGAGTTCCGCACTGCAAAGCGCTCACCCGCGCGACCCGCGGCAAAGAGGTATCCACCCGTCGCACCATACAGGACCGTATTGCCGATGATGGTGTTCTGCGCCGCCTCGATGGGGCTGGCCATGGGCGGGCGCACGACGATCATGCCGCCGGACAGCCCCTTGCCCACATAGTCATTGGCGTCGCCCGACACCTCCAGCTTCAGCCCGGGGGCGGCAAAGGCGCCCAGCGACTGGCCCGCAGAGCCCGACAATTTCACCGTCAGGTGATCCGGCTGCAGCGTGTTGCGCATGCCGAACTGCTTCACGATATGGCTCGACGTGCGCGTGCCCACCGTCCGATGCGTGTTCTGCACCGCGTAGGAAAGCTGCATTTTCTCGCCGTCCTGCAGGAACCGCGCCGCATCGCGCACGATTTCGGCATCCAGCGTATCGGGCACCGCGTTGCGCTCTTTCGCGCGGTCATAAACGATATCCGCCGCGCCATCGACGGTGATCAAGAGCGGGTTCAGGTCCAGATCATCCAGATGCGCCGATCCGCGCGAGACCTGCGCCAGCAGGTCAGCGCGCCCGATCACATCATCGAGGCTGCGCGCCCCGATCCGCGCCAGGATTTCCCGCACTTCGGTCGCGTAGAAGGTGATCAGGTTCACCACCTTATCCGCATTGCCGGTGAACTTCGCGCGCAGGGTCTCGTCCTGCGTGCAGACACCCACCGGGCAGGTGTTCGACTGGCACTGCCGCACCATGATGCAGCCCATCGCGATCAGCGCCGCCGTGCCGATGCCGTATTCCTCGGCCCCCAGCATCGCGGCCATCACGATATCGCGCCCGGTGCGCAGGCCTCCATCGGTGCGCAGCGTGACCCGTTCGCGCAGGTTGTTCATGCTCAGCACCTGATGCGCTTCGGTCAGCCCCATCTCCCACGGCAGGCCTGCGTATTTGATCGAGGTCGCAGGCGACGCGCCGGTGCCGCCATTATGGCCCGAGATCAGGATGATATCCGCCTTCGCCTTGGCCACACCGGCTGCAATCGTGCCCACACCGGAGGAGGCCACCAGCTTCACCGTCACCTAGCAGCGCGGG
>ERZ1740065.322-NODE-322-length-24759-cov-10.954582_pt1 | contig 24759 bp, 12 predicted proteins | sample MGYA00581738_ERZ1740065 | MGnify/ENA primary metagenome ERZ1740065 (study PRJEB43018, sample SAMN04849749) | marine metagenome | isolation source: floating plastic debris | place: Pacific Ocean | collected 2008-09-01 | study: EMG produced TPA metagenomics...
CCCACTTTTTTTTTAATTATACGGCTACACCCTTCTTTATCTCTCTTTCCCTATACGACGCTCTTACGATCTCCCTCTCCCTTTCGCTCTTGCCCCCTCCTTCTCCCTCTCCCTCTTACCTCATTTCTCTCCCTCTGCTTTAAAAATTGCCTCCACCACAACGATCAGATGGTCATGATAATCACAGCCATCATTATGGACCTCGTTGGAGCGGTTGGGCTGTGAAAGCTACCATGGGACCTCTAAGGATTGCCAAATCAGAAAGTTACTCCATTCTCTTGCCGGGAGAGTGACCATGTACGAATTACGCGGCCATCTTAGATGGATATGAGCATGTGTCTACCATACATCACAAGAATCCCGTATTCAGCGGAAGTCCCCCGTATTTCCGCAGTTAGATTTTGGAGTGAAAATTGCTCTTTCTTGTTTCCTCATGTTTTCGTTAATGGTTAGATATTTCTGAGCTCAAACATGAGAAAATCGTAGCTGTAAGATGTTAAGGCTCTCCAAGTTCTCAAAGTACAGAAAAAGTGAATCTCGAGTACTTTTGGTTCTGCAATTTTCCATATATGGTTTCAACAAGTGAATCAATCTGCAGGAAACATATTTGCAGTTGATTTAAGACAAGCTTGCATTTAGAGAAATGTGTGTGCATAAAAACTAAGGTCATGGCTGCGGATTCATACTCTATTTCATTATATCATTCATGTCTAGTTTGATGACTGATCACAAATCTTTCTTTTCATATTCCTCGAAGCCTCTCAGGATCACCACGCATCTCCTTAGCGCTCTGAAACATTATATAGAACATCAGAACCGTTCTACATGGACACCAGCTGCTTGGAAAGTATGGGGAAAGTGATAAATTTAGATATAATAAGAATAAGAATAAGAATAATAAGCAAATGCGGCATTTTGAAAGAAACCGCTGATGACATATTCAGATAACTTCAGATTGGACTTATCAAGCTATCACAACTTTTTGGAGTTGTCATCTTGCCCCAAGCACACTATGATGATCGTAGGTATGTTTGTGAACTTATGGATGAGGCTTTTTCCATTTGGAGGTTCTTGTATTACATTCTGAAATGTACTCCATCCACAGACGCTAATAGTCCTCCTTTCTTTCTCGCTGTTTTTGTTCCCTTTAGGAAAGATTTAAACACCCTTAGTGCATACAGAAAGCGGCCAACCATAGCAGAACTGCTATAATGGCTGCAATTTTAACTCGATTGGTCGCAAGTAGCATGCTCCTACTATTTGGCCGTGTGCAGAGAACCAATCACCGGAGAGCTGTAGAACGTGGCTCAGTTGTAGGCCACTGTCTATTGAACAATCTGGCAGACTTATTATTCTGTTACACAAATAGTTTTTGAGTGAAAACTAGATTTTCTTCGATAGGCCCACCCATATTGGATCTAGTAGACATGTTTCTTACGCCCATGATTGACAGGTCGGAAAGTTATAAGTGCACAGTTTGCTAATCGCAGTGATTCAGTGAGCGCAGATAGGCGCGGGAGAGAGCGCGAAAATCAAGAGGAGAATGACAAATACCGGCTACAATTCAATTGGGGACTAATTCCCGACTGCCTTTTTGGAATGTATCACGAGCTCCATCGGATTACGATTGCCGATACAAGAAACGAAGCATATTGCGACTAAATACGATTGGGATTGGAGACTAAATCACGATTATTGCTGAGTGTAACATGAGCTTTAAAAACAGCGACGATGAAATGGGTAACAACTAAACTCTTCTATTAGACAACACTTTCATACCACTGAGCAAGTTTGATGTTGCTATCGATTCCATCGGTCCAGTAGAAGATATCACAGGTGTTTTCACAAACATCATTGAGCTTTGCCGGTGCTATGACCAATCTTGAATAGCGCGTGTTACGAGACATGCTATAGAGTTCTACTTAGTACCAGCGGCTAGAAAATCTGAGAAAAAAGGAAAACGGAAGTCCACTGGTATAAATAGATTCAGAAGACTAGTGTTTCGCGGTTGATATGCTATGCCATTGTGATGAGGGGAGGTGACATATTGGTATCTACTACTAGCAGTAATCTAGTGTTTGCAGTGAAAACCCTACAGAAGACCCTCAACTCATAGGTATACAGACACACCATAAATTGTTTGTCATGTCTGCTGTAATGAGGTCCGACAAAAGAGGTCCAAATGAAGTTCTCATAACACGAAGAAATCACACCCATGTGTAGCATGCGTACTCGTAGTCAGGCGGTTAAAGCGCAATGACTGGGAGCTTGATGCTCGGCTCTGAATACAGATGATCATAAGTTTTTTTCTGGGTGAGAGTTGAGATCTGCATTGGGAGATCATCCATATGTGTATACATCAACAGACGCCACAACTTCACCGTAAATAAATCGTCCGCTGTGGACATACTACCAAATAGTCAGCGTACAGGGAGTATGCAAACTACAATTGAGTACTCAAATAAGGAATGTAATCAAAAGGGAAGCCAATTGGGATTGGATTGGGATTGGGGGTCACGAAGCATAATTACGAGTTTGATTGCGATTTGCTGGCCCAAGAGTTCAAATTACTATGACCAATAGCCTATTGCGTAATCGATTACAATCGCCTACTATTGGACGAGTTCGAGTTTACAGCTCTGCAACAAAGGATATCGGTCAGTATGGTGAAATATCAAAGTTGTTCTAGGTTGCACTACAATTATAGATTGACTTTCTTAACATGTGCTTACGTTTGACGGGGCGGCAGTAGTCTTTGGGTGATACCGGGTTGTCTTGACACTCCAGATCTCCAGGGCAGTCCCAATCAGGCTCACACCAAACTGTGAGCAAATAATCTGCAGGTCAGCATCCAAGCGATAGAAGATTTTTTCGGCCACACGCATGCATAATTTGCATGAATAGTGAAATTTACAACTTTGCAGGTACACTTGAGTGCTGGTTTCAGGTAACCTTTGACCACGAGTTATGCAATCCGATATCCAGTAAGTATCACTTACACATAGGCACGCATGCGTTGTCCACACACCAGAATGCAGGATGGCAGTCTGTCCAGTGCCCACAGGATGCTGAAATTAGAAGAATAGTGTAAAGGACCTCTAACACGTATTTTATTTGACTGTGAAAACTGTTTACACCAGTTTAGTTACTATTGGTTTCATTATTCATACACTGTCGGGTGAAAAACAATAAAATTAATTAAAATATTTGGCTATTGTACAACAATGATGAGAGCATTTACCCAGAGTTTACTGTCTACGCACTCAGGCTCAGGGAGAAATGATGCGTTTGATGCGTTTGATAGCGTTTGATTTCCCGGATGTGGGTAACCAAGGCAGGCTTTCATAGTGAGTGCAGTTTGTCACGCCTTCTGATTCGAGCGTTTAGCCATTTTAACCTGTTCACACATTCCAATACATTAACTAAATAATCAGCCTGTCATTGTTAGTAAACTAGAGATGGACAGCTCACTCTTCGGAACGCAGGTGTTCTGGTAGCATGAGTAGCCAGCTGGGCAGTCCTCAGTGACACGACATGCTGCTACAAACAGAGAGTACTGCTTGCTCAATCACATGATTGACACTTTCTATTTGAACCAATATTTCATCGATCCCTACAACTCGGGGTCAAACAACATGTGACTGGAGGAATAGTTTGAGGGCGGAGACTAAGACCAAAAGGGATTAAGAGTTATGCATTGTAATATGGTGAGGTAAGTGGTGGCTATGGAACAGAACCAGTTACATCTTAGGTTCGGGATTCTCCTACTTGGTACTGCCCCAATGGGAGCACTTCAACCATCATTATAGGGTCAGTAACGCTGGGTCTCAGAGCTTTGGTTTTGACACTGAGATATATGACATGTTGTGGGTGTCGCTCAAATTATTGTGGAGATCATTGTACATGTTGTAAATATAACCACCCATTGACGAGTTGTAGGCTTAATAAAAGTTTATCCAATGCCCCTCAAGGTCACCCGAAGGCAACATTCAGCTTCTAGTCCATCAAATAAGAGGAGCGGCAATATCTAAATGAAAATGAACTACTTCAAATGCTGTCGAATATAACAAAGATAAGAGAACCCATTCCCCTTATAACTCTACTAAATCCTAGAGCCTTTGACCGTGCCAGCACTATAGCTGTCAACCTGTTGGGCTGAAGATACTTCAGATTCGGTTTTCCTGAAATTTGAGAAGCCATAACTCCAAACCACTACAACTAGGATTCCTTCATATTTTAGCTCAGCTCAGCAGGATCTAACTGGTAAACCACAGTAGAAAATCAGCAAACCGAAAATAGGAATTTTGACCCTAAACTATGGCATCTGATATACCGGAGTCTCCCGGGAAATACAGGAGACTTGACAGGTTTGGCCAGCACCCCTGCTTATAGTACGGTACATGAAATACTTACATGGTGGTGAGCAGCGCTTATCTACTGGATCACATTGATACTCTGGTGCACAGTCAAAGTCACTCGCGCAGTGAGCTGAAAGATACACAACGGTGTAAACTCAACATGGCCGACCCATGCCAGAATTATTGAATACCACAAATATCAGTTCAACTTGATTTCAATGAATCTTTGCCAGCAATGTGACAAGAAAACATTGTGGTTCATAGCCGTGAAAGATGGCAGCGATACTTACTGAGCGGAAAGCAGCGTCGGAAGTAGTTAGCCTCGCAGAAGAAGCCTGCTGCGCAGTCTTCATCGTTCCAACATGCCAGAGCTGAAAATTAGAGGTGAGTAAACCTTACAGCAGATAAATAACATATCAGTAGCGGATGACACACTATATCATAAATGAGTCTGGATACGGGGAGTTATATGACTGGCAGACACTGTTAGGCCTCAAGTTTTGGATAAATGAGCGGAAGTCTCTGTCGTAGCAGCAAAAATAATTATCAAAACATTGGCTTTCACTACGATTCGTTAGTTCTAGGGGTAACTGATGGCATAAAGCTATGAAGAATTGTGAGTTTAAATTAACTTTCACAGCATCAACAGCATACAAGTAAAAATTGGTACTCGGGGTATTGAGTACTCAAAAATACTTGGTACCTTGGTGGCACTGGTGGCACTGGTGGCACTGGTGGCACTGGTGGCACTGGTCGCACTGGTCGCACTGGTCGCACTGGTTTGGCAGTCAAATCACAATTCTCTGTGAGTTTGGCAAATGGTTCAAACCACTTGGATATATTTTTAGTATGAACACAGTCAGAAGCTAGCTTTTCCTATTACCGCATTTTTAGCATATGGTTTTGTTGGAAATGAGCAGAGAAAAGATGAAGGGATAGAGAAAGCGCTGGTTTTTTTCATATTTCTGATGATGCGTGCTCACTCCCGCATGTGTCTGCATATGCCACTTGCACACATAACGACAGGATAATGAAAGGCTTCTGTCATTCTCCCGTAGATATTCGTGCATCAGCACTTTGGGGAGTGAGCAGGATTGAGCACGGATAGGCGTGGATAGGCGCTGGAGTGGGCGCAAAAATTGACAGGAGAATGACAATCACCGAATGAAAAAGCCAAGACACTTGTTGAAAAGGAAATCATGTGGAAGAGAGCAAGATGAAGATGAAGGAGGGTCATGTGAGAATGGATAGTATATTGACCTGACATCAGCGGTAATGAACAGCTTGAAGACGTAGCAAGAGACGGTGGAAGATAAAACTCACCAAGTGTTGTCTACAGCAGTTGAATCTACTACACTAGAATGAGGAGGAGAATGAGAAGAAGAGCAAGGAGAAGAAGAGCCAGTGGTGGCGGCGGTGGCAGCGGTGGCAGCGGTGGCAGCGGTGGCGGCGGTGGCGGCGGTGGCGGTCAGGGTTACGGCTTACCATTAATACGTCCAATCAGACCAATAATCAGTAGAGCTGCGATGCAAGTCTTCATTGCCACAGCCGAAAACCTTTCAGCGTCGAGAGGTAGGGTTGAATGACTCAAACCATCATGGCCATCTGATATATGTGGGCCCAATCTAGAACAAGTCATATAATTTCAAGACAAAATAGCATAAATTAATGCTGCTGACATACACCTTGCGATGGCAGGCTCCGTAGTCGAACTGTCCAGCAAACTAGAGAGTTGCAGACCCACCAGAAAAGTACCAATGCATTGTACCTTTAAGCTTTACTTGGGAACCAGTAGCTGCAAACTGAATAACGAGCTGGCTATTTCGTAGGAGCCACCGCAGGGGTAAGGGAGTGAGCGTAGATAGGCGAGGGAGTGTGCATGGATAGGCGCGGGAGTGAGTGTTACAATCAACTGGAGAATGACGGAACCCAAACTATTAACAGATGGAATGGTAGCAAAGCTACAGTTTAAGCTCCTATCATATACATTTTACGTTGCTTAACTTGTCTAGCTGTAAGCAGAACTCACACAAACCCGAGGTGAGAATTAGTCGAGGTACCCTCCCGAACGAGGGTTGAGCAATGAAGAGCTCAGCGTAGATGTAGGGAATATACGGAGATATTATATTTCATCCAGAATGAAAATCGGGTGCCCACTGTACCCAACCTCATTTTAATCTCACAAGAAACGCTTTGGCTATTGAGTTGAAATCAGCGTGGAAGTTGATGAGAGAAGTGAACCGAATCTAAGTCTATTTTGAGAGAGAACATGAGGGTAGCTGCGGTGAGGATTTTTAGAAGTAAAGTTGGGAATATCGCTATTTTTGTTGACTGTTTTGCTCTTAGAAATATGACATTCTGCGAGTGATGAGTCAACTAGCGTTAGACTCTATGAATCAATGTCTCAACGATGAAAACAGTTTTCCATGGTACCCAGCCGCATTTTCATAATATCAATGTACAGGTAAAAAAAGCCAATAGGTCAGAGGTCGAAATAGCCTTATGAGTGATGTGTCAACTAGAGTTAGACTCTGTCTCCACGATGAGAACGGTTGTCCACGGCACTCAACCTATATATAACATCAATGTATAGGTAAAGTAGGCCGATAGTTGAAAGGTTGAGACAGACTTATCAATAGCTTTGAAACTTGTGACACCGCAATCTGTAAACGATTGTAAAATTACTATCAATATCACGATATTGAAACGGCTGATCTGTGGGATTTTTGGGGTATAAAACTAGCTGACAGGCGCTGAGCAGCTCAACTTGTATTCACAAGATGGATCAGCCACACTGGTTCTACCTATCAGCAACACCTAAGTAGAAAAACTTGGTTACAAAAGCTTGAGAAATCACAAATAACCTAAAGGATGATCAGTGACTATTGTACAAAATGCAAATATCTAAACGACAATCAGTTGCCGTTTGAATGACACCAAAATTGGTCCAATCTGAGCATCAGATCCAAAACTACCGCCAGCTATATAGCCTACACTAAGCAATTAGATGGCGCGGCTTATTGTGGTTTATGTCATGCAGGATCACAAATATCTATACGATAATTAGCTGTCAGTCTAAATGAAAAAGTAATTTGTAGAATAGCTGAGCTAATAAAAAACATTGAAATATCTGACGGAGAAGAAAGGAGTTGATAACAGAAAACGGAAATGGTATGTACTACACTACACAAATATTCAACGCTATCTTCACTCACTGATAGTGATACTGTTTTGCTAGGAATGATACAAGCTCATCATCAACCAGCAAACACCTGAAACTTACGGAGGCTGAACAGGCCAAATCTCTGATATGTGAAAGGGCCATTCTAGAGATGGACGATGAACCTACATTAGTGTCAATGAGGGCTATGAAAGACTCTGGTATCAGAGTTGATGAGGAAGTACTGAAAACTTGTGTCCTGTAAGGATTGTAGCCGCTTAATAACAATTCTACACTTACAGAGATATGATTGAAATCATGGCTGAAGCCGATGATGAGCTAAAATCAACCAGGACACAATCAGCATTGATTCCCACAACTATTGAAAATGAAAATGAAAACAGAGGTGCTTAATTATCGTCTCCATCAGCATTCAAAACACGCCTATTGACTGTAGTGACTGAGACTAATGGTGTCAGAGCTGTCTATAACAGTGATACGAGGGTATTTATTGCTTCCGATACCTATCAAGGAAAAATTAGTGTAAGGGAGTGCGGTGGAAATTTCCCTGTCAAAGTGGGTACTGGTGATATCGTGGATAGATTTAGATCTGCGCTGTCACAGAAACTTGGTAAAGATGTTATGTTTTATTCAAAAACACGTTCACCAACTCACCTGTATTGTTTGATTAACACTCATCATGGAGGAGACGGTGACAGACAACTATCTGTATTGAAAGATAATATACCTATGGAAATAAGGATAAGTGAGCTAAGAGATAGTTATTATAAAATGACAGCAGTCCTCAGGTCTGGATTGATCAAGATGGATGGCTCAGGGACCAATTACACATAGAGTTTGAATGGATATGACATTAAGTTGGTGACACCAACCACAGCAGAAATTGATGCGTTCAGAGAGACAAATTCCCAGTCCTACAGTCACTCTCTGAGGACAAGTCTCCTAAACTTCGTTTTTGGCAAGCATCAGCATCCCTCGACAGAATTTCCCAGTCCCAATGGTCGGCCAAGAAAAAAAAACTGACTTCCCGGTTTTACCAATGTTCTGGTGAATACCAACTTGGTTGAGCATGGTACCAGAGATAGACCTGACACGAGCTGGAGTTTTCACTTGCTGACAGGCATAACATTCTATGTACATTCCATTGCGTACTACATCATTGGGTGAGAGCCAATAAAGCCGTATTCTGAACAAAACCCGAAGTATGCCACTGCTACAATCAAATGAACTTTCTGATTGAAAAGAGACACAAACTAACCCACAAACAAATCATTTAAGACATTAACTCATGCAGCCCGTACGGATTTGTAGAATGTGATATAGAAATCCCTGAATATCTGACGGAGGTTATTATAGTGAGTTTAAACCTGTGATGCACAGAAAAGGAAACCCTACCGAGACTCTGCTCTGAAGTCATTTTGCCGACAAGATTTTTATGTCCACCGCATTGCTGAGCTGGTTGTTTAATAAAGGCTCAACAGTGACTGAAGTCTATCAAGTCATAAGGTGCAAACCAACCAAGTGTTTCCAGCAGTTTGGTGAGGAATTAATGGCGGCTAGGAGAGCTTGAGACTAGCACCCCTCACCATAGTTTCAAGCTGACAGCAGTAAACTTCAGGGTGAGTGCGATGAAGTGGAACGTAATTTATGAAAAGTTGACTGTACCAGGTGACTATGTTTTTGCTGCTGGAGACATAAGTGTCCTGACGGTTTCACTGTTTCACTGTGCAGGTATGCGTGCGCATGTACCTGCACATATTCATAGTATTTAGGCATAGCGTCACCTCCTACTGGGTTCGGTGCTAAGATTTCTGTAGACTTAGCAGTATATTTCCACTGTTTAACCGACTGACTAATGATAGATTGACCAAGCCGATGCAATCCAAAGGTGGATATAGGCTAACATGACTGAGCTTCAGTCAAAATAATTTGCCGGCTTTTGTCATTCTCCCGTAGATATTCGTGCATTAGCACATGCGGGAGTGAGCGGGAGTGAACGGGAGTGAGCGGGAGTGAGCGCGGATAGGCGCGGGAGTGAATGCGAAAGTTGACAGGAGAATGACAAACACCAACTCTCTCCCTCCCTCTCTCCCTCCCTCCCTCCCTCCCTCCCTCTCTCCACCCTCCTCCGCCCTCTACCAGTGTCAAGATTTTTATATCTATTGAAATAGCACAAGGTATTTGTTGACATAGGCTACACAGCGCATGTTGAACTCGTTTCATATGATTCATCCTCCAGTACTTTACAAAAATTGGTACCTCTGGGTCAGTTTTGCTTGCGTGATTGATGTTGAGCTAGTATTAGATTAGCCATTATCTTCCCCTGGTACAAGAGGCGAAATTTTTCCTTACAGTATTGTATGTCCATCTTAGCTAGATATAAGCGGGTGTTCACTAAGTATCCCATATCTACCAGGAGCCTCCCATGTTTTCGCAGATCTTCGAGCGACATTGCTATCACTGGTTCCCTAATCCCCCCTCATTGGTTAGATTTTGCTGAGCTGCACTCGAATATGGCAGATCTGAGCTTTAGGGGGCAGGGCTTCTCAGCTAAAACCACTGAATCTCAACTGGTTCTGGTCCGACAACTTTTCATGTCAACATGTGGATCAAACTGCAGGAAATACGTTTGCAATTGATTTAAGACAAGCTCACACTTGGAAAATTATGTGAGCACAATGATGGCGATTACGACTGCAGATTCATGCTATCTATTATTGCATCGTTTATGTCTAGTTTGAGGTCTGATTACACATCATTCTTCTCAAACTCCTCCAGGTCTCTCAAGATCACCCAGGCATCTCCTTAGTGTTCTGAAACATTGAATAGAACATCTAAACCATTCTATATGCAACCCAGCTGCGTGACAAGTACGGTGAAGTGAGAACTTTACCATTGAAAACAACAATAAGCTAATGCAGCAATTTGAAGGAAATTGCTAATGACATATACAGGAGTTGTCACATCATCACAGCTTTTTGAAGTTGTCATATCAATGAGAAAGCACCCTCCAACGATTTTAGGTACGTTCGTGACTTCATGAATAGGACTATGTTTCCGTTGAGCGGTTTTACAGCTCAGTTTTGACATGTAACCCATCCGCAAACGTTATTAGCCCTCCATTTTTTCTTACTGTTATGTTCATTTTGGGCAGATTTTAAGTAGTTCTACAGCAGATGGTTAACATTTTATGGTACTTCTGCAAATAATCTGAGAGCCTGACGAACGGCAATGACTTGATGGAATTTTAGCTATAAGACTAGAAAGCTTTCGGACTGGAGATCAATGAAGGATATCTGTCAGTACGGTGAAGTTTCAATAATTTTCTAGCTGCACTACAATTGAAAATTCACTTTATAAAAAATCGGGCAAATTTTGAGATAGTAAAATGTAGTGATAACCATATCTATAGGTGTTGTATGATGACCTGGTGAAGTTTCAATGCATATGGAACAAGCGATTTCAAATGAGCCTGTTTTTAGCAACCACCGTTCACCAGGCAATATGAAATGCTCGGCTAGAGAGCCACGCACATTTTGTGATGTATCGAGTCCTACTTGCTCTACAGTGGTCAAATTGGAACAAAACAAAACAAGGTAACCAACACTATGAGTAATCCAGATTTTTGGGCTCCGCTGCTGAAATATCGCCTAGCAGGAAAAGATGCTAGTAAACTTTGACCTGCACTTTCATGTCAAGTGGACTCCAACCTCAAGGAGTGATCGTAGGCATGCTATACTGTCGGGTTGTTTGACAGTCGATGCATGGACACGCATGTTCTACCGGCTAGTAATAATAAGGAGTCAAGTTGTGGTTTGCCAGGAATTCAGGCTGACACAGCAAGGTCAGCAATTAGGGGTCAGCTGTGAGCCTGAGCGTTTCAACTTGCTAGTGGAATGTGGGATCATTTTGAAGTCAACTTGCTCATGAGCGCATAGGCCAAGCAATTTAATTTTGTCAGAGATTGTGCATAAAAGCTTCATGTATTTGTGGGTGTCGATAAATTTCATCACCAGACTAATTGATGCTTACACCTTTTAACGAAAGTAGATTGTTTAAACTCCTTACGTTTGACAGGGCGACAGTAACTCTTGAAGTAAGTCGGGTTGTCATGGTAACACTCCAGGCCTACAGGGCAGTCATCATCAGACTCACACGCATCTGTGAGAAGATAATCTGCAGGTCACACACCATTATAGCTTGCATGAATAGTGCAGAAATCTGAAATTTCTAACTTCAAAGGTAAGCATGAGTGGTGATTTCACGGAACCTTTGACTATGGGTTATTCAAACTGACTTCCAGTAAGTAGCACTTACAATGAGCCTCGCACTGTACGTTGAAAACATCGCACCAGAATCCAGCAGGGCAGTCTGACCAGTGCTGACAGTAAGCTTAAATCAGAAGAATAGTGTAAATGAGCTTTAACACATAGCTTATTTGACTGTGAGCACTTTTTACACTGGTTTAGTCATTATTGGTTATTATTGGCTATTATTACTATTGTTACTATTATTATCACTATTATTATTACTATTATTATTATGGGTATTTAGCCACGATATACTAAAAACTTGGTAGTCGATTTCTATAGGAAGATTTGCAGCATTTTATGGCTAGTTCCGGCTTTTTATCCTTAATATAGGCTTTATATATATATTATATATTATATATAATATAGGCTTTATATATGATATATAATATATAATATAGGCTTTAAAACTCTGTAGAATAGAGTGCAATCAGGATAGTAAGGAGGAGGAAGCCTGTAGCGGAATTATAAGTCAGAGTTGGAGTGCAGACATGCTTACCTTTTAAAAAGCAATTAAATTAGTTAAAACATTAATTTAATGGAAATATTCTGCTATTGTACAACGCCGACTAGAGCCCTTACACAGCATTTACTGTCTACGCACTCAGGCTCGGATGGCAAGAAATGATGCAGTAAAGCGCTAAAATTTGATTGCCCAGATGGGGTCAACTGAGGTCATGCCTTTGAATTTGAACGTTTAGCCATTTAAATCCGTTTAAACTCATTAACAAAATAACTAAATAGTCGGCCTGTTGTTGTTAATAAACAAGAGATGGACAGCAGCTCACGGTTTGGGATGCAGGTGAAGTTGTTCTGGAGGCATGAGTAGCCAGCTGGGCAATCCTGAGTGAAACTACAGGTTGCTACAAACAGAAAGTACTACATGTTCAATCGTGTTGGTGACACTTACTGCTTGAACTAATCTTTCATCAATCCCTACAACTCAGGGACAAACAGCATGTGATTGGAGCAATAATTCGAGGGGGAGACTATGACTATGACGATGAGTCTCATAGTGTTGGTTTTGACACTTAGATATATAACGTGTTGTGGGTGTCGCGGAGTGGTGTGAACTAGTTCGCAGCTGTGCACGCTCCAGCAGTTCATTTATCATTCAGCTATAAGTGATGGAAGCGATAACCATTTGTATATGTGAACCCACAGGATTCTCCTATTGGCCGTTCTTAGAATAATTTCAATCTATAAAGTTTTAATTAAAATATTGACCCCTAGTAATTATAAACAATTAGTCCCAAGTTATTGTAGATATCAGTGTACATGTTGCTAATGTCAGGGAACAAACACCAGCAGGAGATGGTAGCGCAGCTGGTAGCTTTACTTTTAGTTGGATCACGAGATGAAGGAGTGCTGATGCACATGTGTGTTCACAAAGGATATTACGTAATGGTTCAACCATTAGTATTGGGTCAACACATAACACATGTTCTAACTATTACCACCCGGGATAAGATTTATAGGTTTAATAAAAGTTTGTCCAATACCCTTCAAGGTCACCTGAAGGCAACATTCAGCCTGCAGTCTGTCAAATAAAAGGAGCGAAAGCATCCAAATGAAAATTAACTACCTCAGATGCTGTCGAATGTAGTAGAGCTAAAAAGAGCCCATTACCCATAAAACTCAATTGTAAAACTCTTTGACCTTACCAGCCCCCCTGCTTATAGTATGAGACATGAGATACTTACATGGTGGTGAGCAGTACTGATCTACCGGGCTACATCTGTACTCTGGAGAACAATCCAAGTCACTTTCACAGTGAGCTGAAAGATACACAACGGCGTTACCTCAACATGTCCCACTCCTGCCAGAATCTTGTAGTGATTATTGACTACCACAAATAGCTGTGCAACTGATTTTATTCCGATGAATCCTTGCCAATAATTTGACAAGTTCACATTGTGCTTTACAGCCGTGAAAGATGGCAGCAATACTTACTTAGTGGAAAGCAGCGTCGGAAATAGTCAACCATGCAGAAGAAGCCTGCAGCGCAGTCATTATCACTGGCGCATATCTGAGCTGGAAATTAGATGTGCATAAAGCTGACAGCAGGTAAATGACATCACAGTAACAGATGACACATTATATAATAAATTAGTCTGGCTTTGGTGAGTAGTATAACTGACAGATACTGTTAAACCTTAGGTTTTGGATAAATGAGCAGCAAACTCTGTCGCAGCAGTAAGAATAATGTAAATAGACCTGATGTCAGTGTTAATAAACAGCTTGAAAACGTGGCGAGAGACAGTAGAAGATGAAACCCACTTAGGATTGTCTACAGCAGTCGTTTCCAATACACTATAATCACGAGAAGGAGGAGGAGAAGAAGAAGAAGAGCTATATGAGAGAGGAGAACATGAGTCAGTGGTGGTGGCGGCATTGGCGGTGGGGGTGGAGGTGGTGGTCAGGGTATCGGCTTACCATGAAGACGTCCGATCAGACCGACAATCAGTAGAGCTACGATGCAAGTCTTCATTCTCACGGCATATGACCTTTCAGCGTCGAGAGGTAAGTTAGAATGACTCACATCGTTATAGCCCTCTGATATATGTGGAGCCAATCTAGGACAATTTTCATGATTTCAAGGCACAATAGCATCAATTGACATGACACCTTGTGATGACAGGCTGCGTAGCAAACTGTTTAGCAGACTAGAGAGTTGGAGACCTACCAGAAAAGTACCAGCATGTCGTTCTTCTAAGCTTTACTTGGAAAACAGGAGCTTCAAACTGCATGATGAGCTGCTGTTTCATAGGTGTCATAGCAGGTCAAGCTGAAATGAGTTCAAGACTTTTAGCTGTGTTTGGTTTGATGATGCTTATTCAGTCGGTTGCTTTCTGTTTCAGGTAACCGTCAGGTGACCCTCAGGTAACCCTCTTTCTCTCTCTACAGTGAAGGTAATCGATACCTATTAGTGAAAATGAGAGTTTGCAAACTTGCAAAACTGTAGTGATGATAGCCGAGCTTTGATTATGTTTTCCATTGGCTCACAAAGTGCCACATAACAAAATTGTGTCAATACATGTCTCATCAGCACAATCATTTGTTGTTGTATCACAGCAGGAAAGTAACGCTAACCACCGCGGGTTTCAACCACTACAGGGAGGTTTAAAAAGCTCCGGGAGAGCCGTACATGAACTCCAATTTGATCGGGTGATCACAAATCGGTGCAGCCTACGGTGGCAATCTATATGAGAAGAGCTGCTTTTATGTACGTTCATGCAACATATCAGACATGAAATGAAATCGACTGTCGTTAGTTTTTTCCTTTATCTTTAACAGGTCATATGTTTCGCATATCATTCTGTGACATTTGGCTATTTGAATGCTCTATAAAGACAAAAAGTCAGTGGTGAAAAAATTGACCAACATTTGCCGAGAAGCTAAACATCGGATGATTCTACATACGATACATGATTAATCTGATGTAGGAGAAGCTATCGTGTGTCCTTTCTAAACATCTCTTATACTCCAAGTAAGTATGTAGCTAGGAACGACCTCGTCGGTACACAAGTCATGACATCAATAATGCTTATAGAGTTGCTGTTGGAAGAAAGGTGAACATACCTAGCCGCATTGTAGAAAAACTCCACTCCTCCTAATATTGAAAAACAGAAGGCAGTCGGAAGTTCCAAGCTTGGATCCTCTCTGAATAGTATACCTCTTGGTACATAACTACCCTATCCTTTCTCTCTCTCTCTCTCTCTCTCTCAATTCATAAGCTCCATTTGACGGGGGAAGGGGGTGAAATTTTGAATTCAGCATTGTCAGATTGCAGCCATGTCGCACTTGAAACTGATTTCCTAAGTTTTGTGCTTTGGATCAGTTTTGTTCTTCTACCTCGCATGTATCCCAAGTGTCTGTGATGAGTTTGGATCATGCAAACTACAGAGCTAAGAGCACAGAGAGCAGACTCAAAGAACAAAGCAATGGCCACATTGTGAGACACTGCAGCCGTCAATTCTCTCCTCCGCTGTAGCTGCAGTCGGGAACAGGTAAGAATGAGGTGTCTTACCACATTTCAGTCATTATAATGACGATCTAAGTAATAGATTACTAGGCAGGTATGAAAGTCTCAGATTTGGACTGGATGTGACTCTCTGGTCTGGGGTCATGCAGTCTTCGCTGATTATTTTCTTATGACAGCAACATATAAACATGGCCCATGTTCAGCAGCCTTCAGTTACAACCTTCGATGGTTTTGAGTTATTCAATCGTCTCTTGGTCAGCTAATCCATCTACCGATCTCACGTCACACCCATAGCAGCCGTGTCGCATTTTATATCGTTTTGCCACAGCACTGCTCCATTACTCAGCTGTCTGTTGCTCTAGTTTGTTTCAAGGATGAATTAGATACGATATGACGGTGCTTGCTCATATGAATGGTCCCTGGAAGGGTCAAACGTTCAAAGTCAAACAAGCAGTAATGAAGCCTTGTAAAATGCTCAGGGCCACGTCTATGTCATATGTATCACCTGATATACCATCTCCACTCATCAGAATTGGATCGAATGTGAATCAGGCACATTCCAATGTATAAATGCTGCAAATGCTATGGATTTGGCGCTGAAATTAATCATGACAAACACATTCGTCCGATGAAACTTTTTATGAAAAGTCAATGCTTAGATGACACAGTATTCCTCTAGGATAATCAAATCGCCCCACAATGTATACAGCTTTCGATACGGTTTTGCAGCCAACAGCTTTTTAAGTACAATTTCTTACTCCAAGCCTGTGAGTGAAATTAAATGTTTATTTGCTGATGCCGAAGTTTGTTTCCTGGTCATAGCAACTGTTGAGGTTTCTGTCATTCTCCTGTCAATTTTCACCCACACTCCTGCACGCTCCCCCATGCATGAATGTCTACAAGAGAATGACAATAGGCAGCTTTGGCTGTATCGATTAATATAGCTATTTTTTAATAATAGATGTACAACGATACTGTTATACAATAATCACGGCTAGGTTTCCTTCAGTTATACCACCTATTGGCACGCTACAGTTAGCCTATGCCTGCATAGCAATGCTCATGGCATTTCATTGCTCTTGTATTGACTTAGGTGCTCATGTGTCCTTTTTTTGGGAACTACTATGTAAATGTGACCTGTGCTGACAAAAGAAATAAAGAGGTGCCTTTTTGAATTCGTCGGAAGTTTAAAATAAGGTTAAAAAGCTCAGCAGAAAATCCTATATGCTACCCATTTCGCGGAGGCTGAACATGCCTTCCCTAAAGCATCAATATCTCGAGAAGAAATAAAGCTAGAAAGTTGGGACAGAGCTCATTCTGGAGAGGAGGAACAGCTGCATCTAATGTTTATATAAACAGGAAGACACTAAAGCCACCTTTTATCGATCATGACAGCACAGGTCACATATGTATTATGTTTGGCATTCCCAGGATTGCTTAAAAGAGAGATGACATAACTAGTATTCTCATGTACACTCACTAATTTGATGCTCTAGAAGTTGAGCATGTTGGTAAAATATTTCTAAGCTAAGTCACTTTGAAGAAATCAAGCAAAGAAAGTTGATCAGAGTATAGCTATAGTCACTATGATAAGAAATGAAGGTTGCTCAAAATACGATGAGACTAAGACAAGGAAATATCCATGAGATTCTGTTCACTTGTTGTTCATGATACTCAAAGGAGATGCTGATAACGACATTGAAATTTTGGTGGGTTGTGTGGGAGCCATGTTGACAGAGTTGGTTTTGGTTGCAAACCACAGATATTCACAATAGTGTAGCTGAAGCCTTTCACTAAATACATTGCGTAACATGTGCAGCGTTTGATATCAAAACCTCTCTGATTCCTGTTTCATCCAATTCTAATGAGTTTAGATGAAAGCTCAGGTGATAGGTGTGACATAGACATGATGTGTAATATTTCGACAAAGTTTCATAACTTATTTCTGTGACTTTGAACTTTTGATTCAGTCACACACCAGCCCTGTGAGTGGGTGGTGTCAAGGATCAGCCGGTTGGAGAGCTGCAACTCACCAAATGTCTCATTGCTAATATTCAGCTGTTGTATAGTCAGAGCCACACTTAGTTACACTACGAGCGCGAGACTAGAATCGATGATAATCTGATGTCGGAGATACTCAGTATAGGAGCGTCAAAATGAAGCTTTACAGCTATATCTCGTATAAAAGGTTGACACAGTTGGTAAAAAGGCTTTTGTGAGTTTCCCGTCGATGTGTGCACACGTACCCATACGCATTCACGCACATGCTGTGGGCACATCGACAGGAGATTCACAAAAACTGTTCGAAAGCACTTTTTTTGACGTGATGCTCGATGCTTGCCAGATCTCATTCTGCCAGAGAGAAGTTTTACTGCCGAACCAGTAAATGGATGGTTTAGTACCAATTGACATTCAATTATGTCCACTGTCCGGTGCTATACCTTGTGGCTATATGAGTTGTCGATCGACCTCATAAAGATGTTGCCCCAGTTTTTGCTGCAATATTTTGATGATTTTAGTAGAAAGACTTTTATTTCCACCGTGTTCAAAGTAAGACTTAATAATGAAAGCTCCTAGCGCCCGTTCAGTAACAATAAGTACCATTAGTTGTCAATTTAGAAACTCGAATGGCATATTGGCATTGTTTACTCATCTATCTGTAGGCGGCTGGTTTTGTAAATGCTGTGTCAAGCTTTAGCTAAAGCAGGCTTAAATACAGCGAAAGCATAATTAGTGCGGAAAAAAGCCGGCGTAGCGCCGGTGTAACACATGATTCTAGCGCGACTACCGATGGAAGAAGAAAAACGTTGCATTTTCTCGGGTTGGATTGAGCCTGATGCATGAACAAAGATGAGGCAATGATAGTGAACCTGCCGCTGTAGGTTTTGGAGGACAGGAACTCCCCTCTGTTCTTCTTAATAGTCAACATTTCATTTGACGGAGGCTCTATAAGAAGATATGCTATTTATTCATCCATCCCATAAAGTCATCTCAAAAAATGCATGTTGTCTTGTGTTTCAGTTTAGAAATCATTGGTTTTTGTTTCGCATCCTGTCCAACTTCCTTCCAACACTGCAAAATTCCTGCAACAATGCTAAACTCTAAAGAAGAACCCACAATAGCACATCCTTTTATTACAATCATTGTGGAGATGATCCCACTAACTGGTGCTAGCATGTAGGGAAGGAGGGGGACAATCCCTCTGAGGTTGGCAGGTTGCCGCGACTGACAACGTCTGGGTGTCGCAACTTTGTATGAGCTGAGAATGTGCCATGACCAGGCAATGGCAGGAGGGTAACCAGGTACAGCTGGTTCTGGTTCTGGGGTCTCACTAAGAAGACTTCTGTGCATGATAGGGGTCATGCCATACCCAAGATGTACTACTCGACTGTGATTGGCTGCCCCAAATATCCCTTTACCTTGGCATCACTAAAGGAGGATGGCAGCAACACCCAACTCATTGGATCTGACGTGAAATTACCTACGGATATATACCAAGATGGTGACTCTATGTCTATTATATTTCCTTTTATTTATCCATGTTCTTGTGCCCTGGTTGTGTAATTATTTGTATAGAAGGGCCACCCCAGCTCTCTCTCATCAGTCAGGCAGAGGACAGGCTCAGAGCGAAAAGGGCTGAAGGCCGATGAGCGATTGTAAGAATTGTGACTGAATGAACAGACGAAGGTATTGAATGAACAATATTACTCGCTGGAAGGTCTAGTGCTGTCTTGAGTCGGAGTGTTGAGTCAGTGTTCCTGTTCAGTCAGGAGTTCATGGAAAGCCCTGTCGGTGGATATCTGTCACCGTGAGTCAACAAACCCCATTACGTCGAAGCACAGTTGCAACGTCAGTGATTCTCACAGCCACTCAGGAGGAGGCATTTTGACAGGGGCCCTAGCCTAAGAACTCAGCTAGATTAAGACCAGAAGAGAGAGCAGGCAGTAGAATCTGGTTTGGCACTTCACTTTTGAACCATTGAACTCATGCAGCCATGTTAGCTGTGAACAATTTGCATAGAACAATGCATGTGAACAATAGCTGAATTAATTTGAAAGTTGAAGTGTACCCAAATACCGAATGTGCGCTTTAGGCACGCCAAAGGGCTTTACACCGGGATCAGACCAGGACTAAAACCGGCTTAAGAGAGGGAAACTCCCGGCATAAATCAGGGCCACTGGCAGGATTATTAGCGGTGCAAGAGAGGACAAATCCCGGTCCAATATTGGTGCTCTGACCAACCCAAGAAAGCATGACAGGACCACAAATTGGACCTGGACCTCCCAGTTCACAGCCGAGTGCCAGCCGAGAATTGATAGTAGATGGACTGAATGTCAGTGGTAAAAACCAGCTCAGAAACATGGCAAGAGAGAGTGGAGGATGAAACTCGCCATGATTTGTCTACAGCAGTTGATTCCAATTCACTAGGATGATGATTAGGAGAAGGATATGAAGAACAAGGAGAAGAAGAAGAGGAACCAGTGGTGGTGGTGGCGGCGGTGGTGGTCGGGGTATCAGCTTACCGTGAAGACATCCAATCAGACCGACAATCAGTAGAGCTGCAATACAAGTTTTCATTCTTATGGCAGATAACCTGTCAGCATCGAGAGGTAGGATAGAATGACTGGAACCTGTGTAACAATGTGATATATGTGGCGCCAAACTAGGACACTTTCTATGGTTTAGATGCACGATAGCATTGATTAGTGCTGCTGACGGGACACATGTGCAGACTGCATAGTCGAGCTATATACTAGCAGACTAGGGAGTTGGAGACTACCAGAAAATTGCCAGCATGTCGTTCCTTTAAGCTTGACTTGTATCACAGGCGCTGCAAACTGCATGATGAACTGGCTATTTCATAGGTGCCATAGCAGGTCAGCATTATTTGATGAGCATAAACTAAAACGGAGTTGGAATAAGTTCAAAGCTTTCAGCTGTGTTTGGTTAGACGATGAATAAATAGTTGGTTGCTTTCTGTTTCAGGTAATCCTCAGACAACCCTCAGGTAACCTCCCTACTCTCCCTACAGTAAAAGTACTTGATACCTATTAGTCAAATTGCGAATGTTCAAACTTGTAAAACTCTAATATGCCTAAAAGATAGTGGAGCCTTGATTATGTTTTCCTATCAAGAATTGATACTCTAACAACCCAATAAGAAAACTAATCAAGGTCAAGGTTGTGACCGCAGTCACTTGAATGGCTAACAATGTGCCGCATCACAACATTGTGATTTTGCGGACGAGTCATATTATGTCACAAAATTCCTCTAGGATAGTCAAATTTTTACAACTTTCTATATTATTTCACAGCTGGCAGCTTTTTAACTAAAATTTCTCAATCTAAGCCTGCAAGTAAAATGAAGTGCTTATCTGCTGATGCCAAATTTGTTTCAGTGTCATGGTAACTTTGGGGTTGTTATCATTCTCCGGTGAATTTTGAGTCGACCCCTAAGCGGTAGAGGTTTTTCAGGAGTACTTTCAGACAGATGCGTTCAAGTATGTTTAGTATTTGTTGCTTGTACAGTTCAGTATCTTAGTGTCAATTGGTTGACATTCGCATGACCAGCAATGGGATTGGTAGTTTGGGTAACACCGCCCGTGACAAGATCATCAGCTGTTCTTATGTTCGAATTCAACTGTGTTGTAGCTACCACTGGTACAGCTAAAAGCACGAAGAATAAATACTGTCAATTCCTTGCACTAAATACGTTGCATGACATCTGCAGCATTTAGACGTTGAAACTTCTCTGATTCTGGTTTCATCCAATTCTAATGGGTGAAGATGAAAGCTCTGATGATAGGTGTGACATAGACATGAGTTGTAACGCTTTGACAAATATTCATAAATTATTTTTGCAAGTTTGAGCTTTTGATACGTTCATGCACCAGTCCCATGAGTCGGTGTTGTCAAGGATCAGATGGTTGGAGAGCTGCAACTCACCAAATGTCTCATTGCTAATATTCAGCTGTTGTATAGTCAGAGCCACACTTAGTTACACTAAGAGTGCGAGACTAGAATGGATGATAATCTTATGTTGGAGATACTCAGTATAAAAGCATCAAAATAAATCTTTACAGCTATCCCTCATATCAAAGGTTGAAACAGTTGGTAAAAAGGCTTTCGTGACATTCCCGTCGATGTGTGCACTCCCACCCACACACACACATAAGAGTTTTAGGATTACCTGGTGAGCATTAAATGCATCTGGAACACATTCGAAAAATAAACTTCATATATGATTAACTGGGTACTGTCTAGGTGAAATTAACAGACCGAGCTTTTAGATGGAGGTGTGACTGCATAGGTGATGTACCCTACTGAAACAAACATACGACCGTTTGTCTCTTGCAGAGATTTTATGCATACCTGCCAAGGGTGCAACACCAGTATGAGAAACAGAAGTAACTTTTGCTTTGACCTGGATCCATGCAGATTCAAACTTGATAGCCTGTTCACCAAACTGCTTATACACAGCACAAACTGAGTGAAATCACCGTGCGGTAGTAACGTATCCCATGACAACTCTGATTATTGAACTACAATATTCGAACTTACTATGCATCGTAAGTTAGACTAGTGGAGTTGTCTTCTCACTGTATTACCGTAAAATTTCAGCATTTTCCACTCTTCTATCGATAGGCTAGCCGGACTCGTGCACCGGTGCTATGCAAGCATCTGTCGCACTTATTATGCTTTAGCCGCACTTAAGCCGGCTGTAGTCTAAGCTTAACACCGGCGTTTAAAAATCCGGCCACCTATTGATAGAAGACAAAACAGTGAACAGTAAACGGTGTTAACTGAAGGGGATGAAGTATCAGTGGAGTTGCCAGCAGCCCAGCTAATTACTCTCTTGTTCTCTCGTTCCCACCTAAGCTCTATGTTCACCCCCACCCTCTCTTCTTCCGAGTGCCGCAGTCCAAATATGAGGAAGTTTAATAGTCGACACAATTCTCTCTCACTGAAACCAGTATTATCAATTGTGATCCAATCAGATTGAATCATCCGCATTCAATATTACGGCAGATAATGATAGATGTGCAGCAACATCGATAGATAGTAATATATTCACACGTGTGATAAGTTTGTACAACGGAAGCCAAGACCTTGCATTCTTGTCTGATCACACTGAATGGGTGCAAGTAGAAACTTTGGTCTGTCTCTACCGTGGAATAGAAGGGTGCCTAGTTTCATCTCAGCTCCTTGGAAGTATTGTATTGTTTAGGAGTGATGGAAGGTGGCTGAAAGAGAAAAAATGCCACTCACTGGCTATCTACTTCCATGGTGATTTTAGTGAACTTTACATGCAGTAGCTCTAACTGAAGGAGTTACTTTTCCCGAGGCGTCCTAAGGGCTAGATTAGTACCATGTCACCGCTATAAGAAATCAACTCCGCTTGGATTCAATGCATTTCAGAACTGCTGTCCCTCTCTATCCATACTGTAGATGACCCCTTACACACATCCTGTGCATCAGGTCAAGCTGCTACATTTAAATCACTTTAAATAGCTAACAGTAATAGCATGATGCAAGGATATTTCAACACGATGGTCATGAAACGCCATGATTGTTTTAACGGGACCAGGAGAGGCCACATGTCGAGTTATCAATGATTTGTCTTCATTCGTGCTGGTATCTGTGCTAGTGCGACAGCAATGCTGTGGGTTGCTTCAACTAACTCGGAAAAGTCACGGATGGCTTCAACCTTGATTGAAAATTCAGTTTGAACATATCAGAACAGCAGGCTGATTATTCCCATCCTAACCATTATTGCTGTGATTGCCAGGGACAGTTAGGAGTCAATAAAGAATCTAAGTTCCAACTTCAGATAACCCATTACTCATTCTCTAAACTATAAATTTCTTGAGGAAGACTCTGACACCTTTTTTTTGTTCAATCATACCTGCAAAGCTGAACCTGATGTTATAAATTTGTTCTTTCACTGCGCTCAGACACCTTTCAAGCTATCCTAACGGTAAATATTTTTTGCTTCGCCACTCAGTGATTACACAGCATTTGTCAAGCCTGCACCAAATAAATGTACAAACAGCGCTCATTTATGAAGTCTATGGTATGAAGTCGATTGCTGGTGCATCCAACCTAGTTATAAATTTGCGGAGTCTCTGTTCGTCAAACTTTTATTTGAAGTTATGATCTTAAAGTCATCAGATTGAGGTTGCAGGTCAGTTAACACCAGCATATACTGTTCTCAATATCACAGACGCAATGACCCACACAATCTGCGTCAGACGTGCAGCCTCCTGAAATGGAGATATCAATTGGTTGAGGAATTAAGACACATGAAAACGAACTATGCGAGTTAAAACATTCTTTTCAGTTGTCAATAGGATGCATTGGAACCAAAGTAGAACAAACAAAACCTCGATATGAATAGTGTGCAGAGCTGGTATAAACTTACCCCGGTGCAGAGGTTCCACATAGTGCTAGCATGAAACTATGAGTAGTACTATTACAGACACATGTCACACTATGAGACAGAGACATGGTAGCATGAAAAAATAAGTAGTACTTCAAAAATTATGGCCTATTGCTGCGGCAAGAATGCCTACCACGAGTGCAACCACGATAACTATGTGTGTTACGAAATCCGAAGTACGTGTGTGCCACCAGCGACTTGAGTGCTATTACGAAAACGCAACCACGATAAGGCGTGATCTCTGCGCTACTACTATGGGAAAATCTACTACTATGTGGATGAAAAACCTGTTAGTACATGTGCCGGCTGTTTTTGAAGCACGTACTTGGGATTTCCTAACACACATATTCATCATAGTAGTACGCGTTCTTGTCACAGAGATAAGTAATGATTTTGTAGCACTACCTATTTTTTTCACACTATCATGTTCATGTCTCACAGTACCATGTTCCTGTCTCACAGTACCATGTTCCTGTCTCACAGTAC
>ERZ1740065.324-NODE-324-length-24706-cov-11.794085_pt1 | contig 24706 bp, 18 predicted proteins | sample MGYA00581738_ERZ1740065 | MGnify/ENA primary metagenome ERZ1740065 (study PRJEB43018, sample SAMN04849749) | marine metagenome | isolation source: floating plastic debris | place: Pacific Ocean | collected 2008-09-01 | study: EMG produced TPA metagenomics...
TGTGTGTGTGTGTGTGTGTGTGTGTGTGTGTGTGTGTGTGTGTGTGTGTGTGTGGATAGTATACGTGGAGAAGTAAAATTAGCAGGAGAAGACAAACCTTTCTCTTCAACAACTTCACTGTAGTCACCCCTGTCATCACTAGTATTAGTCACTTGTCGTGATGACGTCGCCCTGACAGCAGGACTCAGCTGTTGTCGCTTTCTTACCTCCTCTTCATATCGTCTCTGGGCGGGGCCTTCCCGCTCTGCATAGAAAATCCCATTAAGAACCCCAGAGATAAAATATGTAATCTGGTTTTGATGTTGTCCAAGACCAACGCCTGTCAGAGGAAATTGGAGTTGTCTTATTCTCCATTTGGCCTTGCCAACATTTTCCAATAGCTCTCTATACAAGAAATGGCAGAAAGGCTAAGTGGGGAAGGAGACAACTCCAAGTTTCATGTTAAGGAATCAGTATTCAATAGTGAGGAGCTGACCGATTCGGACACCGCCTGGGCTGACACTACCAGCGGGGGAGTTTATGTGAGGGCTATTGGCTGACAGCGTGTTGTAGGTTCTGCTGGTCGTCGTGGATGACGTCGATCCCATACTGCTACCGCCGTGTGGCGCCACGTCAATCGTTATCGGAGGCATAGCAGCTTTCTCACCGCCCAGCAGTTTCATCATATCTTCCTTGTGTTTTTGAAAGTTAGCACCTGTACAGAAGATGAACAAGATGCCCATGACAGCATGGACACTCGGGTTGTAAGATACCACGGTATACTTTGAAGCAGAAAATTTCACCAGTGTAAATGGCGAACAATGATGCCTCAACATTGCGTCATCTAATCTTGGCAATTTGAGCCAATAATCTTACGCAGTCAAAAAACTCAGCGTCAATCGATAGAAAACGGTACTGCAGCTACTTCAAATGCTTGCCAAAATCTCTGATTTTCAGTGGTAGCGGCAGCGGCAGCAGTAGCGGTAGTGGTAGTAGTCCTCTGATTGTACAGTTGATATCAGTAAGAACACAAACCTAAAATACTGTCATCATTCATCGTGACTCGTGTGACCTTTGAACTGCTCTCCTGAGAGGAAGTGTCCGTCTGCATCGACTCAGAAATCGTCCCATCTGGACCTTCTTTTTTAGTGATTTTCACCGTACGTTCGGCGACCACACCTGTAAACCAGCAGCTAACCAGGTTGACATCTGCTGATTACAAACCAACTGATCAGATGAAATTATGTGGACAGACCTGGCGCTTTCTTAACTTCGTGGACGATCTCGCTGACTGCACCATCCGCTGAGATTTCCGTCTTGTTCTCCACCAAGTGTTCGGGTGTTATGTGTGGTCTTTGCTGAACGACGATTTGAGTTTGAGCATTTCTATCCTGGATACATAAATAGTGGCCAAATATAAGTAAAACCGTTAACCAAAAGATCAGGATAAATTTAAATTCACCCTCACTTGATTGCCTGAGACTGTTCCAAAGCCAAGTAGGCCATCAACGTATTCTCGACTGATGTCAGTTTTCTTAGTTTGACCTTTTCCTGTTTTCCCTGATGTGTTGCTGCTGTTGCTGCTGTTGCTACCCGACCTAGTGACCGTCTTCATTGTCGTGGTAACAGATGACTCCGTGTTCTGATTGGTCTGTGGGCGAGGAGAGCCGCGCCGACCTCCTAATTCACAGATAACAGAACACATTACTGTACATAATTGTTCATAAAATACTTCATCTATGGGAGCAGGAAGATGGCAGAAAATAAATTTCTGATTCCATATAGATGCAGCAAGGATAATTCCACCTGAAATTCTTCCAGGTTATTCTAACCTAGATTGTCACGTAAATTGCCATTTTACATGAACACCACAGTGCGCGTACTGATACAGATAAGATAGCACAAGTTATAAGGGAAAACTAGTTGGGCACTGACCTTGAGATCTGACCTCAGCCGTCCTGTTCACCGTGACGCTGTCTCCGGAGCCGCCAGTATATGCATCCTAAAACACAGTTAAACATAGCAACCGTTGTAGAATAGCAGAGGAAAGAGGAGATAACTCCCACAACATTATCCGAGCCACACAGTCTCACAAACAGCTGAGCTACTATGTCTGTCTCATGCTGAGAGCTAAAATACCATCAAAATGCTTCAAGGAACTCAGGCTACACGAGGTGAAGGTCAATGCAGAAACTCCACGGCAGCAGCAGCAGTGATCACCTGTCTTCCATAACCAATCACACATGGGCTGCTCACAAAGTTCTCTGACAATAGTTGATGATACGGCAGCCTGGCCAGCTCTAAGGAGGCTTCGCTCTTCACTAGTCTACAGCACGGAGGGCTGCCAGGCCACATAGCACCGGCAGCTCTCCTCTCCTCGGTGTCACGTACAGGACTACACGTTCTTGGAGTTGTGTCACCCTGATCCTGGTCCTTAGCCGCGATACACAAATCGTCCTCAGAGTAATCACTTGTGGAAGAGACACTTAAGTCTGTTGCTGAGCTGAAAGGACTGATGACGAACACAGTCTCAAGGTCAAAGGAAACTGGGTTGCACAGTTCGGCCACGTCTGCCCGCGGCTCGGCTAACCTTTCAGCCGTCTGCAGATGTTCAAAGTCGAAGCTAGTGTAATTATCTGAGAACGAAGGAGTCGATTCCATCCAGCAACCTTGCAGCAATTCTTCTAGTCGACTCTCAGGTCGAGGGTCCAGTGTTTTAAATGACTGGGGTAAACGATATGACAATATTAGTCGTTCAGCATTACAATCTATCACTGCGAGTAGGTATAACAAGGCTATTCCTTGATGAGGTACAGTATATGACCAATTATGAGCTATGTGATGTGTTGCATGCAGCGATAAGTTATTAGTGGCTAACTAATATACCTTAGTAGGTTTAGAATATGTTGATGTTTGAGACAGCACCGTGGCGCTATCTTGCATTGAGTCATTGACTATCGACGTGGTAGTTTTCCTCTCGGATCGCGTGTTCGTGTGCACGTCATACACCGTTCCAATGAATTTAGGTCGCTCTGACCTAGTTAAGTGACGTCGCGTTTCGATAACGGATGTTACAGGCAGTTTGATATCGGCAGCCACATGGTATCGCCGTTCGACCGTCGGCTTACATGATGTCGCGATCTCAGTCTTGTACACCGGCTCGAATAGCTGGTTCTTCTGATGACCGAATGTTTCCAGTTCCGTTTTAAACATTGGCTCCATTTGAATATGCAGGTGCTGTGAGTCTTCCAGTGGCTCGTCATAGCCATAGGTTTCTAACTCTGTTCTATACGACGGCTCGACGGGTTTGGGGGCGGTCTGAGCATTAGTAGAGAAAGCGCGTCTGTCTGTGTTAGAGGCGCAATCCTGCGCACCAACTATACCCTACACAATGTTAACAGCATACAAGGCGAGAACATATTAAGCCATAATTCAAACGAATATGACAGACAACAATAAAACTAGCTGATAACGTATGACAAGGACATGACGATACGCAGACGTACTGACCCACACACACTGAGTACACGTCTGCAGCTGACCTGTGTGTTGGTGGCGCTATCGCACGTCAGTATCAGATCCGTCCACGTCGGCTGGGTGCGCATCGTAGGCTTGGCCGTACAGAAGTTGTCCCTTGTCATAGCCCACGGTTTCACTATGACATTGATGGAATCGTCTCCCACCGCAACATCAGTTCCCCTGAAATAGCAATACCACACACATAGGTAGTGCAGGTACCCCAGACAACCAAGCAACGGGTCACTCCTATCTATCACTACATGCAGAGTATCTGAGGCCTACGGTCAATCTGGTTCTAAAAGTTTCAGGAAAACTTTGAGATAAAATCCAAAAGTTGAGATGGAAAATACCAGGTTTTAGATTAGTAGTAGGCTGAGAGGATGACAGGCACTTGTGAATTACCTGCTGCCGCTGCCAGATGAAGTGTACATGCCAAAGTCTGCCATGGCGGGCTTGACGTTGGTACCGACACTTCTCACCGATCGCCTCAGCAGGCCGGTTATAAACGCGACCAGATCCTTCTGTGAGCCTCTGTGCATAGCCTGCAGGGAGAGGGATTGGAACACTGTATATATACATGTCGGAGGGGGGGGGGAGAGAGGAGGAGGAGATGGATGAGATAGGGGAGAGAGTGAGGGGAAAGGAGAGCGGGTGAAGAAGAGGGATGGAAATGAGAGAAAATGAAGAGGGAAAGAGAGGGGGAAAGAGAGAGAGGGAAGGAATGGAAATACCAAGGGAGGAACAGCCAGTAGGAGATAACGGAGTCATACCTCCATGAATTTACGCTGTATGACATGTTTTTGAGTCTGCCAGGCGTTCTTCTGTCCAGACGCCAAGGCACCAGCCTGCTGCACCTCACCATATTCAGTCTTCTCCACCTCCTCTGTGTGTTGCTGAGTCTCCTGTTTAATAGAATAAGAAAAATCACATTTCAACCAGCAACAGAGGCTATAATGGCTACAGTAACTATAACTATAATGGAGTAGGAGTGGGAGATAGCTCAGTGGTAGAGCCTGCACCTCATGACACGCAAGTGTTGAGAGGTTGTGGGTTCAAATCCCACTGACTCCTCCTGCTGGGCCCTCATGCCACAGGTGTGCTCTGACCTGCCTAGAAACTGAGAGCAACCTGGCTGCCACATATGGCAGCGTACCCTTAAGGTACTTTATTTCTTAGTGTGCAAGCGCAGAGACAGACTCACGATTTTAATATTTAAAAAATGGCTACAGTGACTAAAATGGCTACACCAGCTACAACATACAGACTATCAACTACTAGTATGCTCCATAGGTAGAGAGTTCTGCTTCATTGAAACTTGGGCATGTACAGCTAATGAGCCTTTCATCAAAACTTAAAATTGCTAATTTCAGTGCATAAAATGTGTAAAATCATGGCTGTGGGTATAAACTGCTAAATTCACCAAATCATAGAGCTTACATATCGAGAAGATAACTCCAAATTGCCAAAAACAAACATTCTTGTACACAGTACGTACTTTCTGCTTATAGAGTAGCAGTATTGTCAATAATAATTACCTGCAGTATGTCGTTTAGGTCTACGTTTATTCCACATGTCCTTGTCAGCGGTTTCTCCTCATGCTGGGAGAATTCGATGCACACATCTCTCATAACTGGCTTAACCTGAGGAGATTCAAATGTCTGATAGTCCTGTAGGAGACACTCTCATCTATGCACTGAGTGCATTTTCTTACCTGCAAGCCTACGTTACGTTGCTCAGGCTTCTCTGGCTCCAAATACACAGTCTTTATCTCTTTCTCCACGACTTTCATGGGTTCAGGTTCTGCGTGTACATTGCCGTCTCCAACGCCAACAGATCTCATTGCTGCTCTCCGTTCCAGAAGCTGTCTCTCTCCCTCTACAAAAGGTAGCAGTACAATCAGCAACAAGCATCTACACCAGAGTGCATCCCACACCCCAAAGAAAACCTACCATCGACCCAAGACTGTATTTCTTTCTCTCTGATTCTCTGTACTCTCTCCTCAATTGTGTGGTAGGCCTCAGCATCTGTCATGTACTCCACATTTACGTCATAGTGGCCGACGCCGGCGTCTGCCGACGGTTTTGGAGGAGCTTCCTGTACAACTCTCTGAATCACCTGCGCAATCAAATCAACGGCAATTAGCAATCAATAACTGATATTGCCGACAGCTGGCAGCTAGACTGAGGAAGAATAACAGTAGATAATAGCCGCAATTAACATCTCACAAAGCTTTGAGGTCATAACAAAATAACTGAGTGATACTGACCTCACAGATACCTAAGAGATAGAGAGAATACCATCGGAGTCTAATAATAGCAGACGGATATTACACTCCTCGGCTGCAGCACCACCGATACTAGCTAAAAACAATCTAATCACACTCTACTCTATAAACTCTCTCTATCATCCCCTCTCTCCCTTCTCTCTCCCTTCTCTAACCCTCTCTCTAACCCTCTCTTTCCCCCCTCTCTCTCTCCCCTTCTCCCCCCCCCTCCCTCTCTCTCACCCTCTCCCTCTCTCTCCCCCCCCCCCCCACCCCCTCTCTCTCCCCTCTCTCCTCCCTCCCCCCTCCCTCTCTCTCCTCCCTCTCTCTCAAGTCCAGAATATGACTATAGACCATTAATACCTTCTCAATTCTCGTCTCCTCTTCATCCACGTCATAGTCACCCACCCCTATTGATCTCATGGTACTGAGGCTACTTTTACTGGCAAGCTGCTCTGCCAAGGTTTTCTTGTCGATCTTGAGTCTTGATATCCTTTCCTAAATCAAGTTTGATTGATTACAGATCGTTTGAACTAATCAGTTTTATGCAGACGCCAGATAAAACGGTTCGCCATCTTACTTGCATCATAGGAATGACTTTGATCTGTTCCTCCAGCTCCTGCATACGCTGTAGACTGAGAGCCATGTGCTTCTTTATCTGCTCTACAGACTCCGGGGAGATGGTGAGGGCCTCCTTACCACCTTCCAATAGACATTGAACACTCAAAAACATAGTCTAAACAAGTGGGAGTGATGTGTGCATCTATGAGAAAGCCTGTTGCATGAGGAAAGCACATTTTTGTATCAGAGAAGGCATGGTTGTGCAGTGAGAGGGCTCCTGGTCGAGCTGGTGTGTGTCAAAGTATGATGCAGGAAATCAAATTGAATATGAGCTGAACGAAACCAAAGTAAAATAATAGACATATCTATGCGCACATGCTGATGATTTACCTGTCCTGATGTTATCATCAACGTCTGCATAAAAAACAAGACTAAGGGCTGATCTGATGGGGTAATGGAGGGCGACACTTAAAAAACTTGAGTTAAACAGTGGAATATGTGGCCACTGTTCAGGGTTATTAACCCTTAGAAAAAGACAAACCATCTTTACATCCGACTCAGTGACGTGTGCAACGATGGCACAGATTCGAGTGTTAATCTACCAAAGCATCTTGGGTGTACGCTGGGATATAGGCAAGTTATTGGCAGTGTGATAAAATGACTGACTCGGGCACAGAGGCGCAATCTGATATGGCGATATCTTACACAGATTCAGCAAAGTAACTTGACATCTCTACATCTAGGTGCATGTGATACCGAGTGCTGTGTTATAGCAGAGAAACGGTGTCTGGTTGCGGTGATGCAACTACTGACAGTAACCTGCTCACCGTTGTCAGGAAGGTGAGAAGCCATTGTCTCGGCGAGCTGTGTGGACGTCACGGTGCGTCGCGTGACCTTACTGCTGCTGCTACTACCGTAGTTCATCATGGAGTCTATAGTGTCGCTGGAGTCGGTACGAACTAGCTGCCCATTGGGCTTGGACCTGGCGGAAGGAGAGATAGAGATTCTGTGAAATGACAAATCTTACCCAATGAACAGAGTAGAGAAAATTATAGCGCCTCCATCAGAATCATCTGATTCCAAAACTCATTCCTCAACGACAGCCTAAGTAACTGACCACGGCACGACTAGACTAGATAAGAACTAAAGATTGATATGACTTACCTGTAAGTTTCCTCGGTGGTGGTTACCGAGGTGATGGGTGACTTATATTCCACAGTAGACTGGGATCTCACCATGGGCCTGAGGTGAGAGGAATCGGCTTGACTAGTGTCCACTGTCACCGGCCTTATAGGTTTATCGAAGTCCTCGATAAACAGGTTCGAATAGTTCGTCGCGCTAAAATCGGTAGAATAAACTGGTAGGCAGACGAGGCAGCGAGCGCGTGTAGTCGAGAAACGGCCGCAAGATATCGCGGCAGACTGATATGTGGACAAGTCAAGTGGCGCTGCCGTATGGGCTGCCGACGGCGCTCATTACCTCACACCACACATAATGGAAATGTTAACTTTCATTCTGGACCGACGGAGATGGGGCGATAGGACCAGTTTATCAGATCCTACGACCAACAAGCCTCAGCCAAATGACTAATTGCTACCGATGATAGTAGAGTAGTACGAGGCTGGCTGCTATTCACTCCGCGTGATTCAACTGACAGCGGAGGCAACCAGCCCCACTCAAAGAAGTGGAGATCAAAGTCTATGGCTGATATAAATACCTGGATGTGCTGCGAGGAGACGACATCTGGCTGTCAACGCTGAGTCGAGGTTTCCTTGGAGGTCGATTGAAGGTCGTCACGGGACTCGGCTCCTGAAAGCAGAGTCAGGGGAGATGATTACACACATTTCATAGAGAGGAGAATCATTGACGTACGGACAGACAGACATAGACACGTATATCAAGTCTGACTCAGCCAGACTATGGAACGGCTGTGGACAAATAGGTCAGAGATGCGGAGACAGAAGACAGCCATCCAGCCATTGCATTGCAGGTCTACTACTCACCATTGAAAAGTTGACGAAGTCCACATCCACGTGGTAGCCAAATGGGCAACAGCTGCAACGACCTTGCGAGTCAAGGGTCACGGATGAGCCGTGCTGCTGACTACCATCAGTCCGACTGGCGGCGCTAGAGTTTGACGACATTCCGCTGGCAGGAGATGTGGGAGCACTCGGATTTCGTCTCACTGCAGAGGAGATAACTACCAATTACATGACTCACAAGGGAGACAACTTCATATCGCGTTAGTCACACCAATGATGGACCGACAATGACTCGATATATGATTATCGCACTTCCATCCACCTACCTGCATCTACCTGCACTACTGCTACTTACCTCCCCACTCACACCACCGTGTACGTACCTATCCACTTATTTCGCTATCTCCTCCCTCTCCTACCTACCTACACCACCATCTACACACAGTCATAGTACAAAAAGAAGCCAAATTTTGTTTCTGGCGAGATGACAAATCTGTGTTCGATCAGATAAGCAAACAGGAAAGTGCGCCAGCTATTCCTTTCAATCTCATTGCGTCTCTAGGCAACTCAAATGGGCTGAAAAAATGCTACAATTCCCGTTCATGGCTGAGGGAATCCCCACGACAACTAATCTACACGGCGCTCACACTCGATTCGACGGCACACGAGCGCTGACATCAGTTGCTTAGGTACACCTAATTCTGCGTTGGCAGAGTTGGGATGGAGGAAATGCAGTCACTTAGTGTCTCAGCCATACCTAGTAACTGGTCATAAGGTATCCACGCCGCTCCCAGTCATAGCGGTGGCAGGCCACCTTGGCTCTTGGAGACAGCATTAGAATACGTCTGAATCTGATTAACGGCTGACATTTCATGCCTCTCAGCAATGATGTCCACTAATTTTTTGAATGCCCTCGGGCAAATCTAAGAACAGCGCCAAGTTGGCTAGTTAATCCGTAACTCTCCTGCCCAACACAACTACGCTGGCCGTCTGCGATGATGTCAAAGCGTGGTATACACACTTTGAGGAGACTTACATTGCGGGGGAATGCTTGGTTTCTTGGCTGTTGGAGGAGGAGACTTGAGGCTCTTGGTGCCCGCTGCCTGGCCAGACGATGTCATGGTTGTCTTGTATGTCACCGTCTGACCGCCGCTGACGGAGCGAGGCGAGGCCGCCGTGTGAGTCGGTAAGAAATGCGTGGAGCTCGCCATGTGCGGAGCAGCATCCGGGTACGCTGACGCGTTCAGAAGATCACTGCCATCCGAGAAACTGTATGACGTCTTCGTCGATGAGAACTGCTTACCCCTCACGCCTGAGAGATAGAGAGAGATATCAGAGCCGCGATCGCATAGAACAAGCATCAACAACTGCTCATAGTTGTATCCAGTGCAGATTTCATGCGTACAACGGTGCAAACGGTCAATTTTTTATGACATTTATGAATAAAAGCACAATAAGAATAGGTTGAGTGAGCGTCGAGTAGATACGAACGCATTTAAACTTATCAGCGCACCAGCGTTTACTATAAGACTCATAACACAGGTGGAGTGAATGCAAACAATAGCATCTACATTCACTAACTGTGTCCTAACATCAATCGCCGATAGGTGAGAGGAACAGAAAGACCTCAACATTTACCTGTATGTACACACGTATTTACTACCGATTCTGTACGTACGCGTAATGACTGGCACTGTACAGTGCACCTAACTCAATCACAGCAGGGCAACAACACGCTAATGTAACGAACGGGGCGGTACAAACGCTACTGCTGCGCATTGAGACGCCGATTGGGGGAGGTACTAAACTAAAATGTGAGAGAAATCAATCTCGGCTCGCTGAACAACTACAAACACAATGCGACGGAAATTTGATAAGCGAATTAAAAGAAACTATGTGACTTTCTTTGCACAAACAGCGTGGAACAAACGATAGCATGTAACGCACTCCGGCTCATTGGCGATAGGTAGGCCTTAGTAAAAAGGCCACTTACAAAGGTCAGTGTTAATACATTTCCTCTCCCATAACAAATTTTGTTTATTCTTGTCTTCATATCCATTGTGTTCTGGTAACACAGAAAATCTACTGTACCGCGGCAGCTCATTACAGATGACCATCGGCCCACACCTCCATTGCAGCATGCCCCCCTGGCCAGTGTTTGATATCACTGAACGGCAGCCAACATTGCCTGAGGTACTAACCATAGCTTCAGGTACTAACCGTTCTGCTTGAGATTGCGGAGTTGGGCGATGGCGTCGTCCAGGCGGTTGGCTACCGTTGCGCCATTGTGCTGACTCGAATGTGGAGAGCCAGACGTCTGCCCGTAGTTGGTCTGGTAATGATGCTGGCTGTGCTGCGTGGCAGACATGTTTCTTGGTGACGCTGCCACTCGCATTCCGTGATCAGACCCGTCACCGTACCATCTGCAACGGAACAAGAATTACTTATTGTTTCGTGATGTCGACACTGAAGCCCGAGGGAGCACAATATGCAACAGGATATAGAACGAGCCTGAATTAACCAGTGCCTTCGCACAATATGCCATCCACGCCACCTGTGTGAGGGGAAGGTCTCGGGAAAATATCAAACTGCAGATGCGAAAGCAAATATGAACAATATTTTTAACAGAATGTTGTTTCTACCTTTCATTGAGAGGGCATCGGATAAAATACAAAACAATGACCGATTATAACCTAAACTGCAGTCAAACATACACAGAGCAGACGAAAGGAAACTAGTTACCGGATATTGAAATGCTCTGAGCTGAATTGGGTGTCGAAAGCGAAAGGAGAGTGGAGAGAGAGTTCCACGTGTGTGGGCTGCTGGCTATGACAGCCTGGAGAGTGCTGACAGCGCGAGTGACAGGTTGAGCGCAGGTGTATGCATTGGTCGCTTTCACTGAGATGAAGATTGCAGATAAGGTGGCCAAATAGTTTCAAGTATCCCATGTCACAGCCATGGCAACAAAGCTACTCTACCTCCAATGCTGTCCCCATTAGAGTGGAGATCACCCTCTCTTTACTCAGGAGCGTAAATTTCACTCAGCCGTCAGATAGTATCAATGGGTGGCATACAATAGCAAGATGCCCCTTGGCAATTATGGCTGTCACCCACTAGATTAGCAACTTTACAGCCATGTCACTGGCACTCCAGATGTAATCTAGTCTCCATTCCTCATACCTGACACCATGAGAGGTGGCAGGAGGAGACAATAACTAATTCACTCAAGCAGCTTTCACTCCGTATGAATACTAGACAGAGCAGCACAGTCTATGGGTGGAGGGACGCCATTGGGAATGGTCTAGAATAGTTAATAGCGTATGTCAGGCATAAATAGGCACCTCCACGGGCTCAACACTGGTGATTGATGCTAGTAATAAACAAATTGATGACTGTGACACGAGACTGAAACAAATTGATGACTGTGACACGAAACTGAAACAAATTGATGACCGTGACACAAGACTGAAACAAAAGCTAGAGCGAGAGGAGCGGATTGTCATCAGGCAAATTATGACTTGGGGAGGCTAATTTGTGATCAGAGTGACTGAGTCCACAGGCACGAGCACTTACTACTACTAGCCATTCAGTGTCAACATTCCAGCCCTCCTAGATGGGGATGGAAGCACAAAGTCAACAAAGATATGAGATCAAAGTAACCGGGTCTGCACCCAAAATAAGGAGTTGGAGATGCTCAGTAAACACAAGGGTTATCGACTTTGACTCACTCGAGATTGTGACAACAAGCAGCCACTTATTAACACATGGGTTACACACTGCTGCCGAACTGTCCCTGCAGCATTCACCACGCAATGGTATTTCCTTCGATGCTCGAGTGTGTGAATGTGTACTAATCAAATGTCATAGAAAATCGTCTCCCCAGAGACAAAGATATAGACATATCACTGGCCGTCAGCCATGTTGTGTGTGGTGGCGCAGTCAACACCTCCATGGCTCACAGGAAACTGAAGACTAGTAGTGGGAAGTTATCAAGTGCAGATGTGCCTGCTTGCCTTTCAAATATAGAACAATACAGTGACCAAATACAAACAGGGAGGCCATTATTGATGACTCTCCAGTAAAGGCTGTGTCGATGCTTTGATATTGGATACAATCGTGGAGATGCCTCAGCATGTTTTTAGTTATCAACATCAACAACTGAACGTGTCCAATCTGATTGGGAAGGTCAGACATGAGAAATCAGAGGTAGCAACGATGCTTTTACCTGATGACCATAGCAACCAACCTTGCACTGGCATAGGCAAATGGTGTTTTCATATGGTAAAGATGGTTGAAAAATGTATAACTTACTGAGACTGGTCTGCTACCCTCAAAAGCATTCTCTGATCCCAATCCTTCAACTAGCGATGCTTGTGGCTGAATGCATCAAATGAATCATGACCAAATTTGGTCACTATGATACTTGATAAATTCATACAAAAATTTGACAAGACTGAGATTAATAGAATCCTTGCGACCGGTGAATAATCACAATCACAACCATCAGATATCGCCTAAACAAGGAATGATTATGAGATGGTTTGACATGATGTCTGGCAAGGCAGCACACATACAACCCTCCAAAGAAATCATGTTTAACTATTGCCATACTAGACCATCTCAGGCATTTCACTGGGGATCATCAAAACCCGTATGATCGATAAACCTCATGCAAAGAAAGAGAAAACTAACGTAATAAAACGCCTTGGCCTGGCGGTGTGTCGTGTCGTGTTCCCACCATTTCACGTTTTGCAGAACCCACCCTCACACCATTGAATCATAATTAGAAACAGAAAAAGATATGTTTACAAAATATAGTCTTCAACCAACAATAACTCACCTCCTTCGACAGCATCATGTTCACAGTGTAGAGTATTAGCAACGAGTTATACCACCAGGGAACTAATCAAAACTACAGTCCTCTATGAAGGAGATAGATGTTGCCTTCACTGGCAAGTGTCCATCGGTAGAGCACAATCGACGAGTCACAATGATCCGCAAACAATAAACAACTGGTATTGAGAGTTTTAAGGCTAAATTATTTATAGCGCTCGAATCCTATCTATGAACATTTAGTATGCGCTCTAGAGGTCAATGCAGAGTGTTGATAGATAGCTATTATAGCGATTAGCATTCGGATATTTCCGTTTTGACTCTCGTGGCGCCTCTTCTTGTCGGTGTTCCTTTTTCTGGTTCTGAATCTGATCACTTTACTAGTATACCATAACTTCCTGGCTCTTGTAGTAGATCAGGCAGGTAAAAAATATACACTTTTATTATTGGGTGAACTGATCCGTTGTTGCGATTCAGTGTAGCGCTGAAGCGTTGATCAAAGTTCTCCAGTTATATATGTATGCGGTGCTTATGGTGCAGGGTATGGATCTTGTATTGTATTGGGTCAGATTCTGATAAAGACCGTGTGCATAGTCGAAATAAGTTGCTGTTACAATAATTTGCAGCATCACAATTCCATCTGTGGAGTGTAGGCATAGAAGTGAAACAGTTTTAGTTTTATTAATGCTACAGGTACTCATATATCTGTGTGTGTATCGTCCAAACCGTCTGATGTGATGATAACCTTGTTTATATAGGGCAGGCTCACTGAGCATTCGCATCATCCCACAGATGCTAATAGATGTGCTCGTAATTACAGATAAAGCAACTCATATGTCTTGTCCAACTCCAAATGTCACTCACACCGGAGGATGCCATTGCGGGGCTGTAGCCTTCCAAGTTCAAGCACCTCCAGTTCTAAAAGTAATCCAATGCAAGTGAGTTACAAATTCTCAAAAACAGTGAATAAGTATGACTTAAATTAGAAGCAATGCAATACCAATGAACTATCATATGTTGTTGAATATCTTATGCGGATTTTCAGCTGTTCTATATGCAACAAGAAGCAAAATCATCACTTTATTGTCCCTGAAAGTGCATTCAAGCTTCTAAAGGTAGCACTGATGACTTTTCTCCTAGCTGAATCATAGTCTGACAGAGCATGTTTGAATTTCAAACCTGTAGACTTTGATTGCAGGGCGAAGGCCAGCTAAGCGTATACACATTTAACACCATGCAGGCAAAGCATTTTTTCTGCAAGATTTGTGGGGTCCAGAGTTTTTACAAGCCCAGATCAAACCCCGATGGCTATGGTATGTTTTTCCTTCATTTTTATTTTCTATCCTGGGCATTTGTTAACTCGTATCTCCATTTCTATAAAAAAACTTAGTAGTAGTTTGTTCATAGTGTGTTAGTGTGAGCTGTGTCAATGATTGACTGTGCTGCTGTAGGACCTGTCACATAAAAATGTCCCCTTTATGCGTTCTATCAGTTTTACTATCATGCTTTGCCAAGACATTAATCAGCTCAGGAATAGGGGAAACTCAGGTGGTCAAATTATCTCAAGGTTAGCCATAGCCGCAGTGTTTTGCTGGGGATGTTTTACATATTCAATTGTGTACACACTCATTTACTTACCTACTTACAGTGTGACCAAGTGTGGGGGTACTTACCTACCTACAGTGTGACTAAGTGTTGGGCGTACTTACCTACCTACAGTGTGACTAAGTGTGGGGGCACTTACCTACTTACAGTGTGACCAAGTGTGGGAGGTACTTCTATTCTCGAATAAGAAAAGCAGTAGTTGTCCCCGCCCTAAAATTGCTCAAGATAGGAAGTCTGAATAGTTCAATAATTCTTCAACAAATTTCAGGGTGGGAAATAGACAATTACCAGAAAACCTTACTCACAACGCCACATCATGGCACCTTTACTATATGATTATCCTCTTCTCACCGTTCAACATCAAACCACTACAGTTCATGTCTGTCAGCTATGAGAGTATGACAATGATGATACCAACAGGTAACCAAGTCTTACCATGTTAGAAAATATTTTCCCGCCCTGAAAGTTCTTGAAGAATTCTTAAGACTTCTTATTTTGAACAATTTTAGGGCAAATAGACAACTACCAAAAATAGACTAGCTTACCGGCACCTAAACTATCGGTAGATTACGAAATAAGTCATAAATACTATTTCCATAGTCTTCGGTTAATAGAGGGAATAAGGGAATAATAGAGGAATTGAAATTAGTGCTGCATTTTAATCAAGTTATTCTAAGATTAATGGCTCAGAAGATTAATTTTGTGGCTATCTGAGGGTAAACCTCCATGATAAACCAAGAGTAATGTGCTTCAAAGACCTGTGAACAAATATGAATGCTTATTTGTCTAAGCAAAGCAAACTCAGCACCTGTGCAGTTGAATACCACTAATGAATGACCCACCAAGGGCGTTGCAATGATGTCAACGTCAGCTGCTGCAGCCGGTAGCAGTGATACTGTTGTGAACTCTATTATAGAGCTCAGGAACTAGTTCGTAGTGACAAGATTAAAAATATTAATCGGAAGATTAATCAGGATTAGTTATTTTGAAGAAATTAATTAAATAGAGTCTTTCTCATCTACTGTGACTTGCGTTGCTCTTGCATTTGGCATAGCCTCATTCAGTATTGTTATTATTCCCATTCTTATTAATCTTATTATTATGCATTATTATTATTTTTATTTGGTGTTTTATTATTCAAGTGTTTATTATTCAATAGCGATATTATTATTTGGTGTTACTGTTGCAGGAATTATGCCTCATTGCATAGACTCAGACACAGTTGAGGCTGTTATTGTTGAAAAGTTTAAAGGTTCGGCGTGGGAGGAAAGCATGGCAGAGGCAGGGGATAGCCTCTCTCGCCGGTCAAAGTTGGATACCCAGTAGCACTGGTCCAGACATTTCAATTCTACTATTTTTTCTTGGGTTTGTAATGCTAATGATTATTCATATAGCAGTGTTGCGTCACTGTCACTGTTGGGTACTACTGTGTGGTGTTTTGTGTATTCTTTTAATAAACATGATTTCCAGCACTGGTCTATTTTCGTTGTCAATCACTCAGTGGATCATAGAATCACTAACTACATTCAATAGGGTGGCAACATGTCAGAAGAATAAGAATACTAGTATGTACTTTATGGCTACTACAGCCTTCAGTGACTGATTTCTAGTTGTGTACTTTATGGAATATAATATTGTTCAGTACTGGTTTCAGGCTCAGCTGGACCAGAATCTCATCAACTGACCTGTGCTGACATGATATTCACAAAGGTGGCTTTCTACGCAGTCAGAAATGCTTTTACGATTTTTATATGTTAACCATGATGGAGGGGGCAAACATGCTTGCTCTTAAACCTGTGTATATCCGGAAATATATAAGCTACAACCTTCAGACTAAGCCTATTCAAAAGAGGAGAGGAGAAAAAGCTCTATCCACCGCACATATAAAAAGGAATTTACAAAGTCGCCTTTGTATATATTATGTCAGCACAGGTCACTGGCCATCAAATAAACCGCAATATTGTACTTCCATGAAGTTTGAAGTGTTTTTGTAAGCGGTGATCACGATCATGTGTCTAGAACAATTGTTATTATTATATATCATAGTACTTCGGATGTTGTGTGATATCCTAATTATATAGCAGTCGTCTGCTCTTGTCTCTCATCCGCAGACTCATGTTATATATATATAGTAGTTGATGTATGAAGCTGTTTACCGCCCGGTCCATAGAGTTATCTCCTCTCTATCGCCAAGTCCTCCACTTGAATGAAACTAGCCACGTAAGTTCAAGGCTAAAAATTCGTAGCGCGCATATCTAATCTTGCAGGTCAAAGTATGTAATATATATGTTCGGCGTAAAAGGCGAATATGACTGTAGTAACAGTTGAAGACTCCCTCGCTCTGAAAATCTGCTGGCAATTTTTTTCTTCTGGGTCATCTGTGCAGCATTTGCATTCATATACCAAGGACAATGTGGCTCGATACTTCGTTTGATGTGTTGGAAGCGTTTAAGAATGGCTTTCCAATCTCAATTATGATGATACTACCTATTTTAATGGCTGTGTCACCTATCAACGGAGCCCAGACCTTCCCAGCTTACCGGGTCAATCACTTCGATCTTGGTGGTTCGTCATATGGTCAGTACAGTAGCCATCTGTAGATATATTGCTCGTACTTTCTCCGTCAATTCGATGACCAATAAGATGTCGCTGCGTCTAATTGGTTCAATTTATTTTGTCTTATATATACATGTATGTCCACTACAGGCTCTCGGAGTACTTACGTGAATATGGAGGCAAGATCCATAGATTCAGCCATGTTAGCTAGAAGATGTATTGTCACAACACTCAGCGAATTGACCCTATCTCGGTACCGTACTATCATCGAAAAGAACGCCGGTGCGCTTGTTGTTATTTTGCCATATGAGTTTAAGAACTTGTCCGCCGACGTGCTTGAGGTATGTGTATCATCACGAATGAACAGCGATGTGCCATTCTGCACCGACTTTGCTTATAGACACATTAATACTCTCTCGTAGGAATACATAGCATTGGAGAAAGTATTCCTGACAGAGGAAACTCAGATACCAGTTTATTTTGTAATTGAGGATGATGATGTCAAAGAAATTTATAACCAAGTAAAGATGTCTTCCAACAGTAAGTCTGTAACTTCTATCAACTCCTCTTTCTGCAGATGCTTCTGTAATTTAAAGGATTCTGACAATTTTGAAGCACTGCTCACCAATTCCAAATTGAGAAACTTGAGCTCTACAATCTAACAGATATTTTATTATTTTTTCCAGCCGATAACTCGCCTACTGCCACTGATGCTATGCTTGCCGCCATCTCCGCCAATGGATTTCAGCTAACCGTAAGCACTGCTGCCGCACGGCCACTCGCTAACTACAAGACTCTGAATATCCACGTGAGTAAATGCGTCCACTATCATTAGCAGCCAGTATGTACGTAATCATCCAGTACTTCAGGCAAGAATTCGGTATAAACCTGATCACTCCGCTGTCCTATCACGATGTTCGTTTGTATATTCTTGGATGTAAATCTCTTTCAGCATCCTTCATCTTACTTGTGTACTCGTCTGAAGTTTGGGAGTTGTCTTCTTTCTTGGTTTCCGTGTCATGAGGATGGTTGATCTAACGTATCTTATGTTTTAGGGAGTGTTGGAGGGGAGCGGCAATGTGGACAGGCTGCCTACAATCGTGTTTGTCGCTCATTACGATTCTATGGCTGCTATACCGGTAATGTGTCTCAGCTCTAGATTCCCGTATTGTCACTGTCGTATCACAGCCAGCAATATCGTGTTTTTGTTTCAGAGCCTGGCTCAAGGCGCTGACTCAAATGGCAGCGGAGTCGCTGCTCTCATTGAGCTGATGCGAATATTCTCACGCATGTATGCCAGTCCCTCAAGCCGCGCCGATTTCAACATTGTGTTCTTGCTGTCGGGCGCTGGAAAGCTCAACTATTTTGGCACCAAGAAATGGTTGGAGGAGATGAAGGACTCCAGCAGTGAGTTTGCCAGTTGGATGTTACCCTAGCCGCACAGTCATTCCACTGCTGTTGCACTGGTTGTCCTGCAGGGTTTCCGTACCTCAATGATGTGGACCTTGTTGTCTGCTTGGACAACCTCGGTAAAGCAGGCCCTCTAAACGTCCACGTGTCAAAGCCGCCCAAGGAGGGAACCGCTGGTGCTCAGATTCTACAGGTGACTCAACGTCTCCTGCGTTACTAACTCCTCACTCAAATCTGCAGCTGTTTGACGCTAGAGTCGTGTTTCTAGAATTTGAAGGAGGTTGCTGCTAGCAAAAACACTGAGGTAAACATGGTCCACAAGAAGATCTACTTGGGCAGCGCACAGCTCGCCTGGGAACATGAGCAGTTCGCCATGAACAAGATGGCCGGCATGACGCTGTCATCCCTCAACTCTCACAAAGATCACATGAGAGCGTCAGCCCTCGATGCCAGGTGTGTATCCCACCGCTGCCACCATCGGCAGACGCCACTGGGATTCAGCACCAATTGTCTGCTTTAGGCAAACTGTCGACTCATATACGTTGTCTGTGAACACGTATGTGATTGGTGAAGCTGTAGCGAGATACGTGTTTGGAATTGACGATAGCAGCAAATCATCAGCAGGGATAGAGATACTCACTAATGACCTGGTGAGTGGAGAATTGTCCCCCCTCGACCATCGCATGCATTATTAATTAATCAACAGAGTTTCCCGCGTCACATGTTATAGGCAGTTCAAAAGTCTATGCTGGATGCGTGGCTAGACCTTCTTACATCCGAGTCTAGGGCGGCTCAGCTGCTGAACGCTAAGCATTCAATAGTGTCCAGTATGGAGCAGTCATTTCAGAGACATCTCAAATCTGTGGAGGTCACTGCATTCACCTGTGACACCAGGTAATGCTAACAGTCTGTGGCTTAGCTGAGATGTTTATGTGCTCCATATGGTATTACTGTAGACTTCAATTCAAACCTATGAAGCTTGTTATTACCATGTAATTTGAGCTGTATGCGCTGTTTGCCATTGGTCAGTCAGACAGGTGTTCTATTCATAACACACAGCAATCAAAGGCCTTCTGTTCTAACATGGCAATTTGTCTCTTCATTCCATGAGGCACAGGCTCAGTCAGTCGTCAGCAGAAAATTGCAAAATGCCTCTGAGATTTGTTCCTGAAGCTGTTACTTTGCAAGGCGAAAACCCAGCTAGTACTTTATGTTGTATAGTCTTTTATAGCAACTGATTGTAAAATTCTGGCTACCCCAAATTTTCACCATTTTCACCTCTGTGCTGTAGACGTCCCTAAGTGGCACGCACACATATTCTGTAGTTTCTACCATGGTTGTACATAGATCTTGTCTGGTTTTGCAGCAAGCTGGTCAAGTACATCTTACCTGCTTTGTTTTCTGGTTGCTAAGCCACGATCTGTCTGTCTGTATACTGGAATTTGTTTACGCTGGAAACTATCAGGAAAGTTCACTGAAAATTTTTCCGCAATTCAAATTTTTTTTGGCAAAGATTCACAACTACCTCTAATCACTATATTATGACCATCGAAACTTTTGATTATGCAGATGCGAACATTCACTTAACTTTGCAAAACAATACCGGTATGCAGTTCATCACCTCAGCAGCTATCAAACAATGTTTAGAGCTCATTGGTGTTCTATAGCTGACTTACATCGTGTTTCAGAGACCCAGAGTTTGTTCTGTATGACAGCAACGCAGCACTACTGAATGTGTACAGGTACGTACTGTATATCTATACAATTACTTTGTCAGCGGTTTGATTCATCTATAACTTACCATTTCTAGTGTAAAGCCTGCATTCTTTGACTTGATCCTCGCTATTGCGATAGCAGCGTACCTGGGGGTCGTCTACCTCCTGTCACTGGTAAGCTAGACTTCCTCTAACTAGTCAACCAGTTCTACTGTGGGGCCACAGTACTGAAGGACTATAATTCTTCTACTTGCAGGGCTTTCCTCAATTTCTCTCAGTGTTTTTGAACAAGCAAAAGAAGCTATAGCTGCAACAAGCTTACCCGGCTGGATAGCTTAGTCCAAACGTCATTTAGTCCACCCCCCCTCTCTCCCTCTCTCTGCAGAGTGATGGAACAATCTCATAGTGTTGAATTTAGTGCCACTAGTTGTACAGAGATTTTCTCAGAATGTTCTGAGAGCTGATTTACTGTCGTCACATTAGAAATATACAATGAAATCCCAAGCCGTTTTCACATGTCGGTTTCAGCGATGAGTTCGTATATTATGATCGATTGTTTCTGTCCGCTGTATGCTATCTGCATCCAAAACGGAGATAGAAATAATAATGATTAAAAAAGACAATATAAATCCAGTTCTTTATCATGTCGTGTCGTACGTAGAAGTTATGATAATATTAACAGTGATGGAATGGAATGTATCCGAATAAGAGCCATAGCTAGTATATAAATCAGACGCACCATGACTAAAGCAGTGTGAGTTGTGTCAATGTCCATGCACCAATGTGAGCGAGTAGTACAGCAGCGAAGACCAGACATCACAGTTTACATTATCAGTATCCACTCTGCTCGTCTGGTGACTTGGCCGTGTCCTGATAGTACTTGTACTCCCATGTTATGATGTCACGCTGCGTGGGAGGACAACTCTGCGACCTTTTACTATAGTCAGTCCTGTCTGGTGCTCTCCTGTCTTTGAGATGTGCCTTACTTACGGAGAGATTCTCGCTTACCCAGTCTGGGTGAATAACGTAATGCTTTGTTGCACGACTCCTCCTCCCGAAACAGCTCCCTCCGTTCTGATAAGACTTTCGTGGGGAGGCAATTCCTAATGCGGTGTGTGATCTGTCCGGTGGATTGAATAGTTTAGTGCTGAATCTGTCCATTGGAAGTCGAACGTTTGCATTCAAACTAGTTACAGATACTTGACACGGCGTCTCGTTTCTGAAAGTAGATTAACGGATTCCGTTGTAAGTATTAAGCACGAGTACAGGAAGAACGTATTTCAGTATTGTCACGAGTGCAATATGTCACGTAGATGTCATAGCTCTGATCAAATGTCACAGGCTATTTTTGAGTGCCTCTGTACTTCTGGGATAGAAATGTCAACAGTTTATTGATCAGCTGGTTAGGCTCGTCTGTTACCTGCTCTTTGATCTGACCCACTTATACTTTGAATATACTAGGCTGATTCAAAGCTATCACATGCTAAACCAGATGTATATGTAAAATGTGATGGTCACCTTTGATGATTCTGGAGACTGTGTACAGGTGAGCCTCCTTCACTAACCGCTCGCTCCTTCGGCTTTCTGCAGAACCTGCTGGCGTTCTGACTTGGAGACGCTGTGTAGACTGTCCTGGAAGGCGATCTCATGGCCTCCAAAGAGTTCTCTCTCCTCTGTAAATAAATACAATATGCTTTATATGATAGACGGGATAAATAACCCTCAGTCTCAACAGCTGCCAATTCAAATTGAAAAGGTTAATTGAGCATCTCTCTCTCTCTCTCTCCTCTCACATAATTCTGGGAAGTAGGTCTACCAGTATTTCATGATGAATTATATCACAACTTAATCAAACATTTCAGACAATTGTCTGCAGTTTACATTGTGCTAATTTATAGAGATGTCAGTTTCTGTACTGTAATCACACGATATTGCTAACCTGTTTGATGGCTGCCTCCATCCTCTGTGACCGATTGCTCTTGTGGTACTTGCTACTGCTGCTATAGGATGACAGTGCCTGAGACATAGCGTCCTCCTGCTCTGTGTCAAGGTCTGTATCAGAAACAAACTTAGACGTAGAGATTTCTAGGATGTTGATGAGGCTGATCCTGTGAGTGAGAGCTCTATCGGGGTCAGTGTCGACTGACGACACACTCGCTGTCTCGGACTGCGACGCCTGACTACTGAGCTCGGCAGACTCGATGCTGCCTGCACGCTCAGTCATATCCTCCGTACTGCTATCAACTACAATCTCCACCGCCGGCATTGTGATCTCAGTCATATTATAAACAGTAGCAGCTGTAGACGGACAGAGGGGACCAGCTGTACTTGTAGAACAACAACGCAGCGATCTCTTATAAACACGGAGAAAATCAAGTGTCTTCCTCTCCTCAGCAGTCACAATGTCAGCCAATCCCTGCTAGAGAGAGATGCACACGCACCGACTAGCCCCTCTCCGTTCACTGAGCAATTAGACGCAGCGTTCACACACTACTCTCAGTGCAGACGTTCTCGACGAATAGCAAATCAATTTCATTGATTGTATGGAACACATGGGCAGCTTGAATGCAGACTGAAGTGTGCTTCTTCATTTGATTACAGCGACGACCTCTGGGAATCGTGCCACACGCAATCTGGGCCGAGATATTGTCATACTGATACTACATCTGACAGCTGCATGTATCGGCCTGTCTACTGAATGAGCTCATGTGATATGAGAAAAAAAACTGTATGTTAGCTAGCGCACAGCTGTGTCCGTCTGCTCTGTCATCGCCCAATCAGTGCTCATCAGATGGAGATAGCATCAATGCCATGATGTCTCACACAACAGAGAGTAAACTCACCCCTAGATAATTACTGGGGAAGGAGATTTGATATCTATAATAAAATGCAGCCAGCGCCTCATCTTCCTTCAAATTATGAGGTTTTAATAAATAATCAATTTCTGAAACCAGCAGGATCTATCAGAGGTGAGTCCAACTCCAGGAAAAGTACACATGCTCTCTACATTACCCCAACCATAATACACACTTAAATCCTGTGAAGACATCAACGTGGATTCATATAGCACTAAGCCCAGTCCTCAATTTCTTATTTTAGTTTTCTAACAGGCAGCTCATTCAGGCTACAAGAACAGAACTAATATTAGACTAATATCAGCTAGTAAATAACGGCAAGTTTGGGACGACCTCACTTCCTTAGACAGAGATCTTACAGCGGAGGAGTCTAGTGTGTGTGCCATTATAGCGCGATGGTACATACCAGAAAAGTCAAAGCTGACAAACGTGGCCATATCACCAGCGCCAGAGCATGCAGAAGATGAGGAGCGAGAGAGAGGAGGTACGATGTGGTCACATCAGTACTACGTACCTGACACCTATGACTGTACGCATTGAGTACACGCGCCTGCAGGCGGTATTGGATTATAGGAAATATTACATTTACCAATGAAACAATGGAGACCGCTGTCTAACCGTTCGACCATCCAGCCGCTTCCAATGTGCTGATTTATTGATCGCCGTTCCAGCTGATGAGATGGCTGTTGCTGAATCTATTAGCATGTTTTGTTTTACACGTAATGTAATTGTCTTTGATACATGGCTGACCATCTGGCCGGTGTGAAAAGGCGGGTCATTAGCATGAACCAATTTCCTGTCCCTATACTGACACAGATATCAGCGCAGATTTGTACCCGGCCATATTGGTTCAGGTAACAAAATAATCACGTACTGCCCACTGCTGGTTTGATAATTTGTTTGTGGAATTGAAATGTATTGCGTGAGGGCACTTACCATACTGGCTTACTGTGTGCAGCACGATGGAGTTTGGGTCTTTGAAAGGCTCTGCCATCTGCAACAGTTTCGGATGAATATTATAGGCCCGCTGTCTATCTCGATGTCAATGTGACACGAGAGGAGGGGCAACAGCAGAGAAGATATGAGAACCAGCAGGCGCTTTATGAGCATCCTAGGTGGTTAAGGTGGTGGGGGAGACAATTACAATTCAGGGGTAAGAACTGATGAGGTGCGGTATTCCCTAGGTATTCCCTAGGAATTTAGACACACGCGTATAAGTAGGTGAAGTTAGGCAAGTCTAAAATAAGAGAATTCGTCGCCAAGTAGAGACAGAATATTAGGAGAAAGTATGCGATATGTGAGATGAACGGTGCATCTAAACCTTGTGGAAAATAAATACAAATGTGTTTCTCCAATGCAGTGGTTGGGAGGTTAGTGGAGGGGGGGGGGGGGGGGGGGGGGGGGGGGGGGGGGGGGGGGGGGGGGGGG
>ERZ1740065.325-NODE-325-length-24692-cov-11.752202_pt1 | contig 24692 bp, 18 predicted proteins | sample MGYA00581738_ERZ1740065 | MGnify/ENA primary metagenome ERZ1740065 (study PRJEB43018, sample SAMN04849749) | marine metagenome | isolation source: floating plastic debris | place: Pacific Ocean | collected 2008-09-01 | study: EMG produced TPA metagenomics...
TACTGTAGAACCGGATTTGATAGCAACACAAATGTTAGCGCTTTCATGAAAATGGGCTAGAAATAGTAGCGATCTAGTGATAGCGATCCCATAAATGGGAGGACAACTCCTATATAAGGTATAATGGGTATATTTTCTATAGCGAAATCCAATGATAGCGACCATTTTTTGTCGCTGTTTTCACGGCTATTAGACTGGCACTATCAAATCCAGTTCTACAGTAACACTGAAACTCTGCTTGTTGATAAATTACCTGCGTGTAGGTAAGTTCCCCCATAGCCACATCAGTGTGACTTACTGTTTTACTTTTATGTACAGGTTGGCGTAGAGAACATACGGAGAGCAGCTGCCATGAATGACAACAAAGTCTTCATCCAGGTATCGGCCTCAATCTCCCTCTCTCTCTTTATGTCCAACTGGTACGAGAAGTCACCTACTGTCTTCAAGTACTGCCACACAGCTAGACGGCTTGGCTTAGACTAGCTATCATTGCTATTCCATGAACCCTAGCTATCAGTTGCTATTGCTATCCTTGTGAGCCTGGTCAGCTGATATCCAGTGCTATTACTGTCATTGCCAATGGCAGCCAACTGCCATTAGTAGCCAGATCTACCCTTATTGCAGCTACAATAGGTCATAGAAAATATGTCACAGGTCAACTGAAGCTAGTCAATTATGACTCAGCATTATTTCGGTGTCAATCACTAGCCATTCGGTAGCTGATTTGGCGCCTGGAGTCTTGGCCTGTGAGTGAGCAGCTGATGGAGTTTGGCTCACACGACGTTCTGTTCTCACAGGGCATGGCTGACATAGTGAAGTCGCACATAGATAGCGGACTCGTCTGCTCCAAGCAGCTCCCACTACGCTGTCCCCTCTGCGTCAATTCCACATGTGGCCCGGGTAAGGAATTCTTCTCGAGCCAGCAGCAGTCTCTCGACCAGCTGCTGTCCAAGTGATGGTGCCGATACGACGACTAAAGATCTCTTCTATTCTCATATAGTATGACTCCATGCTGTACTTAGACCTACCTGCGCTCTGTAAACTAATCTCACTTTCCTGATGTAACGTAGTGCAGGGTTTTCATACACTTGAACAGTTATCTGTGATTTTCGTAACATTTCTGACAACAATTGACTCTGAGAATTAGTGTGTAAGCGTTTGTATTATTTGTATGTGACCTTTTTTACGCTGGTGGTGGACTGAATGAATTCCTGGTGCTGATTCTGCTCCAGTCTGGGAATAAATAGCTGAAAACGCAATTGAATAAAATCTTACAGATAATTTGATCTTCCGTCATTATATACAGAAATCTGAGATCTGAGATATCCTCTCTACATAAGGCCAAACTTGGTTTATCACCAGTGAATGAGACGATAATGAGTAGACCAGTTTCCTGCGACAGCTCTAGCAATGTTCTCTGTGCTGTCTAGAATCTGACAGGCAACAGGAATGATTGTCTTTCCGTGACACAACTTTCCACAGCTAAAAATAGAGGAGTCGTTGTATACCTCAGTCTGCCTATGGGAGGACAGGAAGAGAGGGATAGCAGTGAAAACTGACCCGATATGACACGAGGTCCCCCAAGGGTCAGAGTCACTCATCACAGCACCGATATTAGCACAATAAGGATCAGGACTATCACTATCAGCACTCCTATAGCACACCACTGCCTCCTGTCTGCAATCAGAACATATACAATCAATATACACAGGCCGTGTTCTCAGACTACTGCTGGGTTCTCGGAGTTGTCCTCTCATAACGTGGCGTGAGATTAAGTGACTGCATCTTGCACAATTCTTAGTGGAATACTCTGAAAAGTTAGAACTTGATGCCACACTGGGCATTTTATCTCTGGGCCGTATCATATAGGCCAATGTAAAACGAAAGTATCTTATGTTTGTCTAATTTTGGGAGTTTTTGGTCAATTTTAGCCCATCACAAAAATAGAACGCACATGTACCTCTCTTTTTGATTGGTTGTCTCTGCACTAGTTGCGAGAAATACAATAATATATGCTCGCATAATGTTTTTGACAGATAAAAACACAAAGATTACGTAAACAAACAAACAAACATTGCCTATTTTACAATAGTGTTCTAACAGAATAAGATCAATCATTGGTCTCACCGTTTGACATGCGTGTGACTTTGGCAATCTTCTTCATTGTCGAGTCCATCTTCGTACCGGTATTGTTCATCTCATGGCCGAAATCGTCTAACAACCTGTCAACGGATAGATGAACAGAAGGTCAAGAAGTTTGGCAAGCTGTGAAATCGAACATAGCAATAATACAGGCTCTGCATAATTCGCTTTAGAGCTATGACTTACGATCATGTCTGTACAACATTATCTACTTCAGTTTTTATACCATTGCGTCTACCATGTCTCAACGCTCATGACACATATGTACCTAAACAACTCATAATTTTGCTGGGCTATATTTTCACTGATTTCAGCTGGTGAATTGTGTGAATTTTACGATAAAATGATATTTTCCTGAATATTAGCTAGGATACCTTCGCCTGCCTTTTACCCGTTTAACTTCCTTCAAAGTTTGCTTTCTATAAATAAACTATTCAAACAGCTTTAGCTATAATTAGCAGCTGGTGCTTTAAAAACGGACTTCAATCACCAGAAATTCACATGTACACACACTAATGTGGTGTCGTAGAATCTCATTCTGCATGCAAAATCATCATATTTGCTTGATTTCTCAACACTGACTTACCTTATGATGATTCTTCATGCAGAATGAGATTCTAAGACATCAAATTAGTATGTGTGCATGTGAATTAGTATGTGTGCATGTGAATTTCTGGTGATTCCCATCTTTTTTTAACCAAAAGGGAACAAGAAATGACATCCAAGAGAAGCTCAAAATCAGATTTGGGCTTTAGGTTTTTCAGTATCTCAGCAAGAAAAAAAAAGAAAGAAAAAATACTAAATACGTGAAACACATAGTCAATAACTTAAGTACATTTGCACCCATTGCACCCATTAAACATGTCATCTATTTGCTTTCTCTGCTGTAGTTGTTGTTCGTAAGATTTAAGAGCTGTGTAAATAAAGACGAAAACCATTCTGCTTGTGAGAGAATTATATCAAGGGAAACTTCCTGTATCCATATCTCTTTCATCAGTACCGGTAAATACATTGTGGTGGAACTGTATCTATACAATGCTGTACCTACATGATCCTATACAATCTTATACCTATACAATCCCATACCTGTACCTATAAAATCCCGTACCTGTACCAGTACAATCCTGTACCTACATGATCCCGTACCTGTACGATCCCGTACCTACATGATCCTATACGATCCTGTACCTGTACGATCCCTATACGAACCCGGTAATACCCGATACTCACACAGCTTGCTCCTCTAACTCATTGCCAATTTGAGAACTGATATTCTTCAGGACTTTGACACTAGCGCCGATGTTGTCTATCTGTTCGTCTTGGGCGTGAATCAGCAGCTGGAGTGAAACAGGAAACAGTCTCTGCAGTCAGGGAAACCAGATGAAGAGGCTATTGTTGGGATATGGAAATAAACTCACTTCCTGTTGCTGCCTCGTGTCCTCAAAGAACTGATTATTGGACTCATGAGCGGATGAAGTGGATCCAGCTGCAGTGTAAGAGCCTTGTTGAGCACTCCCACCAAGCAGAGACTAGAATAAACAGCTTTCATTGGTAGTCAGGCTCTAGTGTGCTGTACTTACTGTACTGCTTTATGAAAAGCCTGTGAGCTTCTGCTGGCTTTAACAGCTGAGGGTTCAAATGCAGCTGTATTAAACAGCTATATAAAGTGCAGGCTCTACCACTGCTATCCCCTACTCCCTACTACCTGCTACTCCTACAAATCAATGATAGCTCTGGGAAAGGCATTTCTCATGAGGAAAACTGCCCTGTTTTATTCTAGGTGCCAAACTCTCGTCAAGAAAATTGATCAGCATGATTTCCTGCCGACAATCTCCCAGATAACGTTTATTGCATGGCGAGTTAATTTTTAGCGCATGATTCCACAATCTGGTGAGAGTTTTCTCAAGAAACAGGGCGGGAGTTGGAATGTAATGTTGTTGAGTTGTTTACCACCTATTGACTCACCTGTTTCTCAGCTTTCTTTCTGTTCTGCTGATTACCCGACATCTCTGACTTGAGAGCTGAAACTTGTTGCTTGACTTGTGAGATGAAATGGCGCCTTTCAGCTACATCTGCTGATGTCAATCTGAATTTTGACGGTGCCTTTTCAACAATCGATACAGTTTCCTGCAAATATGGCATCGGTTAGCAATAGGTTGGGTTAGTGTCGAGGAAGCAGAAAGGCTATAAAACATGCCTGAAGATCCTCAAGATCCCATTCTATACTACGAATAGAATTCTTCAAATCTTTTGCAATCTCGGCTAACTCGGACTCTGAGCATGTCCCAGCTGACTTCTTCTGCTTGAATGTTTTCAAAAGAACCTCAACTTTATCCAGAGAATCATTCACATCGCTACAATATAACATAGCTAACAAAATCAGGCAGAGTTTGATGCTTAAGCCATTTGCAGCATCAATATGGCAAGGAATTTCCCATTAAAATTACGAGTATTTGAGCAGTATGAGCGTGGTCACAGATGGGTCAACTGAGATGTTGACAACTTAGCACAAGCAACTAAAACATTTTTATCAGGATAATTTTGACAGACTCAGCGTTTAGTAGAAAGTCTCAGGATATAGCTCTGAGAGATGGTACGGCTGCGTGGTCATAAGACAGTAATAATAACGATAATAGTAACAATGATGATAATGAAGTCAACTCATTCATGATCACTCACTACAATTCGACACAAATATTTTATCATATGATCCACCTTTCGAGTAACGACACTATCATGACACTATCAATAAACTTAGATAGATGTAAGTGTACGATCACGCTGAAGTTGATGGCTAGTTATTTTCTATACATAGTGAAGTATGCTATGCTGTGTGTGGTAGATTTTCATGGATGACCCCCTCAATCTAAGCTAGATTGTTGATGAATCATTAGAGGGTAATGTCATTAAAAGCTACCTAAAAGCCTAGCTAATCATATTTACATCAATAAAAACAATCAAAGGCATAGAAAATACCCACTCTCTCACAACAAAGTAGGGATCCTCTCTGTGATTGCTGGCCATATTTATGTCGGAAATAAAAAAATCTGTGTGCTATTCCGGGAAGCGGGTTGAACCAAAGAACCTTTTTCTGAAATCCCTCTATGTATCTCTTATTTGTAGTTGAATCTGGACATTTAAGATCTGTTCAATATGATATAGTGTTACTCATGATTGTTAAAAACAGCACAATACTTTTTATGTTTCGAATTCTAACAGTGCGGACAGGGGCGTTGGTATCCGGTAAAACTGCCGCACTTGTTACCATGTCAATTATCAAGCTCCGGTTTTTACGTTACGCTTTACTCGACTCAACAGCATAATAACCCACACAAACCTTTGCGCTGTGCAGAAAGGGACTTACATCGACTTTTCTAGTACGAAAGATGCAAAAATGGCTTTGATACCATCATTGTTAATTCTGGTGCTATCCTCACAAGGTTAGTGTTCGTAATGTAGGCGTAATATATGAGATGCTAACGCCTGTACTGATGGGTCAATAGTGGGACTTTAGGAGAAAGCGTCGAGCACGTGCTTTGTCTCTTGCTGACTGTTTCTTCCATTTATTGATACTGTTACATCAGAATGCGTTTAACGCAGCAATTTTTAGGACATTCTCTGCTTTTCATTAAAAAGGCATATCCTTCTGGTTACAATCATGTAGTTCTGACCCAATTCATCAATTACAAGGATACACTAATCTACGATTGGTCAGAATCTACTCGTCTCCATCTCTTTATTCTAGGTTTGCTTGCTCAGTTTGAGGTTCGTCTGAAGCCCCCTGCCTCTGATCCAGGAGCAACAAACCGTGGCACTGTTCTGATACGCTACAACTCCACATCTGCGTTTGGCAGCGTCTGCGATGATGGCTGGGACCTAAGCGATGCCAATGTTGCCTGCCGCATGCTTGGATTCTCGTACGCACACTCACTTCCTCTCAGTTAAATGCTTTACACTTGAGCTTAAACATGATACGGTGAACTGTTTTTTACAGGAGTGCCACCTTCTCACACAGGAACTCTTTCTTCGGCACTGTGTCAGAGCCGTATGTAATAGAGAGTTTGGACTGCAACGGTGATGAACAGAAACTCGACGATTGTCCACAGATCCAGTAGGAATAGTTTGGCTCTCTATGTCTGCGTCTATGTCTGCGTCTATATCTGTGCTATGTCTATGTTAGTCTATGTCTATGTGTATGTCTATTTCTATATTGATATATGTTTATGTCTACGATGGTCTGTGTCTATGTCTATGTCTATGTTGGTCTATGTCTGTGTCTCGTTGACAGTCTACTTGTCATTCTCACCAAGTGCATGACGTTGTAGATTTGGACAACACGACTGCAACAAAACAGTTGGTGAAGATGCTGGTGTGACATGCTTTGTTGGTGTAACGGTGCCGTCGACTCCGCCCACTACTCAGAGTGGCTGTGAGTAGTAGAATCTAGAGCCATACATTGAGAGATAGCAGTCAATCGACTCTCTGACACAATTTTCTTCCAAGCTCTAGCAGTATAATTATCACTGCAGCGATATATAATCACCATGAAGAAAGAATGGGATAGTAAGCTATACATGCTCTATATCTACTCATATAGAAACTACACTGGCTGAAGTTGGCTGTACCTCAATATATGACTCAGGATGCATCAATCTTATCACTGGTTTAAGAAGAGAAATTGGTAACACATAATTTTCGAGTTTATGAATGATCGTTAACAAGTTCACATGGTTGTAGTATTTGCCTGTTGAGGAGGTTGCTAGGCTCGCTCTTATAGAAGGGCATGATAAACTCATTGCGATGTATGTTTATGACTTTTATCACTGGATGATTCAGAGTTATGGCTGCATTATTAAACACAGAACGATGAAAATGGGATCAGAACTTAGCCTCGAAAGTTTCACGGTGTAAAAGTCTGCTGTCGCCAGGATTCGAACTGCGCGGGTCTCTCGCTTGCAAGACAGGCATGCTAACCACGACACCACGACAGCTTACACTTCACCACACATGGGAAGTTAATAATGGAACTGTAGGACTGTCACATAATCTGACTAGTGTCGTCACTCTGACTTTGGATTTTTGCTCACTTCCTGTCGCCATTATGTACCAAGATATGAGTAATAGTTGGTGTGGACGTAGTAGGTAGCGCTCAATCGCAACTCAACATTGGCTCAGGACGAAATGGCTAATAAATTACACACATACCACCTACACATGTACATGTACCTACCTATTTACCTATTTCTCCCTAATATTTCTCATAGAGGTAAGTAGCACTCGTAGTTCTTTCTTAGTCTCAAACATTTTCATGACTGTATAGAGAAATCTCACCTACCTAGCAGGGATCTTGTTATTTTGAATCTACTGCACATGGGGCAGTTACTCAACGCTACTCGCAGAGCAGCACTATTTCTTTTAGAGCGATATAAATAGTTCTGTTCTTTTTTAAGGTGTCATAGATAACAGTCTACGGATCGTGGGTGGCCCCAATGATGCTGTCGGCAGGGTGGAGATACGACGGAACGGTGTTTGGGGCACAGTGTGTGATGACGGCTTTGACTACCTCGCCGCCCAAGTCGTATGCAGAGCACGCTGTTTTGGGTAGAGTGACTCCTCTCTGCCTTCTCCCCAGCCTGTCCCTATCCTCGCTAATCTCTCTCTTACTTCCCTCTCCCCACTCTCTCCTACCTCCCTCCCTCTCACTCACTCTGTCCTACCTTCCTCTCACCAACCGGTCCTACCTCTCTCCAATGTAGAGCAGTGTCTATGAACTCCAGTTTCAAAGTATCTAGAATGCTTTCTTTCAATTGATATTGACAAATACGTTGTATCTCACGTTATATTGTTTGATTTCAGCATCTCCTATGCGAAGCCATATACCTCCACCCAGATAGCCTCTGGTACAGGTAATATTTACCTGGATGATCTTGTGTGCAGCGGGAGAGAGGGAACTTTGGAGGACTGTCCAGCTAACAAGACCAACAATGACTGCACTCACAAGGAGGATGCTATAGTCAGCTGCGTCAACTTCCCAGATGAGGCGCCTCCCCGTTAGTAGTACTACAGCATCAGCTGTCGGTCATGGGTGAATTAGTTCGGGGCTCTGATCACGTGATTACTTTCTTTGACAGCGCCTGTACCAGAAGTTATCTGCAACTCTGCAAACATGGAAATCTCATTCGACAGAAACATTTATCCCATGCTACAGCAAAACGGTCTAACCTTGATGGATAGATCGGCGTCTTGCAGCCTTACCCGATCAACCAATACCTCTTATGTCTCCGTCTACCTCTCGTATAACAACTGCACCAACAGGGACCAGGTTGCTGTTACCATTCATCTAATTTGAGTCACATTCGCGTCACGTTCTCGTCACGTTTGTGTCACGTTCTCATCCGTGGCTGTCTGACTAACTGTTGCCGGTCTCTTGTAGAGTAACTCGACTCATATCATTTACGCCGCCGTCATCAAGTATGATGTCACTATCGTTGGGGTGATCACTCGGTCGCAGGAGTATATGGTACCTGTTGCCTGCATCATCCCGCGAACCGGCAACGCCAGCCAGGTCAACCTACCTGTAGAGCAGACCGCGCCTCCACAGACTGGCATGAGCAGCTTTAACGCTGAGATGCTGATATTCTACGTGAGTGTAAAGTCATCGATTGATTGACTTACTATCTATGCATTGATTAACTATTGCTAAGTTGATTGATTTTCTAGGATGATGATTTTAAATCATCTGTGGTGTCTTACCCACACAACGTGACGCTAGGCAGCTGGTTGAACGTCGGAGTGGTGCTGCAGACCGACGATCCTGAGTTGAAGCAGATCGTACAGAACTGCTATGCCACACCGCTTCCTGACAGCCAATCTACGCCTCAGTACCCTCTCATCACTGACAAGTGAGTGCAGGTGTCTGTGATCTCCGACCATAAAGTCTCCATGGTAGTCGTCTATTTCCCCACCATAGAATTGCTTGAGATAATAATTCTTAAGACTTCTTTGATAGTTATCAAGACTTCTTCAGAATTCTTGAACAATCCCTTAAGAACATTCAGGGCGGCGGAACAGACAATTTCCATTTCCCACAATCTGAATTAGCGGCAAGCCTGGTTTTGATTGGCGCTATCAAAGTTTGAGGGCTATAGGGATCATGACTCCCGTGTCAAAGAGTCATCCTATGAGAGGACTCCTCCTTATCTAAGAGAGCTGTTTGAATCTTTACCATGTTATCTGAAATGTAGTTCTACAGTATCTTCATGAAGCTATACCGAACCTCATTTCATTCAAATAATAGTGATAATAGTGATAATAGTGATCAATCACTTCATTTAGACTCCGTGAAACTGTTGAAACTTCGTTTCAGAACCCTACAACTACCTTGCAGTCTCATCACGTTGCGATCAGTTATGAACATCCAGCACGCATTTCTGGTCTAGTAGGAGTACAAGAAGCATGTATGTGACGTGTGACAACCATTGACAGGTGTGCTGAGGACTCCACTCTGACGATAACACCAATCAACAGCACTATGTTCGGCTTCCGGGTGCAGAGCTTCAAGTTCTCTGGAAACTACAGCTATGTCTACTTACACTGCGAGGTGTTTGTCTGCCTCAGATCAACGAAGACAAGTACGTGTGACCAGTCGTGCGAGACCACGCGGAGGAGGAAGAGGAGTGTGGTACGTATACAAAACTTCTTACGCTGGTTGTTGTTGGAGTTGCTTCCCCCTGTTACTCATAGAACTAATTGTTTTTTCAGCAGCAGTCTAAGGTGACGATTCTTTGAGTTTATCGTTATGATGTTGCATCTTGCTAATAATCTTTCTGTCGACGAAGTAATAGCGCAATGTAAATAGCGCAATGTAAATCAGGAAATTTTAGCAACTTGAATAAAAACTTTTAAAAAAGTAAGAAGTAATTTCTAAAAATAATGTCATTCTGGCATTAAGAGTCAGCCGCAATGTATTCCATTACAAGTCAGCCGTAATATTCTCCCTGCGGGATATTGAGAAATGATTGCGTTAATTTAGTGTAGATGCAGTGTCAATCCTAAATATTCAATCCACCCTAATCTGTGTTTATGCTTGGAAAAGAAATTCCGATGTTAAAGTTTTGCCTGCTTGGGCGAGTGGGCTGTGGAGCCACCATTAGAAGTTTTGTGATTTGGCAGAGAAAGACGTTTAGACTATTTCCACATCATACTACCATATTGAGTGTCAGATTTATAGAAGCTGCATTGAAACACCCTGAACATGCGCTTGAACGTAGTTTAGGCAACACAAGAGAAAATGGCAGCTGTGACATGCTGACGTGATATGCTGACGTGACACGCTGTCGTGACACGCTGATGCGACACGCTGACGGGACGCGCTGACGTGACACACTAACGCGATACACTAATGAGACATGTTTTGTTCTAGGTGGAGCGTGGGGACCTTACAGAGGTGGTCAGTGGTCCCATCGTTAATTGGATGGAAGGAGCAATTGATTCCCTGCAGACCAATCGGATTCTAGCGTCTACAGACGAGTCGAGACAAGACAATCAGCTGATCATCAGTAACTCCAGCTGCCGGCCAGCTCTCGGCGGTGTTATTACCGTAGCCTGTGTGCTCGCAGTGGCCGGTTACTTGTCACGACTATGGCTAGCCGGACTCTAACCAATCTTCCTCTGAATGAATGATATTAGCACGCCAGGTTCTAGGTTCAAGTTCTCCAAGGTGCCCGACATGACTCAGTGCTGATAACTAGTAGCTGTTGACAATGCTGGTAGATCCATGACGTGGTGAGAATTCTCCGTGCCATCTGTCAGTGCCTACAGATCTATAGATCGAAGCATTGATGGCTGATCGCTCCATATTATGGTATAGGTATTACCAATTCCACTCAACAACCTCAGTTCTATTATCTTAATGCTTTACTTTTCGTTTATTGAGTTTTAGAAGAAGATGCTGATGAATTTTTTCAACTCATGTGGATATTTATTTTATTAGCAACAGACAACACTCATCGCTAGTGTCTACCTGTGTGGTCTCATGTCTACCTGTGTGGTCTCATGTCTACCTGTGTGGTCTCATGTCTACCTGTGTGGTCTCATGTTCTTTCAATTGTGTATTGTTATCTTCACCTAGTTTTTATTGCCGTTAATAGCAGATGGATATGTCAAATATTTACTTCACCAAGACTGATCTTGACTGAGTGAATCCGGCCTTTATTCACATCCACTCTTACCAGAGCCTGAGTTGTGCTCTTGGATATTTGATGCTGGTTTTTCATGCTACGTTCACTAAACTTAGAACCAGAACGAATTGCTTTCATGGAGTTTTATGTGCACTGATGTAGGTGAACTAAACTTACATCAAGTTAACTACTCATTAACTATCGTGAACTATCCTCTTCCAGCTTAATACCAGGCAGGTATTTCCACAATGGAATAAGTCTTTCAGTATATAGAATACCAGGTGCTTTAAACTTGCTCCCTCCCTCCCTCTCTCCCTCTTTCTCTGTCTATACACGTACACATGTGCCAATTGTGATGGGCCACGTGCCACTCTAATAAACATCTATTGGGGAATTGTCCGCTCCTTATATAAATATTCCCAGGTAGCGGAGTTGCCTTCCCGACGTTTTATCAATCCTATCGGCCAATTAGCAGCAATGTTTTACCGGTGTGTTAGCCAATGATTGAGCTTGACTCTCACAACATACATCAGTGGCAGTTGTGTACTCTGCTCCCTCTTGCAGAGCACCATTTGTGCTTACCAGTACAGTAGCTGGTGGTCCACTTCGTTCTCATCATTGCAGCACCACCCAGGCGAGGACTTTAGCCTACCAGCAAACATAACAATAAATTGTTGTGACTATGAATATTTACGTGAAAATACTCGCGATCAGCGTCGGGATCGTGGCTGTTCAGCATATTGCTAAACTAATGTAAGTCGACTACAATACGTCACGGTGAATTCATTCACTGTAACCTTCTGAGATTTTTGTTTCAAAAGATAACTCTCGTGAGATGTTCTTCTACTTCATACAATTTGAGTGAAATATGTGAAGACTGAACAAAGATAGTTCTCGTGATTTAGTACGACTGCTTCTACTTACATCTTGAGGATCATTTTAGTTCATTCACGAAGTAATGGTCTTTTTGTGGAAGTTACTTTCTGCTCAAGCTTTCCTGGTGAATCTCTCCTTTCTACCTCGGCGTCCTCCATCTGTTCATGTTTGGATACACGCCCACTCAACTAAACCTCCCATTTCCTTATCTCTGTCTTCCTAACTCACGTCTTCCTTTCTGATGCTTTCTTCATTTACACCTTAATTCCCCCAAAATCTTCTGCTGTTGCTCGTTCCACCGACCTCTATACCTCCCTCCGTCATCTAACCCCCTCTCTACCTTCCTTTTCTCACTTCCCACCTTACTCTCACCTGTCACGATAGGGGCTGTATAATATTCTGCTCTGCACATTGTAGATACATGGACCAAAGCTGGGGTAACACGATCATAAGCAGTCACCCAGGACCATGTCACATTGTCCAAGGTTTTGGTAAGTAAGTATTTGCTGTGAATGTCATCTATTTCACCGTCCCCTCCCATCATATCTCATTGTGGCATATTGACCATGACTGGCTATTGCAAACCTGAGACTTGAGACCATCTGACTCCATGAGGATTCTAGTGTTTCTTCTGCCACTTTCCCTTTAAGAATGTTTACAAATATTTGTGGCGACAAAAATGAAATCAGGACTGTACACTACTTGAAACGAGGCGGTTCACAAGGTGGCTTACTTTCATGCAGTGAAATTGTGGGCAATTATTCTGCATCCTGACCCTAAGGTTTTGTATATTTAACCATCATATATTGTATGAACGTAGAGATTTTAGGGACCTCACCATTAAGGTTACTACTGCATTCCCTCGACTATAAGACACATGTCTAAGGAAGTGAGGTATTCCCTCGACTGTTAGACACGTGTCTAAGGAAGTGAGGTATTCCCTCGACTATAAGACACGTGTCTAAGGAAGTGAGGTCATCCTAAATTAGTCTTAATTTTCTGGCTTACAGTTTGAAATCTTTGTTTAATAGTTCTAAATTGATTCTCTCTTGTGACACTAAGATGGCGCCTTTATAACAATCCTATATGAAGGTATAGTGGTGCATACGTAGGATTTAGGCGTGTCTTATAGTCGAGGGAGCACAGTATCGTCCATGATGTGTCAGCTGAAAAGTTATTGCTATAGCATATTGATCCTTTCCCTAGTCGGGGCTGTCAGGTTGTAAAGCTTTATCCCGGATTGAAATTTGAGAATAAAAGCCTTCAATCTTACTTTTATTTCCTTGAGTACAGAGTGTGAATGGGTTTCTGTTCCTGTTGAGCCGACTTTGTGAAATGAATTTATCATCTTTAATAGGTATAGGAGAACAGCAGCCATGATTATCGAGTGTGATTACTGGATTGCAGTTCACTCGGTGCATTCAGTGTGAATATTTATGTGGGGCTGGAAGTATAGACAGAGGGACGAGGAAGGAGACAGCTAGACTGTATTGTCTCATGTATCACCAGCCTAATATGTAAAAATTCATTGTGCATTTGAAAGTGAAAGTACTGATTTGTGATGCACATGGATAAAAAGAAACCTGCAGAAGTGTATGTGCTGGCGTAGAGGCTGGTTTACAGTCACTGAGATGCAGCTGCTCTTACTGTGTCTGCTCTCCTATAGGCATACTTATCTGTACTAGAGAGCCAGGAGGGAACAACTCCAGGTATATTAGAGCTGCCGAGTAGAGTCAGTGCAGATATTCCATTGATGTGTGAGTTAGAATCCTCTCCTGCATGTTATCTGCTCATGTAGATATTGAAGCGGGAATCGGGAGGAAGTTTTATTGTTAGGCTGTGGCAATATGCTTGGAGTATTTATAAACTCAAACGGAAAGGGAATGCTCTCACAAAAAGTCCAATAATGATTATGGGGGAGGGCTATCCAAAGAATATTATCCACGAACTCCAAGAACTCAGGAGAAAAGTCCACGGTAGTCATGTTACGGCGCTGTATCATGGATATTTTCCTGATATGTTGCAATCTTTTTCCGTTATCCAGTGACTCCTGGAAGTGAAGACATGACGCTCTTACCGTCTGGTCAGCTGATCATATCCTCGGTCAGTGAGTTTCTCAATGTCTCGCATATATGTTCATGTGTGTACGTGTATTGTTGCATGTCTCACTTGTATGTGCATGTGTGTACGTGTGTTGGTGCATGTCTCACTTGTATGTGCATGTGTGTACGTGTGTTGGTGCATGTCTCACTTGCATGTGCATTTGTGTACGTGTATTGTTGCATGTCTCACGTGTGTGTACATGTGTTGGTGCATGTACGGGTGTGTGTAGAATTTGTATAGAATTCACAGCAGTATCATTGCTACCAGCTGCAGCAGCTGGCGTTGACATCACTGTACCATCTTTGGTGGGTTATTAGTGGTATTCATCTGTATTGGTGTTGAGTTTGCTTAGGTAAATATGCTATCATACTTTTTCACAGATGTTTTTAGCATATTACTCTTGTTTATCAGTGAGATTTACCCTCAGACTAGCCACAAGATTAAATTTTATGCCACAAGATTAATCTTGTGGCATAAAATTTAATCCTCTGAGTAATTAATCTTAGTTAATCTTAGAATAACTCAATCAAGATGCAGCACTAATAATAACTGACAATAATCTTGTAGTGAATGTATTTAAAGTTTTCTGAGTATTTTAGTTGTTTTGCACATGGGATATTGTTTGAAAGACAATAGGTGTGTTCGGAGTGCGGCTGCGCTCTCATGATGAATGCAGATTTTTGAACGTCAAGCAATAAATAATAATACACTGCGACCAAACGCTCGGCAAATTTAGATTGATAAAAATATTTGTTTAACTTCAACGCATGCATGATTGATAATTTGCTATGAATATCAGCTACATTTATGTGGCTGGTTGGTATAACTGGTACAAAAACGGGTCTTCCCTAACTCCTCTGTTTCGTTTCTAGATACGGACTGGATAACCAGTCTGCCCAGTGCAGATGTGTCATTTGTACGAATGAATGTTCCTTTATTGAATGGTATTTGGGGTACATGTTGTACATGTATGTGGTCTGTGATGCTATGTAGCTTATATGGTATATGGTACATAGGTGTTGGGGCATGTTATCAATGTTGCCTTGCCTGCGTGGTGTATGTTGTAGATGTGACGTATGTGGTATATATAGCAGTGTGATGTATGTGACCCATGTGGTATATGTGGTAGGGTATGGAGGGATTCGCTGATTCCTCTGGCAGCTACTCCCATGGTGCTATTTACTCCTTGGACACAGCGGACAGTGGCGGTAGTGCTGTAAAGTTAAACCTCAAGGGAATACCCCAGGACAGCAACTTCTCTCCACATGGCATACACCACTGGGTACATGATAACGGTACGCCAATCTCCCCTTCCATCCACTGCTTGTAGCACTTCTAGGCGATCTGGACTGTCATTGGCTGACGATGAATTGTTCATATATCAGCTGTGTCTCTAAATCTGCATTTACACCGTTTGTATTTGATATGGACAACTCCATATCCCAACAAGTTTAAACACTGTTATCCCTTTATCCAGCACTGCTAACACACACTGCATGAACACCACAGGAATGTCTCACAGCTAGCCACGTTCTGATTGGCTTATTCAATCAAGTGCACTTGATATTGGATAACTATGGGCAGCCAAAATTGGACCGAGAAAATGGGAATGCAGCTTGAGATGGCTAGGATAGAATGTGACAATACGTTGAGATGGCTAGGATAGAATGTAGCGATACGTTGAGATGGCTAGGATAGCGATACCTGTTCTAATGGGGATTTCGGCACTGTAAAGGGAGTTGTCTTATCTCGTATCAGGATCTGTGTCCATATTTGTGGTGACTCATCATCCGGAGGCAGTATTTCGGTTTCTCTATGACGGTAAGAAGACTCTGACGCTGACAAAGACATACTCTAACCCAACCCACATGAGGAAGTAAGTATGCAGCAATTGCGCTATGTTGATGTCTATGTATATTGTTGTTTTGGGCTACATCGATGTCTATGTATATCTCATTGGTCTCGTTGCAGCCTCAATAGCATCTATGTTACCGGTGAGGACAGCTTCTACATCAGCAACATTATGAAGTCTCAGTATGGCCACAAACCGTCACTCCTGCTCGAGTACATACTCATCTTACCTCTGTCTGACATAATTTATGTCAAGGGGGACAAATCCCACGTCGCTGTCGAGAGCTTACATATCCCGAATGGTCTCACAGGAAATGGCAGGTAAAGCATTGGAGTCTGAGACGCTGCGCTGTCGGGGCGCTGCGCTGTAGGGACGCTGCGCTGTAGGGACACTGCGCTGTCAGCTCGCTGACTTTCTAATGCGCCGTTTATACTTTACCGTGTAGGTTTCTGTACGCGGCAACTAAAGACTCTATTCACATCTACACCATCCTACCAAACGGAGAACTGAAGATATTCAAGGTCTGTAACAGTGTCAAAATTATGACATTTCCACCTTCAGTGTCAACCAATGCTGGGCAAATAGTGTGCTGATGGCTGAAATAGTTTAATTGCGATAACATAACCGAGATAGAATCGCAACAATGTTGTGTCATAAACGTGACTTTGTTTGTCATGGCACAAAATCACAACCGGTGTCAACTTGATGATCGTGAATTTCAATACTGGTAAGAATAGCTCAAATTTGACAAATTTGGTTTTAAAAATCCATGAAATGGCAGGGAATTTTAAATTTGGCGTGAGCTGTGATTTTGATCAGCAAAGAAATTCTTGCCCTCAAAGATTCCCAATGTACTGTTATGGAGTTGTGCTCTACATATTTCAATATGACGTTCCCCATACTAATGTCACAATGACGCCACGTCAGAGCCATGTCTGCCACTAAAATGTTTTGCTGTCCCTCTCCTGCATCCCTCCGCTAAATCCTCTGTTTCTTCTTTTCCTCTCTCCCTCTCTCCCTCTCTTTCTAATCTTCCCTTGTTGCTCCTCTCCCTCCCTCTGTCCCTCGTTCTCTCTGTCCTTCCACTGCCTCCCTCGCTTCCTACGTCCCTCCCCTCTCTTCCCTCACTTCTGTGCATCACAGCATATCCCGGCGGATGTTGCCAGCCGTGATGACCTCATTCTCTATCTTACACTCGATGACGATGTCGAAGTCATGTGACATGGGTTTTCATATTTGTGCTCAGCTCAGCGAGCTCTAACTGTTGAGCCACAGGAGAACATTAAAAAACCAATAATAGCCATTGTGACTCTAAATTCTGGCATCTAAAATACGGGAGTGGAGGGTAAATATGGGACACTGGACAGGTATGGTGACTGTGATTGTTGTCTTTGATCTCCTACCGGTTCGTATTCGGGTTATTTTAATATATTCTGTTGAAGTGGCACATGTGCAGCGAGACTTGTGACAAACATCAGGGTCATTATAATTATATAGCCAGGCTGCGAAGCGTTGCTCAAAGGTAGAATAATGTTCATTGTTGTGTGAGTCAATTATGGATGAAGCTCAGTGAATGGTTAGCCAGGCATATCTGATTACTAGTTTCAATAACTGATTCCATTTATTTATTGTCTTCTTGGTACGCCCCCCCTCCCCCCTCCCCGTTTCGCTAATCCTGATACTAAGGCTAATCAGTTCATCTTCTGTCACGACAGATGATTCCGATAGCTATCGGCAGCATGGATAACATAAAACTCGACGCTGCCGGTGACCTATGGATTGGATGTCAGCCGATACTGCGGAATGTACTAGACTACCTGGAGGATATGAGGAAACCCTGCTATTCCCAGGTATGGTAGGCTAACTCCACACCATATTCTCTATTTGCACTAGTCCATGAGAGAAATGGGCAACTCACAGCGACCTCCACTCGCAGCGGTATAAAATGTTCTTTTGGTATTATCCAACTGATAGGAAAATAACAAATACTGTCATGTCTTTGTAATGTCACATAATTGTAATACAGCCGTCACACTGTCACTGCAGATCCTGCGAGTCCGCAATCCAGAAGGAAAAGAGAAAGTGGAGTCAGTGTTTACAGACGACGGTAGCCTATTCAACGGAGTCTCCGTCGGCCTCTATCACAACAGGAAGCTGTATATGGGCACCATTCATGACAAGATGGCCGTCTGCGATGTCAAACATCTGATGGGTGAATAACCAATCAGAACTGAGCTCCTCTACTTTTCATCTCTCGTTACATCATAACATATCATGAACAATGCATTCCAATGCACGGCACACTTTTACTTTACACTTTGACAAGTTGATTTAGCAACGATCTAAATCTGATTAGAGTTTTTGTGATGTTTAATTGCTCACCATGATGTTTGCTATATTTATTGATTTTCATCCAAACTACGTGATGTTAACGGGACGCACTGACTCGACGCGCCGACTCGATGCGCAGACTCGACGCGCAGACTCGACGCGCTGACTCGACTTTACCGATGTTCTACTAAGACGTAACCTTTGATGCCTCGGAAAAATTTTGTATCGAAGAATAAGCAGGGAAATTTTGAGCAATATTTGAAGCAATGATTTTTATGCTATTGTGCCACATAAAGAACATTGCGAATCAGTCTGACAGATTCCTCGCTACTTTACACGGTATTCCATCATCCACGCAGTACATCTTAAAAAAAGGGTGAACTCACCAGGTATCTCCATGCATACCCACGAACTTGATGCTGTAGAAGTTGAATGTGTTGGTAAAATAATCCTAAGCCATGCAGTTTTGAAGGAATCAAGCAAAGAAAGCTGATCATCTGTGACGTCAGAGTGACGCTACAGTCACTATGACAATGACTATGACAATTTCTTTAAGCAAAGCCTGGTTTCTATACGGCGATGCATTAGTTACGCAACACCATCAGCAGTGAGTGATCAGCTGCACTGAATGACCTCACATTGTGACACGCAGAAAGCTGCGATGATTGGATGCTGCGAATTCGATGGTTGTGTGATGATGTTTTTATATTTGGTCCGAAGGAGATGTACGATGCTGTACGCGGAACTGTGGCCTTGACCTCTTGAATTTTGGATTCAGGTTCACAAGGAACTGATTGTTGTACGATTATCATGAACATACGAGAAGTGCTAACCACCGTGTAACAGGCGGCTAAATTGTTGGTGAAGAAAATGATTTTTTCTGTCTCTAGAGAATTTTCTCATTTGCAGCACTCGTTGCACCTGTTACATTTATATGGCTGTTTGTTGTCCACTCAAAGCTGGGGTTCTGTGTGGTAAATTTGCTAACGAACTTCAAGTCTGCAGTCTGATGATGGGGTGTTGTAACGGCCTGTAAACCATATTTTGTACAATCCACATCTATGAAGTGATGTGGCCTGGTTTTTTGCTGTTGATTTGTGACACGGAAACAAGTGTATCCAGTCCTTTTCATTATAGGAACTTGGGTAGTTGTCTATTTCCCCGCCCTACAATTGCTCAAAATAAGAAGTCTTGAGAATTCTGAAGTATTCTTCAAGACTTCTTCAATAACTTTCTGGGCAGGGAAAAAGACAATTACCGGAACGTGTGACTTCACAGCCCTTTCTCCTAAAGCGCCCCCTACAAGCATTGAAGTTTCTTGACCCTTCTTCCTCATAACCTATGTACAAGATCCTCTCTGTTGCCTTAGTTTGCAATGTTGAGAGTGTGTGTAAACGCTGAATTTAAAGTCAGCACTAGCGTTTACAGGAGTGAGATGAATGTGAAGCATTGGCTGGACATGTTATCGTGAGTGGGAACTGTAACCGCTGATCAGCTGACTGCGGCTCATTACAACCGGCGTGCTCGGTCTGTGATTGGCCACTGCTCACTAGCATCTGAGAGAATGCGCCCCATCACTCGACTACTGCAGTATACAATCAGTGTGAAAAATGACTGCCAATGTAACTCTATGAGACAACCTGCCAACTGGGCATCCAAAGTGGTTGACCAATCACGCGTCTCATAGGTATTAGAGGTTCCCTTCATTTACAAGAGAACCACTGAGAACGTTTTTTCCTAACTTGGGTCAGATGAACGTGGATATATGTTGTGTAACATACATATAGTTATGATACATATGTGTAACTGCAATAATTCCCATTTAAATTGCGAGTATAGAGTTGAGTTATATTGTAACTTATATGAATGTTGGCCCTCTAAGAGAGGACAACTCCCAAATCGTAACAGGAGCTCCGCTTAGATTGAAACTTATCTGTTGTGGCAACAGTAGGAAGAAAATCACAAGTGTTTATTGGTGTAAAAAGGAAGCTTACCAGTTTTAGAGGTCAAGTTGATGATAGAGAAATGTGAGTGAAGGTTGTTTGTTAGGTCGCATCATAATCAGCGCAGAAATCTCTGCTGAGCCAGCCCTGCTGCCCGTCGCTGGTGTAGTGCTCTAGGCAACGGCGCACTCATAGGTTGATTCCATCAGCATGGCGACCGTTATCGGGCCAACACCTCCAGGTACTGGAGTGATGAACCCAACCTTTTGTAACACATTGGCAAAGTCCACATCTCCTTGCAGCCCCTCTTTTTCTGAATGAAAAATTTATTTATGGTATTTCTGTTTGAGGCTATTTATGTCGGTTTCAGTAGTAGGTTGTTGTTAGATCACAGACCTTGATTCTGTCCGAAGTCAATAACCACGGCTCCTTGCTTCACGAAATCGGCTGTGATGGCATTAGCTTTCTGGATGTCCACAACGAGCACATCGCCCTGGCTAGTCTACAGTTCAGGAAACACGGATATGCTGTCAATTGTTAACTGCACTATAGTTACAGTCATTTGATGGTGCTCATCACACACGGCCTGTTAGAGAGACAAACACCTGACTTGGATACCCTGACACCCAATGAGATATAAATGATTGTTTTAAAGAGGCAGGAGAAGATAACTCTTACGACACTTTCTAGTCCTGCGACACTTTGACCATCTGGTAGGTCATAGACAGTAGCGACAGCGCCCTCTCTCTTGAAGTAGGCTGCTATCGGGGTGGAGGTTAGCATGATGTTCCCAGTTGTACCAAGAACGACAGCCTGCTTATCAGCCAGCGACACACCTGGAACATAAATATGTTTTGCCAGGTGGTGAAGTTTGACCCTCATCACCATCAGTGCAGTTTATACTGTTGAAGCAAATCGCAAATATCAAGTAATAGGAGATGGCTCAGTGGTAGAGCCTGCACCTCGAGACACAAGTGTTTAGAGGTTGCGGGTTTGAATCCCATTGCAGTCCTCCTGCTGGGCTCTCGTGTCACATACGTGCTGTGACCTGCCTAGAAACCATTTTAATTTCTGACTTTTAATGCAGAAATTACGCTGGATAATCTGTATGGAGATCGATGCAGTGCGTTCTTGTTGAATTTGTTTGTGATTGTGAGCCCTTACAAGAATGAGACTGAAAATTCAGGGATCGGACTTAATGAGTCTACAATGTATGCTGTGAAGTATCTCAGTTCCAATTGATGATTGCATGTGGATAAAAATTTCGCTTCATAGAGAAATTGAGATTTAGACAACGCCAATTGTTGGCGGCTGCAGATTAAGTGCGTGTTACAGTGCGGATCCTGTGCTGCACGTTGCACTAGGTTGACACAATTTTATTGTAACGCCGTCGCCGCGAGATGGGAATGAGGCTGCCAGCACACGTTGTCATAACAGTGACTCGATATCCAACCAACTACTGTCAGTAGACTAAACATGGTACAACTTTACAGAGCTTTTTACAGAGTTATCGACGCCATGACATGGTTTGAACCTTTCTGACAGCTAAGAGGTTGCCGGAAGGCAGTAGAGGCTTTGGCCTTGAGGAGATACTCACTGGTAGATTTTATAGCTGCCATCATTGCTTCACACTTGTTGACTGTTACAGAGCTGTCTCCCTGCACCAGACGGCCGACATTATGCAGTGTAACAGCCTCGATATCCTTCACCGGTTTGATTGATCTGGCTAACTAAAATAAAAGTACAAAAGGAAACTGTAAAAGTGGAATCATTCGCGGAAAATATTTGGCAGAAATATTTAACTTTGCCCCCAAATGAGAAAAATGTTAGCGTTTGTGGATGAAGTCCGTCCCAAACATAGAGTAGAAATAACTCCCCAGCGAAAATAATCAGCATCTATGAAATCACGAAGATGCCTACGATCACCGGTGAGTTGACTATGCGATGACAACTCTGACAGGTTGTCATGATGTAACAGCTCCGGTGGAAACTTAGTTGTATTTATCATTAATGATTTCCTTCAAATCGCTATATTCCCTAAATATTCCACTTTCACAGTGCATCACTCGAGACAGGTGGTAAGGCTATATCTCGGGTACACATATAAACACCGACTGACGGCGTCCGTAGGTTGCTTTCTGTGCTCTGGTCATCGCTGTCAGTGCTACAAGAACTGACATCAGGAGACTCAGAGGAGTGATGGGGCTATATCGCCCACCGACCCACCTTTAGATACTTCTGCTCATCAGAACCAGGGCCAGTGAATACTGTCGGATGAAGAAGCAAAATGCTGTTATAACTCGTGTCGTCATTGAGCTCCTTAATCTTATCCAGCACCTGCATGACAAGGAGGAAAGTACCGCAAGTTAGTCTGAGCATTGCTGGCATCATGTCAATAATGTGATGAATGATGGACCAGGACACCTCAACAAGGAAGGACAACTCCAAACGCCTATAACACTACCTTAGCACTGAGCAATGACAATTAAATGGAAGCAAAGCCAAGACAAAGGATGGAGCCAACAATAAAAATAGCATTAAACGAGGCAGTTGTTGACAGAGCCTCAAGCAGTCAAGTTGCATTCTGCTCAGCTCTTCTACTTCTACCTCTCATTTCCCCATTTATTGTGAACATCTCTTAACCGTTATTAATACTGTATGACGAATACACCAATATACTTAGCCACGGTGTAAGTCTATCTCCTTCTATTAGTGTAACGAACGTGTGCAACCTTCAGTAAGACAAATCTCACTCATGTCCATCTGAAGTTATGTCGCAGCAAGTTGGGTTACTGGGGTCAGCATCAGCTGCCTAGAGCGCCAAGCTGATCTCTACAATAAGCTCCTATTGTTGTGCAGTAATGATTCTTGGGTACCAAACTCACCTGTTTTTCAGTTGCAGTTTCCGGAAAGCGATAAGCATTTACAGTCACTCCAACCTCCTTACCAGCATTTGTAGCCAGTTCGATGTACTTGTCCTGGGGGTTTCCAACCTGGAATAATTTCAATGACTACTTATCGGCAAGTATGACGAAGTCAAACACATGCAGTTTGCCGTCATCAGAAAAGAAAGGAGAAACATGACATAATTAAATAAACGTAAACAGAAAACTGAGCAGAAAAAGGAGTAGAAACCATTCCTGCCAACCTGTTGGGCTGAAAATACTAGATATTTTGTTTTTCTGAACTTTGAGATGGCATATCTGAAAACCCCCACCCCTACAGCTAGGATTCTGTCATATTTGAGCTCAGCTTAGCAAGATCTAACTAGTGAGCCACAGGAGAAAATTAGAAAACCAATAATAGCAATTTAGACCCTAACTTCAGGCACCTAAAAGGCAGGAGTCTCCAGAGAAATATGGGAGACTTGACAGGTATGCTGTGAACAGAATAACATGTAAAAACCAAGGCACACACGTACCTCTATCATTGCCAGCTTTGGTGTTATTCCAGCAGTATCTATCTTGGTCTTGACCTCTGCCTCGATCTGTCTGTTTAAGAAAAAACAGATTTAATTATTGTTGATCCCAAGCACCAGTGAATTTGTGCTGTCCAGCTGCTGCAGTGGCAACGGAAAAACAAAACTTGATGCTAACAGAAGTTAGCCGACACTAAAATAACCACTACGAGTATAATGATTGAAACGAAAAATTTAAAAACTTGTTAGCACTTCTTCCTGTAAGAATCACAGCAACGTCATATTAATCCCACCGCTGCCACCATCGCTATCAGGCGAGGCTACCATCCTAACAAAATTTTTTAGGAGGCATCCCACCAATTAGCGATAGTGACGTGGTGATATTATTATAAAATATAATAGCATATTATACTATACTACATTATATAATATTCAACAGCAGGATAATGTGATCTGAATTGTTACATCAATTGATAACCAGTCAATTCATCTAATCAGTTCGATTGTTTTATCAGGACAATCAGAACATAATAACAGCTACCATACAACAAATAATATTTGCCATGCTGCTATCATACTCACTTTGCAATGGCAGTGCCATCAATCTTTTTTTCCATTTCGAAGCTGACTGCTTTATTGAACAAGAAATATTGTGAGTGTGTAGATCACCCAGGCCAACGCAGCCTTATATACTGCGCCCTGTGCATTCAGCTTCGTCTAGGGTATTAAAGTGCACTGACCGTATATCCCCTACAATTGGCTACGATGTTTTAACTTAAGCAATTTTTTGATAGTTTAATACAACAGCATCAAAGAAGTGCAAATGAGAAGGAGGGATGGAGGGAGGG
>ERZ1740065.326-NODE-326-length-24640-cov-10.180639_pt1 | contig 24640 bp, 31 predicted proteins | sample MGYA00581738_ERZ1740065 | MGnify/ENA primary metagenome ERZ1740065 (study PRJEB43018, sample SAMN04849749) | marine metagenome | isolation source: floating plastic debris | place: Pacific Ocean | collected 2008-09-01 | study: EMG produced TPA metagenomics...
GCCGCGCGCCAGTACGCGGCCCAGTCGGCGGGGGGGTGGCCAAAAACGCCCACACCTCCAAAAGGCCCACAAGACCTGCGAGCAGGATGATCAGGCAGCCGATCCCGATGAGCAGATCAAGGGCCATGAAGGCGATCAAAGCCCCAGCCCCGTGCCGATGATCCAGACTGACCTGCAACAGCTTGCGTGTCGCGGACACACACACCCAATCTGCCAAAGCATTGGCGGCGGGCAAGAGGAGGAAGAAAAAAGCAATCGCCGTCGCGTCATCCGTGTCGCCGAGAAACACGTCGAAACCAGCAAGGGCACCGCCAACGACAACGGCAAAGGCACCGGCAAAGGCCCCGAAAAATCAGTTCGCTTAACCAGCGGGCCGCCTTCGGCCGAAAACCGGCCCGCTGGGTTAGGGTTTCAACACTCTTTCCAACCTTCAATCCAAAGTCGGTTGAATATCGAAGAGCCGCCCAAAATATGAGCGCACTTGCCCCCAAACTGACGAAGAAAATACCGGCGCGGGTCAAACGCGCGCGCCATCCGTCAAGGTCTTGGAAAGCGGGTATTGCGCCCACATTCGGCTGTCCAGTGGTTACCCGAGCGATCAGTGCCGCCAGCAGCGGATACAGAAAGGCCAAGAGCAAACAGGTGGAAAATGTCTGAAGGCTCCAGCGGCTCCCGAAAACACGGTGCGACCACTTCAGAAAGCGGTCAAGAAAGGCAAAATAGCGCTCTGATCGACCACTGTCATAACTTGCAATAAGGTCTTTGCGCCCGTCGCCGGAACGGATGTCAACCTGCAAATCCTCGCGGGCATTTCTCACATGGCTTGCACGCCATTGCGCAGCAGTAACAAAAAACGCCAAAACGCCTACGATGAATGCTGGTTTCTCTGAGTCCACTTTGGTCCTGCCCCAATCCGTTGGTCATATCTCACCGTGCCGCTTGCCACTCTGTCAAGCCGCGCTTCGTGTTGCGCTTTAGATGGCCTTGCTCTAGCAGGTGACAAAGCCATGGGGGACGCGATGACAGGCGGCAAAAACGGCATCACCTATGCGGATGCAGGTGTGGATATCGACGCGGGCAATGCGCTGGTGGAGCGGATCAAGCCTGCCGCCAAGCGGACCGCGCGCCCCGGCGTAATGGCAGGGCTTGGCGGGTTTGGCGCGCTCTTTGATCTCAAGGGGGCGGGCTATGTGGATCCGATCCTGGTGGCGGCCACGGATGGTGTCGGCACCAAGCTGCGGATTGCAATTGACACCGGTGTGGTGGACGGCGTCGGCATCGATCTGGTGGCGATGTGCGTCAATGATCTGGTCTGTCAAGGCGCGGAGCCGCTCTTCTTCCTGGACTATTTCGCGACTGGAAAGCTGGAGACAGAGCAGGCGGCAAAGATTATCGAGGGAATCGCCGAGGGCTGCGCGCGGTCGGGCACGGCGCTGATTGGGGGTGAGACCGCCGAGATGCCGGGCATGTACGAAGCGGGAGATTTTGATCTGGCGGGCTTTGCCGTTGGCGCGATGGAGCGTGGCGCGGATCTGCCCCGGGACGTGGTTGAGGGAGATGTGCTGCTGGGCTTGATGAGCGACGGGGTGCATTCAAACGGCTACTCCCTGGTGCGCAAACTGGTCGAGGTGTCGGGTCTGGGCTGGGGCGATGCCTGCCCCTGGGCCGATGCATCCCTGGGTGACGCGTTGCTGGCGCCGACGCGGCTTTATGTGACACAAGCGCTTGCGGCGGTGCGGTCAGGCGGCGTGCATGCGCTCGCTCATATTACTGGGGGCGGGATCACGGAGAACGTGCCGCGCGTCCTGCCAGAGGGGTTGGCGGCGCAGGTCACGCTTGATGCATGGGAGCTGCCGGGTGTGTTTGCCTGGTTGGCCAAAACCGGTGGGATGGATCAAACCGAGATGCTCAAGACGTTCAACTGCGGCATTGGTATGATGCTCGCCGTCGATGCGGAGCGCGCAGTGGATCTGACGACGCTTTTGACACAAGCCGGAGAGCGCGTGGTGCGCATGGGCCACGTGGTGGCCGGTGAGGGCGTGACCTATAAAGGTGCGCTTTTGTGACCACGCGAGTGGCTATTCTCATTTCGGGTGGTGGATCCAATATGGTGGCGCTGGTCGACAGTATGACGGGCGATCATCCCGCCCGGCCGTGTCTGGTGTTTTCCAATAATGCAGATGCCGGTGGGCTGACAAAGGCAGCAGAGCGAGGGGTTGCCACCGCCGTTGTGGATCACCGGCCGTTTGGCAAGGATCGCGCAGCATTTGAAGCGGAGCTGCAGATCAAGTTGGAAGAGGCCGGTACGGAGCTCATTTGCCAGGCGGGGTTCATGCGCATTTTCACCGCGTCTTTTGTCGAGCGTTGGCAGGGATGCATGTTGAACATCCACCCCTCGCTTTTGCCAAAATACACCGGGCTCAACACTCATGTGCGCGCGTTGGATGCGGGCGATCTCGAGGCTGGATGTACGGTGCATGAGGTTATCCCAGAGCTGGATGCCGGCCCGATCCTGGGACAAGCGCGCGTTCCGGTCTTGCCAGGGGATACGCCTGAGATGCTGGCCGCGCGGGTTTTGGTCGAAGAGCACAAACTGTACCCGCGCGTGCTGCGTTCGTTTGTGGAAGAGCGGTTTTCGTCACAGGGTGCGCGAAATCTTTGAAAGATTTCGGTCCGAATTCTTTCAAAGAATTCGGTTGCCCGTGGAAAATGACGGCGCCATCCCACTGAAGTGCTTTTTTTTGTTGGCAAAATCACAGACCACAGACGGATTTCCGTTTCAATTTGCCCACGCATGACCTATCACTGGTGCACCCTGAAGGGCGTATGGTGCGTTTTTCAGAGCGCGAACGACCCTGATGATTACAATCACCAAGACCGACGATCTAGCCGCGTTTTGCGCGCGAGCTGCGGCGTGCGACTATGTCACTGTCGATACAGAATTTTTGCGCGAACGCAGCTATTACTCAAAATTGTGCCTTGTACAGTTGGCGTTGCCAACGCGTGGAATAGAAGATGCTGTCCTTGTCGATCCGATCGCGGATCATCTGTCGCTGGAACCGCTCTATGAGCTCTTCCGTGATGAAGCGGTGGTCAAGGTTTTCCACGCGGCTCGTCAGGACCTTGAGATTTTCCATGTCGATGCAGGGCTGATCCCCAAGCCGATGTTTGATACCCAGGTGGCCGCCATGGTCTGCGGGTTTGGTGAGCAGGTTGGCTATGAAACCCTTGTGCGCAAAATCGCGCGGCAAAACTTGGATAAAACCTCGCGCTTCACCGATTGGTCCCGCCGCCCGCTGACAGATGCGCAAAAGACCTATGCGATCGCGGATGTGACGCATCTGCGCGATATCTATGAGTTTCTGAAAGACAAGCTGTCCCAGTCCGGTCGCGAGCGGTGGGTGGCCGAAGAGCTGGAGATCCTGAACGACCCAGAGACCTATACGATCCGACCAGAAGATGCTTGGCAAAGAGTGAAAACACGCAATCCCTCGGGCCGCTTTTTGGCGATTGTGCGGGAATTGGCTGAGTTTCGCGAAAACTACGCCCAAAGCCACAACATTCCCCGCAACAGAGTGTTCAAGGATGACGCTCTGGTCGAGTTGGCATCGACCAAACCCACCTCGATGAAAGATCTGGGCCGGTCGCGGCTCTTGTTGCGAGAGGCCCGCAAGGGGGACATTGCAGATGGGATCATGGCGTCGGTTCGGGCCGGGTTACATGTGTCACAAGACAGTCTGCCAAAGCCTGACCGATCCCGGGAAAAATTACAGGTGAACCCCGCTCTTGCGGATCTTTTGCGCGTGCTCCTCAAGGCGAAATCAGAAGAGTTTGGCGTTGCCGCCAAGCTGATTGCCAATGCAGCCGAGCTTGATGCGATTGCCGCCGGGCAGCGGGATTTGTCGTCGCTCAGGGGGTGGCGCAAGGACGTGTTCGGGTCTGATGCTCTGCGTTTGTGCGACGGGCAAATTGGCCTTGCAGCCCAGGGCGCGCATATCGTTGCGGTGAAGCTCTAACACCGTCGGCAGCATGCGTCGAAAATGCGTGTGTCGCTGAGTTTGCCGCAGGCATTCGGAGCGTCGAGGGCGGACAGTTGTAACCTCCATCCAATGGGATCTACGTAGATCTAATAAGGTATGAAACGCAGCGCAAAAATCATGCGGCGTCAGCGCCGGCTTGTGCGCGTGTTGCGCCTCGCCACAACCTGCACTGTGCGGACCAGCTCCAACTCTTGCACGCTGATCGGTGCTGCGGCCTGAATTCTGCGCGTGCGTTCGGGGCCCTGCGCCGTTTGGATCGGCTGGAGGGCGCGGAGCTCATAGGTGAGGACACCGTCGACGATGGCGCCATTATTGAGCGCCACAAGCCTCACATCATAAGCGCCTTGCCGCGTGGTCACACCCGAGACAGTGACGATCGCCCCGGTTGTCGTTTTCTGGATTTCAAGCGAGGTCACCTGATCGACCATCGTTCCTAGATAGGGTTCTTCGTCATCCGCTGCCAAAAGGCTGGCCCTGTCAGCGACGCTGGTGCTGCGGTTCGTCACATTCTTAATCTGGCTTTGTTTGCGTTCGCCGATGAGCGGGTTCACTTCCACCACCTCGCCGTCCGCTGCCACGACCGTCCCCGTTTCGTTGGTGGAACTGGTGCTCGATCCGAACCAGTTGATCGGGTTGAACCGCGACTCGCGCACGGTGCCACAAGACATCAGGACAAGGCTCGTCATCAGCAAGATCAAAAGGTTATGGCGCATTGGGGTCCCCTTCCATCCACGGGTGAGGTCTACCGCATGCGGGCCATCTTGAAAAGTGTCGGCTGGAGCATGAGGGTCTGGACGTCTGCGCCTCGCCCGCTTACCTCTGGGCGTGAAGAGCAAGGAATGGGTTTCCGTGGCACAGCCTGCATTTGAAGAGATCGTCGAAGACTTTGAATTCCTGGAGGATTGGGAAGACCGCTATCGCTATGTGATCGACCGGGGCAAGTCCATGGATGCGCTTGATGACGCGCTCAAGGTACCGGCAACCAAAGTGGATGGCTGCGCCAGTCAGGTTTGGCTGCACCCCCGCGTTGAGGCGGGGACGTTTTCTTTTGAAGGCGACAGTGACGCGATGATCGTGCGCGGGCTGATCGCGGTTCTGAAGGCGCTTTACAACGATGTGCCTGTGGTCGAGGTGCCCAAAGTTGATGCCCCCGGTGAATTGGCGCGGCTGGGATTGAACGATCACCTTTCGGCACAACGCTCCAACGGGTTGCGGGCGATGATTGAGCGGATCCGCCACGTGGCAGAAGACGCGCTCTGATGCCATGCCCAAAGGCTGCGTTACGAGATGATCACCAAGCTGTGTATCGCGCAATGCCTTGGTTGGCTTACGTTTACCGATAACCGAACCTGGAGGCTTTCCGAATGATGCGTTTGATCCCTGTCGTCTGTTTTGCCCTTTTGGCGATACCGGCCATTGCGCAAGACAGCGAAAGCCCGGACGTAGACATTCCGCAGGCCGAAGAGCCGCAAATTGAGGGACCGCAGAACGAAGGGCCGATGACCTACGAAAAGCTGGGCCGCATCATCTTTGCGCTGGATCCTGGAGCGCAGCCACAAGGGCCCGGATTCGTTCTGACAATTGCCGATGTAACTGTCTTGGTCGTGGTCGATCCCAATGCAGACCGGATGCGGGCTATGGTGCCCGTGGCGGATGTCGCCGATCTCACCGAAAAAGAGCTTGTTCGCATGATGCAGGCCAATTTTGATACCGCGCTCGATGCTCGCTATGCGATTGCCAACAACACACTTTGGTCGACCTACATCCACCCTTTGTCGCCTTTAGAGAAAGATCAGTTCATTTCCGGTCTGGGTCAGGTGGTCAATACCGCCAAAACCTATGGCACGCTTTATTCTGGCGGGTTGATGCAATTCAACGGCGGCGACAGCCCGGGGCTGCAGCGCGAATTGATTGATGAGCTGTTGAAGAAGGGCGAAGAAATCTGACGCGATCCTTATCGCCCCTTTTGTCCTGATTTGGATCAGCGGCCCAAACGCTCTTTGACGTCGTCGGCAAAATCTTCGTAGCGGCGCAGCGATTTCACGTCGACCTGCACATGGTTTCCCATTTTGCGCATGATTGGCAGATCAAAGAGGATCTGATCGAGCATGTCGGGGCCTTCGACATCGACCACAGCCACGACCTTGCGTTCGCCCACGACTTTCCAAAGATCCACGACGACACCGGCCTCTTTGGCGCCAAGCGCGGCACCGGCCTCCTCAGCCCAAATCGAAAACAGGCCCTGCTGGCCCATGCCTTCGCTGTATTCGACGGTGAAGTTTAAAAGATAAAGCATGTATTCCTCCCAAAGCTATGGTGAGCAGACTAGCCAGTTTTCCCATGCATTTCGATGCTCAGTCGCATGGACGCTTGTTTACTATTAAAGCGAGCGGCTCGATTTGGGGGTGAGATTGCGGTTTGGTGGCGCCTGACATGTCGTATCCATCGTGCATTCGAGGCGGTCGAACCGTCCGTCTGCAAGGTCTTCGGGTTTGATCCAGATCTGCAAAACTGCGTCTGGACCAATCTCAAGAGGCAATCCAAAGCTGTCGCCGAACTGAAACAACAGAATGTCATTTGCATGATCGCGCACCGATGATTGGATCTCAAAGCCTAGGCCAAACATTTGAAGCGGCATTGTTCCAGGCGAGAAACGCGGGCCGGCCGGTTGGCTTTGAAGTGTCACGATTCGCCTGTCCCAACGTTCGTCCTGATCCAACCTTTTGAAGTCTTGCTGTTCTCTGGCAACAGCCCGCTTGCAGGCGTCCTGAAGTGCCATCTTTGCAAGGGAATGTGTGGTGTCTGCTTGGAGGCCATGCCCTATTACCGTGTCGTCGAATAAGCCGAGCCACGGGCCCAACAGGTTTCCATGGGCATCCTTTTTGCTTGCGTGGCGCTCAATTTCCACCAGCATGTCGACAAACCGCTTTAGCATTTGCGCGCTCACCGGTCCTGTCTGGAACTGAGCCAGCGCCATCCAGCGCTTGGCTTGCCGGTCAAAAGTCTCCGTCACCGCGATAGGTGTGTCAAAGGCAAAGAACACAGGTTTGGGGCCCTCTCCGAAAGCGTGTTCCTGCACTTTCTTCTTTGAGGTTGCCACGTTCCAAATCGCTGTTGAGTTCAGAATGCCTTGTGCGCCTGCGTCATGCGTTGATCTGAGGCGCTCAAGTATCTTGTCATGGCATCGGTCATAAAAATCTTTAGACCAGTCAAAGATGAACTCCCACGTCAGATGCCGCGCCTGGAGTTCAAGCAGGTGCTCGCGAAGTGCTTTGGGGATCCTGTTCACCAGATCGGCGGAATCCTGGGTCTCATTCGGAAATGGCGGAAAGGGCCGCGCAGTGCTAAGCGCTTGCGCGAGGCCTTCTTCATGATGGCAATTTGCCTGTTTCCAAGGCCCTATATTGGTTCCGGCCTCTTCGACCATGTTGAGGGCAAGCCGATTGACTGCGTGGTCCGACGGAAATGGCAAAACCTCGGCGCGCTGCCTGACCAGCAAGCGGCCGTTATCGGTCGTGCCGTCTGCATGGACGAGATTTGACTGCATTGTGCCAATGTCTGCCAAATCGGATGGCAGCTCGCATTCCATCAGGGTCGATGGATGTTCGGGGGTGAAAACGACTGCTACCGCTGATGCAGCGTAGAGGAGGTCGAGATGCAATGGCAGGAAGAGGGACAACGTGCCCTTCTTCGGAAAATCCGGGGTCGGGTAACCCGACGCGCTGCGTGGAAGGCGTCCGAGGTTCGCCTCGGCGACGAAATGCAAAGCTTTTCCGTTCTTGTCGCGCGGCCACCGTGTGCCTGGCCCGAGGCGTGGCTTGCCGCCAAAACGGATGGGTTCATCGCCGCGCCACATGCAGCGTGGAAGGGGCCGCACCAAAAGTCCTGCGGTTCCGGGCCGTTGCATTCCATCGTGCATTGCGAAATCTCCGGATCAAATACGACTTCGGAATAAATGATTGATCTGTCTAAAATTAGGCGGATGAAGACGTTGGTGTGGGGGCGGGCCTTACAATCGCCCGATTTGCAAATGAGACGGGACCGGCGCTAAGCGGGGAACGTTACTCTGGTCCGTCCACAGCCCTGCGCAACCCCTTGCTATCAAGCCCGGGCTGTCTTATACGCCCCAGTGTCAAAGCGGCAGGTTAGACCGCGAGGAAAGAGCAGGGGCCGGGAAATACCGCGGCCCTTTGTTTTTTGCTCGCTGTTATCTGTGCCTGACCAATCGAAACTTGAAAGACCGGTGGATCCAACCGCCCGGCCTGAAAAACCGAGATAACTAAGGATAAAAACGCCACATGGCTCAAAACGCATCTATGGAGGAATTCGAAGCCCTCCTGAATGAAAGCTTCGAAATGGACACGCCCGATGAAGGGTCTGTTGTCAAAGGCAAAGTCATCGCCGTAGAGGCAGGACAAGCCATCATCGACGTCGGCTACAAGATGGAAGGCCGCGTTGATCTCAAAGAATTCGCAAATCCAGGTGAAGCCCCCGAAATCGCTGTTGGCGATGAGGTTGAGGTGTACCTGCGCTCAGCAGAGAACGCCAAAGGCGAGGCTGTCATCAGCCGCGAAATGGCGCGCCGTGAGGAAGCCTGGGATCGTCTGGAAAAAGCCTATGCTGACGACGCCCGCGTCGAGGGAGCGATCTTCAACCGCGTCAAGGGCGGCTTCACGGTCGACCTCGGCGGTGCCGTCGCGTTCTTGCCTGGCTCTCAGGTTGATGTGCGCCCTGTGCGCGACGCGGGCCCTCTGATGGGTCTCAAGCAGCCGTTCCAGATCCTCAAGATGGACCGCCGCCGGGGCAACATCGTTGTGTCGCGTCGTGCCATCCTCGAAGAAAGCCGCGCCGAACAGCGCGCCGAGGTGATCGGCAAGCTGGCAGAAGGCGATGCTGTCGATGGTGTGGTCAAGAACATCACAGAATATGGTGCGTTCGTTGACCTCGGCGGTGTAGACGGCCTGCTGCACGTCACCGACATGGCATGGCGTCGGGTGAACCACCCGTCCGAGATCCTGACCATTGGCGAGACCGTCAAGGTGCAGGTGATCAAGATCAACAAAGAAACGCACCGCATTTCCCTGGGCATGAAGCAGCTGCAGGAAGATCCATGGGATCTGGTGGCCGCGAAGTATCCGCTGGAGTCCGTGCACAACGGCCGCGTGACCAACATCACCGATTACGGCGCCTTTGTTGAGTTGGAGCCGGGTGTCGAAGGTCTGGTCCACGTCTCCGAGATGTCCTGGACCAAGAAGAACGTTCATCCTGGCAAAATCGTCTCCACCTCTCAGGAAGTGGAAGTCATGGTTCTGGAAATCGACGGCACCAAGCGCCGCGTGTCCCTGGGCCTCAAGCAGACCATGCGCAACCCATGGGAAGTCTTCGAAGAAACCCACCCCGTTGGGGCGGAAGTCGAAGGCGAGGTCAAGAACATCACCGAGTTCGGTCTCTTTGTCGGTCTGCCCGGCGAGATCGACGGCATGGTGCACCTCTCCGACCTGTCCTGGGACGAGCGTGGCGAAGACGCGATCCAGAGCTACCGCAAGGGCGATGTCGTTCAAGCGGTTGTCTCCGAGGTTGACGTTGAGAAAGAGCGCATTTCGCTCTCCATCAAAGCGCTGGGCGGCGACAAGTTTGCCGAAGCGGTTGACGGCGTGAAGCGTGGCTCGATCATCACGGTTGAAGTGACCTCGATCGAGGATGGTGGCGTTGAGGTGGAGTATGAGGGCATGAAGTCCTTCATCCGCCGCTCTGATCTCAGCCGTGACCGTGCCGAGCAGCGTCCAGAGCGGTTCTCCGTCGGGGACAAGGTCGATGTCCGCGTGACCAATGTGGATGCCAAGACGCGTCGTCTGGGTCTCTCGATCAAAGCGCGCGAGATCGCAGAAGAGAAAGAAGCTGTCGAACAGTATGGCAGCTCTGATTCGGGTGCGTCTCTGGGTGATATCCTGGGCGCGGCACTCAAGGGCGACGAGTAAACCGTCATCCCGCCAAACAATCGAAAAGGCCTCGGCATGTCGCCGGGGCTTTTTTCGTTTCAGACTGTTGCCGTCGTGAGGGTCGCGGAGGTCCGCTGCGATCACAGCGAATCATCTCCTATGGGTCGCGTCTCAAGGGGGGCCAAGGTGCTCATTTTCGCGGTGAGGTACCTAATTGTCTCAAAAATAGCTGTATTTCATCGGGATATACGGCGGAATACCGTATTGATGGCTTTGCCGACCGCTTTTCGTTTTTTCGATTTGTCACTATAGTTTACCAATTCCACGAGAGCGGCGATAAGCCTGCCGAGAAGACTTCTACATAGACTGCCCTGGGAGATGCGCGATGATTAGGTCGGAACTCATTCAAAAGATAGCCGATGAAAATCCGCACCTCTTTCAGCGCGATGTAGAGCGGATAGTAAACACGATATTCAATGAGATTACGGATGCGATGGCATCGGGTAACCGCGTAGAGCTGCGAGGTTTTGGAGCATTCTCGGTTAAGAAGCGCGAAGCGCGCACCGGCCGGAACCCGCGCACGGGCGCATCGGTTGACGTGGAAGAAAAGCATGTGCCGTTTTTCAAAACTGGGAAACTCCTCCGCGACCGTTTAAACGGGAAATCTTGATGAGATACATCCGCTATGCCATTTTGGCATCCATTGCCCTGGTGCTGATCATTGTTGCCATGGCCAATCGCGGCGCGGTGACAGTGCAGACTCTGCCCCTGGAGCTGGCGCAGATCGCGGGGATGAATTTCAGCTATGAGGTGCCTCTTTTCGTGGTGATCTTCGCGGGCATTCTGGGCGGCCTCGTGCTTGGGTTCGTGTGGGAATGGATCCGAGAAGCCAAAGAGCGCGCTGCAGCGACCCGTCAACGGCGTGAGATGGCGCTTTTGAAAGCCGAGATCCAACGCCTCAAAGACAAAAATGACGAGGGCAAGGACGAGGTGCTGGCGCTTCTTGAAAAGGCCAGTTAACTCCCTGCCATGTCAGACATGAAGGTCAAAATCTGCGGGCTCACGCAGCCCAGTCACGTGGCAGAGGCCGTGGCAGCTGGCGCGGATTACTTGGGATTCAACTTTTTTCCCAAATCCCCGCGCTATGTCAGCCACGCCACGGCGGCGGGGCTAATGTCTGGCGTGCCCGAGAGGGTAGCCAATGTGGCGCTCGTGGTGAATGCCAGCGATGAGGAACTGGGCGCATTGATCGCGACTGCTGGTCCAGACATCCTTCAACTGCACGGATCAGAAAAGCCGGAGCGCGTGGCGGAGATCAAAACGCGTTTTGGCCTGCCGGTGATGAAGGCCATTGGCATCGCCACGCAAAGTGATCTTCCGCAGATTGACGCCCATGGCGCTGTTGCGGATCTTCTTCTCCTTGATGCGAAACCTCCCAAGGGCGCAGACCGGCCCGGCGGCAATGCCGTGGCGTTTGATTGGTCGCTTCTGGCAGGCAAAGACATCGCCGTGCCCTGGCTGCTGGCCGGAGGGTTGGGGCCGGTCAACGTGGCCGACGCCATTCAACAAACTGGGGCTGTCCAGGTGGATGTCTCGTCCGGCGTGGAACGCGCGCCAGGCATGAAAGATCCAGGCCTGATGCACGCGTTTATCAGAGCCGCGCGCGCCGCCTGAGATTTTGCCGCGCCGCTTGGGACTGGAAAAACCCGGCCACGTCCCATATTCAACCTCTGACACAGCAGGGACAAACGCGCTATGGATGATCTTTTCAATTCCTTCATGAACGGGCCGGATGAGAAGGGCCGTTTCGGTCAGTTCGGTGGCCGATTTGTATCTGAGACGCTGATGCCGCTTATTCTGGAGCTTGAGCGGCAGTATGAGCACGCCAAGACCGACAAGAGTTTCTGGGATGAGATGCAACATCTCTGGACGCATTATGTGGGCCGTCCGAGCCCGCTTTACTTTGCTGAAGGGATGACCGAGCGTCTGGGTGGGGCCAAGATCTATCTCAAGCGCGATGAGCTCAATCACACGGGCGCGCACAAGATCAACAATGTGCTGGGTCAGATCCTCTTGGCCCGCCGCATGGGCAAAACGCGGATTATCGCGGAAACGGGCGCGGGGCAGCACGGGGTGGCCACGGCGACAGTCTGCGCCAAGTTTGGTCTCAAATGCGTGGTTTACATGGGCGCCCATGACGTGGAGCGGCAGAAACCCAATGTGTTCCGCATGCGCCTGTTGGGGGCCGAGGTGGTGCCGGTGACATCCGGGCGCGGCACGTTGAAGGACGCGATGAACGATGCGCTGCGCGATTGGGTGACCAACGTGCACGAGACGTTTTACTGCATAGGAACCGTGGCCGGCCCGCATCCGTACCCGGCCATGGTCCGCGATTTCCAGTCGATCATCGGCAAGGAAACGCGGGAGCAAATGATGGCCGCAGAGGGCCGCGTGCCAGATACGATCATCGCGGCGATCGGCGGCGGGTCAAATGCGATGGGGCTTTTCTACCCGTTTTTGGATGACACTGACATTGAGATTATCGGGGTTGAAGCGGGCGGCAAAGGCGTCAATGCCAAGATGGAGCATTGTGCGTCTTTGACCGGCGGGCGCCCGGGTGTGTTGCATGGCAATCGCACATATCTTTTGCAGGACGACGATGGTCAGATCCTGGAAGGGTATTCGATTTCTGCCGGGCTTGATTACCCGGGAATTGGACCTGAACACAGCTGGTTGCATGATATTGGGCGCGCTCAATATGTCTCCATCACGGATGTAGAAGCCCTCGAGGCGTTCCAATTTTCATGTCAGACCGAAGGCATTATTCCGGCCTTGGAGCCGAGCCATGCCCTGGCCCACGTGATGAAGATTGCCCCTGAACTGCCGAAAGATCACATCATCTGCATGAACATGTGCGGGCGCGGCGACAAAGACATCTTCACGGTGGCCCGACATCTGGGCTTTGACATGGACGACGGGGAGTGACTTCACTTCAGGGAGCCGAATTCTTTCAAAGAATTCGGACTGCATTTTTTTAAAAAATGCGCGCCAAACGTTGGCGGCAAAATTTTTTTAAAATTTTGGGTCCTGGTTGGTCACTTCAGCCTATGAATATGGTCGGGTAAATCCCGCGCATTAACATGCGCCTCGCGGACAAGGTGGTCGAAATGGGCGGTCATTGCCTGCACGCGCTCTGTGTCCCGAAACACAAGATAACTTTGTCCAAGGTACAGTGCTGCCAAGAGCGGCCCGAAGATCGTCACCGGCGCGGAATAGAGGCGACGGGCGTCAAAGAGATAGAGACGCATGCGGGGGTAGAGTTGCTCTGCCACATGCGTGAGATAGTCGGTTTGTTCCAACCGCGTGGCTTTGGGCAAACCCGCATAATACCCTTCGCCCCGCACGAAACTGTCGATCTCATAGAGCGGCAGGGCAATCTCATAGTCCGATTGGGTCTGCCGCATCCAGGTGAGCCTGTCTTCTGACGCGCCGATCGCCTGATCAATGCTGCGGCCGAGATGCGGCGCGTATTCCCATTCCAGCATCGCGCGTGTCTTCAACATATCCGGCAGGCCTGCAGGCACGTGACGGATTTTGTAGCCCGCTGCCTCCTGGTGCCAGCGGAAGATTTGTTCATCGACCAACGCTCGCGGAGCCTCAGTCAGCGACATGGCATTGGCCACGATATCGGCCGCAGATTCGGGCCGGTCTGTCAGCCCCAGGAGCCAGTCGGCAGAAACGCCCAACTGGGCTGCGCATTCGCCAACCACCTGCGCATTGGGCAGCCGCGCGCCATCGCCCTTGATCAGTTGCGAAATGGTGGAGCGATCGACACCGATTGCGCGGGCCAGACCGCTTTGCGTTTGGCCGCGTTCGATGAGGCCTTCCATCAGCCGCACGCGGAACAAATGCGCTCGGTCACGCTTGTCGATTTTCTGTGTCATATGGTGACTTTTATCACCAATGCAGAGCAATGTTAACCGTTTGAGGAATTTTCCGCTGACAGAAACTGTCGTAACGTTTTTGTGAAGGGCACATTCAAACGGAGATCACATGGAAACGCGGGCGCGGACCTGGGTAAAAGCGATTGTGTGGAACGCCATCGGTTTGGCGGTGATGAGCCTTGTGGGCTTTGTCATGACAGGGTCGGCGGCCGTCGGGGGCACCATGGCCGCGATAAACACCTGCGTCGGCCTCGCCTGCTATGTCATTTACGAACGGTTTTGGTCACGTGTGCAATGGGGCCGTTCGTATGGATAAGGCGCGGCGTGGGATTGAATGGCCAACCCTGGCTTTGATGGCGGCCTGTTATGGCTTGTGGATCGCGGCGATTTTCTGGCTGTCGACCATTTGGCTTCCCTTAGGGATCATTGGAGCCACATTGGCCGTGACGCAGCATTCCTCGCTGACGCATGAGGCCATCCATGGCCATCCGTTTCGGTCCATGTGGCTGAATGAGGCCACTGTTTTCACACCTTTGGGTCTGAGCGTACCCTACCGCCGGTTCCGCGATTTGCACCTGGCCCATCACGTGGATTCGATCCTGACAGAACCTTATGATGATCCTGAGACGAACTATCTGGACCCGACTGTCTGGCATACGCTGCCGCGGTGGGTGCAACGCATTCTCATCATCAACAACACGCTGGCGGGGCGCATGGTATTCGGGCCGGCGATAAGCTTGATGGCCTTGGTCAAAGAGGATTGGAACGCAGTCCACGCGGGCGACAAAGGCATTTTGTACGCCTGGGTGTTGCACGGTGTGGGAGTCATCCCTGTGATTGGATTGGTTGTGGTGTCACCAATGCCATTCTGGGCCTATGCGATCGCAGCCTATGCGGGCTTTTCCATTCTCAAGATCCGCACGTTTCTGGAGCATCAGGCCCATGAACGCGCAAGTGGCCGCACCGTTGTGATCGAGGATCGAGGGCCTCTGGCTCTGCTTTTCCTCAACAACAATCTCCATGCGGTGCATCACATGCATCCTTCGGTGCCGTGGTACAGATTGCCCGGGCTTTGGGCGCGCAATCGCGACAAGTATCTGGGCCGGAACGAGCATTACTACTATGCCTCTTACAGACAGATCTTTGCCCGCCACCTGTTCCGGGCCAAAGACCCCGTGCCGCATCCGATTTACACGGCCCATCGCGAACCGGCGGAGTAACGCAGCTCTGGTCATCCCCGGCCAATCCGGTCAGAGATGGCGGCCATGGACGCCTGGATTTTCATAGCCATCGCGGCGGCTGCGTTTCAGACACTGCGCTTTATGCTGCAAAAGTCGCTGTCGATGGGCCCGCTCTCGGCAGGCGGGGCGACATTCGCGCGCTTTTTCTATGGCGCGCCTTTCGCGGCGATCCTGGCATTGGGGTATCTAACGTGGCGTGGTGTGGGCTGGCCCGAGCTGAACGGCGTGTTTTGGGCCTATGCGATGATCGGTGGTCTGGCGCAGATACTGGCCACGCTTTTCGTGGTCCTGATCTTTGCCGAGCGTAACTTTGCAGTTGGCATCACGTTCAAGAAAACAGAGGTCATCCAGACCGCCATTGTCGGTTTTGTCGTGTTGGGGGATCGGGTCAGCCTCTATGGCTTTGTAGCAATCCTGATCGGTTTGGTGGGCGTGCTCGTCCTGTCAGAACCGCCCAAGACGGACGTCAAAGGATGGCGCCGTTTTGCCAATCGCGCGGCGGGTCTGGGTTTAGCCTCGGGCGCGTTTTTCGCCATTTCGGCGGTGGGATATCGTGGCGCCACGCTGGAGGTTGCACAGGGGGATGCCTTTTTCCGCGCCGCGGTCACCGTGTCCGTGGTCACGCTTGCACAATCACTGGGCATGATGGCTTGGTTGATGGCGCGTGAGCCGGGTCAGGTCAGGCGCGTCTGGGCCGCCCGTGGCACGGCTGTCTGGATCGGGGTGACAAGCATGGCGGGGTCTGTTGCGTGGTTTACGGCCTTTACGCTGCAGAACGCGGCCTATGTTTTTGCTGTCGGGCAGGTCGAGGTGATCTTTTCGATCATCGCCTCAGTGCTCTTTTTCAAAGAACGCATCGCGGGCCGGGAATTTCTGGGGATGGGCCTTTTGACCGCGAGCATTGTCGTCTTGGTGGCTTTGGGCTGATCAATCTGGATGCGCGTGGCCATACATGCGTAGAAATAGGCTCTCTTCATCGTTGTTTTTGAAGAATGGCACCGAGGCAGGTGGCGCGGGATCGGCGACACGGGCTTCGAGCTCGGCCAGAACCACCTCGGTGATAAAGGGCAGATCCAGGGCGCGGGCCTCTTGCAAGGGCACCCATTGCAGGTGGGACAGTTCCTCGGACGCTGCGGAAAAATCATCCAGATCGCCTGCGATATGCGCGGCATCCACCAAAAAGAACCGCGCATCAAAACGCCGGGGCCGTCCGGGCGGCGTGATGGCCCGGAACACAAACTGCATTTGATCTGCAACCGGCAGAAGGCCCAGATCGGCAAAAGTCGCCCAATCTGACGGAGGCCTGCCCGTCCAGGCACCGGAGCGACCGAGCGCGAGGCCCGTTTCCTCCCAAAGCTCGCGGATGGCAGCGACTGGCAAGGCGTGAGAGAGATCGCTCTGGCTGTCTTCGCGCAGGCGCGAAATGCACAGATCGGTCAGGGTGGCGTGCAACGCGACCTCAGTGTCGCCCGGGTCCACTGCGCCGCCTGGAAAGACGAACTTGCTTGGCATGAAAGCGGCTTTGGCCCCGCGTTGGCCCATGAGCACCCTGGGGTGGGTGGCCCGATCGCGCAGCACTATCACCGTTGCCGCGTCACGTATGGCTGTTTTGTCGACGGTCACGTTGCCCCCTTGTCGGGGTCAGCCAGGATCGTCCTCCTCACCAAACCCATGCATGTAACGGGCCCATTGGAAACCGATCACCATTCCCTTGAGCCGGGGCAATAGGTAAAGCGAAAGGCCGACGCAGCCAACGGTGAAAATCGTAAACATAATGAGTGGCTCGGGCCGAAACCGGACGAATACCACATGCATCATCGGCGCCATCAAATGGCCAACGAGAAGGATGGTCAGATACGCTGGGCCATCATCGGCGCGGTGATGGGTGAAATCCTGACGACAGACTGTGCAGGTTTCATTGGTTTTCAGATAGCCCTGGAACAGCGCACCTGACCCGCAACGAGGACAGCGCCGGCGGAACCCGTTAAAAAGCGCCGGCCAAATGGGCCGCTCAACGTGCACATGCGTTTTGGTAGGCATCGTCCAACCTCGCGAACTGCGCGTTCCCATGTGGTTTTGACACATTAGCCATGAACGTTCTTTTCGGTTTTGGGAAGGGGGCGTCATGTCCTTGCGTCCGGATGTCGCAAAAAATGCCGCCTATCAGCGACGGAAGTTGAGACCTTGAGCGTTTAGGATCTGCAAAATACGAAAAAATGGGCGCGACACGCGCAGGTTTCGCATAAATGAGGAGAAAGCAAATGAACAATACAGCCCTGACACTTTGCCTGTCTGCGGCCATTTTGGCGGGTTTGAGCACCGATGGTTTCGCCGCAGGAGACCGGCATGGCGGACCACGGATCAACTTTGAAGAGGTTGATGCCAATGCCGACGGGCTTTTGAGCCCTGAGGAAATGGAGACGCACCGCGCCGCGCGGTTCGCCGAGGCAGACACGGACGGCAGTGGCGGTCTGAGCCCTGCAGAAGTCGAAGCTCGGATGATCGCCACCCAAAATGAACGTCGCGAGCGGATGCTGGACCGCATGTTTGAACGCCGCGACGCCGATGCTGACGGTGAGATTACGATGGCCGAAATGTCCGAAAGCCGGTCAGCCGACAGGTTTTCGCGTGCCGATGCCGATGGTGACGGGCTGATCTCGAGAGCGGAGTTTGACGAGGCGCGGGAGAAGGCGCGCAGCAAACAAGGCCGGGCACAGTAAGCAAAGGTTGGCGTGTCTGCCCCTCTATCGAGGGGTGGACCGCCAGTAAGATTGAGGCAAGACTGCTGTGGTGATGGCCCCAATAGCGACCCGCGATGATCATGCCGTTTGATGATATAAATGCTGCCCCCACCGAGGCGCTGTTGCAGCTTTATGCCAATGGCGATCCTGAGGCATCGCGTGCGCTGACGCGGCGGTTGTTGCCGCGTGTCCTGTCCCATGCGGAGCGTTTGCTGAGCAATCGGGCCGAGGCCGAGGATGTGGCGCAAGAGGCCATGCTTCGACTGTGGAAGATCGCGCCGGACTGGCGCACCGGTGAGGCAAAAGTGACAACCTGGCTTTACCGCGTCACGGGCAACCTCTGCACTGACAGGCTGCGACGACGGCGCGGTGTCGGGCTTGACGAGGTGCCGGAGCCCGAAGACGACGCATTGAGCCCTGCGGATCAAATGCAGGAAAATGCACGGGCACAAGCCTTGCAGGCGGCGCTTGCCCGGCTGCCTGAACGGCAGCGGCAGGCGGTGATTTTGAGGCATATCGAAGAGGTCGGCAATCCTGAGATTGCCGAGATCATGAACATCAGCGTTGAAGCGGTCGAAAGTCTGATCGCACGTGGTAAACGGGCCTTGACGACCGATCTTGCCGCACAACGCGACGAACTGGGAATAAGCGAATGACCGACGCACCAAAGAGACCCGACCCGCTCGACGACGCGTTTCACGCGTTGAAAACGCACGCCACGCCGCCCGGCGATCATCTGATGTCGCGGGTGTTGGCCGATGCAGATGCGGTGCAGGCTGACTTTCTGGCGCCCCCCAAACCCGTGCGCGCGCCATTGTCGACGCGGTTTTTGGCGGTGATCGGCGGCTGGCCGTCTATGGCGGGCCTTGCCACGGCGGGCCTGGCAGGGGTCTGGATCGGTGTCAGCCAACCGGCTGCGCTGGTGCAAACCTCAGAGGCGTTGATCTATGGCGATGTCAGCGGCGCGCTCGTTGATCTTGACCCGTACCTGGGTCTCAGTGAACCGGATGGAGGTCTTTGATGAGCTCTGATCCCAATACCGCGCCAAAGGGCATGCGCCTTTGGGTGCGCATCGTGCTTGTGGTGTCCCTGGGTCTGAACCTTTTGGTCGTGGGCGCCATCGCCGGTATCGCGATCAAGGGGGGACCCTTCAAGGATGGCCCGCCCAGCCGGATTGCCAATGAAACCATCGGCCCGTTCACGCGCGCCCTGTCCCCGCAAGACCGTTTTTCAATCATGCAGGAAATCCGCCAAAAGGGACGCAGCGAAGGCTGGTCGCGCGAGGCACATCGCCAGTCGATGGAAGAGATGATCGCGCTGCTTGAGGCGACACCGTTCGATGTTGATGCGTTTGCAGAGACTTTCAGGAGCACTGTGGGTGGTCTGCAGGGGCGCATGACCGTCGCCAGCGAAGCTTTTGTGGAGCGGCTGTCAAACATGTCGGAGGAAGAGCGTGTCGCCTATGCCGCGCGCGTCAAAGAAGCGGTAGAGAGAAAGCAGCGCTGACCAAAGCGTTTCGCGACAAACCTGACGAGCAGATCGTCGCGAAACGCATTGTAACGTTGCTATGCTCCGCGCATTTCGCCTTCAGCTGATGTCTCAGGTTAAAGGCGAAAGACTTTAGGTTTACGCGGCAGGGCGCAATGTGACTGTGACAGTGTCGCGCCCGCCGGATTTGGAATCGTAAAGCGCCTTATCCGCTTGTTCGATCAGCATATCGGCGGTCAGCTCACCCATATTGGCCGGGTGTACAAGCGTCGCGCCGATGCTCACGGTGACATGCACTGAGCCCTGACGATCGGCAAGAGGAACATCGTTTTCACGCACCATGCGCCCCACATGTCTGGCCAGGGCGCGCACATCGGGCAGCGTTGTATCGGGGACGGCGATCAAAAATTCCTCTCCTCCGATACGGGCGATCATCGTGTCATTGGGCAGGGCATCACGCATCACTTCGGCCGTGCGGATCAACACACGATCCCCCGCGGCATGGCCAAATGTATCATTCACGGATTTGAAGAAGTCGAGATCGGCAATCATGACAGCGCAGCGTTGCTGTTCAGCCCGCGCATCGTCGATCATGCGGCGCAGGTAAACCTGCGCGTATCTGCGATTGTGCAGCCCGGTCAGCGGGTCAATGACCGCCGCTTGCAAACCGTTTTCCAGATGTCCGCGCAAGGTGTCGGATTGTTTTTTGCGCGCCATTTGCTGGGTCAACCGAAAGGCCAGCTCATGGTCCTCCAGGCTCGTGCCGTCATGCAAGTGAACAACGTCGCTGGCGCCCATATCCAGAAGTTTCGCGGCATGCCCTGACGTTTCGGTTTCTGTCAGAGCGATCACCCGCATATCACGTCCGTTTGATCCCGCCTGCAGGCTGGCAAGTCTCCTCAGACCGGCTTCAGTATCGCAGTCGATGTGCAAGAGCGTGACGTCAGGCTTGGCGCGGCCAGACAGGATCTGTGCTGCTCTGTCATGGGACACCGGCACGAGTTGATAGTTGCAAAAGGGCGTGAGCCGCGCGCAGATGGCCTTGGCCGTGGTTTCATCCGCAGAGAGGATCGCCGCCCGCTCAGGACCTGTGAAAGCAACCGGATCCTCGGACAATCCAAGCGCGTTAGCAGTCTTTGCATGCGTCACTAGATCGCTGTCGAGCCGCCGCTGCCGCAGCAAAGCCCGCAAGCGCGCGAAAAGCTCGTCTTCATCTAAGGGATGCGCCAACACGTCGGATGCGCCAGCCTGCAACGCGGCGACCCGTGCCTCAGGATTGTTGGCTGTGAGCAGGATCATCACGGGCGGAACCGGAGCCGTGCAAAGCATGTCAAAGCGTTGGATCAGATCGGCGGCGGACATGTCGGGCAGATCGCCGCCAATGAGGATCACGTCCGGTGTCTCGTCCGTGCAGATCTCGATGGCTTCGCTGGCGGTAGAGGCCTGTTTGACGACATAGAAGGCCGCCGAGAGCGCCGCTTTCAAAACGATCCTGTTGATTGCCAGCGCATCGACGATCAAGACATGTCCCGTCATGTATGATCACCTTTCATCTTGCTCTTTCTGTTTGGGTGACTATCCCTTTGACTGGTTAAGAAAACCTTTCCTGGATTTAACCATCGTGACCCTAAAGCGAGAAACTGCCGAGGCGATCGGCCTCAAGTGCCTGGCCTGGCTGATTTCGGAGGAAGATCTCTTGCCCGTCTTTCTTGGATCTACCGGAGCATCGGAGGCCGATCTTCGCGCTGGCGCGACGGAACCAGCTTTTCTTGGCTCTGTGCTTGATTTTTTGCTGATGGATGACGCGTGGGTGCTGCGCTTTTGCGAGGCGGCAGACCTTGCCCCGGAGATGCCGATGCAAGCCCGCCAGGCGCTCCCTGGGGGGCATAATGTGCACTGGACATGATCGCAAAATGGTGAATGCGGAAGTGAGAAAGGTTGACGCGCTGATCTTTGACAAAGACGGCACGCTCTTTGACTACCACGCGACATGGAGTGTGGCCTCGGCCGATCTGATTGAAACCCTTTCGGCCGGGGATGCGGATCGCAGGAAACGCTTGGCTGAGGTCATGGATTTCGATCTCAATCTTGGCCAGTTTCGACCGACAAGCGCCATCATTGCCTGCACCAATCGTGAGGCGGCTGAGATCATCTGGCAGGCGCTGCCCGATCAGGACGTGGACGTCCTTGAACGCGACCTCGAAGATTTTGCCATGAACGCGCCTTTGGCCCCTGCTGTGCCGCTTGAGCCTTTGCTACAAGGGTTTTTAGGTCAGGGCCTGCGCCTGAGTATCATGACCAATGACAGCGAACGCGGCGCGCGCTCCAACCTGAGCCATGCAGGCGTGCTGGATCATTTTGAGATGATTGTTGGGTTTGACAGCGGCTTTGGGGCGAAACCTTATCCTGACCCTCTTTTGGCGATTGCCGCGCAGCTCGGTGTCGCGCCTGAGCGCTGCGCGATGGTGGGGGACAGCACCCATGATCTGATCGCGGGCCGGGCGGCTGGCATGCAGAGTGTGGCGGTGCTCACCGGGGTGGCTGAGGCCGATGAGCTGCGGCCCCATGCCGACGTGGTTTTGCGTGATATCGGAGAGATCCCGGCTTGGCTGAGACAGTGACGCGCGGCGCGGGCTTCGGCCTTGGCCTGGCGCTGCTTGGCACATTGGTTTTGACACCAGACGCCATGCTGATGCGGCTATCGGGCATGGACGGATTTCAAATGTCGGCCTGGCGCGGGTTCTTGATGGGTGGGGTAATGTTGCTCGCGTGGTGGCTCACCAGTCGTGACCGGCTTGGGGATCTAAGACAGATCACGACGACCGCAGGCCTAGTGATTGTGATCTGTCAGTTCTTCAATTCCATGCTGTTTTGTCTGGGCATCGCAGCCGCCCCTGCGGCCATCGTTTTGATCGGCATCGCGGCGGTGCCTGTCTTCTCGGCCTTGCTCAGCTGGGGGATTTCCCGCGAACCCACAAGCGCGCTGACCTGGGGTGCGATTGCAGCGGTGATTGCAGGCTTGCTGATCGCGGTCTCCGGCAAAGGCGCGCAATTGAATGCCACCGCCGTGATCGGGGTGCTTTTCGGCCTTGGCGTTGCCTTTGTCCTTGCGCTGAACTTCACGATACTGCGCGCGCATCAACGCTTGCCCATTCTGTTGCTTATTGGTGTGGGCGCCGTGCTGGCAGGGATCAACGGGCTGATCATCACTGGCCCTGCCAACATGGTGACGGGGGCGCCCTGGGCCATGGTCACCACCGGCGCGGTGGTGCTGCCCCTGTCGTTTTATCTGCTGTCTTTGTCGGCGCGATATACGCATGCCGCCAATGTCAGCCTGATCATGCTGATGGAGACGGTGCTGGGTCCGTTCTGGGTTTGGCTTGCCGTCGGAGAGGTGCCCACGGGGCGCATGATCGTGGGCGGGGCCATCGTGCTCATGGCTTTGGCGATCTATCTCATTCTTGCCCGTCGGAGGGCGTTCCGGGCAGCATCGATGCCCGCTCCCCCATGATCCAGCGCGCGACATCCATTGCGTCGAAAACCAGCGAGACACCAAGGCTCAGGACAAAGACCTGCGTCAGACGGCGAACCCATCCGGTGATCCGTTCGGCGCGCAGAGCGAGGATCAGATAGAGGACGAGCGGCGTCCAGACCAGGATGTGCGACAGACCCAGCAGGCGCACATAGCCGAACTGACCGTAGAGCCATTTCATCAGCAAATAATTGGCAAGAAACGCGACACCCACCACGATCCCATCTCGGCGCAGGGCTGGCGTGATCAGCAGCGCGGCGAGGGTTGCGATATTGATCACAGCGATCCAACCGACCCAAATCTGGATCCATGTGGCCTGCGTGGCGATCGCCTCGGAAAGTGACATGATCGGGGCCTTGTCTGCGGTTCGAAATCCTTTTGCGATTTCTGCGGCTTAGCTCTCGTTAGGGCGGTTGAGGCTGAAAAGGTCGCGCACGGTCGTGTAGTCGCGGTAGCCAAGCCGGGCGAGGGGGTTGAACCGGGTGACGTCAAAGGCGCCGTCGACCACGCAATCATCGCGCAGATGCACGCCTGTGACCTCTCCGAACACCACGAAATTCGCCGCACCTGGCAGTTCGACAATCTGGGTCAGTTTGCACTCAAGTGCTGCGGGAGCACCGGCCACGCGGGAGCACTCAATCGTGTCGCAGGCGGCCCGCTCGATCCCGGCTTTGTCAAATTCATCAACCTCACGGCCCCACGGGCCAGAACTGACATTCATCACGTCGCGCATCGCGTATTCCACGATGTTGACGCAGAACACTTGCGTCTCACGGATGTTGGCCACGCTGTCCTTGGTGCCGTCGCGGTCCTCCTTGGCCGATGTCGAGGCGAACATCACCTGCGGGGGCACATAGGCCACGGCGTTGAAGAACGAATAGGGCGCGAGGTTTTCTGACCCGTCTGCGCCGCGGGTGGAGATCCAGCCAATGGGCCGGGGCGTCACGACGGCGTTGAATGGGTTGTGGGGCAGGCCGTGGCCGTCTTCGGGTCTATAGAACATGGGCTTTCTCAGGGAATTGCAGGTTTGTGCCTGTCCTAACGCCGTGCTACGCGCTTTGCCACCCGGTTTTCGGGCCCAAAGACGTGGTGGGCGGCGCTTGTGTTCGAACTGACCCCTGAGACAAAAGATGACTGGTGGGAGGTTGAGGCGCTCTATGACTTGGCCTTTGCGCCGGGGCGGGAGGCATTGTCGTCTTACCGGTTGCGCGACGGCGTGGCCCGGATCACGGATCTGAGCCTTGTCGCACGGGATCCCGAGGGCATTTTGGCGGGCGCGATCCGGTTTTGGCCGGTGCAGATCGGCGGGGTTTTGGTGCTGCTTTTGGGGCCGGTGGCGGTGCACCCGACCTATCAGGGCGAGGGTCTGGGAGGGTATTTGATCCTCGACAGCCTGGACCGCGCACGTGACCTCGGTTGGGAGCGTGCGATGCTCGTGGGAGATGCGCCCTATTACAGCCGGTTCGGATTTGATCGGCTGGAGGGTGTGATCATGCCACCGCCCACCAATCCGGCCCGTGTTTTGGGAAATGCTTTGGTGCCTGGGGCTTGGGAGGGCATTGCCGGCGATGTTGAGCGCCTGAACACAGATGGCACATAAGGGTCGCGAAAGCCGAGGTGAATACCTAAGTAAATCGCTGCACCACCTGAAGGATCGCCCATGGATGTTCTCAACCCAGCCCTCCCCGCGAATGACGTTGATGCGCGTCTGACAG
>ERZ1740065.330-NODE-330-length-24573-cov-12.139408_pt1 | contig 24573 bp, 13 predicted proteins | sample MGYA00581738_ERZ1740065 | MGnify/ENA primary metagenome ERZ1740065 (study PRJEB43018, sample SAMN04849749) | marine metagenome | isolation source: floating plastic debris | place: Pacific Ocean | collected 2008-09-01 | study: EMG produced TPA metagenomics...
CGCGTTCCTTCGCCCTCTTTTGTGTGTTTGTGAGTGTGTGTTTGTGTTTGTGTGTGTGAGAGAGAGAGAGGGTGAGAGAGAGGGTGAGAGAGAGAGGGAGGGAGCAGACTGCTGTTAGAAGGTGGACTGTTGAAGTACAGTAGCCATTACAGTTCTATAAAAGCTCGGTCAATATCTCTGCAGCCACAAATAATCAATTACAACTTAATTCCAGCCGCTGGCCAGCCCGTAGAAAATACCCATGAGCTAGCTCAACCTCATTGGGCCGAATTGTATCATTATGGAGCGGAGTATCCGCGAATGAACGATTCAAGTGTGGGACGGGGAGGGGAAGGGAAAAGGGACGGGGCGGGGACTGGGAGGGGACGGGGGAGGGAACGGGGAAGGGGAAGGGAACGGGGAAGGAGGTGGAGTAGGTTCTGGCTGACCTGTTGTTCATTGTGAGACCCCAGAGGTGGAGACGGAGGGCTAATTGGCTGGAAGGAGTTGGATAGCTTGGAGTCCATCTTATCTTTCAATCCGTCATGGTCAAGGTCTGCCGTTGAGTACTGCAGCAGACAAGAAAGATTCATATCAAAGTCTGACACACGTCGCTGCGTTGTATCTTACCATCGGCTCGAGGAGAGACAGCGTGGACGGGTGAGACAGCGTGGATGGATGAGACAGCGTGGACGGGCGAGACAGCGTGGATGGGCGAGACAGACAGCATGGACGGAGAGACAGTCAGCTGCTGTCAATCAAACTGCCGCCTACCTTGATCTCAGGGTTGTGAACGATTTCGCTTTTTATATCTTTAGCATCCAGGAAGTTTTTCGAATTTAGCTATGAATATATAAAGCAAGGCCAACATTAGTCGATGAAACGAGGCCAATGATTGGCCGGTATTGAATCAACGAGAGCAGAGATATCTACCTTCATGTCGAGCTCCATCTTTACTGCTTTGTGTAAATCCTAGGGGAGAATCAGAGTCATAAGGTGAGACAAGCATGCGATGCATGTCAGAACAACTGTCACATAACCCGTGACAAAAACCAGCATGAAAATAAATCTAGTCATGGTGTGCTTCAGTACGGCTCTGCATTGTCCTATGACGGCGAGGTGTGACAGCGCGAGGTGTGACAGTTGGAGTGTGGCAATGCAGAATGAGGAAGTGCTGTTATCAGAAAGAGGGTGGCGGCAGGAAGGAGAGAGAGAGAGGGAGAGAAGTGTTGAGAGAGGGTGTGAGAGAGGGTGTGATAGGGAAGGGTGAGGAAAGGTGAGAGATAGAGCAGAGGGGGAGAGAGAGCGAGTGGCAAAAGAGTGGAAAAGAGCGAGAGGGGGAGAGGGTGAGGAGATGAGAGATGGAGTAGAGAGAGAGAGAGGGTGACACAGGATGAGAAAAAGAGAGAGAGATTCCTATCAAATTGTATTAAAGTAGCCCATTTCAATGACAGAAACTATCATGGAAGTCATCAAGGAACTGGATGGTTATATGACTACCTAGCTCTCTGCAATGATCAGCTGGTTTTCTAAGCACCATAGGTATTGTAATAAGTGAGAGCAGTCATATCAAGCAATTCCCCAGCTCTCTGCCATTGAGTGACAGTGAGGAGGACGTAGAGAAAGTGTGACCATTTATACCGATAGTCCATAATACATTCTGGACCTGGAGCATACTGAGTCAAGACAAAGGTTAGAAAAAACTGAATAGCACCTTGCTATGTTTCGCTATGCAATTCTATGAAGAGAGAGGAGTTTGAGACTGGATAGTTTCGTGCAATGTGATGGGAAGTAGGACAAATATTGAGCGTTACACGCTGACTGAACCAGACAACTCTAATGAAACATGCGCGAACCTAGATTTACTGCTACTTTACTCCAGTGATAATCTGGTGCAGTGCTAACAGCCATAAGGGCAGCACGTGTTTGAGGCAAGCAAACAAAGAAACCATGTAATACGATGAAACCGCGCAACCCAGGAATGAAGATACAGAAATATTCCATGGTGTGCTGTATGAAGGTGTGAGAAACTCGTAATCATTAGCTTTCAAGGTGCTTGCTTCATTGGAAGCACTGAAAGAGCTAGAATACATGTAATATCAATATGTGAATATCAATGAGTGAATTCAGTGTTCACGTTGCGGACGGAGTCATAATTTAATCTACCAATGGAATTCCTCTGATAAAGTTCTGACAGCAGTAGATAAATCGTTGATAAGCTTTTTGACTTATCTGAGCGCTACTATTTGAACTGCGGGGAGTTTGAGTCAGCCAGCCAACTTTTGCCTTGAGTGAAATGATTTGTATAAATAGTTACTTCATTTTCCATCAAAATTGATGAGAAAGCGGCTCAACTTTAAATCTCGTTTTATTCCAACCATGTAACCATGTAATCAGAAAGCTTTTGTTGAAGTATCATTCTTCTCCGCATTTAATTCTGAAGCCATGCTGGAGCTATGGCCAATATGAGACCCCTTGCAGCTACTTGACTGTTGTATCCTATGGGTCAGCAAACCACGGACCAACACATGCGTGGTATGTCTTGGAGCACCACCAGAGGTATTTCGTGCACTCCTCATCCTGAGTACACTTCTGAGCTGATGAATAAAAATAGGATTCATTCTCATTATAGGTATTAAGTATTCTGATGTAACATCATGGCTGTCAGTAAGCAATAGAGAATAATCATAGCAATATTGGCAGCAACCCAATCTGCCCTTGGGAGAGTGTTTAGTGTTGGGAAAACTATCGCTGTCAGTGGGGAGAGCTGTGCTCCATTAAATGGTAATTCTCAGCAACAATGTATTCGGAGCCTCCAGCAATTTTCATAGTATTAATGAAGGTACAGTAGCAATATAGCCGGTAACAGTAGCAATATGGCCGGTAACAGTAGCAATGTGGCCGGTAACTTTACTACCCGTGTTTTCATTGAGTAAGACTGCTACATTATCTGTACACAATATAAACTTGTAGTGGTGAAATCGATATGAGCAGAGCAGCTGCTGTTTCACAGCATAAAGTAAATGATTAATGTCAATGTTCATGCGGCGACACAATGAACACTCTGATGTATGTACTGAACAGCCATGTTTGATAGCAGCGGTTTAGCGATTGCCAATATAGTAACGGAAATCTATCGCTAATGTGAAAATTTGCTGTAGAAACTTGTACAACTTGTATAGGAGTTGTCCTCTCATTTGTAGGAATGCCATTGTGAGATCACCATTATTTCTATTTCTTGATGGGTTCGAAGAAAACTCTAGCATCCCCATAGATATTAAATCTGGTTCTACAGTACCATAGCCCCTGATTGGTGAACAGTAGACGGCAGCTCTATTAGTGAGCCAAATGCCTTATCAATTAGCACTTACACATAAACACATAGAGAACAACATAGCATGCATCCATAATGCTATAGTATTAGTAGGGCAGATTATATATCATCTGTAGTCCTTTTTAGTGAGCTCGTAAACATCATATATTGTAGTAGTTTTAAAATTCAACGCAGATGATTTTTTTGCCATCAGATTTTTGACCAGCGTGAAGAACTCATTTTTCACGCTGTAGACATGCTTCACATTAGCCCAATGAGATGTACTGCGTCATTTTCTATGAATGAAGTAAAATTGCAAATTTTCAAGTTTTGGGACGTCAGTTTTATTTGAACCAGCCGACAACTGAAGTTAGTCAATTTTTATTCCACTCCAAGGATGGTGACACATGCCCTTATAACACCAATACAGGTATCTCTTGCAATCAGAATCCTTGGTACATCTCTGAGCTGTAGAATGCAAAGTTAGAATTCAATAATGTCAGGTCACATTATCATGATACAAAAAAATGCTACGGCTTATAAGATATCAATGAATAATGAATCTGCTCACCTTCTATTCCGATGGTCAGGAACATGCAAATGATTGCTATTAACAGCAGATGAGCTTTCATGATGGTTGCCTCGATGAGTCTCACTTGTCTGTGAAACGCTCAATCTTAATGCGGACATGGGAGTGATCAGGTGTTTTATTCAGCTCTCCTCTCTCATGGCTGATAACTCAGTATATCCCTCCTCATTGAGGGACGATGTAGTCTGATGATATGTTTTTACTGTTATACACACAGGCTATGCCTGATGGTAACAAGTCATGCACTGAGAGGCTGTCGGAGTGGTGCCATTAATCGTCCTTCTAGCTGGCGCTATGGATTATTCTGGCAGTTAGAACAGCCGTCACAGTCTCAACATGTTTCTAGACAGATGATGGCATCAGTTGCGTCAGTAGGTTGTCAGATGCTGTTTCTAAACATCTTTTTACACGGTCCAGATGTGTTTATAAAAACAATAGCAATTATTGAAATATACTTACAGCACAGGTATAAGCTTCCAAGAGTTGGGCAGCAATTTAAGTTATTGTCAAAGATAACAAGTTTTAAGACCAAAAATGCTGGCGACTCAAATTATCTGAACTTTGAGAAACCATAATTCAGCTCACTGACACCTTTCAGCTAAGAGCTCACCATAGTTGTGTCCAGCTCAGCAAGATCTAACAAATACTAAACAGGAGAACATTAGCAAACCAAAGTTAGCAATTTGAGCTCCAAAATCTGCCGGTAAAAGCACTGGAGGCTCCCGGTAAATATGAATTTCTTGCAGAGCTGGGAAAAGACTATGGGTTCAAAAGTCAAGTCAAGTGCAAATTCAATTCATTGTTTTTGGAGTCTCAATTCATTCTTTTGATGTTACAAGTCAATTCAAGAGCTTAATGTTGATTGTTTTTTGAAGTTGAAGTCTGGTGTCAATTCATTAATACTGAAGTTCATGCGAATTCAATCGCAGATGGTACACAAAAAGATAATTTCTAGGTATTGTACTTGATCATTGGCTGGTCAGAGATTATCTGCCAACGATCTCTGATATATTGCTTTCTCATGACTCATGGGTGACCAGCTGAATATAAATATTCTACTTGCTTCTTGCTGACTGAAAAACTAATTATGCTGTGGTTGTAGTTATAGATGCAAACTGTTTTTTCTACCTGTTGGTGTGCAGTCAGTCAGTAGGTAGTCATGGAGCAACAAAGTAAGTTCGACATGAGAAATAGGTTCATCTATTGCATCTAGCCAATGGACTAGAACATTGAGTTATAATGGCAAGCTGCAGTACACTAGACTCATCTGTTGCACCTGAAATATCGGCTAAAAAGGGTAGCATTAGTCACTGATGTTTGTTGAGGCCTGTCTGATCATTAGCCATGATGAGCGCGCAACAGCTGATCCTACTTGAGAAATCTTTGAAGCAAGAGAAGAGTATAATAAGCAAGGACTATGTCTATTTGACTTGATTACTATCATAATTTGATAATAGGAATGGAATGAACGTGAGGTGCCGTGTGTAGTTCGTGATTTTACAAGTTATCTGCTTTTATTTTTGCTGTGCTTTCAACTGAGCATTGTTTTAACTTTACATGCCGTAGTTTGCTGGTGGAAGTTTTTGAATGTAAAAGCAATTATTGAAAGTATCCCTGCAGATAGACAGAACGCCACACATAAGATACACCCAACTGCTAGACTGCTAACACCGAACGAAGCGTAGGCTTGCTTATAGCGACCTTTGAACCTACTGTCCTTATTCTTAAAAATCAAACGTTGCCTTGTCTGAATTGCCTCCAAACCAGACTATTTACTGTAGTCTCGCTACTTGAGATTTGCATCTGCTATTGTGATTGGGCGTTGATTCGTATTGTATCTCTGAAGACCTCAATACGTATTTTATTGACGAAAGTCAAGTCTAGAGTTGAGTTTCTGGGGCATAGTGTCAATTCACTTCATGGGGTCAACGAGTCTAAAGTGATTGCTAAGAGGTCACTTTAGCAACTCAAAAACGACTTGGGTCAAGTTATCTAACTTGAGTTCCCAACTCTGGTTTCTTGTCATGTATGTGTATATCATGTTGCAAAAATCTGTTCATGGGTTATACGACTTCTCTCCATTCATGAGAACACAACTCCGAATTAATATCATTGTCTGCATACCAAGCCATCACTTTACGCAAACACTTGAATGCAACGAAAATTTGGTTCCACTGTTGCTTTCTCAATCAGTAATTCTTGACTTCGGCTTCTTACTTTTTTTGCTCCACTCAGACTGTTAAGAGATACATCTGATTTGCCATGACCGCAGCAAAAGTATAGTACAAAGTCCAACTAATTGTTGGGTTCCTTTCTCAGCCCAGGCGGAGTGTCCCTATCTTTCTCTAACAAACCTCTGCTGTGGGCAGATACATATTCAACATAATACTGTCCTGTACATGTTGCCTAAGGTATTAACAGTTTGGGATCTGGAAGGTAGATATAAGTCAGAGCTCGATTGAGCAAAGGCTAACCATCATAGACTAATGTCTGAATAACTCTCCCGTCACCAGTCCTTCTTGTCCCTGTCTCTCTCCTGCTATCCTTCTCCTTCTCACTTCCCCTTCCTTAGTTCCCACTAGTTAGATTGTTAGAGGAGTCACAGCTAGAGCATGGTACTCTATATCCCATTTTAGGTGCGAGGTGAAGCTAAAAAACTAATCCTCATGAATATTGATGGTATATTGACGTGGGAGCTGATGGGCTAACATGAGCTACTCTTATTTTGATGTTCTGGACCTTAAAACCATTTAACTCATTTAGATATATTGCAGTATTCAGTGCGCGTAGAAGTAAATTCAAAACTTTCAATGATGATTCTCAGTTTTATTCAATGCTGTCATCACTAGCAGCTATTCAGTGATCAGCCTTGCCCAGGGGTGTTGACACCTGCCTTTGTTACACCAATACAAGTATCTCTTGCAATCAGAATCTGTTTTACATTCTTGACCTGTCAAATGCAGAATAAAAGCCTAATGATATGAAGTCATATCACATCGATTAAATGCACACAGATGTGTAGATATCACCAATGGTTGATGAAGATTTCAGTTAATTACCTTTGGCCTGGATGGCCAAGAAAATACAAAGGATCGCTATTAACAGCAGATGAGCCTTCATGGTGTCGTCTCCTGTGGCTTTTCACTCATTCATGTGAGACACTCAATCTTAGTTAAGACCATGGGAACTGTCAGATGCTTGATTTGTGTTATCTCCAATAGCTGAGAACTTCATACATCTCTTCTAGTTAATGGGACAGGAGATGGACAATATAGCAGTATGTTGCTACTAGGAACACAAGCTATAGCTGAGTGTAAACAGAGTTAGCTAATGATTAGTTAACTAGTCACTGGCTTGACTAAGCTAGTCTATCAGCAATGTGGTCAAGCATGTTGAATGCGTCTAACAGGTATTGTTGGGTTCGCGTAATGGACTCTCACATCACCAATATCATAAGATATCACCAAGATCATAACTGGAAGGAAATCATTCAGACAACTAGCATCCCACAAACACTGACATGCAAAAATGACTTGTTCAGCCTGTGAGTGAATCTATGTACTCAAGCTCTCCCAGTGTTGAGAAAAATCATCATTTTCAAAAGTCGAATTGGGTTTGACTTCATTGTCTTGGGAATCCGAATTGAAAGGCTTCCGTGCTCAGATGTCAGCAGTAAAATTCTGAATTCATGTCAAACCTTTTCTGTTTAATTACACTGAAGTCCAAATCATGTGTAAAGTCATTAAAAGTGAGGCATATACAAAATCAAAGTGTAAAATACTGGAGGCTTTGGCTGTAGGAGAATTGAAGCAGTGTAAGTAACAGTTGCTGCTGCTAGAACCCATGTGGGAACATCAGTATTGAGCAGTGCTGCTAAAAACATGTTTATAAAGATAGACCATAGTCTGAACCAGAGCTGTGTACAGCTCGAGACTGAAGTTGAGTTGAGAGTATGACGTGAAGTGTGAAGTGAAGTGCTGCGGTCAACGGTGACGTGTGAGTTCTGTTAACGTTATGGTCACTCACTAGAGCGCGAAATGACCACAAAGTGTGAGATATATCAACTGGAGTGTGACTCAAATGAAGTCAAACTACTCAGGATCCAAGATATGATTTCTACTCCTGAGCTAAAATTTTGCAACATATGGAGCTCAGCTGATCCATACCCTTTACCATGATCTTGTACTGGACACCATTTCATCACCACTACAACGTTTAGTGAGTATTAGTTCGTACGATGATCCTGAATGGAAGTAGATTTGACCACTCAAAGCTCGGCTCAGTGTTTTTTAAGTCAATCGGCTGACGCATACAGTAGCACCAGGAACAGGAACACCATGCAGGAACAGTAGCACCATGAATTCAGCATACCAGGCAGTTATTACCACGTGTACGTTTGATATATATTATCCTGTTTCTTACAGCAGATAATTGTGCAGCATTACAGAGGCTGCAGTTAGTCGGCGATACTTGGTCGTCGTCAATAAGACTAGCGTTAGTGTAGAATGAGGATGTAATAGTAGGTATTCATGAAAAGTATACTACGTGATATGATTGTCTGTGAATGCGTTTGATAATTTGTATTGATGCAATTTATGAAGATGGCAAATAAACATAGCAATCTCATGCATGAACTGCCTTCGAAGGAAGAATGATATTAAAATGAAATTGAACAGGTTGGAAAAACACGTTCTTCCCTACAAACAAAAGAAAAAGTTATGATTGAGAGTGCCGTGAATGTCAATATAATCTGTTCGTTAATCCGATGTAGCAGATAGAGCAATATCAAGAAAAGACACTCATTCAGTGAAGTTGTTAGTAACCCTCAGTATACGCGACAAAAGATTAATCATGTTCTCCTCACAATAGCTTCATACCAGCGTGAAAACCTCCATTGTTCACTCGAAGGCATTATTACATAGAATGATAATGTGGCTAAGACGCGTGGCCGCACCGTGATGGACGCTGGTTCATCGGCTACCTCGTACTGATTCTCAAGAATATCATCCTTCGCAATACACCCATCATTCTCTTACTGCCTACTGTGCACCGAGTGGCTGAAGCTTCGGCTTGTAACTAGGCTACCGACAACAACTTATACACATGGCATTTGGCACATATACCTTTATTGTTTCTATTCACGACAAATAGGATTGAAAATTTAACTTTGACTCTCATCCATACCATGCATAGATATCTCTTTAACTTTGAACTGACGTTTACGCGCATCATCAGGTATTAACAGAAAGGTAAGACTTCCATATCCCGCTAAATTTCATACCAACACTGAGTGATTGAAGGTCATGGATAGCAATCAGACGAGTAGAACTGATTCGCTATCCCCAATATGTCATACATACCCGCTTATCACTGCGGTGGTAGTTATAGTTACAGCACCACTTTATCCAACTATACCAATCATATCCAGTTCCGTGATGGAGATTCAGATCATAGTCTGCTGTGTCTGCGGAGATTCCAGCAAATATGTCTACTGATGCGATTCTGCCATCTATTATCCACTGCACGTGTGTCACATCGTTAGCCAGGTTGGCAAGGATCTGCAGTCATGAGCGTTTCTCAAGGTCACCGTTTACAGTCAGAAAGGTATGAGAACAAACCAGCACTACCCTCCTGCAATTACCGTCTGTACTACCATTACTTTAATATCTATGCAAAGATTCAGTAAAATGTTTAGAGACTAACAGCAGTGACCTACTATTCATGATCATCCAAGTCACTTCTACTTACATGTGTGCAGAATCATCAATCATTGCAGTAACTGTCTGCATGACATGGAGGCTTGCTACTAAGCTGAGAAGAAACCTAACACTGCATCTGAGATCCTGTAGCGGAATGCAGCAGTCAATCAGAATTGTAATGCCATTAAGACCCTGAGTAGGTGCGTCGTATATTGAATCAACCTGAACATCTGATGTTGCTCTGCGTTTTCATTTCCAGCGCTGCAGTCTGATGTGAGTTGACACGATTTTATCTAGGCCGTTCTTGTTTGTTCAGATGAGTTACAAACCGCAGTGAAGTAATTGAAGGTCGTAATGGAACACGACATGAGTAGCTGAGACTCAGTGTGCAGTCTGCTCCCCATGTTCTGGCGACTGCAGCTCGGGGATAATAAAAATTAATAATTTAGGTGAAACACGGTCAGAGTTAGATTTAAAACATTCTGATTTTGTGAAGGGAGAGTTTATGAACTGAGGGGTCAGATGGTTTGACTAACGACCAAGAGGTAAAGAAACTTTAAAGTAGCTCTAGTAGGATACACATAACCTGTAAATGCAGGAAAATAAGGATGGGCAACGTGGACCACAGATAGGTAGTTGATAATTTCCTCGGTATAGTCGAAACCTTAGAAGAATATATAAACTAGAGATGCAACAAACAGCAAGTTTTGTTCCCATAAATTCGTCCGCGAAACATAGAGAACACGATGGAGAGGTACACCGGCAAGACATTACTTTCCAACGGCTCGGCTTTACCCGGGTGTTCATGTCAAATCATATAAATCTTAATGAAATTCTGCGCGAGAACTGCCATAGCTACCCAAGCCATAGGATCGATTGCCTGTACCCTATCAATAGCGCTCTGATGTCAATGCACTGTATGCTCAGTTAGTTGGAGTGGGATGCTCAGCTGTCCTCTATTGCATATTATCACCCCAGCTTTGCAGGTGTTGACCTAATTCACACCTACTCTTTGATTGGCTGCTTGCTACCCAGCGGTGGATTACGAGTGATTGCCATGTTTCAAGTCGCTTGTGAGTGTCTCTGAGTTCACTACTGACCACAGCTATGAACTCGGCAGCCTAGTAGAACTTTTCAGTTAGCAGCTCAATCAGTAAATAGCTATTGAATGTCAGTTGACCTGGGCTCAGCTAGCTGACTTTCTCCTACGGCGCTGTCAAATGGCATCGCTTCTGTGTGAGGTCATGAAGACGGTCTATGTTCAGCATCATGCTGCTATGCCACCACTACACTGTTTATCAGTATCAGCCTCTTACATGCCGCCCCTCACCCAAATACAGTCTGAGAATAGGTTAGAAAGAGGCCTCAGGTAATAACAGTCAATTACATTTCATATTTGCTGTTTATATTATGGGCTTGCGTGAAGACTACTTGACAGGACAGGTTTAAAAAATGCCTGCTAAGCTGGACAACTGCAGACATATTGATCAATGATATTGTACAGCGTAGGATCAAATGGTCTTGTGTGGGTCCTCTTCTAGAGGAACGAGGACATGGAGATATGGGGATATCAGAGCCACTTTTCGACATCAATCTCCAACCATCCCCAGTCTCCATGCTGTTCAGACAACATGATATGCAGGTAGGAACAATAAGCGCTGGTGTCTCTTGCCCTTGTCTGAGTCAGCCATGGCCTTGAGGTACGCTACACTACACCTATGTCGAGGTGCCAATGTCAGAAGTCGCACAGCAACTAACTTCATTTTCTCTTCGCTACCATCCAAAAGTAACAACGGTGGGCGATCCACTCATTTCGAAGAAGTATTTGAAGTATGTGTAGAATCCCTAATTTAGCTTGCCAATCCAGAATATGTTAGCAATTTAGAAGCCCTTGGATTCAACTCCAAAAACTTGACCTTGACACTAAATCAACACCTTGACACAACACTGGCAGTCATAGCTGTCTTTGCGAGTCAGCTAAGATCAATTTGGATTCTTTGTCCCCCAATTTCAAAGAAAGAGACGAAAGTCTGTAGGTAGAGGCTGATTTTATGATCTTCATATCATTATGAGTCATTGGATGTGTGCTACAGACAGTTCTGTTTACCACGCTATGGGTTTATGATGAAGTATTCAGTTGCACACCAATTCCGCTTAACGCTATGTGAGAGATAACTAAAGCATGATGGCTCTGAATTATCACCGTGAGAGTTACTCAACATGTTGACTCAACATGAACCCATTGAGGGTCAGACCAAGACTGAGTATATGAACAATTTTATCCGACTAGCAACGTAATGTATACAAAACTTTCCATACGAAGTGAGAAGTTGAAAGTAGTTCTGCTGTCTAATGTATTCTGACTACTTGATTAATGGCTGTGTTCATATACCGTAAATCCTACGAAATATTGCCATAAAACACTTCTATTGAAAACATAGCTTGCCAGAGGTAGTCTGTCAGAAAGACACAGAAGCACTGAAGGAGGCCCCTGTGGAGATATCCTATTGTCATCCAGGCATTTTTTATTCATCGGTTCAAACCTCAGCATAGTGACAGTGGTTGAGCAGTTGTTCTTCCGACTGCTTTCGTCTGCGCAACCTCATATAAAAATCCTACAGATAAGCTTGCTGTCAATGTGTCATGGCCATTAGGGAACTTGATCCCTAGCTGCCATGCCCTGTGCAAACCTTGATCGCTAGCTTTCATTGCCTGCACGGAGCCTTGATCCCTAGGTGTCATTGCCTTTTGGGAGCCCTTTCCTCGTGGTGTTCAGACTGGCGGGGAGATTAATGAGAAACATTGACACAGAAATTCAATCTAATACCATCATGAAATGACACCCGACCTACCATATTAGGTTCACTATGTGGTAGTTCTGTCAATACTTTTACTGGCTCAAACTTCAAACCTCTCCAGACAAGTATCCTGACATTATGTGTCTTTAAATTACCAATTCAGTCTGCATCACCTATTCTAAACATTGATCTGTAGACATTCAACCAATCTATATCGCGAACACTTGATGAAGTATCTCTACCTTTATTCCCATACTGTCAGGTCAGTATCAGCAGCACAAGAAGTGCTGTGGGAGGCACCAAGATTAGGATTCAATGTATCTGCAGGGCTGCATATGAGCGAAATCTTTGGGTGGCGTTAGAGAGAAGAGGTTGAGATGGCATGACGTGTATAGAGAAGTAGGATAGGATACTTTGGGGAAGATATGGAGCTGCTGGATAGGGAGCCAAGCGAGGAAAGTTTGCTAAAAAGTGGTAACATACATCTCAAGCCTCCTGTATTTCCTTGGAGACTCTAGTATTATAGCTGTCAGGAACAGGAGGCAAAATTGTTGCTACCGGTCATTTACTGTTCTCTTGTGGCTCACTGGCTAAAGCTTGCTGAGCTGAGTTCAAATACGACACATTCTTATCAGTAGGAGGCTTGAACTACGACTTTTCGAAGTTCGGGAAAACTGAATCCACATTATTGTCAGCTTGAAGGTCGATAGGTATGACTGCTGAGGGCTAGGAAAGAGGGTACATCAGGGTGCAATCTCTGAAGCCAACATAAGGCAAACGACTACTTTATCACACATCATCTCATCCCTCCCATGCGTAAACACTCAGTAATGTCACATCCATACTACAGGCCTGGAAACACTAGCACAAATTTCACCCATGCGAGCATCCTAGATTCCTCATAAGCACGATCAAGCATGTTGAATTGTTACCACAAACAGTAAACTAGTAAATACATGACTCGACAGTACTTCAGGTGAGTCATAATCTGATTGAATGAGCTAGGATGCTGGGTCCACTGTCAGTTGACTGCAGTGTTGGCTGCGGCAGCTCAAGATCAGGTTCACTCTCTACTCCTCGTGTCAGTGAATTCAACACGACAAATGCCGTGTGGCTGGGCTTATAATCGTTCATGTAAACCATTGCAATGCATTTAAACCAGCTGTGTCTGCTGAGTCTGATTGTTAGCTAGCTGCTGTTTGTGTTTTAATACCTATGTGTAGGCGCGATGTGGCTGTGCAATGAGATTTTTGCTATCACTGTCCAACTACCTTAATGCTGTTCCACTTCTGAATAATCAAATTCAGAGCATATATAATGCAATCACGATAATAAAAGCATATTTATTCATAATATTATTATAATTCATCAACTTATCTCTCATTTTAAATGTTGCAATTCGTTCAGGTGTGTGTGCTGAGCAAGTAAGTCATAATATTTTGTTTTTTAGCAGCAAATCCGGGCAAAAAATGGGTCCCGGGCCAAAGTACAAGCTAGGTAAAAACTCAGAGGTCAGGAATGGGAGTTACCTCCCTTCTCGATAACAGGCCTTTCTCGAATGCTCAAAACCAGGTAAAATCAGGCGGCGTAAAACCAGCTTAAGTCATAATATTTTCTTTGTGAAAATAACTTTGTACCAAATCATATAGATAAAAATGCTTTCAATGTGAAATTATGAATTCTACGCAAGGTAGTGTGTTAGCTATGCGTAGCACCTTGTTAGCCGATGTACTGGAAGTTTCTATAGCTCCGCCCACATCAGAATTGGCCCATCAGGATCTGCATAGGTTAGAGCAGAGCTGAAACATGATTGGCTGCTTTCCCTTTGTTGAACATTAATAAAAGGGTATTGGTAGGGAGCTGAGATCATTTCTACCAGCAATTCGTTCATGATCTGATGATGAAGGTTCTTCTCTTCCCTACACTGGTTGTGCTCGGTCTCATATCAGCCGCTATGGGTGAGTTTAGTATGTAGTGTAAAAATGGCATATGATGGAATTTTTGCTCAGGTGAATCGTGTATTGTAAGGATGGCTTGTAGTTCAAGCTTAATATATACTGTTACTGCAGTATCTAGCGTAACTGCAGTATGTAATGTAAGTGTATTATGTAACGTATCTATAGCATGTGTGGTATGTGGGATATGTGCAGTGTTATATGACGGTCATAGAATGTAGGTACAGTAACCAAACTGGTCTTTCAGCTGGATGTAAAGGGGACTGGCAATGTGAGCCAGGAGAGAGATGTGACAAGCCGACTGGAAAGTGCCATGTTGATCGTAAGTTATATCCCCTTCCTGTTCAGTTGAAAGAGGCAGAATCAACCCATAGAGGTCGTCCATGAATTGAGTTAATTATGTACAAGCTCAAACACAAATTTATTGACGGGCAGCACTCACAACACCTTGGCATCGTATTGCTTTAATATCGGGATATTTTTGTATTGTAATGCATACATATTGATAGCTTTCCCAGACTATTGGACAATGACAGTTTGTGGTTGTTGTGTAGCATGTTCCTCAACATCAAAAATTTATTTGGCATCTCTATCTGGATGGAGGATATTGAGAGATTTATTTTTCTCCGTCAAAGTTGCCGATCTTTCTGACTAAAGTTGAGGATATGACTTGATTTTTCACCTATATCATATCAACTTGAAATTAAACTGGCGAGTGAATCAAGACGAGACATAGAATTTCTGTTACTTTTAATAGCAACGATTTGAGAAAGGGATTAATCAGGAACTTCTAGCACCTACAGTAGCTAAAACGGACCTGGAGATCACGAATCTGCATTCAGGATTAAGATATATCCACTCTTTCTAGTAGTGACTGGGAGTTGTCTTCTATTTTTGATGATGATCCATTGGAATCAGTGATTAGTCATGATACCGGAGTATTTACAAATGCGAGAGGGTAAAGCCGATAGTATTTGCACTCAAGGAGGTTTCACAGTGCCATGATGTTTATGTTAATACTATGAAAATAAATTATTTTGAGTTTCTAAATAGGAAGTTTGCTTACTACAGACTTATTATATTGGAAATGGGCAGCGCATCCAAACTCCATAGCAGTAATTATGAGAAGTAGGTCGAGTGTCAAAGTCAAGTTTTAGATCCCAACCAGTATTTTAGTATTCTTCCCTATCGTCGCTATCGACTATAGGTAGTAGCTATCATCAACTCAAGCCTATTTCTATTTTCTAACATCAATATCAGCTCACCACACTGTAGTTCATTATAAATCTATTTAGAGTATGGGGTAAGGGTAAAAACCGATCTCCATCCAGCATGGATTTCAAACTATATTTTGTGAATTGCAGTTCCAGTACTGGTATTGTTGCTTCAGCCGGGCAAAACCCCTCAACACAAGGATTTACGTTGTTACACACTACTAGCAGACTATAAGAGCGCATTATTAGTACCACAACCCTGGCGTTCTTCGATTTATCACTTCCAATACTGACAGAAGATAATGGGTGCCGTAGTTCATATTTCTTAAGTAGAAATAAATATTTAGACCACATATAAAAATATATCATGATCATTGGTAGAAAACATCACTCTCCCATATGCTTATAAGCATACACTAGGGCCTTAACGGTTTGGGATTTTTAGCTTCGGTTCGGTTTCGGATCAGTTTCAATTTTATCTTTCAGGTTATGTTCAATACATTTCCCGTCTGAGTTGAGTCTAGTCCACTTCCATTTTTCTGCAATACTATTGTTTGTAGCCATTTTTGCTGATCTCATCTCTCAAACAAAGACTGATTGACTGTAGAGGGATATTTCTTACAAAAAATAGCAAAATTAGAGGGGATGTCACGATTCACTGCTTCTTGTACTGTTTAACTTTTTTTGGTTTGACCCCATGGTTTGGTTCATTTCGGTTTGATCCAATACTACTTAGCCATTACTGTGTAGGAGATGAGAATCTGCCGTTTTCCATCCAAAAAAAATTCCCTCCAAGATGACTTAATGTGAAGCTGTTGGCATAAGTTAGTCTGTTGAGGATTTGTCATGGCGAATGATATTATTGATAGTGAAATGCCCTGAACTGAGGATGTGGTACTGTGACCATTGCATTGATCTCACTACTTGTACCATTGTGAGATGCTGACACTCGGTGTTGCCATCCACAAATGGTAAAATAAATCCTAGATTTCGGTGATTTAACAATAAAAACCTCACATCCTGCTTACCAAATAAAATCAGTGTCTTTTGGCCTGTGGTGCACACTAGAAAGCGATGTTAGATTAGCTGCTTGAACAAGTTTCATTTTCCTACAGCTAACTGGTGTTGGGATGACTATGACTGCCCATCCGGACAGAGATGTGATACCAGCGATGGCTACTGCTTCAAAGCGAGTAGGTATTACAGCGTACAATCTTCCCAGTATGTATTCAGCACGGGTTTACTCCCTTAGGAAGATTCAGGGAGCTGAATTTAATGTGAAATAATCCAATGCAGTTGTTCTCAAAGCAGAATTTGGATGAAGGACGAGTTTCCGTCTTCCATTCACGTTTCATGACCATATTAGTTCTTTCATCACTGGTTTCTCTTGTCACATGAGTCCAGGAATATCTGTCGCTCTCATTGCCTTTCGTGATTTTGGTTCAGTACTCTTGGTTCAGTCATGAGTTCTCAACAAGGTCCGTGAAGGAATGTGTGTTGGCAGTTGTTTTACAAGCTCCCCGAGACCGAGAATCCCTCAGTGAATTCTTTGAGAGTTCTCTAAAGCCCCTGATGGAAACATAAATATTGCTTACTCTCTTTCTCATCTGCTCTGGATTGCCACTATTAGTGTCACAAGATTTGAATTGGTGAATCCATTTACTTTACCAGGATGTAATAGTGACCATGACTGTGGAATGGGCTACTCTTGTGACAGCAGCACAGGGAAATGCTACCCTTCTGTTGGTAGGTAGACGCTATTGCTACATTCACCTTGATCTCTGGCTACGTATTACTAGTTTGATTTGTTGAAACTCCCAACACTTAATGGACTAACCGATCACATAGATGACAAGTTGTAGGACCAGAAATACTAGAGACTCAGTCTAACCGAACTTTGATAAGTCATAGCTCAGAATCCCAAACCAATAGTACCTACGCCAGCACCAAATTATAGCTGCAAGAACACATGGCGTCTGATAAATACGGGAGACTTGCTTTCTGTGAACGATCAACTGAGCTATCAGTTTGGTTGTTAGAACGCATTTTGTTCTCGTAAAGCGCTTAAAGAACTTTGTAGAATAACTATTGCTCTTTATTTTATGTCCACGTATTGATGTGTGCATGGAAAAGTCAAGTAATACACGAATACTGCACTAATGTTGAATAGATATAGTCTTAGTATGAGGCCCAATCAATGAGTAAGAGGACTAGTTCAGAGCAGCCATCTTTCCACACCATGTGACCTAGTTTATGGTCCTAAGGCATCGGCTTTACCTTCTTCTTTCAGCACTGGGCATACATGTCTATTGGTATTTTTCCTTTCAAAATTGTGTAAAAAGGACATGAAGTTTAGTTCGTCCATTGCAAAACTGTGTCATCACACGTGCAGAAGAAACCAACATCGCATGCAAAAGTGTGATTTAATATCATCACACAAGATAAACATGATGGCTGTGCTATGACGCAGCTGCTCTGCTCAGGAACACTATTTCCACGAGCGAACCGAGAACAAAAGTCACTCCTGTAATCAATTAATTTCTCCCACAGCGACAGGCTGCAAGGATGATGATGATTGCCCTCAAGGCTTTCATTGCAACCAATGGACACACGAATGTGAGGCGGAAAGTAAGTGAATCAATCATATTCCTCTCTACATACTCGGTTGTACATGTGAGCTAGCGATGAATATCCATCTGATGGCAACCATCCTCAGATTGCAAATTCATTTGTAAAATTATAAACAGCATTCAGGAAAATCACCTAATTTTAGCACTTGCATAGTTCCTTAAGCTACGTGCACACTAGGTCGATGCCTAACGGCCGTAACGTCCGGCAAGAAAAACAGCCTGTCTGTAAGTCGGCTGAGTGTTCCCACTTATCAAACAGTATCGGCCAGTAGAGCATGGGAGCTGTGTCCATGAGCAGTGTTTATCTTTATAATTGAGGTAGAAATATGCACTAGATCACACCTGATTGGTGTCAAAACCAATGAAAGCTGTTGAGAGCTATGAATCACCACATTGGCTACTTAAAATTGTGATTTCTGCGTTTGTTTGCTTTCTAGTTACGCTTTCTGCTTGAGTATGATTTAAGATACAAGATTGAAAAGCAGAACAACAACCTGAGGAGCAAGCTGCTATAAAAAGCTATTCCTGGATGTGAAAACCACCTATAACAAGGCACCAGCGATGTGTCGAACATATTTGGTCGCACCTGATTGGCTGTTGATCTATTTCGTTGGGAGCAATTTGAGCAGTGCTAAAATGCCTCTGTTACTGCTGACCGGCAAAATTACCGGCCAATGAATCGTTCCCATATAGCCGATTGCCGACCGTTAGCTATATCGGGAGCTAAATCAGCCTAGTGGGAACGTAGCAATAGGGTTCAGAATACAGTGATATTTACACTGGTTTACAGCAATATTTTCTGTGAATAACACAAGTTGTTTTGTCATATTCTTACTTCTGTGAAGCTAAATCCTCAATGTACAAGTTCGGCACAAGTTACGTTAGAGATAAAGAGTGCACAACTCCAAGAAAGATTTGCTATGGAATTTATTGTATTCCGTGCAGGTGCTATTTAGTCATTAATTCTGTGACTAGGGCTACTACATGTATTTAGCTAGATCATCAAGAAGATGGCAAACAGTTGAATTTTTGGAATTTTTGCTATCCTATTGGCGTGCGCCAAGAAATCGTGCCAGTATTACGCTATTATTAGCCCTGTCGACTTACCCACTTTGTGCCGACATTTGTCCTCTCTTAAACTGATATTATCTCAAAACTAATCATGGCCTATACTCATTAGTTGAACAATAAAATTCAATAAAACAATAAAATCAGAATGTCTTGAGTTGATGTTGCATTGAGAGTTGGTTATAGACAAGGCAAAGTGTAAGCAGCTGCTACCAGAAAATGAGCTGAATAAGTTAGTTACAGCATTCCATTGAAGATGAAAGGCTAACGATACAGAGCAACGAAAACATGACACTGAATCGATCCTATAACTAATTTACCTACTTTGAATAGGCTCAGGTCCTGATGACCGTCCGCGTCATTATCTTCTTCCTGTTTGACAGCTTTCGAGTGTATGAGCAGTGATGACTGTGACCGAGGATACTACTGTAATCTCTCTCAACACCGCTGCTACCCTGGAGGTATGGCATCACAACAGTTAGTGCCCAGAGTAGAAGTAGTTTTGGGTTTTGTCATTCTCCTGCCGATTTTCTCGAACACTTTCGCACATGTACGCAGGCACTCCCGCACATACCCATATGTGCTGCATTCATTAATATCTAAAGGGGAATGTCAAAAGTCTCCTATGGCTTAGATTGGTTCTGATTAGCTGCGTTCTCGTTGAATAGTTCCATCTGGCTGGAGTGCAGTGAGATTAAATGCTACGCTGCCCACATAACCGCACACACTACCAAGTTATCAAACTTGTCGTGTCTCAATTCATTGTCATTTTGATTAGATTTATTCAAAGTGCAAACTCTTTTACAGTATTTATGCACAGCCGTTTGAAAAGCAAGTCAAATAGCCAAAATATGCCGCTATTCTACACGCGTGCACTAATGGCAACGAGGGCGTTTACCCAGTGTTTACTCTGTACCGGCTCAAGTTGCGAAAGCAATAAGGGATCCGGTGAAACGCTAGCAATTAGTTTCCCAGACGTGGTCAACTGAGCCAATGTTTTCACGGTGTGCGCAGTCAGTGATGTCTTCGAAGTTAAACGTTTACCCATTAAAACGTGTTTGCACACGGAATACGCTTATTAACTTTAATTCTTCCTTCTGCAGAGTGTGGCTCATCCAGTGACTGTGCAGACAACTATTGGTGTAACACCAATACAGCAACATGTTATCCCAACTAGAGTTGAAGCCAAGTTTGGATGTTATAAATGAATATTAATAAATGCTGCAATGACTAATGTTGTGTTTTATGGATTCATTACAATAGTTTGCAAAGCCTGCTTTAGCTTAAGCTGAACACAGGTACTTATGAAACCAGCGGGCCTACTGGTAGAAGAAAAAAATTGCCAAAAACTACATGGATTCACGTTGGAAAAGTCATAAGAGGAAATCTATCTGTCCCGTTCATGCACAACCAGAGCTATGGGGCAAGTTCAAGCCGAGTAAATATGTAAAAAATTTATCGCGCATCAAATTTTGATGTTTTTTCTATTTGGCGTTGAATACAAAGATAGACTTAATGGAACTTCTCAGTGTTACATATGCACTCACTCACCGCGTGTGTGGCACACACGTTTACAGAATCCTCATCAGAAGCTGTAATTTAGATCTTTGATAATGACATGCAACGCGATACCTGGACGGCACACAAAGCATTCCTGGGCAATCATCATATACTCCTGTACCAGCTAGCATATGCTGTAAGTGTCAACTGAATGTCCCTAGCTCCGAAAATGCCTATTGCTGCTCTAGGATAAAAATTGCTAACCGATAGATTCCTGCATCTGACATACGAGTACCTTATTTTCGAAAACATAAATTAGTTTGTCACTAGTTACCGGTGATATGCCAGGGCTTTGCTTAGTAGCTTACAGTTTTTTATAGCCATGACTTACCAGGGGTGAAGCACTTCCCTGTCTCATCATCATACCTCTTGCCAGCTGGGCACTGCCAGTCTTGGCAACAATCTGAAAAGATAAGGCTATGGACCCATCACAACCATTCACAGCATCAGCCTGTTATCCTCACAACATAAATACGTATACTATAGCCGCAAGCGCATCACATGATCCATGGTAACATGTCAGCAGTATATTATCTAACATATCCAGTATATTATGGCGGCATATGGTACTGTAGTTCTATGCAGTATTGCGGGCGCAGTGAGGTGTGGTGAAGTGAATTGCGGTGCGGCACACCATACAGTAATCTTACCTACATCACTTATATTCATTTGAATCATTATAGATAAGAGGAACATCTGCTGTCAAGTGCAAACAAAGTACTACTCACTGAGTTAATCTTCCAGGAATTTATGGTCAGTTAAAAATACTCACTCTCCTGCGCTCAGTAACCATAGCAACCACAAATTGAAGAACGCTTCTCAATTTTAGTTCCAGTGCAATGATTATTCAATAAGCATCAGCTCGTTGACCAGATAGCGCTCCTACCTCCTCCTTCACACTTTCCAGAGACAGCATCACATTCATAGCCTTCTTCGCAGTCACCATCATTGAGGCAGGCTGTATAACATAATGCAATGTAGTACGTCAACAAAACTGTTATCGGTATCACAGCTGAATCGCCAAAATATCATTGCCGCTGATTGTGAAGCGATCAGTCATTTCCTGTGATTGTTACTCATCACTGACACATCTATCAGATGATTCATCAGGCTTTCAGTCACATATTTCCAGAACGCCATCACAAGCTTTCTCTCTAACTAGTTCAGAATGCTCAGACATAGATGACCAGTCAAACCTTTGAAGCAACTTCGACATTCTTATCACATCTCTGGCATGGTGGACATTCCCAGCCATAGGAGCATTCTGTAAATCCACACCTCCCATAGTTACTATTTCATGCTGAATATTGAAGGGAATAATTGTCAAGGGGAAGTATAAATGAGCTTATTAAGTTTATATGCCAAAATAGCAGGAGATTAGACAACCTTATGCTTGCGAAGTTCGAGGATGAACTGAAGATCAGAGCAATAAGTAATCATATCGCTTTCATCCACATTAACTACAAAGACTTATTGTAGCTGCAGTTGAACTGCACACACCGATATTTTAGGTGGAGGGGGGAGCGGTTAGCACTACTACAGCCTGTCTACTCTATATTACTTACCTATTGCAGTTGCAGTGAGACAGAGTAGAGAAACAGTCAGGCTGATCTGGGTCCTCATGACGGCGCTAGCTTGTCAAAAGTCTGCTGATGAAATGAATCAAGCGTAGAGGAAGGGATAGCTTCTGCAGGCTGTCACACTACCAGCATTCTGTTCCTGCATTTAGACTTAGACCCACTTACGAGCGATCCAGCCTGGGATACAACCGGGCTCGGCACAGCTCTCGTACGGCATTATAATATGCGCTGGTTGACCTCAGGCTTTGCTCCAGACTCCTAGCGCACACTCTACCATCAAGGTCAGAATGAGGCAGAAGTAACTCGCTGTTCCATGGAATCACTGAGCAGCCTAACTTGAATCTGGTGATAGCAGATGGAATCCATTGAAACCAATGACCACATTAGTTTCAGTCATAACCGGTGTGAGTCACTTGCTTAATATGTGACCAAAAGCACCAAACCAATCCCAGAACAGAGGCTATGATGATATCATTCCTTGTCACATGAAACCAGAAATATAAAGATACACATCATCGGCATGCCCAACGGAGTAGCGATTGAATGCTTCATATGCCTGTAGGGCATCACTGAAAGGACGTCATCTCTAAGTTACTATGAACTGACCAGATCGCAGTGATACTTTAGGAACCTGAAACACGTTTCTCTCACTCAGAATATGTGGTGCTGTTAGTAATGTTTGATATTTTTTGGAAGCTGAGAGTGTAAAGAAACCTCCTCAGTATCTTGGCAATCTGTACAAGATGAAAACTCTCTGGTTGGGCTACAATTTCTGATACTTTCGATGGCCACTGGAAATTCTTTCATTCTTCTGCACCCAAGGCGGAGGTATGCCCATAAGAGCGGTGGTGATATGCAAGCTTCTTGATATGTGACATATGAATCGCTGGTAGTGATGTTGGTTAGTGAATATGGTGTCTATGGTTTGATCCTGGGTCAAGGATCAAAAGGTTTTCTGTCGATAAAGGAAGTTAGACATGAGACCTTTGGCATCTGTTATTATCCTGTCAATCGACTACAGGAAAACAGCAGATTTCACCTTTTACATGCGTATGTTTAGAAACGGATGAGTAATCAGCGTAAGAAGGGGTGGCAGCCTGGTGTGGTCTGTGTGGCAGTGTCCTAAGCCATCCCTCCAGAGCACATGTAACATTTTGCCAACTGGTAAGTGAAGGCAAATGTGGATGAGAAAGGAAAGCACTACTATCATGCTATCATGTAGCCATAAGCCCGTCAGTTTTAGTTTCATTGCTTATTGAAGAGCATGAGGAAGTTGCTGCATGTACGCATGCCAAGCTTGATCATCTCCATGACATACCTGGAGCCACAAAACACCAACATGCTGCAGAGGGAGCTGCTTTTTATGCTGACTCACTGACTCATCAGACAAGCTTTTTTAACATGATGTGTGTAGAGCAAAAACAGTCAAACAGAAACCTCAGATTGGCACGCTACCACTAACCTTTTAAAGTCAAATGTAAATTTACTTATCCGCTCTTTAAGTAAGAATGCAGCACCTCCTTTTCCGCCAACCATGACAGCTGCACCATCGCTTCCAAACCCTACGAGTCTATCCATGGGAAAGTCGTAATCACTACAGAACGCCATGGCAGCTTGATAGATGGATTCAGCTCTTTCAGATTTTCTCTAAAATATGATGCACTCATGTTATAACATATTACAAAGAGTCAATACTCAAAGAGAACGTTATTCACCAACCTGTATAAAACCGAGAAAATAGCAGCACACTTCTAGTACTGAATCGAGTCCATTGTCATTCACATACTTTGCATAGATTGACTCCTGCTCTGTATTGCTGATGTCATTTGTCTCATCAATCAAAAGCAGGGCCGTGCCAAACGGCATGGCAGGCACGGCTTTGCCGTGCCACTTTATATTAGAAGTTTCAAAAAAATTAGGAGTTTTCTCTTCCTGGGAAAACTTTCTGCGACAATTCGGCGTCATTTTGTGACACTACTAGCTGTATGTGACAGTTCATCAACCAATCCCCATCAAGAATGATGATATCGACTTCGATATTGCGAATTTCTCTAGAAATGTACAGTCAAATCTATGTAAAAAGAAGAATGACAGACTTATGGGTGCCAAAATCGGCCAAAAAGTAAGTTTGAACAAGCTAATATTCTCTTGTGGTCCATGAATGATCTTAGAATAGCAGTAAAACTGT
>ERZ1740065.331-NODE-331-length-24552-cov-4.879700_pt1 | contig 24552 bp, 22 predicted proteins | sample MGYA00581738_ERZ1740065 | MGnify/ENA primary metagenome ERZ1740065 (study PRJEB43018, sample SAMN04849749) | marine metagenome | isolation source: floating plastic debris | place: Pacific Ocean | collected 2008-09-01 | study: EMG produced TPA metagenomics assembly...
ACCCCCATCGACAGTAGCAGTACGCCCACCCTCAGCCGGCCCCAGCAAGCCGCCGAAATTCCCGTAGGTACGGTCCTCCCCCAAACGGTTTCCGCGCCGCGCATCGAACGCCGGGCCGAAGGGGAAGACGAACTCTATTTCTACCGCACCACCGAAAAGGAATTGGCCATCGGTGCCGAAGACGACGAAGGGCTCAGCCCCCTCGAAGCCCACATCGCCCAAATCATCAGTATCGGTTCTTTTCGCTGTGCCCAAAAAAGCCCCAAAAGCCTTCGCTTTGTGGTGGTCAATGGAGCGGGCCAGTTACACGGTACCTTCGAATTTTCTTGCGCCTACACGCGCCGAGTCGTACGCAACATCGGACTGGGAGAAAACACCGAATACGAAATCCGCGCCGGAGGCAACCCCGAGCGCCTGACTACCGCCCAACTGCAAATTCACAGCAACACCCTGGGCACCTTCCGACAAATGGTGCGGGGCATCCCCTTTGCGGATTACGGCGAAGTCAAAGTGGGTAGCGCCATCCAGTAGCAAAACGCCCGGTCAGTATTCTATTCCCCACCAAGCTCCGCCCATGGCTCCTCCTACCTGGTATAAAATCATCCCCCCTCGGGAAAGAGCATTCCTCCAGTCCGATGAGGTGCCCGTACTGCGCCAGTTCCTCCGCCGGCTGGATTATCACCGACGGAGCTACCCCAGGGCCCTCCTCCAGTTTCGCGAAGAATTGGTCGAAATCAAACTGCTCCAAGCTACCGTACTCGACGCCCCCCAATCGGATAGCCTGGCCGAAAAACACCTGGCCGAAAAGCTGCTTTCCCTGGAAGGTGATTTTCCCATCGTCCGCTCACCTACCCTGGGTAGCCAGGGCCTCGAAACCCGCATCCTACACTACCGCCTCCAATTGCTCGGCCTGTACGCGGGGGCATTGCGCGCGCCCTTTTCCGAAGCCAGCCAAGCGGCACTCCAAGGCCTTGGCGACTGGCTACAGTTGCCCTCCGATTCGCCCGAACTGCTGCGCCTAACCGGACACCTCGTCCCGCTTCTCCACCGACTGTACCAAGTCGGAGGGCTGTCCGAGCGTGTCGTCACCTTTCGCCTCTCTTCCGACTCGATCGACGGGGCCCTCTGCGACCAGCTCCGGGAAGAACGCTACATTCGTGAAAAACAAACGGACCTGGCTCAGGTAGAGGCCAGCACCCTCCGCGAATTGGAACAACTCGAATGGAATATCCTGGGCCGCGAAAGAGCGGAGTGGCTGCGCATCAGTCGACGGCGGCAGGATCAAGCCCAGACGCTGCAACGGCTGACCGACTTGCGCAAAACCAGTCACCAACAGTTGCGCCAACTCCGGCAACAATACCTCCAGGCCCAGGGTCGGCGACAACGCGAGCTAAAAAAAATGACACGCCGATTGGAAGTCCGACGCCTGGTAGTGGCGCAAATGAAGCCTAGCCTAAAAGTATTGCAGACGCCCGAGGAGCGACGCCAACTGCGACGGCAAATTCGAGCGCGTGAAAAAATCCTGGAGGAGCAAGCAGAACGGCTTTACCGCAAGGAGAAAAAGTGGGCCAAGCGGCAAAAAAAGATGAAAAAGGCGGTGGAAAAACGCCAGCGAGAATTGTACGGGTATCAGGAGGACCTCCAACGTTTGCGCGCCCAGGTCCGTGGCTTGCGGTTTCGGTTCAAAGGACAGCTCCAACGCTCCCTGAGTCCACGTGGTTTTTGCAAAGTACAAAAGAAGATTTTCTGCGCCCAGGACCTCGATTACCTCCTCCAACTGGAAAGGGATCCCCACAACGTTTTTCTGATTCGGATACTGCAACTGGTTCAGTGGACCAATGGCTATTACCTCGGAATGTTGGATGGGCATTTTGCGGAAAAAACCTTTGGCGCCATCTTGGAGATGACCGAGGACTTGCCCCAGCTCCGACTCAAATACATCCTGACCCACTTGGGAAATGCTCGGGCAGATTTTTGGGTGCTCAATATCGAATACCTCCTCCAACGTTTTTGCCAAGCCTATCCCCTCCACCAAGAGCTGACCACGCCGGAGGTAGTGATGACCCATTACGCCCAGGCTTTTGTCTCCTCCGATCCAATTTATCGCAACCACGCCACCGATGCTTGCTGGGAGGCGTGGCAGGACGAGACTACCCTGGCACTGGCCTATCACGGCCGCAATCAGCTGTGGGCGGCGCTGGGGCGTGTGGTGGACAAACTGGCGGCGCTGGTGTGGCGCGGCATTGCGGCGGGCACCCAGATTTTCCGCAACTTTGTACGTCTGTTGTACCAAGACATTCACGAGTCGGTACAGCTGTTTGCCCAGAGTCTGGACTTTCTCTTTGGCCGACGGCGACAACTACCGCTGAGTCAGAACGACGACTGGCAGTTGAGGCCTTACCAATACGACACTCAGGTGGGCCTGTCGGAAAACATCGAAGCCGCCGAAGTGCATTTTACCTCCGAACTGCCCCGGGCCCCACTGCCCGCTCAAAAAACCCAGGAGACGCAGGACATCCTTCGGCGGGTGGCCAAGTGGGCCCTCGCGCTGGCCGTAGGCACACTCAACTGGCCCCAGCTCCTGCTCCAACTGGTCTTGTTTTGTCGAAAATGGTTTTTCCGCTGGCTCCACCAATTGCTGGTCGACCGGCGGGACGAACGCTTCGCCGGACTCCATCCGGGATAAGCCATCAGCCCATGAAGAATCTCCTTTTCCCCCTCCTCTTGCTACTGGGCTTGACGGCTTGCCAAAAAACCGGTGCCCCCAGCGATGCCACGGTGCGCTGGCCACTCCACCAAACCGAGCAGCGACAATTGATCGATAGCTTATTGATCCGCCACGGTAATTTTTCCCTGACGGCTACCGAACTTTTTTTACGCGCCTTCAAGTACGAACAACGCCTCGAAGTTTGGCTGCGGCCGGAGGGACAAGGGCGTTTTAAACTGCTCAAGACCTACGACTTTTGTACCAGCTCCGGCCAGCTCGGCCCCAAGCGACGGGAGGGCGATCGCCAGATTCCCGAAGGCTTTTACCACATCGACCGCTTTAACCCCCGCAGCCACTTTTTCCTATCACTGGGTTTGAATTATCCCAACGAAGCCGACCGGAAGCTCGGCCATCCCCAAGCACCGGGTAGCGATATTTTTATTCACGGTGGCTGCGCCAGTATTGGTTGTATCCCCATCCGCGATCGCGGGATTCGCGAAGTCTACCTTTTGGCCGAGCGGGCCAGAGCGAGTGGACAAACTCGGATTCCCGTTCGCCTCTATCCTTTTGATTTTGATCGGATCGATCGGGAAGATACGTACGAAAAGTTTCCCGAGCACCAAGCGTTTTGGGAAACGCTCCGTCCCGTTTACCAACACTTCGAGCGTCACCGGCAATTGGGCCCGGTAGAAGTCGATGCGGATGGACGTTACCGCACGACCATCTTGCGGACCCAGCCCCCACCTTCCGATTCCAGCCGCAGTAGGTAAATGCCGCTGCGGAGCTCGTCGAGGGCCAGCAGTTCGGTATGCCGCCCCGGCCCATTCAAAAATCGCCAGCCTTCCCCGACCCGACTGCCATCCGTCCGGTAAAGCTGAGCGGTCCACTCCCGGCTCCGGTCGCTGTGGAGTTCGAGGGCCAGTGGGCTGGTCCCGAAGCGAGGATTGGGGTAGAGCCGCCAATCCAGGTCCGTGGTATTGGGGCGGAGACTCGTAACGATATTGGTAAAAAAGCGAAAGGTCCCCGACCAGTTGGTACAGGCCGCGTAGCGTCCGATGGGACGGACGCGCCAGTAGTACAGCCGATTGGCTTCGAAGAAACCGGGATTGGACAAGGTGAAGGTGTTGCCTTCGATCAGGAATTGGAGGGTGCCGACGGCGAAGCTGGGGGAGTCGTCAAATTCGAGGAGGTAGCGAAAGGCATCGGGCACTTCGGACCAGCTAAAATCCAGAGTCGAAAAATCGGCTTGGCCACTCTGGTCAGCGGGGCTTTGCAACTGGGGAACGGGCAGGGTGCTGCTTCCGGGATCGCTTCCGAAAACGATGGTCTCGTCGAGGATGCGGTTGAAGAGATCGGCCCCCATCAGGGCTTTTTGCTGGGGGGTAAAGGTCTTATCGGGGCAGCTGATGAAGTAGCTCATGATGTTGCGTTCGTCGGGATCGACCCGAGTGCCCGCGGGGTCCCGAACGCCACCGACGTAATTGCAGCCCCAGTCGAAGGTGGCGAAATTATAGTCGGGGGGGGTATCGCAGATTTCGTCACCGGCGAATTCACAATTGGCGCCGTCCTGTTGCTCGTTGGCAATCGGGTTGGGATAGCCCGTGCTGGGGGCAAAGGTGCTCACCTGTGCACCGTGGTCAGCCCGGTTGTAGGGTTCAAAATCCCAACCGCGGAAGGGGTGGGGCAATCCAAAATAGTGGCCCAGCTCGTGGTAGAGGGTTTCGCCATCGGCTCGGATCTCATCGGTCCGAACGACGATCCAGTCGTCGGCAGGAGAAAAGTAACCCAGGGTGATACCGGTGCCTTGGTCGCTCGTTTCGGCAGAACCCACGATAAAGATGTTGATGGTCCGATCGACCTTTTCCCGAGACAGTACATTTTGTCCCGCCGTTTCGAAATGTGCGTCGTAGACCTGGCTATTCGAAAATTCGTTGATCCCCTGGATGTAAAACTGCAGGTTGGTATTTTGCTGAGTGTAGTAATCGTTGAGCGAGCAAAGCTGATCGGTCAGATCGGTCCAGCTGACGCCTTCGCTGCCGTCGTTGCGGCGGACGACGTGAAAGGTGATGGGGATAAAGCTCATTTGCTGCCGGAGATTTTGGGCGAGCCCCCGGGCGAGGGTTTGCTTATTGGTCCGTAGGCGTTGCATGAGGAGGTCTTCGCTAGCGGCGGGCAATCCACACTGGGGGCGGTGGTCGTGCTGGGCCAGGGTGAGGCTTGTACACAGGTACAGGAGGCCGCCGAGGGCGAGTAATTTTTTCATGAAACGAGCCTTTGGTGAGCCTTCAAAATTACAAAATTTGTACGGGGGCCGTCGTCATTCAGCCGTCAATTCCGAGGGGGGTAAAGTCGTGATAAAAAATTAGAAAAAAACGATTACTTTTGTGGCCAATCTCAATTGAGATCAACCGCAAATAAAATCATTATCAAATCCAGAGCAAGTGCCTCAGCCAAATCTCGCTCTAATCAAAAAGAACACCTCCAGTCATGAGTAAAGTAACCGTAGTGGGTGCCGGTAACGTCGGCGCCACCGTGGCCAATGTATTGGCCCACAAAGACATCGTCAACGAAGTCGTTTTGCTCGACATCAATGGCGACCTCGCCCGTGGTAAAGCATTGGACAGTTGGCAACAAGCGCCCATCGATTATTACAGTACCAAATTAAGGGGAACCGAAGATTACCGCGACACGCGGGGTTCGGATATCGTGGTGATTACGGCCGGCGTACCCCGCAAGCCCGGTATGTCGCGCGACGACCTGATCTCGACCAACGCCAATATCGTCACCTCGGTTACCAAGTCGATTAAGAAGTACTCCAAGAAGGCCATCATCATCGTCGTGTCCAATCCGCTCGACGTAATGACCTACGCCGCTTACCAGGCCTCCGGTTTTGATTCGAGCCGCGTCTTTGGAATGGCTGGTATTTTGGATACGGCCCGCTACCGCGCCTTCCTCGCCACGGAGCTGGACTGTAGCCCCAAGGATTTGCAAGCCGTACTGATGGGTGGCCACGGCGATACCATGGTCCCCCTTCCCCGCTATACCACGGTGGCCGGAATTCCCGTCACCGAGCTGATCGAAAAGGACACCCTCAAGGGCATCGTTGAACGCACCAAAAAAGGCGGTGGCGAGCTGGTGGGCTTGATGGGTACCTCGGCCTGGTACGCCCCCGGGGCGGCAGCGGCCCAAATGGTCGAGTCGATCATGAAGGACGAAAACCGCATCTTTCCCTGCTGTGCCTTGCTCAACGGACAGTACGGTCTGAACGATCTGTTCCTCGGGGTTCCCGTAAAGCTGGGCAACACCGGAATCAAGGAAATCATGGAGCTGAAGCTGAATAAGTCGGAGACCAAGCTGCTCCACAAATCGGCGGATCACGTCCGGACGGTCATCCAAACTTTTGAGGACATGAACATCAGCTAAATCGCAGGTACTCGATAATCAAAAAAAAGGCATTTCGCGGACTGGCCGCGAGATGCCTTTTTTTGTATCTTGTTCAACAATCAACGGGGATACTTGTTACAATTTCGCTAGAATAAAGTAAAGCCATACGATTATGCCGCATACTGCCGTAAATCTGGAGGTGACCAGAAGGATGATTTGCAACACTGGCCAGAGCTTAAAGGATGTATCCGATCAGCAGCCCTGCTTGGTGGTCTTCCTACGCCATTTTGGCTGCGTCTTTTGCAAGGAAGCACTGAGCGACCTGGCCCAGCTGCGGTCCTTTTTCGACCAGAACGGCATCAAAATCGTCATTGTTCACATGGCCCCAGTCAAGACGGCGGAAAACTATTTCCACCGCTACGGTATGGGGGGAACTTGGCTCGTGAGCAATCCACAGAAAACTTTCTACGCGGCATTTGGTTTGATGAAGGGGAGCATCTCCCAATTGTACGGTCTCCGAACTTGGATTCGCGGCTACAGCGCCCGCAAGGAGGGCCATCAATTGGAGTTGGCCGAGGAGTTGGGAGACTCTACGCAGATGCCCGGAATTTTCCTCATCCAACAGGGAGAAATTCTCAATACCTACATCCACCGCCACGCCTCGGATCGCCCCGATTATCAACAAATCGTTAGCTGCTGTACTCCACGGCAGGCGACGGGTTAACCGCAAAATTTACCGCTCATGCTTGGTTGGCGTTTCTCCGAATTCGTACCCGATCCCAACGGGGGATCGACCTTCGATAAATTACTCAAACTTTTTCAAGAACTGCTCGTCCACACCTCCGGGGACGTCAGTGAGGCCCTGTCGTGGCTGACCGAACTGGATAAGGAATACAACCTGACCGACGAAAACTACGGGATGGCAGATTTCATCCAGGACTTGATCGACAAGGGGTACATTCAACAGCAGGATAGCGACAATCCAGGTTTTGTGCCCACGGCCAAGATGGAAATTGAAATCCGGCAAAAGGCGCTGGAAGACGTCTTTGGTCAGTTGAAGAAGGCCAAAAAAGGCCAGCACCGGACGGGCTCCATCGGTAAGGGCGACGAATACACCAGCGATCGGCGCCCCTACGAATTTGGGGACAGCGTCGAAAACCTGGCCGTTTCCGAATCGCTCCGCAATGCCCAGATCAACCACGGTATCGATGAATTTCGCCTCACCCATCAGGACCTCGAAGTACGGGAGACCTACTACCAAAGCCAGATGAGTACCGTGCTGATGATCGACATTTCCCACTCGATGATCCTCTACGGGGAAGACCGCATCACCCCCGCCAAGAAGGTCGCCATGGCCCTGGCCGAGTTGATCACCACCCGCTATCCCAAAGATACCCTCGACATCATCGTCTTTGGCAACGATGCCTGGCAGATCGAAATCAAAGACCTCCCCTACCTGCAAGTGGGGCCCTACCACACCAATACGGTAGCTGGGCTCGAACTCGCCATGGACCTACTCCGCCGGCGTCGAAATCCCAACAAGCAGATTTTTATGATTACCGATGGTAAGCCGACTTGTATCAAAAAGGGAAAGAAGTACTACAAGAATAGTTTTGGCTTGGACCGGAAGATTTTGAGCCGGACGCTCAATCTGGCCACGCGCTGCCGCAAGTTGGACATCCCCATTACCACCTTTATGATCGCCCGCGATCCCTATCTGGTGCGTTTTGTCGACCAATTCACTACCGCCAACAACGGCAAGGCCTTTTACAGTAGCCTACAAGGACTTGGGGAATTCATTTTTATGGATTACAAAAACAACAAACGGCGTCGCCACTAGGCCGCCACTAGGCCGTCACTGGGCCGCCAATCAGTCGTCTAAGGCGACCACCCCACTCCGCGGTGCGAACACCTCGATGAGCTGGCATTGTTCGTGCTGGGCCTCGCGATTATCAAGGGTCAGACAAACGCGGTACTTCCCCGCTTCCCGAAAGGTCCACCGGGGATCCAATTCCGTAGAAAACTCCCGCCCTTCAATTTGCCAACTGTAACGCGTCTCCCCCTCCGTCCGACTGGCGTTGACGAAATTGACGGTCAGCGGCGCCTCAAAGCTCGGTGGCCCCGGCGTCAGTTCGAAGTAGAAATTGCTGTGGAGCTGCGCAGCAAGCGTGGTACTCAGGAACAAAAAGGGGAAGAGGAATAAAAATTGTGGTAGACGGTTTTCCATATCGGACGATTTTTCACGGGATGGCCATACAAATTCGGGGGGAAAACCGACATTGTGCCCCACAATTTCGTGCCACAATTCGCCGTTCCTAAAGAGTTCGAGTAAAAACGGAAAGATTCTCTATGAAAAAAGTTGTTCACCTCTTGCTGTTCGTCTTCGGAGCGAGCCTCTCTGGTCAGGCCCAAACGGATTCCACCCGCTTTCATCGGGAGCAGGAAATCGTCCAAACCGCGCGGACCCTCCTCCGGGATACCGCCAAAGCCCAACGTACCGCCGCCGCCGAAGCCATTCTTCCCCAACTCCAGCAATTGCTCGACAGCCCCCAGTCCTTTCGCTACCGTTTCGACTCGCTCCGCGAAGTATCCATCCAGTATCCCGCCGACAGCAGTTTCCGTATTTTCACCTGGCAACTCTACGTCAACCCCGAGGAATACCGCTACTACGGCGCCCTCCAAACCCGCGCCGACGAACGCCAGCTGATTCCCTTGCGGGATGCCTCCGAACGGGCCTACGATGCGGAGTTCGATATCCTGGACCCCGAGTCCTGGTACGGCGTGGTGTACTACAACATCCAGGCCTTTGATACGCCCGAGGGGCCCAAATACCTTCTCTTTGGCTACGATGGCTACCACTTTTTTGACAAACGCAAGATTGTGGATGTCCTGTCTTTTCGGGAGGGGCAGCCGGTATTTGGAGCACCGGTATTTGCCACCCTGGAAGAAGGCCGTGGCCCCATCACCCAGAATCGACTGGTGCGGGAATATTCCGCCGCTTCGTCCATCCGCTGCAATTACGATCCCGACTTGGAAGTCCTCATTCTCGACCACATGGCCAGTATTCGCCGCCCCGACGGTAGGGGCATGAGTTTGATCCCGGATGGGACCTACGAGGGCTACCGCTACGACAAAAAGCGCGGCTGGTGGGTTTACGAAGAAAAGCTCTTTCACGAGGTCTTGGACAGTGCCCCCCGCCCCCAGCCCATTCTCGGATCGGGGAAGAAAAGGGATGTGTTTGGCAATGAGTAAAGAGCGCCGTACTTTTGGGGCATGGAAGCCCACCACATCAAGATTGAAAAAACCGCTCACTATTACACCCTAGGACAAGCGGGTCCCCACATCAAAAAATTCTGGATTGTTTGCCACGGTTATGGCCAGTTGGCCAGTACCTTTTTGGAACGTTTTCGGGCCTTGGAGGCTGCGGATACCTTTATCCTGGCCCCGGAAGGCCTCTCCCGCTTTTACTGGGGCGGCTTTGTCGGTCCGGTCGTCGCCTCCTGGATGACGAGCAAGGATCGCCTCGACGAAATTGCCGATTATTGCCAGTATTTACAGGGGCTTTACGACCACTACCTCCCCCAATTTGCCCCGGACGTACAAATCACGCTGCTGGGTTTTTCGCAGGGCACGGCTACCCAGTGCCGGTGGCTTCACCGCCTCCAACCGCGTTTTGACCGGCTCCTACTCTGGGCGGGCTTGTTGCCCGACGATTTGGACTTTCGACCGCTGGCGGAATACTTAAACGCGGGGGAATTGCACTTCGTGTACGGCCTGCAGGACCCCTTGCTGACGGAGGAACGGCGGAATTGGCAATTGGGCTTTGAGCGGGACAATGGCCTGCGGTTTACCCACCATACCTTTGCGGGCAAGCACCGGGTGGAGGAAGCGGCGCTGCTTCAGTTTGCCTAGGCATAAATTAAAGGGGAATCGCCCTTTATTTTCGCAGGCCGAAGGTATAGCCCAAAATCAATTGGAAAGACCGGTATTTGGCGAGCAGGAGGTCGTAGCCCGATAATACATTTCGATTGGTCCCGTAGCGCAATTCTCCGCGCAGGCGATGATCAAAGTCAAAGCCCACGCCAAACAGCAGATTCAGGTAAGAGGACAGCGATAAATCAGCGCCCTGGATTTGGTAATCGATGATCCCATCGATTGGAAGATCTACCGCACCGGAGGCATTGACGAATATTTTGGCCTTGGAGTTTAGAAAATGGTAATGGCGCAAACCGATGGGCAGCTCCAGGGATTGATAATCCACGACTACTTCCTCTCCAAAACGCTGAGTGGTGTTGCGGTAGGTCCGAAAATTGGGCTCAAACAAGAGGGCCCACCTTCTTTGGTTGACCGCGAGGACCATTTCCAGTTCAATACCTAGGCGCAGGCTGCTACTCCGGGGATAATTAAGCCGGGAGAGGTTGGTGGCTCGATCAATGACTTCGAGCGAGGCCTGCCCCCAACCCGGTCGGAGGGACAAAAAGAACTGGGGGCGGGTGCGTTGGGAATGGTAGTCCGTGTAATTTGTCCCGAGACAGCGTTCGTAGTCCAAAAGCAGTTCGACCACATCGTCGGCCTGGTACTCTAGGCTCAGGATTTTAGTACTGGGAATTTCTGGACACTTCAATTTATCCAGTAACTGACGGCGAAAATAATGGTTGTGCCCCACCTTCTCCGGCCCGGTGTAAAAGCGTTTGAACACCACATGCTCCGGTGGTACTGGCCTTTGATGGATAAAGAGCCGTCGCAACTCTCCCTCCTCGTAATAGTACAGATCCAGACTTCCGGCTACGAGTAATTTTAAGAATAAGGTTTCCTCCTTAAATTGAGGTTCCCGCAGCTCCGAGAGGTGTTTTTGCTGGTCCGAGGAGCGATCGATGGCGACCGTAAAGCGACGGTACTTGATGCTTTCCCCAATACCAAATTCACGTACGGACTCCAAATCGCCCCATTTGGTCTCGCCACCTTCCCGTAGCTGGTATTTAAATTTGGTGGGATTACTTTTCCATTCGACATTCTTGATGAGGCATTCGATACGCTCGCCCTCGTTGGTCAGCAAGTAACCGGGCTCGAAGCGAATTTGTCCGCTGAGCGTATTCATCAGCAATAGAAAAAACAGTGAGGGTAAGATCCGTTTCATACTTTATACCTTTAGTGAAAACGGAAACTAAGGAAAATACCCTAGAAATCAAACGTAAAGCCCGGTAAACACCGACGACACGCTATCAGTGCATCCGATCACCGCGGAGTTCGAGGTTGTCCATGATGGTGGCCTCGTGCGCCAGGTATTCCTGCCAACGTACCTTGACTTTTTCGGGATTCCCGTACCGCTTGGCCAGGTCGATGAAAAGGCGGTAGTGCCCGGCTTCGGCGACCATAAATTTGTGGTAAAAATCGCGGAGGGCGGGATCGTTGATGTGTAGGGAGAGGAGGCGGAAGCGTTCACAGCTGCGGGCCTCGATGAGGGCGCAAACCAGGAGGCGTTCGACCAGGCGGTCTTCGCGACTGCCGTCCTTTTTCTGGAATTTGAGCAGGGCATTGACGTACTCGTCCTTGCGTTGGGACCCCAGCTGGAGTTCGCGTTTTTCCAACTCCTGGAGCACCAGGCGGAAGTGGCCCCATTCTTCGGTCACGATGGGAGCCAGGGCCTTTACCATTTCGTTGCGTTCGGGATATTGTTGGATCAAGGAGATGCAAGAGGTGGCCGCTTTTTGCTCGCAGTAGGCGTGATCGGTCAGAATCTCTTCGAGGTCTTTTTCGGCAATTTTGACCCAGCGGGGGTCGGTTGGAAGTTGTAATCCTAACATGTTGTGCTGTCGTTCTTAGTTTACTCCGCTAAACAGCGAAATTGATTGATGAAAAAATCGAGTTCGTACACTTCGTAGTCTTCGTAGCCCGAACTCCATACGATTCGGATTTTATCCACTTCCCCCTCACTCATCTCCTTGGCCTGGGCCGCACTGATGCTGTACTGGGGTTTGTAGATCACCGATTTTTCGAGGGGGTTGAGGGTACCCATGTCGGTCCGGCGGTTGGGGATGCGCACGGTACTACCGTCGATAAATTTGACGGTGAGGATGCTGCCTTTTTCGATAAATCCGTAATCGCGTTGGGCATTTTGGGAGGCGACTTCCAGGTCGAGTGACAGGAGGAAGACGCTGTTGCCCACCGCGGAGAGGGCGCCGGAGCACTGGATAAAATCTTTTTCTTTAAAAAAGTCCCGCATTTGGGCGTTGGTGTAGCTAAAGAATTCGGTCGGGGACAGGTCGCGGCGAGGCTTGCCGGTAAATTCGTCGATTCCGTCGAAGTCGACTTTGCAGGGGGCGGAGGGGGGATAAACCATGACGTCGGTAGCCAGGCGTTTGCCCCGGATCTCGTCGGCGACTTTTTGCGCCTCCTTGCTGATCGGCTGTTCGGGGGAGGCGGTCAAGTCGCCGCCATCCAGTGCCGCCTGGCGGGGATCGCTGGCGGCGCGCTTGGCCAGGAGTTTTTCCCGTTTTTCGTAAGGCATGTTGACCAGGCGCTCGTATTCCTTCGATTCGTCCAGCGCCGCTTTGTAAGCCTCCCGAGCCCCTTCCTCTTGCTCCCGCGCGGCCCGCAATTTGGCTTCAATCGCCGCAATATCCTCGTCGGTAGACTCTAGGCTGGCGTAGGCCTGCCGGAGCTCTTCCTCCAAAAATACACGGTCGAGTGAGAGGTCTTCCAGGGCCCGTTCCCTCTCCACCACCGCGGCGGCGGCCCGAGCGGCCCGCTGACGCGCCAATTCATCGGATCGCTGCTGGGCTTGGGGGTCTTCGGTACGGGATGCTTTGTTGGGGGAGGACTTGGCCACCTTGGTTTTTACCGTTTTCTTGCCGGGTTTCTTTTGCTTTTTATCCGGGTCGGCCTTGGCCAGCTTGGCGGCCTCCTTGCGGGCTTTTTTAGCCGCTTTCGCCGCTGCTTTATCCGCTTTTCCGTCCGCTTTTCCCGACCGGTTCTTTTTGGTCCGCTTTTTCGACTGGCCCACTGTTCCCCCCGGTGGGTTGACCAAGGGGTTTTCGGCGGCCTCGGGGCTCACCGCTTCCTCCAGTGGAGGCCGGTTGTTCGTCGGGACGGCCTCCTCCAGTTCCGCATCCTGGGCGGGATCGTAATAGCGCCAGGAGCCGTCGTCAAACAAGACGATTTTCTCTCCATTCTCGTTGGTGCTCAAGCGCTGGGCGTGCAATACGCTTACCAGACCGAGCATTCCCAGACCAAGTAGCGCGCGGGTAGCACCAAAAAATTGTCTAACTTGCATGTTTTATGGACCGATTGTGTTGCGCAAAATTACGCAAATTTTCATGAAAATTGTTCTTCTTCACTACCGACTCATCCGTCGTGGCGGACTCGAAACGCGCTTGCTCAATTACATCGAACAGTTTCACCGACGGGGACATCAGGTCAGCGTGATTTGTGCCAAGTGGGATAAAACGATTCCCCTACCCCCCGAAGTATCCGTACACCGCCTAAATTTGGGGCTCATGCTCAAGCCTTTCCGCGCTTGGTACTTCGCGCACAAGGCTAAAAAACGGATGGCCCAACTCGACTACGACTTTGCCCTCTCCCTCGGTCGCACCGCCACTCAGGATGCCGTACTCATGCCGGGGGGCCACCGGGGTTATTTGCGCGCCCTGGCTAAAAAGTGGCGTTTCGTCGGCGATTGGATGCAAATTCACCTCGACGAAGCGGCCTACGCGCACAGCCAAATGATTTTTGCCGCCTCCACCATGATGGCCGACGAACTGCGCGAGGCCTACCGGGTCCCCCCGGAGAAGATCCGCTTGCTCTACCCTCCCCTCAACCTCCAACAATACAACACCGAGCTTCGTCCCCAGCGCGCGGCCCTGCGTCAAAAATTGGAATTGGCCCCGGAGAAGACCGTTTTTGTCTTCGCCTCCAGCTCGCACTACCGCAAGGGGCTCGATATCCTGCTACGCGTCTTTGCCCAGCTCGACCCCCAGCGTTACGAACTCCTCATCGTTGGCTTGCCCGCCGTAAAGAGCGCCCTCCCCCACGTCCGCTACCTGGGTTTTTGGGAGCGCCTGCGCGAGTTGTACACCGCGGCCGACTTTATGATCCTACCCGCTCGCTACGAGCCCTTTGGCCAGGTGGTGGCCGAATCCCTACAGTGTGGGACGCCGGTGCTGCTTTCCTCGGGGGTAGGCGCTCGGGATGTGGTGGGCCCCAAAGAAGGCCTCATCATCGACTCGCTCGACCCCCAGCGCTGGGTGGAGGCCATTCGCGAGCACCCACCAAGCCATTTTTCGGTGGCACCGGATTTTGCCCAACGACAGGATCTGAGCATCGAACGCCACGTCGAACAAATGCTCGACTACTGGCAAAACAGATAGCTGGCCTGCGGGCGGTGGGCTTTTAAAGAAATTAGTACCTTTGGTGTAGAGATTTGGAAAACCTATCAACATGAAAAAATTAATCTACCCCTTAGCAATATTGCTTACGATTAGCGCCTGCGAGCTCGCCCCGACGGGAGACGCCTCCACCGGCTCGACGCGAGCGCCACGCAGTTTTCAACCCATTCCAGTGAAGTATCCCACCAGTACCCAAGACAGTACCATCAGCGATGATTATCACGGTAAGGTCATTGCCGATCCCTACCGCTGGCTCGAAGACGATCGGTCGGAAGCCACCGCCGCCTGGGTCTCCGAGCAAAACGCGGTGACCTTTGACTACCTCCAACGGATTCCCTACCGCGAGGCCATCCGCCAACGGCTCGAAAAGCTGTGGAACTACGAGCGCTACGGCAGTCCTTTTGAACGCGGAGGACGCTATTTTTACTTCAAAAACGATGGCCTCCAAAACCAGGCGGTCCTCTACGTTCAGGACCAGCTCGACTCGCCCCCCAGCCTCGTCCTGGATCCCAATAAGTTTGCGGAGGATGGCACCGTTTCCCTGGGCGGTTTTAGCTTTTCCGACGACGGGCGCTACCTGGCCTACGAAGTGTCGGAGGGTGGCTCGGACTGGCGCAGCATCTACATCAAAGACGTGGTGGACAACCGTACCCTGAGCGACAAATTGGAGTGGATCAAGTTTTCGGCCATCGCCTGGCAGGGCAAGGGGTTCTTTTACAGCCGCTACCCCGCTCCCCAGGGCGATGAGGTATTGTCGGGCAAAAACGAATTCCAGAGCGTCTACTACCACAAGCTCGGTACCCCGCAATCCGAAGACCAGGTCGTCTTTGCCGATCGGGCCCACCCCAGCCGGGGCTTCTTCGCCCTCACCACCGAGGACGAACGCTTCCTGACCATCAGCGTATGGGAGTCCACCAGTGGCAACGCCATTTATTTCAAGGACCTGCAGAATCCCGAAGGAGAAATCACTCCGATTTACGATAAGATTGAATACGACTTCTCCTTGGTGGATAACCTGGAAGATCGACTCTTGGTTATGACCAATTACCAGGCGGACAACAACCGTTTGATCGCCATCAATACCAACCAAGCGGGCGAGGGTTTTTGGGAAGAAATTTTGCCCGAGAGTAAGGACAAGTTGAGTAGCGTACGGGTATTGGGTGGTAAAATCGTAGCCACCTACATCCACGATGCCTCCAGCCAGGTCAAGGTCTACGATCTGGACGGACAATTTATTGCCGATCTAAAGTTGCCGGGCATCGGTACGGTAGGTGGATTCAGTGGCAAGAAGAAAAGTGAGGAGGCCTTCTACAGCTTCAGTTCTTTTACGCGACCCACCACGATTTACCGCTTGGATCTCAGCAGCTTGGAATCGACCGTTTTCAAAGCGCCCCAGTCTCCCTTCCAATCGGATGATTACGAGACGCGACAGGTTTGGTTTACCAGTGCCGACGGAACGGAGGTACCCATGTTATTGACGCACAAAAAGGGCCTAAAGATGGATGGCGAGCGCCCCACCCTACTCTACGGCTACGGGGGCTTTGACATTTCCATTTTGCCCAATTTCCAGGTCAAGCGTACCGTCATTCTCGAAAACGGGGGCCTCTACGCGGTGGCCAACATTCGGGGCGGGGGAGAATTTGGTAAAAAGTGGCACCGCGCTGGTACCAAGGCCAACAAGCAAAACGTATTCAACGACTTTCAGGCGGCCGCCGAATACCTGATCGCCCAGGGCTACACCTCCAAGGACAAACTGGCCATCGAGGGCCGCTCCAACGGTGGCTTGCTCATCGGTGCTTGTATGACCCAACGCCCCGACCTCTACAAGGTGGCTTTTCCGGCGGTGGGCGTCCTGGACATGTTGCGCTACCAGAACTTTACCATCGGTCGGGCCTGGGCCAGCGATTACGGACTCAGCGAAAATCCCGAGGAATTTGACTACCTGGTGGCCTATTCGCCCCTGCACAATGTCGAGGCCCGTGCTTATCCCGCCACCATGGTTACCACGGCCGACCACGACGACCGGGTGGTCCCCGCACACTCCTTCAAGTTTGCCGCTACCCTGCAGGCCCACCAGGAGGGCGACAATCCCGTACTCATCCGGGTGGAGACCAGCGCGGGGCACGGTGCCGGAACGCCCACCTCCAAGCTGATCGAGGAGGCGGCCGATGCGCTGAGTTTTATGTACTACAATTTTGAAGAAGATGTCATTTACGAAGCAACGCTTCAGGACTAGGTCCTCGCGATTCGCCTTTTGAATTTTGACTACGAAATATTACCCCGCCACTTGCTCGACGTCCTCGACGTCGTGGTGGTCCTGTACTTGATCTACCAACTGTACCGCCTACTCCGGGGTAGCATTGCTTTCAATATTTTCGTGGGCCTCTTGCTGGTGTACGGCACCTGGCTACTCGTCCGCTTTTTGGAGATGAGCTTGCTTTCCGGTCTGCTCGGTCAGTTCGCCAGCCTGGGCGTCATCATGCTACTGATCGTCTTCCAACCGGAGGTGCGCCGCTTCCTACTGCTGCTGGGCAACAGCACCCTCCGGCAGCGGAGCAATTTGCTGGGGCAGTGGCTCGATCGACGGGCCAATCAGGTCGACAATACCGAAAAGATCAAAAACGTCACGGCGATCAAAGCCGCTTTGGTAACGCTTTCGCGCAACCAAACGGGCGCCTTGCTCGTCTTCGCCAATACACTGAACCGCGAATTTATCAACGAAACGAGGGTCGTCGTCAATGCGGTGATCAGCCAGCCCCTGTTGGAAAGCATCTTCAGCAAGGACAGCCCACTCCACGACGGGGCGGTCATCATCAGTGACCATCAGGTACACGCCGCCAGTTGTATCCTACCGCTCTCCTCCAATCCCGAATTGCCCAAATCCTTGGGTTTGCGCCACCGAGCGGGGGTAGGGGTGAGCGAAAACTTTATGGTGGCGGCCTTTATCGTCTCCGAAGAAAATGGCGCCATCAGTTTTGCCCAGCAAGGGAAATTACAACGCAAATTGGAGGAAGCCCAACTCGAGGCCTTACTATTGGAATGGTATCGCTAAAGAAGTGGGCGAACCAATACCGTATGAAGAAAGCAAAGTACATACTACACCGAAGGGAAGAATACCAGATCGAGCCATCGCTGCACACCCGCATCCACGACTTGCTGAAACGCTGTTTTTCGGAGTATCCGGCGGGGCGGTCCTACTACCAGCAAGTGCCCACCTTCCGGCACCTGGTGTACGACCAGCAAAGACTGGTGGGCCACCTGGCGATCGAATACCGGATGATCAACCTCGCCGGAGCCATCGTCCCCATCTTTGGCATCAGCGATTTTTGCGTCGACCCCGACTACCAGTCCCAACACATTGCGACGGACCTGCTGGAGCGAGTCGAAGCGGAGGCCCGCGACCGCCATATCGATTTTATCATCCTCGCCACCACGGAACAAAGTTTTTACGAAAAACGCGGCTATCAACACAGCGATAATCCCTGTCGCTGGCTCCTGCTTACCCGCCAGCAAACGCTGGGAGTCGCCCAGCGACGGATCGAGCGGGGCATCATGGTCAAGGCTACGGGGAATCAGCCTTGGATGGAGGGCTTGCTGGATTTTTTGGGGCCGATGTTTTGAGGGGGGAAGGCTGACTTGATTAATTCAGCGGCACCAAGTGTTACATCATTAATCCCTTCCCCGGTCAATGAACCGGAGTAATCTCAGTAGCCGAGACGGAAGCCCGTTTTTCGTCGAAAAAGGCTGGCGGACGCTGAAAAATCCCAACTTCTTTGTGAGCTTTTCGGTATATTGGGAGCAAATAACTAACTATTACAAAAGTACTACGCTCCAGAGGAAACGCAAATTTCCATTTGGCGCAAACATTGATACGTAATCTTACGTTTACTATTTTCGCAGAAAGCTAGCCTAACCAAAATCCTCACTGATTTTTTAGGAAAAAAACCAATGTTTTATGAACGACGTAATTGTAAGCGAAAATTTAAAAATCATTCAGGAAAGCGCCCGTGATTTTGCGGAGCACTACATTCGTCCCCACGTCATGGAATGGGATGAAAAGCAGCACTTTCCCGTCGACCTGATGCACCGTTTGGGTGAGCAGGGCTTTTTGGGGGTACTCGTACCCGAGGAGTACGGCGGCGCGGGGCTGGGCTATCAGGAATACATCACCGTCATCGAAGAGATTGCCAAGGTCTGCAGCAGCATCGGCCTGTCAGTAGCAGCCCACAATTCGCTGTGCACCGGGCACATCCTACAATTTGGCACCGAAGCACAAAAGCGCAAGTACCTGCCCCTGCTGGCCACCGGAGAGTGGATTGGCGCCTGGGGACTAACGGAGCCCAATACGGGCTCGGATGCCGGCCGGATGCAGTGCGTAGCGCATCGCGAAGGCGACCACTACATCATCAATGGCAACAAGAGCTGGATCACCCACGGCAAGTCGGGAGATGTGGCGGTGGTGATCGTCCGAACCGGAGAGTTACTGGACAGCCACGGCATGACGGCCTTTATCGTCGAACGGGGTACCCCGGGCTTTCGAGCGGGCAAAAAAGAGAACAAACTGGGAATGCGCGCCAGCGAAACGGCGGAATTGATTTTCGAAAACTGCCGAATTCCCGTCGGCCAACGCCTGGGCAAAGAAGGGGAAGGTTTTATTCAGGCCATGAAAATCTTGGATGGTGGCCGGATTTCGATCGCGGCCCTTTCCCTGGGAATCGCTAAGGGCTCCTACGAGGCGTCGGTCAAGTACGCCCAGGAGCGCCAACAATTTGGCAAGCCCATCGCCAAGTTCCAGGCCATCAGCTTTAAGCTGGCCGATATGGCGACCAAAATTCAGGCGGCGGAGTTGCTGACCCGAAAAGCAGCCGACCTCAAAAATCAGGGAAAAAAGGTGACCAAGGTCAGTGCCATGGCGAAGTACTACGCTTCCGAGGCCTGTGTAGAAATCGCCACCGATGCGATTCAAATCCACGGTGGCTACGGCTATACCAAGGACTTTCCCGTCGAGAAGTTTTTCCGCGACTCCAAGCTCTGTACCATCGGTGAAGGAACCTCCGAGATACAGAAACTGGTGATCTCACGCGAAGTGTTCAAAGAATTCAAATAAAAAAATCCCGGGGCGTTAACCCCGGGATTTTTTTTGGAAGGCAGCTCCGTACTTCCTCATTCGGCCATCCGGCGGTGTACGATTCCTCCCGGGAACGACAAGCACAGCCCGGCGGCGATGCCAATCGTTAGGCTCCCCAAAGGCCAGGCCACGGCGAGGCCGATCAAGACATCAGCTTGCGTGAAGAAAAGAAGAAAGGAACGTGATGTTGTCCCGACCAGTAGCCGTAAAAAAACGACGAAACGGCCCCAAGTTGGCAACCTTTTCTACCAGTTCATCTTTTTGGCGATCTCGCTGGGGATGGCATCTTAGTGTAGCAGTACCGATACCGTTTTAGATTGAAAGTAAGCTTGCGACATGTAGAGATAGCCTTTGTAGTCGCTAATCTCACCCCAGGAATTCTTGATGAGGTAGTATTTGGTTCCGGTTTTATCCTGCGCCACACCGGCCAGGTGCATCAGGTGATCGTCCGTCGTGGCATAGCTTTCAAAGTCAAGCTGCCGACTGCTTTGGGTGACGGCCCGCTCGGGGCCCGGCTGACGGAACAGATCGTCGCGCTCGGCATCTAGGGGCAACACCGCAATCCCGTTGCGGGCCGAAAAGCCCTTTTCGCTCACGTCACCATCCCAGGAAACCGAGTAGCCCTTTTCGAGGGCGTGGTCGACGATCATCTCTATCTCGGCCAGGGGGACATTGTAGAAAAGGCCGTTGGAATAGTTGTCGGGAATTTCGAGGACGAAGGGGCGGTAAAAGGGCCGGTGGGTAAAGGAAGTGATTTGTACGTAGTCGTCCGGCACGATGCCGAGGCTGGCGGCAAAGCTTTGGGGGGTGTAGGTCTGTCCTTGATAAACGAAGGTTTCGGGAGCACTGCCCAGGTAGGCATCCAGCACGCCTTCGACGGCGGTCTTCCAGTTGGCGCTGAGTTGTTTGCGTTTGAGCAGACCGTCGAGCATGCCCCGCAGTACGGCTTCCATTTCGCCGTGGTCGTGTTTTTGGGCCCCTTCGAGCAGCCCCGAGTAAACCGATTCGGGGACGATGCCCAGCTGTTGGGCAATAAAAATGGGATCGTGGGCCAAGCTACCCTGGGAAAAATTGGCCTTGCCCTGCCGTAGGAGGTAGTTGAGGGCCTTGTCTTTGTAGATGTTGCGCACCGTATACATCTCCGAGAAATCGTGCTGGCCCTTGCCCAGGCGAATGACTTCGGATTCGAGGAAGGAGGAGGTGGCGTAGCTCCAGCAGGTTCCCGTACGGTCCTGACTTTTGACGGGGGTACAGTCCACGCTGGTTTGTACTTCGAAGCCATAAGTATCCTTTAAATCAACCTGACTCCATCCAGTGTTCCCCCACAGTAGGGAGCAGGTCAACAGGAGGAATTTTACGCTGTTTTGCATTGCTTGTGTTTTGTAATAATGGTAAATGTTAGACATTAAAATTAGCAATAAACCAAACGGATCGCCAATTTTAATGGGGAAAAGATTTTACAAAGCTGGAAAAATTGTATTAAATTTACGGACCTTCAGTATACAAGAACCAATACCATTTCCTCCAAAGCAAAGACGTTGCCTAGTATTCGTATAAGAACAGTTTGTCCTTTAACATAAGGGTTGGCATTCTTCCTGCTCCGAACTCGATTCGGTCCAAAAATGCCGTGCGTGTTATTGAAAAACAAAATTAGGACTACTAAAAATGGTATTTGAAAAGAAGGACTACCTGATAACGGGTAGAAAGAATCCTAAAACAAAGGAGAAGATCAGACTAAAGCTCCGCTACCTGCTCAACAATTACTCCAAATGCTTGATTGGCATCTCCAACCAAGCCGATGGGCGCTTGCGCTTTCGGCTGGAAAAGGAGGGCTACAAGGCGCTTTTTTACGTCTACCGATCCAATACCTTCGAAAGTGTAGATCACTACACCGAGGTATTCCAGGACCTGTACGTCAACGAAGCCAATAAGGAAAATGAGGAACTCGCCACCGCCATCAGCGAGGACGGCAAGGGTCCCTTTTTTCTCTTTGTAGCGGGCCGCAAACGCAAACGAGGCTATTGAGTGGTGGGGCCCAGGTCCCAGGTCCGAAGCAAGCATGGAGGGATTCAACAAGTAGGAAAAAAATAGAGCATCCGGGCGGATGCTCTACATGAACATTACAGATACAGAGAAATCAAGGAAATAGGAAAGCCTGATAAGTCTTGTGTTTAAATGTTTAAGTGTTCGTGTGTCTATTGGTTTGGGTTATCGCATGTCGAGACCCTTGGCAGTAGTTCAACTACACAGTGCACTCCTTTTCCTCTTACCATATGTTTGAAAATGTTTACCCATTGCTACGTTGGAGGGGCCGGCGAAAAGATTTTGGTAAGAGGAGACCCTATGGCCTTCCCCTACCAAAACTCACTCAGTGTAGAAACTTGCGTTTCTTCAGCTGATCATAAGCCCATAATAACGCTCTCAAAAGTCCAAGACCCTCAAGTTCTTTGTTCCGTTTTTATTTTGTTTTCGATCAGTTACAGTAATCATTGTCAGTTAAATTTTACGCTTGCGCGTTTGCCTTTTTCATTGACAATAACGTGCCAATAAGGAAAAATTGCCAGTGAAAACGGTGACGGTTCGTAACCGGGTAAAAAACACACATCCTACGAAAAAGTGCTGAGATACATTTATTTTAATTACATGTTTTTATTTTACAATCCCAGCCCCAGGCTCTCAAAACCAACCGGACTCAACAATTTACAACCGACTCTTTTTCAACAAAATACGCTCGTAAACGATCTATAATTCACCTTCTTTTCGGCTAGCAATCTGCTTACATCACTGGTTTTTTACATGCTTCCTATTTTTGATGAGAGGAAGGCGCTGTCACGAAAATGTAGCGATTTCAGTGACGCGTAACTGGCTTGTTTTTGATTAAAAACAGTATTTTATCCCGTCACAAGCGGGGCCCAAAAAGGAGAAAAGAGCGCCACCGCGCCTTTTTTCATATTAAGAAAGTGTGGAATGCAAATTTTGGGACGCGGAGGAACCCGAAGCGGTGTAAATTCGGATTTGTTGGAAACCTGTGACTCAATTGTTAAGGGCTGGGAGATAGCCCGGTTGCCTCACAAAAAAACGTAGAGGTAAAAAGTGAGCCACCAACGCTGGTCGAGGAGTCGGAAATGTCTTTCGATCAACAAGCCCCCTTGATCTTGATAGATTTTTTCCCGAATCTCCCCTTCCCCGCGCAGCCGCTCGATCCGGTACACGGTCGTATCGATGGCCTCCAGGCCATTTCGGTGCGGGGCCCAGTCCGCTCCCGACCAGGCCGTGATCCGTCCGCCCTCAATTCGGTACCCATCGAGGGGAAAGCGAACCCGGCTGCGTTGGAACAGGCTATCGCGGTGAAAGCGTTGGTAGAACTGCATAAAATCTTCCGGGGCGGACCCATTGCCGATCTGGCGCCCACCCGTACAGGCGCCGCACAGCAGCAATACCACTCCCAATCCCACGATGGAAAGCAAAATATTTTTCAAGAATCCGTATTTTTGACTTTCTTAGTCCGAAGGACTAGCACCCAATTTACACCTTAAATCACCGCACAATGGATACGGCCCTGGAAGTTTACCAACCCGTCAACACCTCCCTCAACCTCACTACGGGCATTTCGGTGTTCCTCCTACTGGCCGCTCTCCTCGGCTTGTACTGGAACGAAAAGCGAGAGGTAGCCTACGACAACCGACACTACCGCCAGCTGGGGCTGGTGCTTTTTGGCTTTTTGGCCCTACTCAGTGCCATTGCGGCGCTTTTTAGTGGCCTGACCAGTCGCCGGATCGGTCCGGTCGAGTTTTACGCCGATCGCATCGAGACGGTAGAAGCCACCATCCCCTACCGATCGATTCAAAGGGCCTACCTACACCAAGATCAACCCCAATCCAGCTTCGGCAGCAGCCAGGCCCGGGGCGATACGACGCTGATGCTCATCATCGTGGAGCGACTGGACCAAAAGACCCACGTTTTTTCCGCTTACAACTACCCCATCGAACGCCTGCACAACAGCCTCAAACAACACCTAGAAGCGGCGAGAAAACCCCAGTAGACCGCTAAATAAAGCAGGCAAAACCCCGGATTGGGACTTTGCCTGCTTAGCGAAACCGAAAAAGGACCAGGCCCTAATCCAGCGTAATTTCTTTGCTGATCACTCCCGTGAACGTACGCAAGGCTACCTCGTAGGTGCCTTCGGGCAGTTCACTCAGATCGAGTTCGTAAATCGTATTGACGGGCAGTTCGTAGAGTTGATCCTCCAAAACCACCTCCCCATCGGCGTTGATTACTTTGAGATCGTTGAGATTCACATTGATCTTTTCGAAGTCGATATAGTAAATCTCTTGCTCTTCATCGATGTAAAAGGACCAGTCGGTGCTACTCAGATCCAGGAGGCGGGTGGCAGTGGTCGCCTCTGCAGTTAGACTGGTAGTAGATTGGGCAAAAAGTTGGCTATTCAGACAACCCGCCAAAACAAATACCACGACGTAAACAATACGCTTCATAAGATTCTTAGCTAAAAATTAAGTGAGAAATAAAGTTCTGTGCTCCAAATATAGACATAATCTCAAAAGAATAAAAAATGGAATATTAAAAAAAAACCGAATAAGATTCTAAAAAGTCGGGATTACAAAATAAATGGAGACCGAGTGCGAGTTCATCAGAATTATAATCTAAAACCATAAGACAATAGCGAATCGCGTTTTGTTTTGCTCCAAATGTTAAAGTCTAAAAATTGTCGGGAGCTAGGCAGCGGGGGTTGGCCTTAGAACGTCGTCGGCAGTGATTCAACGCCTGGTGGAGGTCTTTATTGCTCCGCTTGGGTCAAAACATCGAGGATATTGCCGTAAATGATGGGTTTTTCCGCCAGCAATGCGACCGATTGGCGCCACACGGCTCGTTCAATGTCTTCTTCCGTTTGGGGAGTCAGCTCCGCGGCGGGGCTCGTCATCCGGTACCAG
>ERZ1740065.332-NODE-332-length-24547-cov-12.079087_pt1 | contig 24547 bp, 9 predicted proteins | sample MGYA00581738_ERZ1740065 | MGnify/ENA primary metagenome ERZ1740065 (study PRJEB43018, sample SAMN04849749) | marine metagenome | isolation source: floating plastic debris | place: Pacific Ocean | collected 2008-09-01 | study: EMG produced TPA metagenomics assembly...
TAAATATGTTCAATGATAGAGATGACACACCGCAGGAACACTTCCCTAAGAAACGTGCGTATTGATCGAACCTTACATGAATTTCAAGTTCATAGTAAAAGTTACTCACCACTAGCTGCTTGAGTCCAACCTTGTTGATGGAGCCGCAATCGTGAATAGGTCCGAGCGGCCTGAAGTCAGTGGTTAGCACGGACAGCCACTGGAAAAGCGATATGATGGCAGTGTGCAGACGGCCTATGCTAGCCTGTGACTAATGCTTGCAGTTTGAGTATTTGCTGGGAATGAACTGACTCATTAGCCTCTCAGTAATGTGAGTGAACTTGTATCTTTTGTCCCGAACAATGCACACAGCAGCTTGCTCTGAGCAACCGATGATATAGACCACCTCAATCTGCCAACAGCATGATGTAGTCAACCCGGCTGTGTACTGGATGTCTGTAGGACCTTTAATTGGTCAAATCCACCTGCTGTGAGCAGTTACTTTTCTAGTGTCTATATAGTGAGAAGTAGAGAGTAGTAGAGGGTTTATTGCAGTGATTGAAGATAGATGAGAAAATCATGTAGGTTAGAATGTGAGCTTCAGTATCAGACCAATGATTGGATGGTAAAAGTAAGGGATGGCAATTTCAATGCCATTTGGAGTTGTCAAACACAATTGGAAAATTGTGGAGAGGAATAATTTTGGCTGCTTACAGTCCCAAATACATATACCTGTTCCTGGTAAAGGTTTTGGTTGAAGCTGAAATCAAGCTATTGCCTGACATGAGTCCATTTTTGTCCGTGGGCTAGGGGATTGAGGTACAGAATACTGATACATATCTCTAGAATTTCTATGAGGTGATTATCCCTATATTAGTGCCACATGCATCACTAAGTAGCTTAGAGGAGAACAGTGTCTTAAATTCCGAGCTAAGAAGATTTATATGACCTGAGAATAAACAACTTTCCTCAGTAGATAAATCTAAGCTTTTACTCCCATTGTTCATAGAATGTGAGTGCTACATAGGTTTATCCAGTCATAGAGTTTGGGTATGAAATCAGACTTACTCAGATAAAATCTGGATTGTTGAGAGAGCTGTGGTCACGATGCAGTCCCTACCTTTGTAAACAAGCCTTGGTAAACAATGGGCGATACAAACTTAAAAAGGAGTCATCAAAGCTAATGTGACCTATTTAGTTATGTGTCAGTATAGCTGGGCAACCGCCTCTCATATTCCCATCAAACATCAAAAGATGAAAAGAGGCATATGATCTTTTCTTATCAAAGACATCCTGATGAACATGGCTGGCTGCCCATTTGTATAAGTTGTCGCATCCTAACAATCCTATCCTTGTCTATGTTTCCTCCTTCTACACCATCCTGCACTTGTTCGCCGGTGATGAAAGATCTAATCACACTTAACCTTCCTCCTAATCTGAAAGGCGCACTAGATGCAATACCAAGAGTTGATGCAGGTAGTTTTGGGTCCATGTAGGTATTACTACATGCAGTTGCGCGTCACCTGAATAGGAAATCATCGATGCCCTACAAGTCCCAATGACGGTTCACAGATTTCATTTGCAGTGATCCCACAACATACAAAAACCATGTGAATCTGAACAATAATCACTCCACAACCAAACTGGAAACTGAGTGAAAGGTTGGTAGAGGGAGTTGACTCCCTCCACAACAACCAGTCCTGCAAAAATCTAGGTTTTACATTTTCGATTCTTTCGAGTCAACAAAAATGCTTTCAATTTTGTTTTGATCCCGATCATTATTAGGGTAGTATAGGGTAATAAGATGAGTTATCAAGTGTAAATGATAGATAACATGTGTGATGTCCTTGATATATGGAACGCACATGCTGGTTAACGCTGATACGAAAAGCCAATGCTCATATACAATACTGCAGTAAATCAAAATCATGATGCATGAAGTATCTAAAATAGGTCCATTCTCCCATGATCATGATTGTGTCAACATTTCCAATGAAATGATTCTCTCTTAGATTTGTGGAGCTGATAGCATTCCTTCATACAAAGCAGTTGTACCACATACAGTTAAGTGCTGATCACTGAACTTGGAGCTGATGTGATGATGAAAAGTCACATCAGCATCATAGGGAAAGGCACAACCAAAGTTTCATCGGCAACAGTAACCCGGAGGAAAGAGACAGGATGCTGTTGGCGATGCAACAGTCATTATGCTGGCAGTGTGAGTGACACGAGGGAAACAAGCGGGATAGAATGGCCCGAGAAATGTAACTAGAACATAGGGATAGATGGTACCAACAGGCCCACAACCAATCAGGCTGTATCGTCGGACCAACGACGCCCAAAAACAGCTGAAACACCTGGCATCTAGTCACCGCACCCCTATGGCAGCAGAAGCACAGAAGCACCAAAACCACGGGTTCCGGACACCAAAAGCAGAAAACAACCCTGTAACCATGGACATCATCAACCGCAAATTCGACTGGAAGGGCAAAAATAAATCGCCAGAACACCCTGGCATATAATAAGATGACGCATGATCGTGACGTAGGATATCAATAGTAGGCGTCAGCCATGCTATAAAAGAGGCTTGAGCAGATGTTCTACAAGGAGGCTGGAGAACAGAGAGACGTCATGTGCCATGGTACACCGACGTTCTCCAGATAATAGCTTTTAACATATTGTATCACTTTTTTTATCCGACTTCATTTTTTGTCAATAAAGTATCATCACTAACTGAATACAGAGAGGGCCACAGTGACCGACTATGTAAGCTATTACCTACATTACTGTGTAGATATGTAGAGTCTCAGCTCCCTGGGTAGCAGCAGCGTTAGATCGGGTTTGGACTTGGACGCAAGAGGGAGGGACTTGACAATAGTGAATGTTCTGAGTGCTAGTGAGTAGAGACCTGCAGACCTGCAAAAATGTGGGACATCCAGATGGTGCTAACTTCGGTGTTCCGCGGTGACGCATACCGCCTAAGTATGCAGCGAAGAATCTCGTCATCACACCTGAAGGTTCCCAGAAGGGCTCGTCTATTTGCTTCTGCTTTCTAGGGAAATGGAGAGAGCTAACCGAATTACATATCCATTTAGCATGCTGCGTTGATATGACACAAATGTGCGTCTCCAAATAATACTAGCATTATATAGGTTTGATGATATTGTAGAAAGTGTAGCATTTCTTTCTATACTATAGCACCCTGATGTAAGAGAACCCCTAAGAAATTAACGGTGTGATAGGCAAGGGATTAAACTGAGTGTAGTAAATCGAGAGGATGACAAATTGGGGCCAGCACATAAATTATGCATAGCGGTTTTTAGGTAGAAGAGGTTCTAGATTTTTATATACCCCACACGTCCAGCAAAAACTTTGGAACCAGTAGGAATAATCGATATGAATATATAGTGTGAGAGCCCACGTGGCTGGGCCGGTGACCTGGCTGTCTATTATGCCTATGAATGTGCCATAGATAAACTGGTTTAAAGCGTGGTGTTTAGGAGGTACATAGACCCTGGACAATATTTAATGATAGTGATTCACACAACTGAAACACGGGCAGGGTGGGTGGTCCAAACTTGAGAGGGACAGAAAATGTGGCTATGCGATTGTACCCTAGTATTGGTCAGCTGGGCGTTCAGAGCCGGCCTGGTTGATAAGTGCTCGAAAAGGTAGAACTCCCGCCACCATAGAGTAGGCCCTGGCAACCAGCATTTTTTAGTCTTATGTCGACACGCCTGCCTGTATAGCATTCATCACTGTCTCCACTTAGTTTGAAATATGGGCTTTTTATTCACTGCACTTCAACTGGTACACGCATGCAAATCTACTACATTCAAGTGTGGCGTCTGAACGCCTCTGGGTCCTCTCTGTGTACGGAGGCTCGACTGTGACGGCTTTTTATAACATCACAATGGCATTATGTCGCTGGATTTCACTAGTGAATAGCTTGATTTGCAGCTAGGGAAATGATCAAATGTAAATGAAAATGTAACAAACACAACCTATGTAGAATGAACAAAACGTCATTTATTTAGCGCAAGTACCAGCACGAGTAAAGATAATTTTTAGCTGCATTGCAAAATAAATATAGAGAGCAGAAGTGTGGGCTAGACAACTTGCACTTCATGTACACGTATATGTTCACATAGTAAGCATGTAGATAGTGTACTGTGCACACCAAAGACACCTACATTCGTAGAAACCAGAATGGCTGGCAACTTTTAAGCACGTTCTTCTTACCTTTGCTGGTAAAGCTTGGTAACGCTGTCTCCTGAGCATCAGAATAATCTCTGCATTTCAACTCACTGGTGAAACCAGTGCATTTCTTATCAGTACTTTTGTGTAAATCTAAATCATCCAGCTATTTCTGTACCAGCGATGTCCCATCAAGGAGGAAGATTATGGGGAAGCAAATGGGCATGTGTGATCGTGACAACAATGGCGATGACACAGAGAGACCGTGAACTCCAGCGATATAACATCATCATGACGTTAGAAAAAGCGGTCCAGAGGCGCCTCCGTACCCAGAGAGGACCTGGAGGTGTGCAGACGCCACACTTGAATGCAGTAGAAATGCGTGCATGTACCAGTTTATATGTGGCGACTAAAAAGCCCGCATTTTGACCTAAGTGGAGACACTGATGAACGCTATACAGGCGGGCATACCGACATAAGATTAGAAAATGTCGGGAGCTCATTGAGAGAATGACACGCGAGATACGATTCCAATTCAGGATTTAATAGGATGAGATAGAGACAGTGATAATTCTCAATAGTAACTGCATGCACAAAACAGGTGCAGGGACATCGATGTAATAAAGGGCCCATGTTACCTGTATTGAGCCAATATGCCTGGGGAAAATCTCCTAACAGGAATTAGGCCTGCAAGTATTTCTATTCAGCCCAGAGAATATGAGGAAAAAGTTTTGCCCAATGAATGGAGAGGTAGACAGTCAACATGTCGGACAATAAGTATAAAGCAAAATTCGTAGAAAATGAACATAGTTCAGAGAGTCGTCAACGGCAACTGCTTAATGCAGATATTTGATATTGATTTAATTAGATAAAAACATATCAATGATGTACACTAATTTAAGTAACTAGCTATGGATACATAGAGACTCCGAAGCGGTAAAAAAAATGGAAAATAGGGAAATGATGCGTTGAAAATGACACGGCGGAGCTGAGATATCGGGCTCCCTGGTTGGGGAGCCTGGCGTAGTCATCTGACTCATCAGAGAAGAGGGTTATGTCCCCTTCCACGAGCCAAGCTGCTGTCTCAGCCCAAGCCAACAACAGGACGAGGTGGCCCACCCTCAGTAGCTCCACAATCAGCCCTAGCGCAAAGTGGGAGCTAGCTGCGTGGTAGAAGGATGGGGCCTCCGGTAGCAGCTGGTGATGGAAAGTATACACACACAACGATGTGTGTGGAACTCTAGGTGTGGTCTGTCACTACAATGCGCAAGAAAGAGGGAAATAATAATTAAGGGAGGTAACAACATGCCATGTTCGGACATGGAGTTTGGATAACAGAGATGAGAAAGTTTGTGTTTTCACTAATTGGAATAAGACCCGCTCACCAGGTAAAAGTGTGCAATGCGCTTCATGCACAATCCTCGTCCAGCTGAGAAGGTGGAAATATCTCTTGCAAGCCTGTCCTTATGGCAGTATACACAGTGTCTGAATACCAACGTGTTGGGGTAGAAGGTAAAAGCGGTTTATGAAGATCTATGGTATGCCCCTCCCTTTTATACGAGTACCTCCAACCACAAGAATCTTACCACCAACACGGGTGACATGTTTGATGTACGTTTTTAACCCGAAAGAATGACCAGGGACCAGAAAATCGGAGAAGTCGAAAATAGAGCCTCGTCCCCCCGTCATCATCAAAATTGTCTCAACCCACAATGAAACTTGAAGTCAGTAACAATAGTATGGGAGATGTAAGAGGAGGTAAGAGTTCACCTGTTAAAGAGAATGTAGATCATGTACATCAACCACCATGAAAAATTTACCATGGAATATTGTTAACACAAAAGTACTGGTCATGAATAAAATGATCGTGAAAGAATCTGATGGGCAGAGAAACGGTGTTCCCACACTAAAGGTTATGAGAAAACTCTGAAAAACTTCTATCCCTGGCGACAAGAGAGGAGAAAGGAGCAAACAACTCCGATACATTGTCTCATATAAGTATGAGCAAATGAACGAGTGCAGAAGGACTGAAGAGAAGTAGCCCTTTTCCTAATGTATACAGATTCGTTTTCATCAATGGGTGATACAGTGTTTGAAAAAGAATAGCAAGTTTTGTGAATCTTTTAGCAGGCAGGCAGACCACTCACCGGCCTGAGGTGTGCATTCAGATCCTGGCAGGCAGACCACCCACAGGCCTGAGGTGTGCATTCAGATCCTGGCAGGCAGACTACCCACAGGCCTGAGGTGTGCATTCAGCATTGGGGCCAACCTAAACACTCGGATCATCCAACCCCGAACTTATGGACCTCAGATTACAACTGAAGACTGTTAGTTATTGGTTCTCTATGATTATGTAGTATGAAGCAATAAAACTTTGCCAACCCTGCTTATTGACGTGAGATGAAGACGCGTCCTTTTTTGTACTAAAGTTCATTCCATCCAGCGTAACCGATATGTGCCGAATGCCGACCATATCGACCAGTCGTTGTCGGTAGCCTAGTCACCAGCTGAAGTTTCTACCACTCAGCGTCTGCAATTTTTAGGCGGCAAGAAAATTATGGGTATTATCTGAAGGACTATGTGCTCTCACGAGAATCAGTGGGACATTAGCCAAAGAACCAGGAATCATTTACGGCACAATCACACTTCCCATCCACGTGACCATGCTACATCAGGCAAACCATAGCGCTGTTTGCACTAGTGTGCTGTGAATGTGTGGCTCCTTGCGCTGTTTCGCTGCATTTCCCGTGTAAGACAAAAGAATACAACCTTAGCAGCCATATTGAGAATGTGTTACTCTAACTATTATGCTATCGTACATACATTCTCTCAAGCACTCAAGCACGCATTGCTGCAACACAACATGTAGTGTAATATCGCGTTGGGATTAACACTAAGCTTGTCAAGTCTCCTAAACTTCTCATACAACCTGGTATTTTGCCTGGCAAAAGTAAGGAAAGGTTAAGGCATTTGTGATTTTCCCCTCGATCGGCACGCTGGACTTGTGCCGGTATTAGTCCTATGGCGCGCCGGTATTAGTCCTGCCAGCGCGCCCGATTTGCGCCAGGAGTTGTCCTCTCTTACGCCGGTATTAGTCCTACATAAATCCCGGCGTACACCCCTCACACTCGCGTCCGGCGGGCATCAAGCACTATAATACACCTATAGTTCCGGGTCGATTCAGCTCGACTTCAACAATGTTAACTTTTTAGAAATACTCCACTGACCGACGGCACTGTCCCTCTTCAGTCACTCCTAAAATGCCTATTATCTGCATTTGATTCAAATGCAGCACTGCTTTCCATGCCGCTTCACTCCAGTCAGGACGCCCGGTTCCGCCATCATGGTATCAAGGTCGAGTCACTTAAGAACTATCCCACACCACTCTGCTACCACCAGCATCACCTCAAAGATCAGCAGTAGAACCGCAACCCAGCTACCAGCGTCGGATTCCAGTGGTTGAAAATCTCTCCACCAGGTGCTGGTGGGCGGTGGGTGTGCTGCTCACGAGAAGCGATTTCAGCTGTAAACTGCTCGCGACGCTGTGTAAAGTATCTAGCAGGCCATATCGGGCCAACAGGAAACTGTATTATGTTGATTTCTAGCAAAAGCGCAGGAGCACTCGAGTACTGAATCCTCATATCGATGGCATTTTCCTCCTTCTAAAGCTCCCTGCGTAGTTCAAAGTATGGCAGAAATGGTGTGTAGCTTCACAGTTGCACCAGGTGAAGCTAACTGCATAGACTAGAGCCTGCCTTTGCAAAAGGGGCTCCCACTAAATCAAGTATAAAAACTGATGAGAGTGAAACTGACTTTTTTACTCAAGAGAGACCATGAAAGGTCTCCATATCACACGTGTTCATCTCCAACGAAAAATGGTTGTTAGCAACCTGCGTACGCTATCTCAGTGCATTCGATCGCACGCAGCAGCTACTGACACATAAAGCAAGTGACTTAGTGGTCGGAGGTATCAGGGTTTCCTGGCCAGCCATGCGGCCTCAGATAGTCTGAAATGCACTCTGAGAGAGTTCAAGACGCCAAAATGCTCCTCGAAAGCCACCACTTGGCACATATGTAGCAATTCATGAGACTTCAGCTTACTCATTGTAGTTTTCGTCTTGTTACTGAACCTGATTGCAGCCGTCATGCTTTTTAGGGGTCAGGTGCCTTCAAAGGTAACTCACTTAGCTGGTGAGTCACAAGACTATGGCTGATGAAGAGCAAGACCAGTGAATTAACATCAAACAATCTTCCATGAGTTTGAACCAGGACCCTCCCCCAGTCTTCTCTGTTAAAAAAGCACTTTGCAGCAGTCGGACTCTTTATGGTTCGACATCTGAATATACGCTCCTGACAGATCAGTGGGAGAGTATTAACTCATCTCTCCTGTAGGCGCCTGGATGATAACTGATTTAAACGCTAGGTATGATCCATCCTGTTTGATTGAATTTGAATATAGAAGAGAGAAGCTGTTTGCTTTGATCAGGCTGCACGAACCGTATCCACAAATGAGGCATTATAGGTTGATATAAATCACCACATGGCACTGAACAGAAAGAAGATATTCTTGACAGAGTTTATTTGATAGTCTAGTCACTGATGTTTTTACCAGAGCGTGGTTAGTCTCAGGCTACATGCTGAATTGAAAAGCTTTTCAGTCTAGCTCCCGTCGATATGTCCTGGTGCGTCATCTCTTATAGCAATAGCCCCACGGTTACTGTCACTGGCAGATGGAGGTTAGCTGGAAAGTAAAGAACAGAAAGATATTGAAACTGTTTCTCAATGCATCCTGGGTATGACACATGAGGAGATAATGACGTAAAGTGAAAAATTCTAAAGTTGATTAAATTGGGCTAATACGTCAGTCTTTGAATGAAGTCAGTTTGAATTAACATCATTGGATAACATGCGTTCGGTAAACTTTGATGATGATAAAATCGCACAATTCACAGTGCGAAAACTTTTGCAGCGCTACTAAAGAATCGCATAGACAATCCTTTCCACAATGGAGTTGTGGCAACTAATGAATAATGTAATGTAACATCCAAAATTTAATGTGATATTATATAAATATCTTTGAAAAATTAATTATATATTGAGGTGTCCCTGTTATGTCATATCGAGCTGAAAATAAAGGCATTGCGCCAAAGCTTACCCCGCAGATATTTTCATATCCAGATGTCTTTTTACTGCGGTAGATGAAAATGGCCAGAGGCGTATGAGACACCAGATCAGCACACTGCAAGTGATCGAGGTAATGACATGGTTACATGAACTATGAACTTTGACACGTACACTACAAGTATGATATGGCCATCCAATGGACCGAAGCCCAGTGGTCAACAGGAGCGAAAACTCAAAAGCTGTGGGTGATCTGTCAGAACTTTTTCTGAGATCACGTATGTTCGTAAGGTCAATAAGTATCACACACATGACACGTATATGAGGGTGTCCGTCATTAATTGAATACTGCTTTCTGTGCGCAGGCAATTGATGCAAGAAAATACACACCGCTTCGTTGTCAACGTAATGTAGATCACCGCAACGGCCTTTCAAAAGTGACTTCAGCGCCCAAAAGTCAGTTATGACAGTGTCAGGAACATGGAGGCCGTTGATGAACGCAAAGCATGTGTTGCACCGGTCAGCACTGGTAGGTGTCACACCAGCCTTGAAAAGTGGATAGATTTCTTACAGCGCTTCAACAAACGGGTTGGATGTCAATAATGCTTGATGTAATCCACTTACCATAAGAACGATAGCACACAGCAGCGTCACAATAACCTTCATTTTCATATCCTGTAAGACAAGGAACAGCCTTCAATGGGTTGAATAATCAGCCAAGAAACCGATCTGCTGATGAAAAGAAGAAATACCTGTTGGGTGATGTCTTTGACTGCTTCAAATGATATTGTGAGTTGTTTAGCTAAATTTCCCATCTTTATAATCGCTACAGACTTGTCAACTGTTCAGTATGGTAAGACCTGCCAACGGGTGCTGCAATGCCAATCGTGTTTGGATATTTTTCTCGGCGATCGAAAGAAAAAGAATGAAACTTAGGATGGGAACAGTGCGATGGATCTGTTCATTAAAAAAATCATGGTAGATTCAGTCTTGCTGACCCCAAACGGTAAATGATCATAAATTTCAGTCATATGAAAATAAAATCCCCATGCAATGCCTTGAATCACACTTTCAGGTCTCTATGTTACGTGTAGCACGTTAATGCTTACCAAAGACATTTAGTCATTTTTCCATAAGCATGTGGCCAGACAGAAAGCAATTAGATGATATAATGAGGTAAATTAGTTGCTTCAAGGAACGAAGCAGTGATAGATCTGCAAGTAAGATCATAGGGTTGGCAACGCTGGGTAGATTATTGAAGGCTTTGCTCATCATCTATTCTTAACAGTAGCGGAGGCGTCTGCTTTTTTTAATTCCCCAATCTGCTCTTTATTCACCTTAAATTGTCATCTAATTCTTAATTCTTAATTCTGTAGCATCATTTTACATCTAACCCCCGCTTAGGCTGCTGTACTCGTGAGGTTCTCAACCCAGTACCACAAAGGTGAGAGTTGTTTGATATTTTAGTTGTAAAGCTTGTCAAGATTCTATCAAGCTGATGCCTCATCGGCTGGCAGTAACCTGTTTCCTGTGATTCTGGAGCAAACGGATTTGAATTATATGTGGCTCGTTCATATGCGAGACCTCAAAGTAGTTGAGAAATAGATGTTCTAAACACCCGCATTTCTGTGACTAGATTTCTCCCTATGCGATTCCCTTGAAATTATCGACCTCCACACCCGTCCTTATACCCTCCAGATGCGTCCTTATAACCTTCACACCAATCCTTATACCCTATATACCCATCCTTATAACCTCCACCAAACTTTCCCCAAACCCCAAATCCCATGCTTATACACTCCACACCCCTCGTTATGACCTTCATACCCATCGTCATAACATACTTGCAGCGCTGCTGAATGAGCGCCGTGTTCCACACAGGACCACCATGATACATATTGAGAGCAACTCAATACAATGACCATTCCTAACTTATAGATAGATTTTGGAGCTAAACTTATAATGCAGGCTGGCCGAATTGAAGACTGAATCAGCCCTCCAGTTTCCATTAGTGAAGAAGTTTAATCACACTTTTTTTCTACCCATAAGACCAGTAGGTTTCCTGCTGGTATCTAATGCTATCCAGTTGGTCGCCCATTAAACATATCACAACTACCCTGCTGATCCAAATGCAACCACAACTCAGCATACCGTTCCTCTGGAGACATATTGCTGATGGTTACCATATAGCCGCGTGAAGGGGTTGGCTATAAAGCCGTCTCTGCCTTATGACACGTCTATTAGTCCTTCCAACCCGGCAACGAATTAGCACAAAGTTGAGGTTATTTAGCCCTTAATCTTCAGAGTGCCAAAATATGCTACTCACGGGGCAGCTTGTGGAGCACTTGAGCGTAGGGGAGGTGTAAAGCTACTGTGTTAAATGCACCATGTGGGAGGGCTGTTTGCACTCCCAGCACGTACGATTCCGTGAAAACACCACTCGTGTGCTTTCGTGAACTCGCAAATTTTAAATTTTTTGCACGATTCGTGAAAATTATACGAGTGTGTGGCCGGGCCTATAGTTTTGTGGCTCACCAGTGAGTTACCTTTGAAGGCACTTGACCCCTAAAAAGCATGATGGCTGCAATCAGTTCAGTAACGAGACGAAGTAAGCTGTAAGCAAGTAAGCTGAAGTCTCATGAATTGCTACATATGTGCCAAGTGGTGGCTTTTTTTATGAGCATTTTGGCATCTTGAACTCTCTCAGAGTGCATTTCAGACTATCTGAGGCCGTATTGCTGGCCAGGAAACCCTGATATTTCCAACCACTAAGTCACTTGCTTTATGTGTCAGTAGCTGCTGCGTGCGATCGAATGCACTGAGATAGCGTACGCAGGTTGCTAACAACCATTTTTCGTTGGAGATGAACACGTGTGATATGGAGACCTTTCATGGTCTCTCTTGAGTAAAAAAGTCAGTTTCACTCTCATCAGTTTTTATACTTGATTTAGTGGGAGCCCCTTTTGCAAAGGCAGGCTCTAGTCTATGCAGTTAGCTTCACCTGGTGCAACTGTGAAGCTACACACCATTTCTGCCATACTTTGAACTACGCAGGGAGCTTTAGAAGGAGGAAAATGCCATCGATATGAGGATTCAGTACTCGAGTGCTCCTGCGCTTTTGCTAGAAATCAACATAATACAGTTTCCTGTTGGCCCGATATGGCCTGCTAGATACTTTACACAGCGTCGCGAGCAGTTTACAGCTGAAATCGCTTCTCGTGAGCAGCACACCCACCGCCCACCAGCACCTGGTGGAGAGATTTTCAACCACTGGAATCTGACACTGTTAGCTGGGTTGCGGTTCTACTGCTGATCTTTGAGGTGATGCTGGTGGTAGCGGAGTGGTGTGGGATAGCTCTTGAGTGACTCGACCTTGATGCCATGATTGCGGAACCAGGCATCCTGACTGGAGTGAAGTGGCATGGAAAGCAGTGCTGCATTTGAATCAAATGCAGATAACAGGCATTTTAGGAGTGACTGAAGAGGGACAGTGCCGTCGGTCAGTGGCGTGGCATATTTTTAAGTCACTCCACGTTGATACCATGACTATGAAATATCAAAAACATCCCTAGGCTTGTGACCAGAGAAGATGTGCTCGGGTTTATTTCGTGAAAGATCAGCATATGGTCAATAGCGTCTGATGCAATGTTGTCCCGGAACTCAGTATTTCCTCTTTCGCAGTCGAAACGATAAGGTTGCTATATTTCCAGTCAAGGCTCACACGACCGATTCGTCGACGGGTTAACTCTGTTTGAAATACGACGAAGATATAACCAGGGCTTTTGGCTGGAATGAAGTTGCAGGGAAAGCTTGCAATGTCCATCTGGAAGCGAAATGCTCTTAAAAGTCTTCAGATAGGCTAGGTATACCGATTCCATCGTGTAGACAGGCAATAATCATACTGCTTGGCGTCTTCCGCTTTTTCTACTAGTTGAAGAACGATTCAGTTTAAAGAGCCTATTTGCCCTCAGTTACGCAAGCGTTTTTGGCTGAGTAACCGTTCCGGATCATGCACACTTTTAAAGTTGAGGACAACAAATGGACGCTTGGATCACTTACCGCAAAACCCAGCTGTTCCAGTAGTTGATAGTGACCATGCGGCGAACTTTATATTTGACATTCTAGTGGGGCTATTTAATTCTTGAATCAGAAATTTCATCTATGGCGCTAGTCGAAAAACGCACTATGTCTCTCAAACGCTACCAGCTATGATTTTGACAGCTTTTTACATCCTTCATATACACTGCTGCGAGGATGGATTGGCTTGGAACCTCAGATAAATTACGATGCTATTTTGGGTAGCTGGTTAGCTGCTAGTAGATCCCTCTGAACAATCGCTGAACACGCTCTCGTTTCATGGTTCGAGAAGCTGTGTGGTAGTTTTTGACAGCGGTATAGAGGCTGGATGGGTAAAGGCATAATTTTAACTCCTGTGAAACGTGAGTATTTGCCCCTTCCAGTGACAGCACACACTGGACGCATCAAAAAGTGCTGCAGCAGTGGTGCCGTGAGAGATAGAGGTGTGTGTTTGTGTGTGTGCGCGCGCGTGCGTGCGTGCGTGCGTGTGTGTGTGTGTGTGTGTGTCTGTAATCCCTCGAAATTTGAGTTTGATGTCTGCTTGCTAGCGGTGTATTCTCAGATGGCTGGTGAGTCCAATCTGAGATCGGCATATCTTGTCACAGTGAGGGCAGGGATGGCTCTGTTCTGGTGGTGTGGCCATTGATTGGCTGGCTTTGCAAGCAGCTCTCTTTTCTTCCCTTTTGCTTCTTTTGTTCTCCTCAAAGATTTTCACCTCATTGTGAATTGATAAGAGCCAAGCATTTCTGTCAGGCCTAGCCTCTCTCCGGTCTTAGTTCTGATGGAGCATTCTTTTAAGCTCCTGTGAAGAGTGTCCTTGTACCATTTCCTTTGGCCTCCACGAGTATGCTTAACATCTTCCACCTCTGAGTACATGATCTGCTTTGGTAGACACGTGTCAGGCATGTGGAAAACATGACCTGACCAGCGAAGTTGGCTTTTTACGACTATGGCCTCTATGCTAGTGGTGTTTGCTTTGTCAAAAACGCTGTCGGTTGTTTGGTAGTCTTGCCATTTGATGCCAAGAATCTTCCTGGCACAGCTATCGTGGAACTTTTCCAATGATTTGAGGTTGTGGCTATATGCAACCCAGGTCTCGGATCCATAAAGGAGAGTAGGGAGTGCAATAGCCTTGTACACTTTCATCTTAGTGTGCCGGTTGATGTCTCTGTTGTTGAAGACGCGTGACTGTAACTTTCCTATGGCGGTTTCTGGTGCCTGAAGTCTTCGGTCTATCTCGACATCTAGGTTGGCTTCAGATGACAGGGTGCTTCCAAGATAGTTAAAGTATTCAGCATCCTCTAACGCCTATTCACCAGCCTACATAGATGCTATGGACAGCACCTGATTGGGTGCATTAGGCCGTGGTTGGTACAGCACCCAAGTCTTTTTTGCATTGAGCTTCAGTCCGAGAGCAGAGTAGACACCGATGAATGCATTCATAGCATGCTGAAGGTCTTCCTCACTGTGTGCTAGGATGGCATTGTCATCTGCGTATTGCAGCTCTGTTACTGTTGCTTTGGTTGTCTTGATCTTAGCTTTGAGTCATCTGCAGTTGCATATATCGTCCAATCTATGCCTCAGATTTATTCCGGCTAGCATATTCTGTCTGACCGAGTCAAGAACAGCAGTAAGGAAAACCGAGAACAATGTAGGCGCAATCACGCAACCCTACTTCACACCAGTTTTCACCTCAAATTCGTCAGTAAATTATCCATCCATCAGCTCAGAGGCTCTCATCACATTATGAAGAAGGTGCACCATACTCACTAGCTTTTCTGGGCATTCTATCTTCATTAGCACTTTCCATAATGTTGGTCTGTATACAGTATAAAAGGCCTTTGTTAGGTCGATAAAGGCCACACAAAGGTATTGATGTTGCTCTCGGCATTTTTCTTGGATTTTTCTGGCAGCAAATATCATCTCTACAGTTCCGCGGTCGGGACAAAAGCCACATTGACTCTCAGGGAAACATGACTCAGTCCAAGTCGAAAACTAACTATTCGGTGTAGCAGTGCATCAAGTAACCGATACCTAAATTAATATTCCGTGGCCTGCCAAATCAATTAGCTTTGTCTGATAAACGACTCTTAATTTTGGCAGATTCCTTACAACAATTGCTAATTAAAAACTTGGCGAATTGAGTAGATCAAAGAATATTTCTGACTGACGAGGAAGTCACCAACTCATAGCTTTCCATCGAGATCACTGATCCCTGTGACAGTGGGCATTAAGCTGGGATGGCCTTCGTTTGTGCAGCTGTTCAATGAGTAGCTCCTATTCACTTGCTGACAAACAATATTGATGGCAGGCTTCTTGACTGACGTCAAAATCTCAGCAGTACTACCCTAAGTCAATCCTTGTACATATTTTGACTCCTGACCACGTAGTGATTATCGAACATGTTATTTACATCCCAGTTCATAATTTGCTGTCTGACCGATGACCCAGCTCCCACTGCTTAATGTGCTGGTCATTCCGCTGACAAAGGCAGCTCCAGATTATTGGTTAGGGTAGGAGAGTTGCCTTCAATCGCACTGGCTGTATGATCGGAGGAATTACAAGTGCAGAGAAGCAATCTCGATTATGGTTTAATTTCTTCCATTAAGTGAGTTCGCCACCCTGCAACATGATGAAAGTTATTTTCAGTCAGACAAAACTCTTTCCAGAGGTAGCAAACGCAGCTGTAACAAATCTAATTAAACTATTCGTGTTTCTATGGAGTCAGCTCATTTTATTACCAGTCTGCTTGTGGATGTGATATGACCATGATGAAAGACAAAGTAATGGATTGTCAAAAGAAAGTGTTCGTGTCTCTACTCCTAGGACTAATGACTGTGCTACTAATAAATCATCGGCGGAATTAATGAAAAACTGATCATATTTTTCATCTTACCCCACATATATGAGGTAATCTGTTTAAATCTACAATGCCTTTCATGTCAACTGCAGAATTTAGAACACTAAACATGGTAGCTTCATTTGCACTTGAAGTTTATTATAATTCTATCACAAAAGTTACATCACTGTGGTCCGAGTGTATGTTATGTGTTAGTGTTAGTGTCATGTGTATGTTATGACCAGTACTTACAGTCAGTGGGAGCCCCATGCATCATTATACGAGGCATAAGCACAGTGTAAGTTATTTATTGTGACACGTACTAGTAGTAGCAATTGTTCTCATAAGAAATTATCTTTGAATATCATCACATACTTATCCCATTTACCAAACGGATAACAGAAGTTGATGGCGTTGAACAAGAAGTTTATTAGTTGTGACAATAAACCTAAGTAGCTGGTGACAGCTTGCCCAATCATGAGTTCCAAGTTGAGAGCCGGCTGTCAAAAGTAATGAAAATGATGATTTGAATTTCGATACAAGATTTCATATTCCTGTGGTGCAAGCCATCTGAGGACTAAAACTATTAAATCAAATATTTTTCAGGTAGGGATCACACATCGCATGATTTTCTCGCATATTTATTAGTTAACTTTTTGGCTTTAAATTTTGTTCAGTATTTCATTAAAAAAACTCAACATGCCACAAGGTCACGAACTCGCTCATTTTGGGGCTGAATGATAGTCCCGGTGGTGTGAGTATTATGAAGAGAGTTCACTCAGCCCATTGGTTTATTGCTATAACAAGTATTGATAGCTTACCTCGCTCCATGAAACCAGTCTCTCGACCCGATTTCCTGTGTCTACTATCAAGGAAAAAGGATAATTGGAAATCAAAATCTGTTGCTCCCCAAATCATTCAGGTATAATATTACTCCACATCAAGATTTATCTTCTCTTTCAGACACAAGCTTGGAGTTGTCTTCTTGCTTTTTACTGAGCATGTTTAAGAGTTGCGTGAACATCAGCTTGGCTCTATGGTGAGTTGATGCTGACTCTAGTCTCCCAACATTCTATGACTCCAGTTCAGATGGACATGAGTGAGATTCCCGTCTCGATGCAGGTTGCGACTGCCAATCAAATTATAAGATGACGGCGGTACATACAGTGTTGCTGAGTATCTTGGTTTATTGGTATTGAAGTATTATTAGCAGTAGAATGCCGTCCCCATAAACAGAGGAAACAAGAGGTATAAGAGCTGCGCAGTCTCTGACTTGACTGCTTGTGGGTCTGCTGGAGACTCTCCTGTTTGAAGGTCTGTTAGTGATTCCATCCTTTGTGTGCTAGTTCTTCCATTTGACTGTAAATTTCAAGCTCTCAAATGGTGATATGGGAGTTGGGAGTTGTCAATCCTTGTACATATGTGCCATTAATTCATTACAATGAGTTTCCTAATGATGACAGTACGATAAATTATGGTTTTTCAATTGCAATCGCAATCGCAATAGTAATCGCAATCGCAATGTTAGTTTCACTTCCAAAAGAGGCTGCTCATTAGCTCCTAAAAGGTCTATGACATTTATGCGGAGATGGAGGGGGATCTAGAGAGCCAACTGTATACTTTAATAATTATACTTGTCGCCCACACAATAGAGCAGGTGAATATAGGGTAAGTATACCCCAACTATGAAGTTTTCAAAAATTTCTAGCTTGTTCATTTACAGCTGATTGGTCCGCCAGAATATGGACGCTTGAGCGCTGTTGACAATCATCATAAAGCAGCAACGTGATTGGGTGCTTGAATAGCATCATGCGTGATGGGATAATTTGAGTATTTCTGGTACAATTGACCCTTTGCCATCGCTCACACAGCCCATCCAGCACACTGGTGCTCATTCAGTTATAGGAAAGACAATGGAGCACCCAAAGGACAGTCAGCCCACAGGACGGTCAGCCCACAGGACTTGGCACCGTATTTACAGACCTCCGGGCATCATTTGGCAGGCACTTATACGATGAATTACCTTGTTACTAAAACTACGTATAATTTACTTGAGCTTTGTTTGTGCCATTACGTCATGAGCAAGCAATAAGTAGCTGCTGTAGCTGTGGGTTATCAGCTGCTTTTCCTGTTCCCTCAAAACCTTATTTAAATCACGTATTCTGATTTTTGAACACCATAAACACCATCACCAACATCACCGTAGTGATAAACGGCAGTGCTATGATTTTGGTCATAATATTCAACTAATATCAACATGTCTATCAGAGCGTTTGCTGAGCGCCTGAGGCCGGCGCCCAGTAGAGAGGATCAGCAAGCGACCGTATACAGCGGTAACCTTGCTTCAGCTTCTGGCCAATCGGTATCATGCTTCAAGCGGAAACTTGAACAGTTCTAGACACCATGATTTGGCGGATGTTTTGGCAGTGTGAACCAAACATATATTAGTGCATAGAAAATCTCATATAGTTGCCTGCTAGTGCCTGTCGTATGTTTACCTGCTAGTGCGCTCAGGGTTTGAAAAATTTACTTCAGCATATATTCTCTTTGGCGATAGACTTTCCGTGGCGATGTCGGTACCACTCAGAAGTCTGCTCCTAAGATGAGTAGACATTCAGCGAGTGTAATCGATGCTGGTTGCTGTGATGTTCACTAAGCTGTCAGGTTGTAATTGATTGCACCAAGAAACAACAGAGAATCTGCTGGCATTGTGGTCAGAGCAGAGGTGGACAGATGTTTTAACTCAGGGAAAATCATTCACTTCATTAGCTTTTAGGGCAGCCATCATTCAACATGACCATTTGACCAATGCTTGCATGCACTGATGTAGGAATGGCTGACGGCCACAACTTGACATGTAATAACAATCTGCGCTGGGCTACAGCGCCTTCAAAACTGCTTTCATCTCTAAGTGACCACCACGTGAACTAACTGTTTGCATTCAATACAATATGTGATATCCAACAGCTGACAGTCATTCATCAGCAGCTTCTTTAATGGGACGTTTTTTGAGGCTAACAGGTTCTCGATCCTGATGGAAGCTGCTGCCACTTAACTCGTATAGTCATAGTTACCTCAACAATCTGTCAGCAATGTTCATGTTCCTCCTACTCAAAGATCAGATAGCATTCAGATCGAGAGCTCATGAATTGACCTGTCAATCATAGGTTGAATAAGATACATAAAACTCTGGTAAATATTTTGTTTCATACATTATCAGTTGATAAACTCAAATGAGATTGTAACTAACCAACAGTTGTCCAACTACTTATCCATTTGGAGAATGTGTTCATATCAATAAGTTACAAGGAAATAACACAGGCTGCGGTTCCGGAGTGATCGTATAACTTCACAAAAGGACTTGATCTAGTAAGTGGTTGAAATATCGGGCTACACGAGAGAAGTACATAGCGGAATCAATGTCTTTATGAAAGGAGTTATTCCGACTGCATGTAAGTTTTGGGGTTCCATGTTCTGAGACATAGATATTGCTGTCATACCTCGTCAGGTTTTAGAATGATCTCTACGCAAAACTTAAGTTAAATATACTGTAATGAAGAGTTGATCCGACAAGATTCGGAGTTGTTTTACCACAATTTTGATATTTTTAGAGGTTATCAGTTTCTTTTAACAGTGGCTGTGATGTTTATAAATGGCTACCAATACTCATATCGCTGAAGATCCTACTTTGAGGTAGAATACTCCTTGTTGCTCTTCATATTCTGTGTCTGCCTGGGCGTCTGCCGGTGAGATGAGTTCTTGTGGAACCACTGGTAGCTGATGCTGGTAGTTGAGAAGGTGTAAAATCTCCCTTATGTGGTCAACTGCACTGAGTCAAAGCTTGATTTCCTCTGTCTGTGCGGTTAGGCAAGCTGCTGATGGGTTTCAGCTAATGGGAGATCTATGAAAAGTTGGTTTTCCAGACCACTGTTCATTAGCCTTTGTGGAAGTCACTAGACTTGTATAATGTCTGCAAATTCAACGTCTCCATAGAAGCAGCAGCGGAACAAAGGGCGATGACATTGGTCTTTCTTCTTGTGTTACAGTGCACATTTAACAGATGCTATATGCACCGCGAGCAGTGGTCATCATCTGCTAGCTCAATATAACATATCTCTTCTCCATAGGCACAAGTGGCACTCAGTTACTGGGACTTCATCATGGCAGTCACCGATAACACTACACGCAGGCATAAAACTGAAAATGCCATTGTTTGTCTGACATAGCATGATCACGTGAGCAGAAAGCGAAACCGTGCGGTTAACAACTGCTGATTCTTCGGCTAATCTCACACTGATTCTCGCGAGAGTTCATCGTCCTTCACATCGTACCAATGATTCTGTTGCTCCCTACAAATGATGTACTCTGATGGGCTGAAACTTTGGCTCGTAACTAGGCTACCGGCAGCAACTTATATGGATGGAATTTGGCACATGTTGGTTACGATGGATAGGAGAAACTTTATTACAACGAAAAGCAGCTTTTCTATCAGATGCTGTTAAAGCTAGTGTCATACCTACCAAATGTGAGTCTCGTAAAGCATCAAGGGAATTGATGACCAGTTAACAGCCAAGGAGGGTGGTGGCTGCTCTAAAGTGTCACTACAAGGAGGTGAATTTGGAAGAATAGGAAGCAATAGAGTCGCCACGATGTGGAAATGATAATCATATTCAGCTATCAAACAATTCGCCAGGGAGCCAAACAGCTTCTCTTCTCCAGCATCTTCTGGTCAACCTCATCAGTGTTTAGCCTCGCGAGAGATAGTTGAGCACTGTGAATGCGTGCCAATAAGCCCATTTCATGAGCACCATAATCAACACTAGCTACCCATATGCATAGATGGATTAGCTTGCAATTCCTATCCATAGTAAAACAGTTCCTGGTCTAAGAGTAGCTCCCACACTAGCCCCGCATTCAGAAGAACTCCATCCACCAAAACCCATGATGCAATTTCAGGTCTCTCACCAACATAGCTCGTTTATCCTGATGTCACGCTGACATGAGATGTGGTTTTCTGACTGTCCGTTCTTTTACATGCCACTGCTCAGCGTGAAGGAATCAACAGTCAAATGCTGATTGTTGTTCCAAATATCAATTAGACCCAAAATCTAAAGTTGGCTGAGTTTTATGCAATAAAATCAGCATATTTCATACATTTATATCAACTTCGGTGTTGTATATTATCTACGCTCTTTAGCTCAGTGCACAGGTATGTCGGAAAGAGATGGGCTCTGTGCCGAGTTCTTCACTGTTTCAAATGAACTTTAGCTTAAACTTCCGACAGACACATAATCAACAGGCCCTATGATGTTAGGCAAGTGCTGTGGTTCCACAATTATCAGACGTGAATCGACCAATAATGAAGCCAGTGAAGAAGACTTGATTGGTTACGATGAGACGCAAAAAAGGTCTGTCAACTCCTCATGGTAACTCGAAATATTTATGTAACTATTTGGCATGCAGCTTCTTCGAAACCGTTCCATTGATTTACCTAAATTGTCACTGAAATATTCCATCAGCCAATGTGTGACAGTCGGTGTCATAACATTGCTTGGCAGGTCTTGCAACCTCCAGATAATGATGAAGTTGGCAAGTCTGAACTATTAGCAATGGTAAGATGAGTGGAGCATTGTGTTATCAGCTCATTCGGTCGTTACAACTACCATATCGAACAGGTATTTACAACCTTTGCTTCAGCACAACTATTAGCCTTAAATTAATGTATTTCTGTGTTTTTTAATTGAATCTACTATACATCTATTGAAGGTTCCACCATCACCAAACAGGATACAAATATGAAAGCATTCCCCACATTGCTCGCTGTGACCTGCTTTTTGGTAAGTGGAATATTGCAGATCGTAGCATCAGTGAACATACCAGAGTCAACTTACTATGGCTTTTCAAGGCTGTGCTGGCATATAGTGAAGCCGGGTATTGCAAGACTTGCAGAGAAGTTACTCGAGACTTTGAGGTTCCAGAAGGTGCAAATGAAGATCAAATTAATGAAGCATTGCGACAAGGCTGCGACAAGATGGAGTACCCCGATAACCAGATAGTCAGTGTTCCACTCACCTGATGGTCTGAACATCATTTCCCACAGCATGTGTAGATCTTGCGAGCCCGAGTTCGTGAATTACTTTGCAGCGCTTTAAAAGCTCATGCGCGAATGCTTAGTATCATATATGAGGGGACTAAAACTTATGTGATCCGATATGTATTATGTATGTATTAAACTGGGTGGTTCAGAATTTTTTCCACTTAATGACTTGCCTTAGCCTTTGATTAATCAATTAAACTGATAACTTGTGTTTTTCAGTGCAGCGCCATGATCACAAACTACCAAGTGGCCAAGCATATGATGGATGACGAATCAGACTCCGGAGAAGTTTGTGCTGTAAGTAATGATACATTATCTCAGTGATGCTACCCACAGCTCCATCTCACCGGGTATAACTTTTATCAAATAGTTTGGCAAGACATTTGGGCTAAAATCCTTACTTAAAATCATGTGCGAACTGAAATTTTCTAATTGACATTAGCCAGAACCTTAGGCTAACTCTGGCGGAGAGAAGCCAGTCATTTATATGCTGAAATCGATGCAAGGGAAAATATGGGATACAACTCCACCACAACCATCTGATCACATACAGCTGACATAATCAACAAAAAGTTGAAAACTTTCAATTCACTGTTGATAACTGTTTTAAATGCTCCAGTTCCTCCTCTTTCAAATGAAGTTTGTCTCAAGGTTCTGACTCAAATATTCGGGGAGGTATAGACCTCAACAGTCCTCCACAGCTACATGGTATCAGCGTTAGCCGAAGTTGTAATTTCCCCCACAGTAAACTATTAATAGCTTAAAATTGACTTGGCAGGAATTTCTGCTATTTGGTAAGTTCTAGCGAGGCTGGAGTACTGTGTTGTTCATCAAATCTCAGGTTACAAAATGTTGTTTTTGACGGGAATTTACCTTGACAATTTCAGGTATCCGGCGCCTGTACCCCAAGTGAAGAAGCTTAGAAATGGCAGATGTTTGGTTCCAATAAATAAGATGCATTTGAACTTTTCTCATGTTTGGATTCACATATGCTCACATCGACCATATGTTGAATTTCCTGCTGCCCAGCTGATACAGGAGAGTCGAAAATGCTTTGAGAGCACAACTCCTGACATATCAGAAAAATCTATGTGGACTGCAGCTACTAGGGAGTTTCTGCACCTTGATTGGCTCTTGATATTCAGTGCTTGTTTGGTGACTGTTTGAATTAATTCCGTAAGAATGTAACACATCATATTCCACCATGTGGCAGCATAGTGAATACAGCATTTTAAACATAGATAGCATGTAGCCCATAGGGTCAGCTCTCGCCAGTTGACGCGTAATGAGGCATGGTACAGTTAGCAGCAATCACCGTCTGTCATCTGATTAGAACAAGTACCTACTATTCCGTAGGTTTAAGTGAATCAATAATATAGTAGTACAATATATATACGGCTGCTTGAGTTGCAGAGATCTGTCCAACTCAAGCAAAGAGGCTACTCATTTGTATATGAGAGTAATGTTGGGTTCGTGAAGGAATGGAGAGAAACATATAGGAAGCACTTTCCTAGGTAAAGTCTAAAGCCCCGGACAGTCTATTGCTAGTTTCAAGCGGTGACCGCTACTTTTGAGCTGCGCTGTGGTGCCCTGTGACATCACAATCAGCGGTGTGCTGGACACTCTTGTTGAGGATCACGACTACATATCCAGCTCATTAGCCCGTAGTAAGTGTGTCCTTTCTGTGACAGAAGGTGCTTTCTCAATCTTTGTTCACGGCTGTTAGCACCTCTGATGCTTCCATTTGATGCTTGTCTTTATTATGATAACTTGGTATACCTAGATCGGTGTGTCGCTGAATTCATTCTCAGAGGTGTATGGAAGATATGTATGCTATTTGCTACCAGCTATGTTTGTATCGGAAAGAGGCCCACTCCGTGGAACTATGCCCGTGCCATGATCAGCACAAGAATATCTGTGCCTGCCTACCTAAATTCTGGCCAATTGTGCCTATTTGAGTACCGGTATTTGCCCATTGCCACTCCACAATGAGTGTGTTGTTCTATTCCAAGCCATACGGCTCAGATTCTATTGGATGTTCGGTAGTAATTATTCCTAGGTCGATCGGCCCGCCTAGGAACTTATAGGCCCGCCTAAGGGCCGCCTAAGGCCCGCATAGGGTGGTTCTTAGAACTACCTAGGGAGTTCTAAGAAATCATAGGTGAACTTATGTGTTCTTGGCTCCTATTCCTCAGGCAATCCTGTGCTTAGTTAGGCATCCCTATGATCCCATAGGG
>ERZ1740065.333-NODE-333-length-24535-cov-6.151348_pt1 | contig 24535 bp, 26 predicted proteins | sample MGYA00581738_ERZ1740065 | MGnify/ENA primary metagenome ERZ1740065 (study PRJEB43018, sample SAMN04849749) | marine metagenome | isolation source: floating plastic debris | place: Pacific Ocean | collected 2008-09-01 | study: EMG produced TPA metagenomics assembly...
CGGTGCGTGTCTTCGCGCTTCTTGACCGCGTTGCCACGGTTGTTGGCCGCATCCATCAGCTCACCCGACAGACGCGCCGACATCGTGGTCTCCGGACGACCGCGCGCGGCCGAGATCAGCCAGCGAATGGCCAGCGCCTGAGCGCGCTCGGGGCGCACCTCAACCGGCACCTGATACGTAGCACCACCCACACGGCGCGAGCGAACCTCGACCTGCGGCGAGACATTGTTCAGCGCATCGTGGAACAGCTGCACCGGATCGGTCTTGGCCTTGGCCTCCACCGTATCAAGCGCTGAGTACACAATGCCCTCAGCCACGGCCTTCTTACCGTCCAGCATGAGGTTGTTCATAAATTTCGACAGAACCTGATCACCGAACTTGGGATCCGGCAGGATCTCGCGCTTCGGCGGTTGACGACGACGTGACATCTTTTCTTACTCCTTCGTCGTTGGGGCCTTGCCTGCCCTCGCCCCCGCCCTTCCGCCCTTGAGGATACAATTCCGGGTGGAAGGGCGGGGGCGAGGGCAGGCTTGGCATAAGCCGACGACGGATGTCGTCGGCGCACCCAACAAATTACTTCGGCCGCTTGGCGCCGTATTTGGAACGGCTCTGCTTGCGGTCCTTGACCCCTTGCGTATCCAGCACGCCGCGAAGGACGTGGTAACGCACACCGGGAAGGTCGCGCACACGGCCGCCACGGATCAGCACAACCGAGTGCTCTTGGAGGTTGTGGCCTTCGCCCGGAATGTAGGAGATGACTTCGCGCTGGTTCGTCAGGCGCACCTTGGCAACCTTGCGCAGCGCGGAGTTCGGCTTCTTCGGCGTCGTCGTGTAGACGCGCGTGCAGACACCGCGCTTTTGCGGGTTCTGCTCCATCGCAGGGACCTTGGACTTGGCCTTCTGCGGAGTGCGGCCCTTGCGGACCAGCTGGTTAATCGTCGGCATAGACTTCTTTCTCTTCACCTTCGTTTTCCAAGCGGGCGGGAATGCCCGCTTGAGACGCCCCTTCCGGGCGGAAAACCGGTGCCCACTTTTCCTGAAGGGGCTCGGCTCCGGACCATAGAGGCTGGCGACACGATCGAGACGATCAGCGGAGGGAGAGAAAAGCTCGCGCTTATCACCGTCATCCCCGCGAGAGGCGGGGATCCAGCGAAAGGGTCAACGCCGCGAAGCGACCATATCACCCAAAGCGCAAGCTGAAGCGCTCCACCCGCTCAATCAGCCCGCTCCCAAAAAAGGGGGCCACCGGGTTACTCTGACGGACGCCGCCGCACCTGTTTGCACAGGCCCAATAGAAAAGGTCTCAACCGCTTCTCGCGAGAGAGACCTGCGGGACGAACCGGCAATGTTCAGCTCTATTGTTTGAGGGCAGCTGCGGTGCCGTTTGGCACGAGCTATCCTCGGATGAGCGCGCCGTTAGGGGAAATGGGGGGTGGGGTCAAGGGAGTCTCTGCGAGGTCCGTGTACGCTTTGCGCCCCAAACAAAGACGTAGCGACCCGAGATCTTAGTTCACGGAAGCTGCCATTCTAAGTCGTGGCCAGTGACCGGAACACCTCGATTCGCAATCTCTACTTCCGGCTTCTCATCTAGTTGCTTCTAAGTTAGCGATTGACCTAGGGAGTTTGGCCATGACCAATGAGAACATGTCAGAAAGCAGCGCCGCAAGCAGCCGGGCCGCTGCACCCTCAATAATCGAAAACTTCGAGATCCTAGGGCTACACGGTTATAGGGATATCGCGAGCAGTCCGGACAATGCAGCTTCGATTCTCATCGCTAGCAATGGAAGCGGCAAGACCACGCTTCTTGGAGCGCTAGATGCCTTCCTTAAGCTTCAGTTTGACCGGTTGAGAAACCTAGAGTTCTCAGAGATACATTGTAGGCTCAGATCGTTTCCGGCCCCTCTGGTTCTGACCAAGGGTGATCTTGTGCAGTACCTTACGCAAGAGCCAACCGAAAAGCTGGTGCGGATGGCCGCAAGATCAGGTCTTGATCCAAGTGCCCTACTTAACTTCATCATCAGTGAACACCGCATCGACGAGATAATTGGCGACGATGGGATCTACGATCACCCGATTGTGTCAAAGCTCAACCAAGCTTTTGGATACAGTCGTCGGACGATTTCTAAAGAGCTCGATAGCCTCAGATCGGAATTGTTCGATGTCACTGATGGCATTGCTAACATTGCGCAGGGTATCCGAAAAGTTCTGTCCGAGTACGAGATCGTATATCTGCCTACTTATCGGCGCATTGAATTACCTCTGGCAGATGAAAAGCGGGATGTACGCCGAAGGCGAAAAAGCAGGCCGCGTTTCCAAATTGCAAGTGGAAGTTTGTTCACAAGCGAAATTCAATTCGGCTTATCCGATATCAAAGATCGCCTCAGCTCGATAAATCAAGAAGTAGTGTTCGAATCAAATAATGGTTATCGTGATATCAGTGCAAACATAATAAATGATCTCATCGATGGTTCATATGCCAACATCGACGAGGACACTTCTCAAGTTCCAGACCGAGAAGAGCTCAGCCTCTTCTTCTCACGACTGAGGGAGGGGCGAAAGAGAATGGGCCCGTTTCTGGAAGTCGACGAGCCAGATCTCGAGAGGATCTATGCAGTCGAGTCATCGATTCCCACTCAATCGATCGTTTTCCTGAAGTATTTTCTCGGCAAGTTGAAGCTCATTATCGATCGGACCAGAGAGATCGAGCGGCCGATCGAGGATTTCATTGTCCGTTGCAACCGCTACCTGTCGGCTCGTGGGCAAATCTCTGGCAACGATGGCTCGAATTCCACACGAGAAAGAATGGTGGATGGAAAGCAGCTAAAGCTGGACCGGGTGACCTTGCAAGTGAGGGTAGAGAGCCTCCCAGAAGAACGTAAGATCCCATTGGATTCTCTCTCCTCAGGAGAGAAGCAAATGATCTCAATCTTCTCTAAGCTCTTTCTCTATCCAAAGGAAAAGATATTCCTTATCGATGAACCGGAGTTGTCCCTCTCGATCGATTGGCAAAGGTCAGTACTTGTCGACATCATGAGCGCCGACCAGTGCAGTCAAATGATCGCCATCACGCACTCGCCCTTCGTCTTTGACAATGAACTCGATCCCTTTGCAGGGTCGCTTATGACCCGTCGAACAGACAAGATTGCCGAGTTTGACTTCGACGAAGAAGTTGACGACTACGATGGCGATTTGGACTTCGAAGAGTAGATTGACGTCTGATGTCAGGCACCTCAGAGGTCGCAAAGCTACGGGAAGCTCGAGAATCGCCTTCGGTTTTGAAGACAAGACTCGCTCTCATAAGATCAAACTTCCCAGAGATTCGCATCATCGCATTCGAAGGCAGCGATGACAAAATTGTCTACAGCGAATGGATCAGGGGCATAGATGAGAATTTTGACTATGAGCCCTTGGTATGTGGAGGAAAGCGCAGTGTCCGTTCACTAAAAAATCTGTGCGCTCGCGATCGAACTGATCTGGGCAACGGGGTGCTTTTCATTGTTGATCACGACTTTGACGGACTTGAGGGGTTTGAAGACGTACAAGGAGTCTATTGCACAACCACCTATTCGTTTGAGAACCACTTGGTTTGCTCCAGAGTGCTAGATCTAATTCTTAGAGATGAATTTCCTTGTGATGGATTTCCAGAACTACGCAGCACTATCTGTCAAACCTTCCAAAATGACTATCTCACATTTTTGCTTTTAACGAGGCCAGTCAATCTCCGGATCTTTGTGGCGAGACGGCTGAATATTGAACTCAACGCAAAGATCTCCTCATCTTTGGCTGCATTGGCTGACGTGCAGCTCAATAACGTATCTAGCGGAAACAGATCTCCTAACGACATCGTCCAACTATCCCGTCCATTGACCAGAGCAGAAATGAGAGAGCTTATCCGGCAGTTTCGTCAGCTCGACGGTCAGCAAAACTATCGCGGAAAATTTGCTTTGAAGTTCTTCAGGAAATGGCTGGAAGTCCTTGCTGAAGAGTATCACCGAAACGATCTGGGCTTATTCGATGCAATCGACAATGGCCCCAACATTCAGGCGGCAGAATGGACGCTCTCAAGCTTTGCTTCAAAATGTCGCACTCCCAATTGCTTTCGGGCGTTTATTTTGGCTCATTGAGAGGTAGTTCGGCAAAGAATGGAAACGCGTCGACTGTCGCGCATATACCGTCGTTTGGGTTCGCTAGTGGAATGGCGGCAAGGAGCTCGCCCGGGCCGTTAGCCGTCGTTCCGCAATCGGCCCATCAACGGACAACATTTTCCTACACCCCAAAAATCTGACACACACTGGCGGATGACAACACCGCCGACCCACATCTCATCCCTCTCGCCCGCCGATATCCAGCGCGCCGAAGGGCCGCCCAAGGCTTGGGCCCATCCGGCTCCGGGGGACGCGGCGATGCGCTCGCCTGTTCAGCAATGGCAGGACCATCTCGACGCGGGCCGCATCGGCAACAACCCGCCCTGCCCTCCCGACGTCGCCGCTCGGCGCGAGGCGAACGAACGGCTCTTTGCGCGGCTCGCGGGGCGGGAGTGAGGATGGAGTCTCTGTTTTGCGTTCCCGCATCAGCGGAAACATCCTCGGTGCAATTCCCTCCACTTCGCTTCGGGGCACCTGCGGGCGCCGTTGCAGGTGGCCTTTGGCCAGCTACGCCTTCGGCTTCGCTTCCGCGCTTGCGGGCCTGCGGCCCGTGCTCCGCCACCCAGCCAGAAAGGTATCCCTATGGGCAAACCCCGCCCCACCAGAGCCATCGCGCGCCAGGCCACCAGCCGCGTCGCCTTAGAGCGCGATCCTCCCGCCGATAATGACCCGCTGCTCGCCTTTGAGCCCTATCTCCACACCGCGCCGCGCGCGAACTCGATCACGCCCGATCTGCAGCGCGAATTTGTCGCGCATCTCGCCGCCACCGGGGTCGTCGCCAGCGCCGCGCGGCGTATCGGGCGCTCGATGGAGGCGCTTTACAAGCTGCGGCACAAACCGGGCGCGCAGGGCTTTGCCAAGGCGTGGGACCGGGCGGTGCAGATGGGGGTGGAGCGGCTGGAGGACACCGCGCTCGCCCGCGCGATTGAGGGCTCGGAGCGCAAGATCATTCGCGGCGGCGAGGTGGTCGCGACCGAGCGCTTTCACAACGAGGCGCTGGTGATGTTCTTCCTCAAGACGCGCCTCGCCGATCGCTACGCGCCGTCTGCGCATGTGGGGCCGGGCCATCCGCTTTATGAGAGAGCCGCGCGCGCCGCCGAGGCGGATCGGATTGCGGCGGCGAACGACCCGGAAGAAATCAAGCGGACACAGGCGAGCCTTGACGCCAAGATCGTGCAGTGGAAGCGCGAGCTGGTCGAGGACTGGAACGCCAAGGTGCGCGCCTACAACGCTGAGAAAGGCACGGGCTTGCCGACGCTGGGGGAGGATGGGGTGCTGGAGTTTCCGGACGGGTGAGTGGGGTGCGAGCGGTGGCCTGCGCCGTCTGGTGGGGCATCGCCCCCTCTGCGGCTCCCCCTCTGCGGCTCACCTTCTGCGGCGTCCTCTGCGGCTTCCCCGCCAGATGGCCTGCGACCTCTCGTCCACCTCGCTTATCCCCAGAGGCCGGCTGGTCGGCCCGCGGATATAGGCGCGTTGGGGGCGCGCTGCCGGTTCGCGCTCGGGGTTCGCTCTGGGGGTTCGCGCTGCGGGCGCGCTTGGGGGTTCGCGCTGGCTCCTCTTGGCCGCGCGGGGCTTACGCTTTTTCCAGGAAGCGGCCGATCGTGACGACGCCATCCTTGGTCAGCTCAACCAGCCGCACGCGTCCATCTTCGTCCGAGGCGGAGCGCGATATCAGCCCCGCCGTCTCAAGCCGGTCAAGATAACGCAGCGCGGTGGTGGCGGGGCAGGCGGCGACGATGACCAGGCTTTTGCTCGACACCTTGGCCCCGCCAGCGAACTGCACGAACAGCTCCAGCAGCATGCTCCAGACCGGCTCGGCGGACAGCTCCTCAGGAAGGACTTGCGCGCGCAGCTCAATCTGCCTTTTCAAAAGCACCGCTTTCTTCGAGAGCTCGATCGCGTTCCTCTCGATCTTCGCTGCCTCAGAAGGCCAATGATACCTGTTCTTCACCGTTTCAGGAGCCCACCCTTGATCTAAACAATCCGCCTGTCGAAGAAGACTTTCTGCTAGCGCGCGCATTTGTGCGGGGCTGCGTTTACGCGCTACTTCCGCAAGAATGTCGTCGCTCGAATGAAAAGAAGTACTTGCCAGTTTATTGTTACCCCCCGACTCAAACACGCTTTGATCAGGATCGGAGCCGGAAAGCCCAAAGCCAAAGAACAATTCCTGGAAATCCTGACTCATCTGGTTCACGCCCAAATATGGGTTGAATGGGATCCGCGATTGCTTTTCTCTTCGTGAACATACGTAACCGACGCATACCTGCAACAATTGTTAGTCCTACGCGTCTAACTATTTGAACCAATATGGTTCTATCCTGAAAATAAACACTTTTTTCAGCATTCAACCGGTTGATCGCGGTTGACTTTCGCAACACGAACGCGCCTTTGAAAAAGCCTTCATCAATTCTGATTTTAGAGCTGGATACGGCGAACTGGAGACCTTTTGCCGCCGCGTTTTGTAACTCTTGCGCCAATCTCGCCGCGACTCGCGGCCGGGCGGCGCGCCCCGACTTCAGGAGTCGCGATCGGTCTCAACAGCCAGCCGATGGTCAGCGCGGCGCGCTCATCCCGAACGCTCCGGGCGCGACTTGAAACACCGGGCCGAGCGCGCCAAAGCACAAACCGCAAGAGGATTTTCCTTCCCACAGGGCCCGACACCATGATCGCCTATTCCACGCTTGGCACGAACGATATGGACCGCTCGATCGCCTTTTACGACGCGGTCTTCGGCGCGATCGATGGCGCGCGCGAGAGCACCTCACCCAGTTGGACGGTCTATGGCCGCGCGGGCGAGCGGCCCAAGGTCGCCCTCACCCCGCCCTATGACAAGCAAGCCGCCCAGCCCGGAAACGGCCCGATGCTCGCCTTTGAGACCGACGCGTATGAGAAAGTCGACGCGTTCCACGCCGCCGCTTTGGCGCATGGGGGATCGGACGAAGGGCTCCCCGGCGTGCGCGAAGGCACGCATTACGTCGCCTATGCGCGCGATCCCGAAGGCAACAAATTGTGCGTCTTCGCCAAGGCGTAAATGTGTTTGACCTGATACACCGGCAGACAGCAGCGCGGTGAGGAGGTCGGGCGCTCTCAGCCTGGCGATGACCACTCGCGCGCGAGCAAACCGTACCAGTGCACATCGCACAGGCCGATATGCGTTGCGTCATGCTCGCGCAGCGTGGCCTCTCGGGTGAAGCCCAACCGCTCCAGCAGCGCGATCGAGGGGGCGTTGCGCGCGTCCACCTCAGCGGTGAGCTTGCGCGCGCCGCCTTCGAACAGGTGGTTGATCAAGGCCCGTGAGCATTCCTTGGCGATGCCCTCGCCCTGGCGATCCATTACCGTGATATAGCCGATCTCGAAGACCGCGCCGTCCTCGACGCTCGACCCGTGGCCCGGCACGGCGACAAAGCGCCCGGCCAGCGCGCCCCCAGCGTCCTCGGCGATCCAGGTGCGCCCCGTCCAGGTGGGATCGGCGAGCCAGCCCCACAGCTCCTCTTCCGAAGCGAACGCCGCGCGCGAGAGGTAGAGGCATTGCCCGGGGTCTGAGAGCGTCGGGAACAAAGCGGCGGCGTCGGCGCGCTCAAGCGGGCGCAGGGTGAAGCGCGGTGTGGTAAGGATGGGAGTGTCAGCCATTGCAAGCCCTATCCCGGTTTGCCCGGCAAACCGCAAGCGCGTCTATATGGGTTTGCGCTCGCCGATCCGGGCGGGCCTGCTTAGCGCGGTGCCCTTCGCCCGATCTCGGGCTGCGGGCGCCTGCGGGCGGACGGTCAACCCTGGCGGCGCGCTGCGCCGTTGCCTGTCACTGGGTGAGGTGCGCGACCAGCGCTTTCACCTTCTTGGAGCGCCATTGCGGCAGCGGGGCGACCAGCCAATAGGCGCGCTTGCTTTCGACCGGCTCGTCCAGCGCGACGAGGAGGCCCTGGTCGATCGCGCGTTCGACCAGCGCCATGGGCAGCATGGTGCGTCCCATCCCCGCGAGCGCCGAGGTCATGGCCTGGCCCGCGTTTGAGGTGGTGATGCAGGCGCGCGTGTCTTCGGGCAGGCCGGCTTCGGGCCAGTTGATCCACGCGTCGCGCGCCTCGGGTGCAGCCACGGTCACCTTGAGCGCGGGGGCAAGCTGCACGCCCTCAAGCTCTCCCGGGCCGGTGATAAAGCGGATCGCCAGGTCAAGGTTGGCCTCGGTGAAGTCTGACCCGTCGTCGGGCGCAAGGATGTATTGCACGCCCGGGGTCTGGGCCTGGAAGGGGGCAAGGCGCGGCGCAAGCCAGGCGCCGTAAAATTCGCGCGGGGCGGCGATCGTGTAGCGATCAGAGGCCTGACCGGCCTGCATGGCGTCAACGCTTTCCTCGAACCGCAAAAAGCCTTCGCGCAGCGCGTCGAGCCCGGCGGTCCCTTCGGGTGTAAGCTCCAGACCCTTGGAGGTGCGGCGGAAGAGGACCACGCCCAGATGGTCTTCGAGCGCGCGGATCTGCTGGCCGACGGCGGCGGGGGTTACCGCAAGCTCATCGGCGGCGCGGGTGAAGGACAGATGGCGCGCGGCGGCGTCGTACACGCGCAGCGCGTTCAAAGGCAGGTGGGTGCGTTTCACGAGGGCCGATCTAGGCGCGGCTTATCGCAGGGGCAAGCCGCCAGTGATTTCAACGCGCAAAGCGCCGCTTTAGGAGCGTCCGTCCGCGGTCTCTGGCGCGGCGAGCGGGAAATAAGGGATGCGCACTTCGATCGGTGATCCGTCCGCGCGCAGGAAGGTGTAGAACCCTTCCATCGAACCGTGCGGTGTCGTTAGGGGGCAGCCCGAGACGTAATCGTGGCTTTCTCCCGGAGCGAGGGTGGGCTGTTCGCCCACGACCCCTTCGCCATCGACATGGTTCACCATGCCGCGCGCATCTGTGATCCGCCAATGCCGCGTGCGCAGCTGGAGGGGTTCGTGCGAGCTGTTCTCGATGCGGATATGGTAAACCCAGAACCACTTGCCCGCCTCAGGGTGCGATTGCTCGGGAAGAAAGTTGACAGCCACCCGGACGGTGACCCCTTCGGTAACGGCGGCGTGCTGGAAGAGTTCTTTCATATCTCAATCAAAGTAGCGAATTGTTGCTGCGCGACAAGGGACTCAACGCGAGTTTTCGTCGAGGTTTCCCGATCACCGTGAGAATCTCTACTCAGTGGCGCCCGGCGGCAATTCGATGTCGTCGAAAGCCGGTCCCGTCGCAGGGTTAACGGGCGGCGTGAAATTCCCATTCTCGTCAACCTGATCAGCGGGATTGTGCTCGGCCAGGAACCGGTCAAGCGCGTCATACCACTTCTGACCGGTTTCCTTGCGCGAAAAACCATGCCCTTCGCCTTCGACCACCAGAGTAACCGGCTGTACCGGGGCCGTCTCGGAGGCCTCTTTAAAGCGTTCAAACTGGGAGAACGGCACAACCGAATCTCTCGTACCATGCGCCAGCAAAACCGGTCTGTTCAGGTTTGGCGCGAAGAAGGCCGGCGACACCGAATCGAGATCGAAGTCCTCCTCGCCTTCCACCCTGGCACGCCATCGGCGACTGGCCTTGCGCGACAGATATCGACGATCATAGCGCAATATTCGGTTGAAATCGGTCACACCCGCCCAGCTTGCCGCGCAGCGATAGCGTTCCGGATCCCGCAGGACGGCCCATAAGGCGGCGTAGCCACCATAGGAGCTTCCCACCACGCACACCCGACCGGCATCGGCAACGCCCTGCGCCACGGCCCAATCCATGGCGTCGTCCAAATCGTCCTGCATGCGCCGACCGATCTGTCCGGTGCCCGCTTCGTAGAACTCGTCACCATAGCCGCCGCTGCCCCGGAAATTGGGCTGCAACACCGCGTAGCCACGGTTCGCAAGAAGCTGCACCTCATCGTTGTATTCGAGCATGTCACGAACACCGTATGGACCGCCATGCGGAAGAACAATCAGCGGCAGCTCTTTGGGTTCTCGACCGGGAGGCAGGGTCAGGTAAGCCGTGATTTCGAGGCCGTCGCGCGATCTGTATCGAACCGGCTTGGGCTTGGCGAGCGACGTGAATTCAAGCTCAGGCCGGTAGTTAGCCAGAACCTTGAGTTCGTTGCGATCACGCGAAAAAACATAGAACGCTCCGGGATCGGCCTCGCTTCTTCCCCAAATGATCATCGTGTGATCATCGCGAGAACGCGATATAATGCGGATGTCTTCCAGTTTGATCGCCCGTTTCAGCCTGGCGTACAGTTTTGCCGTTTCTTCATCGAACCATTCCATCTGCACGCGATCATCGGTGTAAAGCGCTGCAAGCGGCGTACCGTCGTCTTTGAGCCAAAGCCCATCAACGTCCCAATCGGGATTTTCGTAGAAAGTGTCGACCACTTCGCCGGTCGAGTAGTCAAACAGGCGAACACCCACACGGCCATCGTCGCTCTCTTCAAGAACGTAGCCTTGGCTGGACCCGGAAACGATCTGAACGACGTTCCAGTATCGGCTGCGGTCATCGTTTTCCTTGAGCTTCCCAATAAGCTCGAACTTGGCGGCGGCGGACTCGCGATAATAGACCCTCAACCGCTTGTTTTGCCATCCCATGCCGAGCCGCACGACGCCCGAATTGTCGGTGTACCAGTCCCACACTCCGCGTTTGGATTTGACAACCCTTTCAACATCACCATCGGGCTCCAATTCATATCGGTAAACCGACGGACTGTTGCGGAGCGAGGACTGGACAGAGATCAGCGCGTACGAGCCGTCTTCGGCCAAGTGCACAAGGTCGCCGCCCCAGATGATCTTCTTGTTCACCTTGAGCTCAAAAAAATTGTCGGTGGTGAGGTCACGGACATACAGGCGATTGAATCGCACGGGCCACCCATAAGCCCTCCCCAACCAGGAAAGCGACAGAAGCAGGCGATCGCGGCCCGCCCACCGGATCCAGTCAAGCCGCGTTTTGTCCGGCAATCTCAGGCTCTGCGACAACTCAAGCGTTGCTGTATCAAGAATGACAATTCGAACCTTACCCTCGACGCTCATCGTGATCGCGAGTTGCGTGCCATCCGGCGACACTTGAAACTCGCGATAGGCGCTGCGGCCGGCAAAATGTTCTGTCGGAATGAGCTTTGGGATAGCGTCGACGGCCGCCGCTGAGTGGCCGAGCTCGAGTGGAGCGGGATCGCTAGCGCTTACAGTGTTCTGCGCAAAAACCGTCGCGGGCAATAACAACAGGATAGACCCAAGAAAGGGCCAAAGAAGCGAACCCAACAAGACTGCAAGACTGCGAATCACAGCGCAGACAATAGGTCAGCTCAAGTCAAGTACAAGCCCCTGTTCAGCGGCTTTGAGCGACCTTGATTAATCCGCGATCAGTTGTTCTTCGATCTGAGCCAGGCGCTCTTTGCCAAAGAACATCTCGGTCGGGCCATCCTTGGGTCCGACATACATCGTCGGAATGCCAAAGGCGCCGCGCTCGACCGCGTGATCGGTGTTGGCGACCAGGGTCTGCTTGACCTCGTCGGTCTGAACGCGCGCGAGCATATCGGCGGCGTCAAAACCCGCAGCGTCCAACGCCTGTGCGAGCGTTTGCGGATCGGTGATGTCGACGCCTTGCTCCCAGATGGCGGGCAGCATGGCGTCGACGAACTCAACCGCGCGCCCGTCCTGCGCGGCGGCGACCACCATGCGCTGAAGCGTGATCGAGTTGAACGGAAACTTGGGGTGAAGCGCAAATCTGGTCAGCCCATGTTTGGTTATGAACCGCTGCATTTCGAGACCGGCGTATTCGACCTTGCCCTTCACATCCGCGTCGCGGATCATCGGCGGAGCGTTGCCGGTCAGCTTGTGCATACCGCCCAGGAACACAGGCGTGATCACCAATTCAGCGTGGGAGCGCTGGATAAGGTCGCGCAGCGGCGACCAGATAAGATAGGCGTTGGGGCTAACGAAATCGAAGATCAGTTCGACGCGGCGGGCCATAGGTCTCTCCCTTTGTCTTTCGCCCAAGCGTGACACGCCTCACTCCGGCGCGCAAGTCTGGAATACAGATTTATAGCAATCGCCCGAACGCTGTCGGTGAACTGCAAAAACACGGTAAATTGCGCGTTACCCTAGCCTGATAGACCCGCGTTAGCCTCTTGGCGGGTACACCGCATGCGTCTTCGGTGTGTCCGGCTTGGCTGCGGTGTAACGGCAGCAAAGCCTTGTAAAAGCTGTCGTTTCCAGGGGTAAGCACGCTCTACGCGCTCGCCTTTGGCCAATGTGCATTAAGGCCGAGGCGTCCAGACCGGGCGCCTCGGCCTTTCGCGTTGGGTGATCTCAGAGCCCGGCCGCGCGGAGCGCCTGATCCAGATCTTCGCTAAGGTCCGCGGCGTCTTCCAGACCCGCGTTGAACCGCAGCAGGCCGTCGGTCACGCCCATTTCGGCGCGGCCCTCTTCGCCCATCACCGCGTGCGTGGTGGAGGCGGGGTGGCACATCAGGCTTTTGGAATCGCCGATATTGTTTGAGATATCGATGAGCTCAAGCGCGTCGAGGATCGCAAAGGCGCGCGCCTGGGTGCCGACATCGAAGGCAAAAATCGGCCCCGTTGCCTCCATCTGGCGCACCGCCATTTCGTGGCGCGGATGGCTGGCAAGGCCTGGATGCAGCATCCGCCCACCAACCGCCTGCACCCGTGGTTCAAGGAATTGCCCCAAAGCCACCGCGCTTTCGCTTTGACGGTGCGCGCGCAGATCGAGCGTTTCGAGCCCCTTCATAACCACCCAGGCGTTGAACGCCGAAAGCGTCGGGCCGGTGTTGCGCTGGAAGGGCATCAGCGTCTCGGTGATCCATTCCTCGCTCGCGCAAATCGCGCCGGCCAGGACCCGCCCCTGCCCGTCCATGATCTTGGTTGCGCTGTAAGCGGTCACGTCCGCGCCAAATTCCATCGGGCGCTGCAGCGTCGGGCCGGCGAACGCGTTATCGACCACTGTGGTGATGCCGTGCGCGCGGGCCAGCCCGCAGACATATTCAAGATCAACAATATCCAGCGTCGGGTTGGCCGGCGTTTCAAAGAAGAACACCTTGGTGTTGGGCTGGATCGCCGCCTCCCACGCGGAATTGTCGGCGCTGTCGATCACCGTGGTCTCGATCCCGAAACGCGGCAGCAATTGGTCAACGAGCCAGCGGCAGCTGCCGAAAGCGGCGCGCGCGGCGACGCAATGGTCTCCGGTCGAAAGCTGGCACAGCAGCGACGCGGTCATCGCCGCCATGCCGCTGGCCTGCACCCGGCACGCCTCCGCGCCCTCAAGCGCCGCAATCCGCTCTTCGAGCATCGCCACCGTCGGGTTCTGAAGCCGGGAATAGGTCATCCCCTCGGCCTCGCCCGCAAAGCGATCCGCCACCGTTTGCGCGTCGTCATAGGTGTAGCCGGAGGTCAGATACATCGCCTCCGACGTCTCACCATGATCGCTGCGCCACGTGCCCGCGCGCGCCGCGCGAGTGGCCGGGCGCCATTTGCGCGTCGTCGCGCGGTCCATTCCGGTGGTCTTTTTCATGGTGGGTGCGCGCTTAGTCGTCTGCCTTGGGGCCCGCAAGCCCGCTCGCAAGCAGACCTTCGCGCGCCATGCGCGCATGTCCCACCGTGCCGAGCATCAAAGTGCCCTCCAACAGGGTCATCAGATAGCGCGCGCCGCCCGCGGGATCGGGATCATCTGCGGGCATCTGGCTTTCCAGCCAGACAAGCTGTCTGGCCATCATCGCCTCAGCCGCGTCCTTGTAGCCGGGCAGCCCCCGCGCCGAACCCGCGACGATCTCCCACCACAAAGTCATAAAGGGCTGCATCGCCGGACCGCGCCCCAGGGCAAGAATGCGGGCAAAACATTCCTGCCGGGTTTTGGGCCGGTCCGGCCCGATCGCCATATCAAGCGCGGCGGAATAAACGCCCGAAATATACTCCAACAGATCGCGCACCAGCGTCTCTTTGTCGCCGAAATGGTAGATCAGCATCCGGTCGCTCGTGCCCGCCGCCTTGGCCAGAGGGCGCAGGCTCGCCCCACCCAGCCCATGTTCGATGACATGCGCCGCCAGCCGCGGAAGCAGCGTTTCGCGCGACATTTTGGGCTTGGGATCGGGCTTCGACATAAGGCTCTTGTAGCACTTGCTACATTTCGTTAAAAGGCCGTGTAGCGACCGCTACAAAATGGGAGAATCACCGAAATGGATATCTTGCAAATCCTCTTCTTCGCCGTCTTCGGCGCCACAACTCTCGCAGGGATCTATATCATTGCCACCAAGCCAACAATCGGCAACGCCTCGATAGCGGCCGCCCTGTGCGGGATGTTCAGCGCCTACACCGCGGTTCAGCTTTATTTCGAAGGGCCGATGATGTTCTTCACGAACCATTCGGGCAATATGACCGGGATTCAGGTGTGGTGGGACTTGGTCATGTGCGTGCTGATCGCGTTCTTCTTTATCGCGCCGCGCGCGCGGGCCGTCGGCATGAACATCATTCCCTGGGCGCTGCTTGTCGGCACAACCGCCAGCATCGGCCTGCTTGCCATGTGCGCGCGCCTGTTCTGGCTTGAACACCACGCGCAAACCACGCCTGCTTAAAGCCCCTTGCCGAGCGCCGAGCGCTTTTCTAAGCGCTCGGGCTCCATGGCCTCTCTTGCCGACCCACCCACAGCCACCACCGCTCCGTCGCAGACGGTTTCGCGAGGGGATGGGAGCGATCCATGGGTCTGGTGTCTTGCCATCCCCGCGATCTTTGCGGCGCTGGCCTCGATCAGGCTGACCATACCGTCAGGCCCCTTGTTCGACGAGGTCCATTACCTGCCGGCCGCGCGCGAATTTCTAAAAATCGGAGAACTGGGCGGCGCGCAATATATCAATCGCGAACACCCGCTGCTGGCCAAAGAGCTGATTGCGCTTGGCATGTATCTGTTTGGCGACACGCCGCTGGGTTGGCGGATCGCGCCGCTGATGGCCGGTACGATGGCGCTCGGGGCGAGCATGCGGGCCTTGTGGCATGCGAGCGGTGAGCGCTTTGCCACGATCGCCTTTGGCGTTTTGCTGGCGACCGGATTTCACCTCTTTGTCCAGTCCCGCATCGCCATGCTCGATATCTTTATGGCCGCCTTTCTGAGCGTCGCCGCGTGGCATTTTGCGGCGGCCTGCCGCGAGCCGGAAACCGGTCGCTGGCGGCTGATCTTGGTCGGTGTCGCGCTGGGCGCAGCGATGGGCTCAAAGTGGAACGCGGTGCCGCTCGCCATGGTGCCAGGGCTCACGTTTTTTGCCGCGCGGCTTTCCGCCGGGCGTCGGCGCCTGATCTTCAGCCGCCGGGGCATACCCGTGCCGGGCATCAGTCTGGCTGAAGCCTTTGTGTGGCTCGGCGTGGTGCCGCTGCTGATCTACGCGCTGACCTTTGCGCCCGGATATTGGCTGAGCGCGCCCTTGCGGCCCTCGCCTCTGGTCGAAGGCGGGTTGATCGGGCTCCACAGCGAAATTCTTGAGCTGCAAGGCGCGGTTCTGGCCCCTCACGCCTATCAGAGCACCTGGGCGCAATGGGTCACCAACACTCGCGGTATATGGTATCTCTACGAGTTCACCGACAACGCGCAACGCGGAGTGCTGTTGATTGGCAACCCGCTGACCATGCTGCTGGGGCTTCCGGCGCTGCTGTGGTGCCTGTGGATCGGACTGTATCGCACCGACTGGGCGCGACTGGGCGTCGTTGTGGGATACGGCGTGGCGCTGGGCTTTTGGCTCATCGCGCCCAAGCCGGTGCAATTCTACTACCATTATATGATGCCAAGCTGTTTCCTGCTCGCGGCGTTGGCGCTGTCGCTCCACGATCTGCACGCAATCAGGCGGTTTCGGTGGATCTCCTGGACAACGCTGGCGGGCAGTGTTGGCCTGTTTGCGCTGTTCTTCCCGATCCTTACGGCCGGCGAACTGGACGGGCCGATGAGCTTTGCCAAATGGACCTGGCTTGCGGGGTGGCGCTGAGGGCCACACGCCCGGGCCCGCGCAAGGGCAAACGCGCGCGCAACGCCCCTTTCGCCAATGGGCAAGGGCGGCCTAAAACCGGCCCCAGACGAACCGGCTGCTCAGAGCGTAGTTCCACACCGATCCGATCAAAATTCCGCACAGCGCCGCCAGCGCCCAGTACAGCCCGCGCGTCTCCAGCAAGGTCGCCACGGCCACATTGGCGAACCCGCCAATCGCGCAGGTGGCGCAAAAGCCCGCCCAGCCCCTCAGCGCCGCGCCCCAGCCCACAAGGCGCTTGTCGCGATAGGTCAGCCAGTTGTTGAGCCAGAAGTTGAAGCTCATCGCGCTCAGCACCGCGATCGCCTGCGCGATGGTGAACCCTTCCTCAAAGACAAACAACAGGCTGGCCAGCACCGCCATGTGAACGATCACACCCGCTGCGCCCACCGTGCCGAACAAAGCGAAGCGCGTAGGGATGAGGCGGCCCAGCGTCTTGTCATAAAGCCCGGCGAGAAAGTCGAGCAGGATGGCGCGGTCCAGCTTGCTCGTTCCAGCGCGGCGCGCGGCAAATTTGAGGGGGAATTCCCGGACACGCATCGGCGCATCAGCGGTCGCCAGAAGGTCGAGCAAGATCTTAAAGCCAATCCCCGACAGACGCGGAACCAGCGCACGCGCGGTGGCGCTTGGCAGCATGAAATAGCCGCTCATCGGATCGGTCAGTTCGACCCCGGTCAGACGCCGCGCGACACCGTTGGCGAAACCCGAGAGCTGTTCGCGTTCGGGATTGGCCCAGTCTGCCGTGCTGGCCCCTTCGGCAAAGCGGCTGGCCACGCAGATATCCGCCTCGCCCGATTGAAGCGCGGCGAGCATGGCGGGCAGCAAGGCCGGATCGTGCTGGTGATCGGCGTCCATCACCGCCACAAACGGCGCAGCGGTTGCGCAAAAACCCTCAATCGCCGCGCTCGCCAGGCCCCGCCGACCAATCCGCTGGATCACACGCACGCGGGTGTCCGTCTGCGCCAGCGCGCGGCCTTCATCCGCGGTGCCGTCCTTGCTGTCATCGTCGACGATCAGCACTTCCCAGCTCTCTTGGCCCAGAGCCGCCTCGATCCGGTCGACCAGCGGGGCGAGATTGCCGCTCTCATTGAGCGTGGGTAGAATGATCGCGACGTTGAGCGGCATTCTTTTACAGACGATCGCGCACCGCCGCGCCGATGGCCTCGCAGCCAGCTTCGCCGCCCAAATCAAGGCCGCGAACACCATCAGTGAGAGCGCGCCCAACCGCCGATTCCACGCGCGCGGCCTCGGCCTCAAGCCCGAAGGAATGGCGCAACATCATGGCCGCGGACAGGATGGTGGCCATGGGATTGGCCTTGCCCTGCCCGGCAATATCCGGCGCGGAGCCATGGATCGGCTCAAACAGGCCGTACGTGCCAAAATCGGTCTGCCGCGCGCCGAGCGACGCGCTGGGCAACAGCCCGATCGAGCCGACCGCCGCGCTCGCCAGATCGGAAAGGATATCGCCGAAGAGATTGCCGGTGACCATGATCCGGAACTGCGCGGGGTTTGAGATGATCTGCATGGCGGCGTTGTCGACATACATATGGCCAAGCTCGACCTGGTCGAAATCCCGCGCCACTTCGATCATCGTGTCGCGCCAGACCTGGCTGGTTTCCAGCACGTTGGCCTTGTCCACGCTCATCAGCCCCACACCCTGTTGAGCCGCCGCGCGGAACGCCACCCCGGCAATCCGGCGGACTTCGGGTTCGCTGTAAGACATCCTGTCCCAACCCTCTCGCGCGCCCGCGGCGGTCTCGCCGATACCCTTCTCGCCAAAATACACATCGCCGTTGAGCTCGCGCACAATCAGCAGATCCAGGCTTCGCGCGATCTCAGGCAAGAGCGGGGAAAGATGTTCGAGCCCCTCAAACACGCGTGCAGGGCGCAGATTGGCGAACAGCTCCAACTCCTTGCGCAGCCCCAGAATGGCCTGCTCGGGCCGCAAGTGGCGCTCAAGCGCGTCGCAGTCCGGATCGCCCACCGCGCCAAACAGCACCGCATCCGCCGCGCGCGCGGTCGCAAGCGTTTCGGGCGGAAGCGGATGGCCGTGATTCTTGTAAGCGATGCCGCCAACATCGGCGTGGGCAAGCGAGAGCCCGGGCAGCTCCAGCGCTTCGAGCACCCTCACCGCTTCGGCCGTCACCTCCGGGCCAATTCCATCGCCCGCCAAAACCGCAATCTTCACGCCTGTTTCCTCACGCCATCATCCGGGCCAATCGCTCACCCAACGCCACGCGCGCGGCCATAACATCGGTTCGTGCGTCAGCAAGCAGATAGCGCGCCAAAGGCTTGTGAAGCGCGCGAAAGGTCGCGAATTGCTGTTCGAAGGGCGCGCCGGCGTCCGGCTTGGAGCCGCCATAGCCCAGCTCTCGCATAAGCATCGCCTCATAGAGGACCATCGCCGCGAGCCAACCGCGCGCCGAGGGCGCCTTGCAGATGGCGTCGAGAAGCCCGCAAAGCGCCTGAAACAGGCCCGGATACGGGTTGCGTTCGGGCAGAGCGCTTGCGGTCAGCGCGCAGGCCCACTGAAGCGCCGCCGCCGGAAGCGGTTCGGACAGCCACGGGCCTCGGCTCTCGATCAACTCAAGGCGTGCGAACGGCAATTGGCTGGCGGACCGGGCGCGCAGTTCAAGCGCGACCAGATTGCCGGGGATCATCACCGGGCGCAGCCTTCGCCCACGCCCGCCCGCCACATAGCCTGCGACCAGGCCCTGTTCCTGCGTCAGCAGCCGCGCAATCGCGGCGGTTTCGGCGTGGGGGCGCGAAGCAACGAGGATGGCCGGGGCGGAGAGGTTCACAGCCTCACGATCTCATAGCCTCACCGGGCCTATTTGCCCGAAATCTTGGCTTCCAGCTCAGCGATCTTGGCCTCAAGAGCGTCCGCCTGTTCGCGCGCCTTTTGCGCCATCGCCTTGACGGTCTCAAACTCCTCGCGTGAGACGAAATCCATGCCGCCCATCGCCTCTCGCATACGCTCACGAGCGCTTTCGCGGGCTTCGCGCGTCATCCCGGCCATGGTGCCAGCGGCGCTGTTGGCGAGTTTGACAAAGTCGGCGATGATCGGGTTTTCGCTTTGCATGGAGGCTATGTGGTCCTCACAAGGCGGCTTGTCCAGAGCGTTTGCCGCTAGAGCTCCACCTCAACCGCAGCCCCGTTCTGATAGGCCGCGCCGCCATCCGGATTGACGACGATGAATTGATAGTTGAGCGCGGTCGCAAAGCACAGCCAGCCGAAATAGGGCAGCAGCAGATACCCCGCGACCGGGCGCACGCGAAAGAACGTCCACAGGACGGGAAGCAGGGTGACCAGGCCAAGACCCAGCACAACGAGCCCGCCGACCATGTTCTGCGAACCAAAGAACACCGGCGTCCACGCGACGTTAAACACAAAGTGAAGCGCGAACAGCGCCACAGCGCCGCGCCGACCATGGGCGCCAAGCGCGCTGATGACGAGCGCAAGCGCGAACCCGATCATGACATAAAGGATCGACCACACAATGCCGAACGCGGCCGGCGGCGGAAAAATCTGCGGTTTGTTCAGGCTTTGAAACCAAAACGTGTTCGGACCGCCCAATTGTCCGCCAAGAAAGCCGAGCAAAACAACGAGCGGGACACAGAACAGTGACCAGCGCACCATGCTGCCGCGCAGCTGATCCTTGGATGCCAGGAAATTCATGATCCCTCCGTACCAGAACGCCCTTCCCTCTCACATCTCGACCGGACAACACGAGAGAATCGGGGTTCACATACTTGCGTGGACGTGGCGATACACGCGCGCTCCCGCCGCGCCAATTTGCGTCCCTCCCAAGCGGCCAGGTCAGCCCCATTTTGACACAGAGCCTCGGCTGCCCGGCCAGCCAGACGGTGAAGAATCGTGGGGAATCGCTGGGAATCGACGGGAAATCGCGGGGAATTCACGCAGGCCGGGTGGGAAGACAGCGACAACGCCAACGCGTTTTGTGTGAGAATCGAGAATTGGAATAGCGTTCCGCCTTCATTGTGCTAGCGTTGCCACAATCTTGCCGCGATTCGGGGATGCGCTTGGCAAGGGACAGACGATGCGCGCCCCACCAATGTTCAGGGCCCAATGAGGGGAACACTCACTATGAAAAAGACCAACTTTGCTTCGATGCTCGCCGTCGCCGGCGGCCTCGCCGTCACCACCGCTGCGTGCTCGGCTCCCGCTGAAGAAGCCGCCACCGAGCCCGATGCAACCTCGGTTGAAGCGCCGGTTTGCGAAGCCACTGAGTGCGAAGCCACTGAGTGCGAAGCGACAGAGTGCGAAGCCACTGAGTGCGAAGCCACCGAGTGCGAAGCCACTGAGTGCTGCGCTGCGGCCGAGTAATCGGCGCGGTAGCCGCGCTCTTTTGAGCGTGTAACAAAAGGGCCGGTGGCGACGAACAGGTTGCCACCGGCCTTTTTTGTTCGAGAAGAGCGAATGGGCTCAAACGCGCGCTCGCGCACGCGCAGACCCCAATGTGAGTTTCCAATCCCGCGATCATGACACCCGAGAACGCCGCCCTGACCGTTATCGAAACCATCACCGCCATGGCTGCGGAGCGCAAGCCGCTGATGCTGCGCGTGGTCCCCGAAGACGGGGCGACGTTCTGGACGCACTACCCCAAACGCGACGCGCGCTCCGCCAGCTGCAAGGCGCGCTGGTACTATCACGTCCACGCGCCGGGGGACCGGGACGAGGACGAGCACGGCCATTTCCATCTGTTCCTGCACCGCACCCAACTGCCCGAGGGATTGGACCCCAAGGTCTGGCCGCCGCAAGGCGAGGACGCCAAGGCGCATGTGACGCACCTTATCGGCCTGTCGATCAACACGCTGGGCATTCCGCGTTCCTGGTTTGCGGTGAACCGGTATGTCACCAACGAATTTCTGTACCCCGCTGATGTGATGATCGATCACCTGCCCGCTTTTAACGTGGACGACACCAAGGAAGACGATCTGGTCAACCGCTTCGTCACCGCGATGGTCGCGCTCTACCAGGATGAGATCGCTCAGCTCCTGCACCAGCGCGACGCGCGCCACGCGGAATTGGTCGCGGAACACGGCGAGACGGCCTATGAAAGAGCGAGCGGGGTCGATGTCCTGGCGCAGATCCCGATCGATCTGGACGCCAAGATCAGCGCGCTGGAGCTGGAAGAGGCGTGAGGCTAACGGCAAAAGCACCCGGAAAGAGCGCAAGGTCCGTTTCCGGTTGAGTTCAACCTACCCGGCAATGACCGAAAATGGGGGTGGGGAGCGGACATAAAAGATCGAGACAGATAGCCAGTTTTGCTTGGCTTAAAATCTAGGCTCTAGTTCGCAGTAGCTTGAAACGCTAGTGCTGCAACATGATCACTGGCCTTGCTATCTCGGGATATCGTTCGATTCGCGATGTAAAGCTCCAACTTGGCCAATTGAATATTGTGACCGGAGCAAACGGAAGTGGCAAATCGAGTTTATACCGGTCACTTCGTTTGCTTTCTGAGATTGCGCAAGGGCGGGCGATTGCCTCGCTAGCTGCGGAAGGTGGGCTTGCGTCGACCCTGTGGGCTGGTCCTGAGAAAATTAGCGCGAGAATGCGCTCCGGGGAGGTGCCAGTCCAGGGCACAGTAAGAAGTGAACCGGTAAGCCTTAAGCTTGGTTTTTCATCAGAAGACTATGGTTATGCGATCGATCTTGGCCTCCCGAGACCGTCTCCTACGCGGTTCGGTCATGACCCGGAAATCAAGAGCGAGGCACTTTGGACGGGCATCCAGTTGAAGCCTGCAAACCTCTTAGCGGAACGGCGTGGCAATTTCGTTCGCATTCGCAGCAACGAGACTGGCAGTTGGCGCGAAAGCATGAAGGATTTGTCAGCGTCGGACAGCATGATGACCCATTGCGCTGATCCGGTTGATGGGCTCGAATTGCTGCTCCTGCGCGAACGGATGCGCGCTTGGCGGTTCTATGATGATCTTCGAACAGACCGCGAGGCACCGGCGCGTCAACCGCAAATTGGAACGTTTACTCCCATTCTCGCGAGCGATGGGTCAGATGTAGGCGCCGCGATACAGACGATCATCGAAATTGGCGATGCCACCGCGCTTGAAGAAGCGGTTTCAGACGCATTTGACGGCGCCTCATTGCAGGTTGGAGAACACTTTCAGATAGAGATGCAGCAATATGGGTTGCTGCGCCCTCTCAGTGCAGCGGAACTTTCGGACGGGACTCTCCGTTACATCCTGCTTGTTGCCGCGCTGCTCTCACCACGACCTCCTGAATTGATGATCTTGAACGAACCAGAGGGGAGCCTTCATCCGGATCTGCTTGAACCGCTGGCACGCTTGCTCGCAAAGGCATCCAAACAAAGCCAGATCATTGTTGTATCCCATTCAAGGCAATTGGTGGCCGCGTTAGACGAAGAAGCCTCGAGTAGAGCAATTGAACTTCACAAAGATCATGGTGAGACCTTTGTAGCAGACCCATGCGACATCAGTTGGAAGTGGCCAAAGCGCTAAATCTCACGATTGGGAAATTCGTAGTTGGCTGGCACAAGCGTCTGAGCCTGGGTCGCTAGCGGAATGTCGGCAAACAAGAGCCGAAGGCCGCTCGAGCACGGGTCTTATTCGACGCTATAAACGCACCGCGCTTACCAGGAACTCGATATTCCCCTTGGGCCCGGTGATCGGGCTTTCGACAATGCCTTCAATGTCCCAGCCAAGCCCTTCTAACCATTCGCGAACCTCGCCGCATACGCGTTGATGCAAGGCGGGTTCGCGGACCACCCCGCCCTTGCCGACCTCGTGCTTTTCCACTTCGAATTGCGGCTTGATCAGCGCCACCAGACGGCATTGCGGCGCGGCCAGTTTGAGCGGCACGTCGAGCACTTTGGCAAGGCTGATAAAGCTCGCATCGCACACAACCATGTCGCACGGCCGATCAATCAAGTCCGGTGTCAGAAGCCGCGCCGAGGTCTGCTCCAGCACGGTCACACGCGGGTCTTCGCGCAGTTTCCAGGCAAGCTGATTGGTCCCGCTGTCGACGGCAAAGACATGCTCCGCGCCGCCTTGCAGCAGCGCATCGGTAAAGCCGCCGGTGGAACTGCCGATATCCATCGCCACCGCGCCGGTCGGATCGATGGCGAAACGCTCCAGCGCGTGCGCCAGCTTGATCCCGCCGCGGCTGACCCAAGGGTGATCGCGCCCGCGCACTTCGATCGCGGCGTCACCGGCCACCTGCTGGCCGGGCTTGTCCGCCTTGGCCTCGCCCACAAACACCGTGCCCGCCATCACCAGCGCTTGCGCGCGCGTGCGGCTCTCGGCCAGGCCGCGTTCAACCAGCAAGTGATCGATGCGGATTTTTTTGGCGGGTTTGCCCTCTGAAGTTTTTTGAGCCTTAGTCATGGACGGCTAAGGCGTTAGCGCGCATTGGTGCGCCATGAAAGCGAGCTCTCATCCGTTCACCACCGCCCCTTGGACAAGCGCGGCTTTTGCCGCCTGCCTGTCCGCCGCGCTCACCACGGCGGCTTGCGCCGACGACGCGCAGCCCGACGAAATCGCGACCGCCATGACGCAGGCGACCGAAGACGAGACCTATCTCGACGCCCCGCAAACGCCCGGGACGTGGGAGTATGAGGATGAGCCGGGCGAGAAACTGGCGCTGTTCGGGGTGAACCCGCGCCAGCCGATCTTCCTGGTGCGCTGCGGCGATGGTGTGGTGTCTCTGGGCCGGGTGACGGAGACCCCGCAAAGCGAGACCAAGGTTTTGCACGTCGTCACCGAAACGGTCTCCAGCCAGCTTGAGGCCGGCCCTGTACCCGGGCGCGAAATCATCCTCGCCGCCGATCTTCAACCGGGCGATCCGCTGCTCGACGCGATGGCCATCACCAAAGGCCGCTTTATGATCGATGTTGAAGGCGAAGACCCGCTCTACCTGCCCGCCTGGGTCGAGGTGAGCCGGGTGATCGAGGATTGTCGCGGCTAGGTGGTTTTGGGTTTGCTTTGCGCTCCCCCATCCGCAGGAGGGTGGGGGAACAAAGACTGCGGATGGGCGAACACAAACCGACACGCCTCCCCCTCTCCCCAGATTTCCCACGCGATTCGCACAGACTTATCCACAGTCTGGCGCGCGCTTTCGCCGCAATCCTAAGGGATTACCGAAAGACGCGGGCGCGCCGCTTGGGACGTCACGTCACAGCCATGTCGGGAAGGCCCAGCATTGTGACGTGGGAAAAGAATAATTCAAGTCTTGTGTCAGCGAATCACATGATTCAAAACAGGGTCAGGCCAGCGGTACACGCAAGGCTCGGCCCCCGGTGATGCGAGATGGGTCTTGGCTTAAAAGCGCGAAAGGAGGTGATCCGATGTCTCATGGTTCAGTAGCGAGGTCGGTGAAGATCCCTACGGAGCATATTCGGTAATTT